>Ga0137427_10001120_pt1 | contig 12412 bp, 7 predicted proteins | sample EasRivERMZT700_2_FD_102309 | JGI IMG/M metagenome (GOLD analysis project Ga0137427, IMG submission 102309) | Soil microbial communities from meander-bound floodplain in the East River, Colorado, USA - East River MetaG ERMZT700_2 | ecosystem: Environmental > Terrestrial > Soil > Floodplain ...
GCATGTCTACTCGAAAACCCAATGAGCGCGTCGAACTGCTGCAGGGAACGCTGGATTTGCTGATCCTCCGCACGCTCCTGCTGGGCCCGGTCCACGGGCATGACATCGTGAAGGCAATCCAGTTCAACTCCGACCACGTGCTGATGGTCGAGCAGGGGTCGTTGTATCCCGCATTACACCGGTTGATCAAGCGCGGCTGGATCTCGGCGGAAGATGGAACGTCGCAGAACAATCGACGCGCCAAGTTCTACAAGCTGACCGCCAAAGGCCGCCGCCAACTGATGATCGAGACCAGCAAGTGGGACAAGCTGGCGGGCGCGATCGCGAGGATACTCCGGCCCTCGGAACAGGAGAGCGAATGATGTGGCGGCGCAAGCGCATCCTGGAAGACCTCGACCGCGACATCCGTGAGCACCTTGATCTGGAAATACAGGACAACGTCGATCGCGGCATGTCGCCGGAAGACGCGCGATACGCCGCGCTGCGGAAGTTCGGCAATGTGACGCACGTCAAGGAACAAACCCGCGACGTGTGGAGCTTCGTCCGGCTGGAGCAATGGCTGCAGGATTTCCGCCTGGCGTTACGCTCGCTGCGCAAGAGTCCCGGCTTTGCCATCACTGCGGTTCTGATCCTGACGCTGGGCATCGCCGCGAATGTCATCGTCTTCGGCGTCGTGCAGGGAATGGTGCTGCGGACACTGAACCTGCCTCGTCCCGACAAGGTAATGACGCTTCAACCGAAGAGCGGCTTTCCTTTCCTGTCGCATCCGGAAATGCGCGACGTGCGCGATGGCAATACGGTGTTCTCCGCCGTCGCCGCTTTCAGACCCAATGACTGCGGAATCGAAGCCAACGGCGTCACTCGATCGGCCTGGGTCGCCCAGGTGAGCGGACAGTATTTTGAGGTCGTGGGCATCCAGCCTTTTCTCGGACGTCTGCTCGAGCGCGCCGACGACGCCCGTCCGGGAGCCGCCGACGCCGCTGTCATCTCGTGGACGGACTGGAAAAACAATTTCGGCGCGGACCCTCATGTTGTCGGAACGACGATTCGCGTTAACAAACGTCCGTATACGATTGTGGGCGTCGCGCCGCAAGGTTTCATGGGAACCGAGAAAGTCGGAGAGTTCGCCGTTTATGTTCCGATGGCGAATCAGGCATCGCTCGACGGCACCGACTGGCTCGAGTCGCGGAAGACGCATGCCTTTTTGTCAGTCGTGCGTCTCAAGGACGGCGTTTCCGTGCGCCAGGCACAGGCGGAGTTGGAGACCATCGCCGCGCGCATTGCCCGCGAGTATCCGAACGATGAAGATGGGTTGGCATTGAAGCTCGCTCGCCCCGGACTGCTCGGCGACTTCTTCGGCGGCCCCATCCGTGGTTTTCTGGCCGGCGTGATGGGGCTCGCAAGCATCGTGCTTCTTGCGGCGTGTGCCAATCTCGGTGGCTTGTTCGCGGCGCGCACAGCAGACCGTTCCCGCGAGATCGCCATCCGCATGTCAATTGGGTCGAGCCGGTGGCGCGTCGTTCGACAAATTCTTGTCGAAGCGGTTGTGATCTCGCTCTTCGGTGGAGCGGCCGCTTGCTTCCTCGCATGGACCGCACTCTCCAGCCTCGCGACGTGGAAGCCGCCCTCCCAATTCCCTCTGCAGTTCCCGGTAACACCTGAGCCATCGTTGATTCTCGTCGCCTTCGCAATCTCGCTGGTGGCGAGCGCCGTTTTCGGATTGATGCCATTGAAGCAGATCTTCAAAACGGATCCCAACGACGTCATCAAAAGCGGCGGACTCCAATCCCCCGCAGGTCGTCGTTGGGCGTTTCGCGATCTGCTGCTGGCGGCGCAAATCGCGCTCTGCTTCGTTACCGTGACCGCCGCGTTTGTCTCGTTGCGCGGCCTGCAAAAGTCATTGTCGATGGATCTCGGTTTCAATCCGCAGAATGTCATCCGGACAAAATTCGACCTCGCCAAGGCTGGCTACGCCAGGGACGGCGCGGCGGATCAGCTTCAGCGGCAGCTGCTGGAAAGGCTGTCGCAGATTCCCGGCGTGGAGGCCGCAGGCTATTCCCAAACGACGCCGCTCGACCTCGCGGGATCGCTGACTTCTGTTTTTCCGCAGGAGAGCACGGATCTCCGACCGTCTCAAAAGGCATTCGAGAGTTATTACTACCGCGTTTCGCCGGGATACCTGGCCGCGGCGGGGACGATATTGATCCTTGGTCGCGATGTGAGCTTTGCCGATACGAAAGAGACCCAGAAGGTTGCCATTGTGAATCAGGAGTTCGCCCGAAGGCTCTTCCGATCCGAGCAGGCCGTCGGACGTTACTTCCAGACCGGCGCGGGTTCGCCAATCCAGATTGTCGGCGTGATGGCGGATGGGAAACAGGACACGCTCAGTGAAGATCCGACCCCCGCGGTATTCTTCCCGATGTCGCAGAATGGCGACACAAAAGCGGTGCTCCTCATCCGCACCCATCGCGACACGGCCGAAATCGTCGCGGCCATTCGGGACGCCATTCACGATCTGGATCCCGCCGTTCCGATTCAGGAGTCCGGTCCCTGGAAGAGTCAGCTGGCTATGGTCCTGATTCCATCGCAGGTGGCCGCGGTTGCTCTCGGCTTGTTTGGCGCCTTCGGGCTGCTGCTCTCGATCGCCGGCACATTCGGTCTCGCGTCCTACACGGTCAGCAAACGGTTGCGCGAGTTGAGCCTTCGAGTTGCCCTTGGCGCGCGGTCGAGGGCGATTCTGTCGGTGGCGCTGGGCCGCATGCTGGTCGTGCTCGGCATCGGTTCACTGGCCGGCATCACGCTGGGCATAGCGGCAAGCCGTCTGCTCGCCATCATTGTCTATCAGGCGTCCGCACAGGATCCATTGGTGCTCGGGGCGGTCGCGTTCACGACGTTATTGACCGGAGTGATCTCTGTCGCAGGTCCCGTGCGACGCGTACTGCACGTCGATCCGGCGACGCTTCTCCGCGAACAATAAGGAGTAAATCGATGCCTACATCACAACCTGACAATATCCGTCCGCTCCGGCTGTGGCCCGCCGCGACTTTCGCGGCACTGCAGTGTTTCGGGTGGTTCCTGGTACCGGTTCTTTTCCCGGAGCAGGCCGTATTCGGAATGCTCGCCGCCCTGGTGGGCGCGCTGTTGATCATCGGGTGGTGGATGTTGTTCAGCCGTGTGCCATGGCTGGAACGATTCGGCATCCTTGCTCTGATGGCTGGTGCGCTAATCGTTACCTCGCGTTACATTCATATATCGATTGCGGGCGCCGGCATGGGGCGAATGTTCTACATTCTCGCTCCAATCCTGATGACTTTTACTCTCGCTGTCGGAGTTCTTGCCGGGCGGCGGTTCGCAACCGGGCCTCGGCGCGCCGTCATTGCAGCGTCCGTTCTGCTTGGCGCGGGATTCTGGACACTCCTGCGTACGGACGGCATTATCGGCGCGGGCGGTTCGGCCTTCCACTGGCGCTGGACGCCCACGGCGGAAGAACGGTTGCGCTCTCTGGCGAACGACGAACCCAAGCTGATTCCGCCGGCGACCGTCGCGGCTGCGCCCGAACCGGCGCCTGCGCCGGTGGATCCCGTCGTGATCGATCGGCCTCACGCTGCCGAGTGGCCGGGTTTCCGCGGCCCTCATCGCGACAGCATTCTTCGTGGAGTACAAATCGTCACTGATTGGACGACGTCACCCCCGTTGCAGATGTGGCGGCGTCCGATTGGTCCGGGCTGGTCGTCCTTCGCCGTTGACGGTGACATCATTTACACGCAGGAACAACGCGGTGAAGAAGAGATAGTCGCAGCCTACAAACTGAGCAGTGGCGAACCGCTGTGGCGTCACCGCGATCCCGCTCGGTTCTGGGAATCGAATGGCGGCGCCGGTCCGCGTGGAACACCGACGCTACTCAATGGCCGGGTGTACACGATGGGTGCGACGGGAGTCGTCAATGCGCTTGACGCTAAAACAGGCGCCCTCATCTGGTCGCGCAATGCGGCGACAGATACGGGCGCGAAACTTCCGGAGTGGGGTTTTACCTCGTCACCATTGGTCATGGATGATCTCGTCATCGTTGCCACTAGTGGCCGCCTGGTCGCATATGACATCGCTGGTGGAAAACCGCGGTGGACGGAGAAATCAAAAGGCGGAAGCTACAGTTCACCTCATCCTCTGACGATCGACGGCGTCAGGCAGGTGCTGCTGGTGAATGGCGGCGGCGCCTCCAGTTTCGCGCCGGACACCGGCAAGGTTCTTTGGGACCACGAGTGGCCGGGCGGCGCCATCATTCAGCCTGCTGTGATCGCGAATGGCGACATGCTGATCAGCAGCAACGACGTGATGGGCGGTGTCGGAACGCGCCGGCTCGCGGTCACGATGTCCGCTGGTGCTTGGAAGGTCGAGGAACGATGGACGTCCAGGGGCCTGAAACCGTTCTACAACGATCTCGTCGTACACAAAGGTCATGCCTACGGGTTCGACGGAAGCATTCTCGCGGCGATCGATCTGACAGACGGCGAACGTAAGTGGAAAGGCGGCCGTTACGGCAACGGCCAACTTCTGCTGTTGCCCGATCAGGATCTGTTGCTGGTGCTGTCGGAGGAAGGCGAACTGGCGCTGGTGAAAGCCGCACCCGATCAATTCACCGAGGTTGCGCGGTTCAAAGCCATCGAAGGCAAAACATGGAATCATCCCGTGTTGGTCCGCGATATCCTGCTCGTCCGCAACGGCGAAGAAATGGCCGCATTCCGTCTGGCTCATTTTTGAGACGTGGCTTGCGCTTTCGGGAAGTCTTGTATATAAATTGCCTATTATGTCGGCATTTGATTCCATTGGTGAATTCGAGCACATGGTTTTGCTGGCGGTTTTGCGGTTGGACGACAACGCTTACGCCGTTACGGTTCGGGAAGAGATCTTCAAACATACGGGCCGGGACCTTTCTCGCGGATCGATCTACATCACGCTCGACCGCCTGGAATCGAAGGGATTTCTCAAATCGCGTCTCGGGGAACCGACGGCGGAACGTGGCGGGCGCGCCAAGCGCTATTACACCCCGAGGCCTGCCGCGATCACGGCCTTGAAGGAAAGCCGCCGGGCGCTCGAGAGCATGTGGCGTGGGCTGGAAGCGAGGCTTGCGTGATCTGGCGGATGCTTCTCAAACTCATTCCGGGAGATTTGCGAAATTCCGTCGCTGGCGATCTTGAGGAAGAGTTGATATCGATCCGGCAGCGGTATGGCCGCGCGCTTGCCGTCTTCTGGTTATTCGGCGCGACGCTTACATTGGCCGTCCGCTTTCAGCTGGAAGAATTCACCAATGGCCGGCCCTTGCCGCCTATACGCGAAGAACTTCGGAGGAAACCCCACATGCTGGAATCAGTCAGGCAGGACGTGTTGTTCGGTATTCGAATGTTGGGGCGCCAACCCGTTTTCACCGCAGTGGCCGTTCTTGCACTTGCGCTCGGCATTGGCGCCAACGCTGCAATCTTCAGTGCGGTCGACTCGGTATTGTGGCGGCCGCTGCCCTTTGCCAATCCGAATCGCATCATGCAAATTGCCGAGCAGCGTCCGAAGGAAGGGCGCAGCTTCGGTCCGGTCTCACCGGCGGACTACTTTGACTGGCGACGAGAAAGCCGGTCGTTTGCGGCGATGGCCGCGCACCTTGACGACGTCGTCAACCTGACGGCGGACGGCGAACCGGAACGCGTGCACAAACTAAATGTTTCCGAGCCTTTTTTGCGGGTTCTGGGAATCGTGCCGGTTTATGGCCGTGATTTTCAAGCTGGCGAAGAAATCGTGGGACGCCATCGCGTGGCAATCCTGACAGATCCCTTCTGGCGGCGGCGCTTCGGCGCAGATCCCTCCATCGTCGGCAAGAACATTCAGTTGGATGGAAATTCGTTCCAGGTGATCGGTGTGCTTCCGTCAGGTTTTTGGTGGCCGTCGCCGGCCGACATGATCGTTCCATTGGCTCTGGAGGATTCCGACCGGGCACTGCGAGGCGCGCATTTCCTGCGTGTCGTCGGAGTTCTGCATCCAGGAGTCTCCGTGACGCAGGCCGCAGACGAATTGACCGCCATTGGTGCAAAACTATCGCAGACATATCCGGCCGAAAATAGCGGGCACGGTCCGGGTATGCGGCCATTTCGCGAGGCTCTCGTCGGAGAAGTCCGCGCCGCGCTGACGATGTTGCTGGGTTCGGTCGGTCTTGTCCTGCTCATTGCATGCACGAACGTGGCGACGCTCTTGCTCGCCCGGTCGGCGGCGCGACAACGGGAGATCGCCGTGCGTCGCGCCGTTGGCGCTTCGCGTGGGCGGCTGATCCAACAAATGTTGACGGAGAGTTTGATGCTCTCGCTGCTGGGGGGACTGGCAGGACTGACGATGGCGTGGTGGAGTCTGGGAGTGCTGCGTCAAATCCTTCCTGCCCAGTTGTCGAATCTTCCGGGACTGGCAAGTACCGGTATCGATCGTCAGGTCTTACTTGCGGCTCTCGCCGTTTCCGCGTTGACCGGCTTGTTATTTGGAATCGGTCCGGCGCTTGCCGCTACACGGCAAGATGTGGGCGTTGCGCTTGGTGAGGAGACGCGTGGCAATAGCGGCGGCTCACGCGCGCTCCGCATACGCTCGACGCTGGTGATCGTCGAAGTGGCGCTATCGTTGACCCTGCTCGTCGGCGCCACGCTGTTGATCGCCAGCTTTCGGAATGTGATGAAAGTGTCTCCGGGATTTGGTCCCGGCAACCTGATTGCCGCGCAGATTTCGTTGCCGGGTAAACGTTATCCGGATCAGGCGCACTCCGCCGCTTTTTTTCAAACGCTGTTTTCGAGATTGAATTCGGTCCCGGCAACCGCCGGAGTCGCGGCGACAGCCGCGTTGCCATTCAGCGGCGAGGACTCTCGCCTCGATCTGGATATCGAGAATCGCACAGCCCAGGCAAACTCTCCGATACGCGCGCATCCCCGGCTAGTCTCCAGTGACTACCTTCGAGTTATGGGTATTCCGATACTGAGCGGCCGCCCTTTTTCCGATCGCGACAATGCCTCCTCGCCACCCGTAGTCATGCTCAATGATGCTGCGGCCCGTCAGTACTGGCCCGGTGAGAATCCGATCGGTCAGCGCATCAGTCTCGGGTCGCCGGCGCGCTGGATGGAAATTGTCGGAATAGCGGGCGACGTTCATCATCATGGGCTGCTGTCGGATCCCGTTCCTGAAGCTTATATCCCTCAGCTGCAGGGTTTCAGGGCATTAGGGTCGGGGCTGGCCCGCAATATGACGGTGCTGGTGCGTACGTCCATGAGTCTGGCCGCGGAAGCAGCGTTGATCAAGGCCGCGGTCAAAGAAATCGATTCGCAGCAGCCGATCGGAGCCATCCAGTCGATGGCCGCCATAATCGACGACTCCGTCGCGCCGCGCCGGCTGAATCTCATCCTGATGTCCGGCTTTGCAATCGTAGCCGTCGTGCTGACTGCAGCAGGCCTCTACGGTGTGATGGCGTATCTGGTTTCGCAGCGGACTCGCGAAATCGGTGTACGTATGGCTCTCGGCGCAAGCCGATGGCAAATACTGGGAATGCTCTTCCGCCACGCCGGTCTGATGACCGGGGCCGGGATCGCGCTTGGCGTCGCGGGTTCTGCCTTACTGACTCGATGGTTGACGACAATGTTGTTCGGAGTCAGCCGGACAAGCCTCCCGATTTACCTCGCTGTATCCCTGCTGCTTTCCTTAGTTGCGCTGATTGCGGTGGCGGTCCCGTCCAGGCGTGCAGTCAGAGTGGATCCGCTGATCGCGCTCCGCGATTCATGATCTCGAGAGTGCGCCAGCGGAACACACGGGTCGCTGAGCGAACATGGAGAAAGTTTTATGAAGAAAACAGCTAGGAAAATGGCCATGGCATCTCAGCCGACATCAAAAGCTCGAGTTGTACAGGAAGCGAAGGACTGAAGTGACGCCTGATGCACGGCAACCTCATAACATCAAGGTTCGAACCAATATTCATCTGGATCTTGACGTCATTGATTTCTTTAAGGACCGCGCCAGGAAGCCTGGAGCGCTGCCGTATCAGACTCAAATCAACGCAGAACTCCGACGAGTTATGGAGGAAGGTCGGTCCGACGACGTCGATATCAATAAACTGCTTCGTAATGAGAAGCTGATTGCGGCCATTGCGAAGCGCGTCCGGGAAATGGTCTGAAACGTTGTTAGCGCCAGTCCTGTGGCTGGCGAATTCCAGAATTCACGCCGCAATCGGAGTCTGATGATCATTGAGGATCCGCTATTCAACCTTCAGATTGTCCTCTTTGAATTGAGAAGTCACAATTCAATGGCTGCACTGTCTTGTCTGAATTGAGGAGAACGATTCAAAACATCACACTGTCCTCGTTGGATAGAGAAGCCACACCTCGATCTCCACGCTGTTCTCTTGGGAATGAAGAGCCGCAATTCAAACTTCTCAATGTTCTCTTTCGATTGCGGACCCACAATTCAAGCTAGACGATGTCTTCCTTCAACTGAGGAACCAAACTTCAAACTCGGCACCGTGTTCTTTGGGTTGTGGATAAACAGTCCAGACTTCACGCTGTCCTCTTTGAATTGAAGACACGCAATCCCAAATCGACGGTGTCGTCTCCCACTTGAGGCTTCCCAATTCAAAATTCACACCGTTGTTCCGCTGTTGTTCCATTTTTCTGTTGACAACCTTTATCTATATGCTAATCTGGGCCCGTTTGATTTGGAACAACACAGGAACAACATTATGAGTGAACGTAACTACAGGGCAACATTGAGTCAATCCCAGGGCCGCGAGGGCTGGTCGGTGATCTTTCGGCATCCGGTTCTACTGGACCGGGCAACCGGCAAACCCGGACGTCGGGTCCGTCGTGGCCTCGGCACGAAAGACGAAAAAGCCGCCGTCAAACTGATCGCCGAATTGAATCAACTGCTCGCCGATCGCAATTACTGGCAGGCCAGCAGTCGGGCGACAGCCGTCGGTCGTTTCAGCGCGATCGTGGTGGACATCTTCTATCACGACATGATGCCGGAAACCTTCGATGCCTTCGTGACTCGCGGGGCGGCGATCCCGTTGCCGCGATCGTCCAAGACGAACTACCGTCAGGTCCTCCTCCTGGGCACAACCGGTGGCGGCAAGACCACGCTGGTGCGGCAACTCATCGGAACGGATCCTCGGACGGAGCGTTTTCCGTCGACGTCCACCGCCAAGACCACCGTTGCCGATACGGAAATCGTTTTGACTTCAGGTTCCTTTCGGGCCGTTGTCACGTTTCTGCCGCGCGATCAGGTGCGCGACTATGTCGAGGAATGCATCTCGGCCGCGGTGCTGGCCGCTTATCACCAGGAGTCCGACAGCGACATCCGACGGCGGCTCTTGAGTCACGTCAATCAGCGGTTCCGTCTGTCATACGTTTTGGGCGCCGGTGATCCGGACGACATCGACGATGACGACGACGCGCCCGCGGCGCCAAAGGTCGCGCCCAGTCCTCTGCTCGAGTCGAGCGTTGCGCGCGTGCGCTCGATCGCCGCACAACATGGCCGGAGTCTGCGCGAGGAGTTGAAATCGCTGCAGGCGGACGAGCGGGTCATGGAGGAGTTGTTTGAGGACTCGCTCGATAACCGGCTGCACGACGACGAAACGTTTCAAATCCTGGCTGATGAGTTCATGGATGAAATCGAGAAGCGCTTCGAGCTGTTGACCGCCGGTTCGCTCGACAAAACCAAGCAGGGCTGGCCGCGTTCCTGGTCCTACGAATCGGGCGACCGGCAGATGTTTCTCACCATGGTCTCGCGCTTCACGAGTAATTACGCGCCGTATTTCGGAACGCTTTTGACGCCGTTGGTGAACGGTATTCGCGTGGCCGGCCCGTTTACGCCAACGTGGTCGGATCGGCAACCACCGCTGGTGTTGTTCGATGTCGAAGGACTGGGGCACACACCGGATTCGGCGGCGAGCCTGCCGACGTCGCTGACCCAGCGTCTCGACGATGTCGATGCCGTGCTGCTGGTGGACAACGCCACACAACCGATGCAGGCAGCATCGGTCGCGGCTATGCGCAGTCTGGCTACGAGCGGCGAGGCCGGTAAGCTGATCGTCTGCTTCACGCACTTCGATGGTGTGGTCGGCGACAACCTGCCGACCTTCAGATCGAAGGAACAGCATGTTCTCGCATCGGCCGAGAATGCGTTGTCCGCCATCGGCGAACAACTGGGCTCGTTCGCGGAGCGCGCCTTGCGCAAGCGTCTTGAGTCGGCTTGCTTTTTCCTGGGAGGCATTCAGAACAGCCTGTCCCGAGACTCGGACACGAAGCTCGAGAAGCGCACCCTGGCACAATTTCAGGATCTGCTGCGCGCGATCGACACGATTATCGGCAAGGCACCGCCGGTAGTGACTCGCCCTATGTACGACCGCATGAATTTAGTGCTCTCGGTCAAGCAGGCGGCTGAAGAGTTTCATGCGGTTTGGGACGCCCGGCTGGGCCTGCTGGTGAAGTCTGGCGTGAACAGAGAACACTGGACGCGCATCAAGGCGCTGACGCGACGTCTGGCGGAGGGCTGGGACGACGAGTACCAGCAGTTGAAGCCGCTGGCGGATCTGCACAAGGAACTGCAGCAGAGTGTGTACCGCTTCATACAGAATCCTGTCGGATGGAGCGGCGCGGCGCCATCGAATGACGAAAAACAGCGCGTCTTCGATGCCTTTGCCGCCGCGATCAGCCAACGATTGCTGCAGATCGTCGTGGATCGGTTGAAAGCCGAGGCCATACGCGAATGGCAAAAGGCCTATGGCGTGTCCGGCACTGGTTCGACGATCGTCCGCGCGCGAATCATTGCCACCGATATTTACGATCAAGCCGCACCGATTCCGAACGCGGCTCCAGTTGCGGATCGGAATAAGTTCCTCCTCGATGTAATTGAGGCGGTGCGCAAGTCTGCGGAGGAGCAGAGCATCAAGCTGCTCTGATGCTTGCCAAGGGGAGAAGGTCCGGTCGCCCTTCTCGAATCTCTTCGGTGAGATCCCTGTTTTTTCACGCCCGGATGTGTCCCTTAACGCTTTAACCGCGGGATTCGATCCCGCACTGTGAGGTTCGTATGTCCACACTGATTCGAGTAATGCTCGATGTCTCTCGTTTGACGGCCGCCGATTTTCTTGCTCGGGTGAATGCCGTCTTCGCCGGAATGAACGGTAATCCGGCTTACCCCAACCCGCCGATCCCCATGCCGGTATTCCGGACGGCGATCGACGAATACTTTGCCGCCATTACGGCGGCCCTCGATGGCGGTGCAAGAGCAATCGCTCAACGGAACACGTTGGGTGAGGCGCTGCGAAGAATGCTGCGCCAGCTTGCGAACTACGTCGAGGCCAACTGCAAGGACGACATGACGATGTTTTTGTCGAGTGGTTTTCTGGCGGTAAGCAGCACTCGCACGAAAACGAATCCGCTGACCGAATCGATTCGCTACATCGAAAACGGCATCAGCGGCGAGTTCATCGTCACCCTTGTTAAGGTTCCTGACGCGGTAAGTTATGAACTGCGTTGGGCACCGGTCGCTTCAGGCGGCAGTCCCGGCGATTGGACCAACCTGCCCATCGCCGCGATCCGGCCCGCCACTTCGGTCACCGGTCTGATTCCAGGCACGACCTACGTTTTTGAGGCCCGTGCTCTGACCCGATCCGGTCTCACCGAATGGAGCGACTCCATCACCCGGATCTGTACGTAACTCCGGGATCCCACCTCTCCCGCGCCAGCGGGAGAGGCTGGAGATCGCAACCCTGGGGCGACTTTCTTCACCCACACCAGTAAGACACTGCACTTCCCAGAAACTGATGTCGTCCGGTTCTTCGCCAGGTGGTCTCGAATGCGCGCGACTCTACTCCACTGTGAATGCCAGATACATCAACTCGCCGCTACGTTGGAGTTGGAGGACGACAGGATCGCCTGTTTTGAAACTGTCCATCGTGGAGCGGAGATCGGTGAGCCCATTGACCGGCGTGCGGTTCACCGCGAAGATGACGTCACCTGCGGTCAGCCCGCCATCTCGAGCGTCTATGGCTCCGGCCACGGTCGACACGACAAGGACTCCGGAGCGCACGCGCGAAGCCGGCAGCATTCGTGCGATCTCTCGATCCAGATTCAGGGCCAGGATCCCCAGCCGAGCGACAAGGTTGTCGCGAGGATCAACGGGCAAGCTGGCATAGAGTTCTATGCGTTCACTCATCGCGACGTGAAGATTCAAGGTTTGACTGTCGCGCAGAATCTCGAGCGTCACCACCTGACCAATGAAACGACGATAAAGGCTGACCTGAAGTTGACGGCCGTTCTCGATCGGCTTGCCATCCAGCGAGACCACAATGTCACAAGGCCGCATCACAACACGGGATGCCGGGCTGCCCGGAGTTACATCAGCGATA
>Ga0137427_10001121_pt1 | contig 12398 bp, 11 predicted proteins | sample EasRivERMZT700_2_FD_102309 | JGI IMG/M metagenome (GOLD analysis project Ga0137427, IMG submission 102309) | Soil microbial communities from meander-bound floodplain in the East River, Colorado, USA - East River MetaG ERMZT700_2 | ecosystem: Environmental > Terrestrial > Soil > Floodplain ...
CGACCGCAAGGGTGTGACGAGCGTGGATTGGATCACCTACCCGATCGTGGAAATCGACGAAGCGCCGGAGATCGACATCGTCCTGATCAATCATCCGGAACTGCCGCCGACGGGCGCCGGCGAGTCCTGCATGCGGCCGCTCGTGGGTGCGGTGGCGAACGCCGTCTTCGAGGCGACCGGCAAGCGCCCGAGGCGGGCACCGCTCAATGCGACAAATATCAGGCGGTCGATCTGACGGCCTCCGTTTGACGCGAAAGAGGCCCGGTCATGCCGGGCCTCTTTTTTTGCTCACATGAACCAACGCCGTTCGTACATCAGCGCCGCGAAAATCAGCACGACAGGCACGAGCCACAACAGATCGGGCAGAAGCCGCGCAATCCAGCGCCTTGGTATCGCCGCTGCGGCGGCAGCGCCTGCCAGCACGGCCGTCGCGAGCCAGCCGTACCATAGGATGGGCGGGCCGGACGCTCCTGCCTGTTCCCAGAATCCGATGCTGTTCTCGGCGAAGTAGTATTGAAACAGGGACCACTCGAAATAGTAGGCCAGCGTGTAGGCGATGCAGGCGACAAGGGAGAAGATCATCAGGCGGCCGTATGTTTTCATCAGACCGGTCCCTTGATGGTGACCAGCAGCTGCCCGACGATGAAGTTCCACCACACCATGCTCGCGAGAATCCAGGTCAGGCCGACTCGGACCGCCGAATATTCCGGCGCCAGGGGCTGTCTCCAACTCGCCCAGTACGCGGGCAGGAGGATCAGTCCGATGGCGGAGAGGTGCTCCTTGATCTCGAACACGCCGTTGGCCGCGCGCAGGTCCAAGGTCTGGAGGGCCGGCCGTACGACCTGACGATAGCTCGGGTAAAGCACCGCGCCCGTCAGGATGACCACGGCAAACAGCACGACGATGGCTGTGCTGTAGGCGGCGGGATCGGTGCTCCGAAAGCGCGCCATGAAGGACGTCGCGCGGGTTTCGACATGCTTGGCCGCGACAGCGAAGGCCTGGTGCGTGATCGCGCCCAAGAGCGCGACCGAGACAAGACCATGGAACAGCAGAAGAGCCGTGAACATCTCATCGTCTCACGACATCGATTGCGGTTACCGATCCGTCCAATTGAGGGTGGTCCAGAAGCCCGTATTGTCGCTGTAAGACAAGACTCCGATCCCGAGCGATACGGCGCACATAGCCGCCAGCAGCGCCGACCGCGCCAACCGCGACAAGGGCGGTGCGGGGACCGACTGGCGGATCGCATCAGGCAAGCTCTCCTGCGCCAATTCGAGCTCCGACCACACGCGCTCCAATCGGGCCATCGCCAAAGAGTTGGCCGCGTCGCCGGCCCAGGCCTGATAGCGGGCACGCTCCTCCAGCGTCATCACGCCGCGATGACGCGCCGCGAACCAGCGCGCCGCTTCCTCCAACTTGCCGGATACGGGCTGTTCGGTCACGGCCTACGCTCCTCGGAAACGATGAGGGCGCGTGTCACTCTGACCATGGCCTCAGCGATGTGCTTTTCGACCATACTCGTACTAACACCCATGCGCCGCGCGATGGCGGCGTAGCTCAAGCCCCCGAAGCGATGCAGCGTGAAGGCTTCGCGACAGCGTGGCGGCAGGGACGCGATCGCCGCCAGCACACGCTCGAGATTCTGCTTTCCCGCCAGGATGCGCTCAGGATCGGGGGGATCGCTCGACCCGTACTCGATCACCGCCAACGATTCGGACAACGCGGTCTCCCGCACGCGGTTGCGGCGGCGGTCGATGATCAGGTTGCGCGCTATGCGAAGGAGGTAGCGAAGCGGGTCTCGCACGCTCTGTGGCGCCGGCAGGTTCAGCGCCCGCACGCAAGTATCCTGGGCGACATCATCGCCATCCACCGTGCCACGAGACTTGCGGCGGCGTGTCTCGATCACGATCTCGCGGCAGGCTTCAGCCAATTTCGCCTGGCCCTCCGACTTCGCCTGAAAAGAGCTCATGGCCCCCTCCCCTATGCATCCCAGCATATCTGCTCAGGATTCCAAGGGGAAACTTTTCCGTGATGGACCCTGGGGTGGACACGCTCCCAATCGTCTAAGGGTATAGGAGTTCGGCAAGTTCAGAGTCCGGAGGAGCTGTTTTTGGTGCAGAGAGTCATGAAATCCGTTTTGCGTGCATTGCATCAGCGACCGACGACCCGCGTATTGGGCCACCTGTTGGCAGGCTCGGCGCTAGGGCTCGCTTTTGCCATTCCGGCCCTTGCCGGCCAGGCGACGCAGGCGGGACAGACCCAGGGAGCCGGTCAGGCACAGCAGGAAGGCGAGGGGCAGGCTCCCGGCACGGCGCAGCAACCGGGGCAAATACAAGTTGCCGGCGCGGCGCTGCAGCCGCCGACCGAGACGATTGTGATTACGGGCGGACTCGAACGCAACGCTGTCGAGCGGCTGCCCCCCATACTCGGAGTCGAGATATTCTCCGGCAGGAAGACCGAAGTCATCGAGCTGACGTCCCTCGATGCGAACGTGGCGCTGAAGAACCCACGGGAGATATTCGCGAAGGTTCCCGGCGTCTTTGTCTATGACATGGACGGCGCCGGCAACCAGATAAACATCTCTACGCGGGGGCTCGATCCTCACCGGGGCTGGGAATTCAACATCCGCAAGGATGGCTTCATCACGAACTCGGACATGTATGGCTACCCGGCCAGCCACTTCAGTCTGCCTCTGGAAGCGGTCGTACGCGTCGATCTCGTGCGCGGGACCGGCGCGCTGCAATACGGCGCGCAGTTTGGCGGGATGCTGAACTACGAGACCAAGCGGGCCGGACCGGAGGAAGGGCTTAGTTTCGAGAGCATCAATTCGGCCGGCTCATTCGGAATGCTGAGCACCTACAACGCCGTGGCCGGCCGGTTCGGCGGCACCGATTTCTATGCCTATTACAGCAAGCGCGTGTCGGACGGATACCGCGACAACTCCAGAACCGAGGCGGAGTACTACGGGCTCACGGTGAATCATGCGCTCACCGACACGATAGCGCTGACGGCGGGCCTCGCCTGGTCCGAGTACAGGGTTCAACTTGCCGGACCGCTGACCGATGCGATGTTTCACGAGAATCCGAAGCAATCGACGCGCGCGCGGAACTATTACAGTCCCGATATCTATGTCCCAACCTTGGGGGTGACCTGGACTCCCAGCGATAAGACAACGATTTCGTGGAGATTGTCCGCGGTGCTCGGCGACCGGAACAGCGTGCTCTTCGACCGTCCTGCCACTGTCGTGGACGCGATCGACCCGGTGACGCTCGAGTATGCCAACCGGCAAGTGGATATCGACACCTACCGCAGCTACACAACCTCTCTCAGAGGCTTACAGCGTTATACGCTCTGGGGCCTCGAGCATGCCTTTGCCGCCGGCGTGGAGCTTATGGACAATGACACCCACCGCCGGCAGCAGGGCGTGGGCACGACCGGCACCGACTATGATCTGTCGCTTGTACAGCCGGGCTGGGGCCGGGATCTGCAACTGAAATCCGAGAACGTTGCGTTCTACGCCGAGAACAATTTTGCGCTGACCGAGCGTTGGTTCGTGACACCCGGCTTCCGCATCGAATCCGGAACTTCCGACATGACCGGAATCGTCGTGGGCTATCCTCCCGGCGAACTGCCAAACTCGATAAAGCACAACTTCACGCTGCTGGGCATAAGCACGGAGTACAGCCTGTCCGAGCGGAGCGCCTTATATGGCGGCTTTTCTCAGGCTTACCGACCGGTGCTTTTCAAGGACATCATTCCCAGCTCTCCGCAGGAGCGGGTTGACAAGAACCTCAAGGATGCGCGCGGGTACACGCTGGAAGCAGGCGTTCGGGGTGACTTGGGGAATTTCAGCTGGGACGTGAGTGCGTTCAGCCTCGTCTATAAGAACCGGATGGGAACGTCGGCGCAATTCGACGGCGCGGACTTCTACAATCTGCGCACCAATATCGGCGACTCGGAGACGCACGGCGTCGAGGTGTTCCTGCAATACGGGTTCCAACTCACGGGCGCCGTGCGAGCCACGCTCTTCACGTCGACCTCCTGGATGGATGCGACCTACTCCGACAATGCGATGGTCCGGGTTGGCCAGACCAATGTCTCGGTCGCCGGCAACAAGGTGCAGTCGGTCCCGAGTTTGATTTCGCGCAATGGCTTGACGCTCGTGTGGGGCACGCTCAGCACGACTCTGCTCTACAGCTACACGGACGAAAGCTACGCCGATGCCCTCAACACCGTCATTCCCTCGGCGAACGGTGCGGTGGGTCTCGTGCCCGCCTATGGCATATTCGATCTGTCGGCCGTCTATCAGATCAACGAGAACTTCAGCCTGCGGGGAAGCATCAACAACCTCCTGGACGAGCAGTACTTCACCAAGCGGCCCGAGTTCTACCCCGGCCCGGGCGTCTGGCCCTCCGATGGCCGATCCTTCACCGTGTCGGTCGGCTTTGCGTTTTGACGGGCGGGGAAGTTCGGCCAACGCGGGGTAGCGCAAGCGCTACTGCTGCGGCTCTGGTCTGACACTTAGCCGCACCGCGCAACCGGCCTGCCTTGTTCCGCGTTTTACTGGGAGCGGAACCGGACACTGGGGCGCCATACCACGGACAAAGGAATTCTCTACATCCTAGCAGGCGTGATCGCAGTGCTCGTTCTCGTTGTGGGTGTCGAAATCGGGATCGACTCCTCGACGACCACCGGGATCGACCTGGACTTGAGTACGACCGCACAGAACGCCGAGTAGCGTTCGCCGCCGGTCAGGATTTCAGCGACTGCCGCAGACGGTTCGTCAGCTGATTGGCGTCGCCGAAGATGTAGTCCGCGCGTTCGGCAGCGACAGACGCATGCACGCCCTTGGCCCGCAGCAGGCCTATCGCCTCGGACAGCCGGTTGCGGGGGCAGAGGATCATCTGCTCGCCGTCTTGCAGCAGCAGCGAACAGCCGCAATCGGTCTTCAGCGACTGAACGATTTTGGCTGCCGAACGGGGAAGCGCCACACGCAGGAGATAGGACGACCGGGCCAGTTCCCGCGCGGCAATCCGCGCCGTCAGACGGTCGGCCGCTTCGAGCGCCGATTTGCTCCATGGCGCCTTCAAGGACGCCGCCAATTGCGCCTGACTTTTCAGGATAAGACCATCCTCCAAGATCTTGAGATCGTTGGCGGAGAGCGTCGCCCCGGTGGTCGTGATATCGACGATGGCTTCGGCGAGGCCCGCGGCCGGCGCGCCTTCGGTCGCGCCCAGGCTTTCGACGATCCGATAGTCGGCGATGCCGTGCGCCGCGAAGAAGCTCCGCGTCAACTGAAGATATTTCGTCGCCACGCGCAGCCGGCGGTGATGGCGCGCATGGAATGCCGTGCAGACGTCGTCCAGGTCCGCCATCGTGGCGACATCGATCCAGGCGCGCGGCACCGCGACGACGACATCGGCGAAGCCGAAGCCGAGCGGCTGCAACAGCAGGATGGACTCGTTGCTGTCGCGCACGTCCTCGCGGATCAAATCCTCGCCGGTGATGCCGAGATGCACTTCGCCGTTGCCGAGAGCGGTGGCGATCTCGGCCGAGGACATCAGCTTCACATCGACGCCCGGCTGGCCTTCGAGCGTCGCGCGATAGTCCCGCGCCCCGGTCGACTGTTTCAGGTTCAGCCCCGCATCGGCGAGGTAGTGCGTGACCTGCTCCTGCAGCCTGCCCTTGGACGGGATCGCGAGTATGAGCGCCTGAGCGGCCATCACAGCGCCCCCGTCTTGCGCCGCGCCGCGAGCACGCGCTCGCTGCGTATGGCGCAGCCCACGGCCGGTATATCGCGCGCCGCGCCCAGCATCTTGAGCAACTGATCGTAGCGGCCGCCGCCGGCGATCTGCACCGGACCCTCGGAGTCGCGCGACCAGAGCTCGAACACGATGCCGGTGTAGTACTCCATGTTGCGCCCGAACCTCGCGGCAAAATCCAGCCGCTTCTCGTCGAAGCCGAGTTTCTCGAGCGCGCCGATGCGGGCTTCCATCGCGTCGAGCGGCGCATCGAGCGCGATGCGGTTCTTTTTCATCAGCGCGCGGATTTCGGCGAGCGACTTGCGCGCCGGTCCGGCGACGGACAAGACCTGCTCGATGAGAGCCACGGCCTTCTTGTCGAGCCTGATCGCCGCGGCCTCGGCCGCCTGCTCCATCAGGCGGTCGATGATTTCCTCGCGCGTGCGCCCGCCAAGCGGCGTGCTGCCGAGATAATCCATCAGTCCGAGCAGAGCGGTCCGCGCGTCGGCCTCGCTGGCGCTTCCGAGCGAGGCGAGATAGCGCTCGCCGGGCACGGTCGCGCCGTTGGAGAGCCGCTCCAGCAGCTCGCGAAAATAGGACGGACGCCAGAAATGCCGCTTCAGGCGGCCGCGCCATTGCGCGGGAATATCGAGCGCGTCGATCAACCCGGAGAACAGCGTCAGATCGCCGATCTTGAGCGAGAACGATTTCAGGCCCGCGGCGCGCACGCCTTCGACGGCAAGCTCGAGCACTTCGATCTCGGCACGCTTGCGGTCGCTCACGCCGAGGCATTCGACTCCGGTTTGCAGGAACTGGCTCGGGCGGTCGGGCTCTCCCGGCTGAAACCGGAACGCCGGGCCGTTATAGGCGAGGCGAGCCGGAAACGCGCCCTTCGTCTCCAAGTGCATGCGGCAGACGGGAATGGTGAGATCGGGGCGCAGACAAAGCTCTGCGCCTTCCGGATCGGTCAGGACGAAGGTGCGGCGGCGGATCTCCTCTCCCGAGCGGTCGAGGAACACTTCGGCCGGTTGAAGGATCGGCGGCTCGACGCGGGCATAAGATTTGGCGGCGAAGACGGACAGAATTTGCGCGGCCTGCGCCTCAAGCAGCGCGATCCGCTTTGCGTCGTAGTTCGGAAAGCCCCCCATGACGCTCAGCCGCCTCGTTCGCCAAGCATGGCGCGCACGGCCTGGACCAGTTCGGCTCGCTTCACCGATGTCTGTGCCGGACGGTCCTTCACCCAGGCCGCGCGCGACTCCATCGACTTCGCGAGCTCCGCGCCAAGCGCGAGATCCTTGAGCGTCACTTCACCGCGCGCCCGCTCGTCCGAGCCTTCGATCACCGCGATCGCCGCGTTGCGCTTGTCGGCATATTTCAGCTGGGCCTTCATGCCGGCCTCGCCGACATAGGCTTCGGCGCGAAAGCCGGCCGTCCGCAGCTCTTGCGCCAGGCGGAAGCTTTCGGCGATTTCGGCCTTGTCGAGCACCATCACGACGATCAGCGGTTCGACGGCGAACGCAGCGGCCCCCGCGCGCGCCTTCAGCACAGAAAACAACCGGCTGACGCCCAGCGAAAAGCCGGACGCGGGTATGGATCGGCCGCCGAAGCGCTCGATCAGATTATCGTAACGTCCGCCGCCGCCAACCGAACCAAAAACGACCGTGTCACCATCTTCGTTCCGTACGGGAAAAGTTAGCTGCGCCTCAAAAACTGCCCCTGTGTAGTAATCGAGGCCACGAATGATGCTGGAATCGAGCTGAACGCGACCGAGATAACCAGTACGTTCGAGGGTAGCGACAATCTCACTAAGTTCCTGGACACCAATGTAACCGATACTGCCAGCAGCTTGTTCAGGAGCGACGTCATTCCACCATTTGAATAAGCCATCGCCAATCGCGGGCTGTGGCGGAGTCATAATAAACTTCAACACACGGGCGGTCTGCTCCGGATTGAGTTCCGCACCGCGGGTTACATCGCCCGACTCATCGCGGCGTTCTTTACCCAAGAGTGCGCGTACTCCTTCAACCCCCAATCTATCCACCTTGTCGATGGCCCGCAGGACGGTTCCTCGCTTACTCGGGTCAATATTTGCCGCCTCAAGCACGCCATTGAGTACCTTCCGGCTGTTCACCTTTATCAGATACTCGCCGCGCTTGAGGCCGAGGGCCTCGAGCGAATCCGCGAACATCATCAGCAGCTCCGCATCGGCCGCGGGCGATGCCGAACCGACCGTGTCGGCGTCGAACTGGGTGAATTCGCGATAGCGTCCGGGGCCCGGCTTCTCGTTGCGCCACACCTGGCCAAGCTGATAGCGGCGGAACGGCTTCGGCAGGTTCTGGAAATTCTCCGCGACGTAGCGCGCGAGAGGCGCGGTCAGATCGTAGCGCAAGGAGAGCCACTGCCCGTCCTCGTCCTTGAGCGAGAACACGCCCTCGTTCGGACGATCGGAATCGGGCAGGAATTTTCCGAGCGCATCGGTGTATTCGAAAGCCGGTGTCTCGAGCGCGCTGAAGCCATAGGACTCGTAGACGCGCCGGATGGTGTCGAGCATCCGGCGTTCGGCCGCGATATCGGCTTCATCGCGGTCGCGGAAGCCATGCGGCAGCCGCGCCTTGATACGCTGTTTCTGTTGCTCGTTCATGCTTGGCCGCTACCCGCCCAAAAGAGCGGCACTGCATAGCGGCTCAGGCGCACGGTCGCAAGGAACCCGCGGAAATGAGTTAAGAACGGGCCTTCACGCCCGCCCCGATATCATGCGTTTTGAACCATGGAGAGAGGCGCTGCGCCAATGACGCGAACAGCACGTCGCGTATTGCAAAATCAAGACTTTTTGCGTGCCCAAGCCGAGCGTTGACAAGCGCAAAATGCGGGAGGAGAATTGCAGTGCTAATGGAGATAGCGGCAAGGACCGCGATGCTCTGAAAAGCGGTAACTGCGAGAGGAGGTTCGTCATGGAACAAACTCCGCCTGGCGTAATTCAGGGCCTCGCTTGAGCGCGAGGCCACGGCTCTGACGGTGAGCCCGAACTGACAACCGGACTCCTCCCAGGCCGCCGACAATTCAAACCTGAAACGCGTGAACGTGGTGCCTTGCACGTACGGCAAGCGGCGTTCCGCAAAGAGAGTCCGGCGACTGCCGGACAGCGAAAAGCGAAAGCTCGAAACCCCGCCCCTAGCTGGCGGGGTTTCACTTTGGCCTCGAGACTCAGGGGACAACGGAGGGTTCCGTCTCGTGCCGGGCGCGCGAGCGGTCATAATGCGCCTTCGTGATCGCCGCGCCGAAAAGAAAGATCTGCGCCGAGTAGTAGATCCAGAGCAGCAAACCCAGCACGGCGCCCGCCACGCCGAGACTGGACGCCGCGCCGTAGCTGCCGAGATAGAGCCCGATCAGGACCTTGCCCGCCTGGAACAGAACAGCGGTAAGGGCAGCGCCGAAGATCACGCAGGGCCACGCGAGCGGCTTCGCCGGAAGCAACTTGTAGATCGCCGCGAAGAGCACGGCGACGAGGATCAGCGTGACGACGAAATTGAGCGCCATGAACAGCGATGCGCCAAACGGCCACTTGGCGTCGATGACCTCCCGGAGCCCGTTCAATCCTGCGTCCAACACGAGCGACACGAGAAGCAAGAACCCCAAACCCGCAACCAGCCCCAAGCTGGCCAGCCGCGCCCTGACCAGGCCCGAAAGCATCCCGCCCTCGTGCTTGACGTTCCAGATCTCGTTGAGCGCATCTTCGAGCTCGAGGAACACGCCCGACGCGGTCAGGATCAACGTGCCCACCCCAATCACGGTGGCAACGATGCCCGCACGCTCGGCGGAAGCGCTGGCGATCAGGCTCTGCAAGAAATCGGCGCCATCGGGGCCGAGCAGAGTGCGGAACTGCGCGAAGATCGCGCCCCGCGCAGCCTCATCGCCGAACGCGGCTCCCGCCACTGCAATTGCGATCAGGAGGATCGGCGCCAGCGACGTCACGGCATAGAACGCGATCGCAGCACCCCGGCTGGGCGCGTTCTTGGCCATGAAAATGTCGATGCCGTTCTTGATCAGAGAGACCACGCGGCTAACCTTCCACTGCCTTGGACGAGGCTCGTGGGCCGTGCGCCTGGTCTCCGTCTGTGTCACCGCCATCGCGCAACTCCTCCAGCGAACTAAACGTCGCAGAGGCGGGTTTGGCTCACGGTGGCATCATGAGCTTGACGGCCGACCGGCGGATGGACGGTAAAGGGCTGATTTGGCTGGTACAGCTGGGTGGGCTCGAACCACCGACCTTCGGATCCACAATCCGACGCTCTAGCCAACTGAGCTACAGCTGCATGCCTTTTGAGCAATCGGGAAACTAGAAGGCAGACTCGCCGAATGCAAGCTGCCGCCTCTTGAACAAGCGGCGCCTTTCATGGGTCAATGACGCCGAAGGGCAGCCGGGGGCAAGACGAAAATGCAAGTATCGAAGCTCGTGATCGGGGCGGCGGCCGCGGGCGCCGTGGTGCTTGCCGTCTTCGCGGGATCAATGTTCTCTGCCGGAGACTCCGCGCCGGACGACACGCCGGTGCTGTTCCAGTGGCAGGATTACGTGGACGCGCCGTTCCTGTCGGAATACCGGACCGCCTTCGGGGACGAGCCGCAGACAGCGATCTATGCCGACGAGGACGAGGCGTTCGCCAAGATGCGGGCGGGCTACAAGCCCGACGTCATGGGTCCCTGCGCGTACGAGTTTCCCCGCTGGCAGGAAGCCGGGCTGATCCAGCCCATCGACACCGGCAGGCTGAAGAACTGGGCCAAGATCGCGCCGGCGCTGCGCGCGCTGCCCGACATCGAAGCGGGCGACGGCAGGGTGTGGTTCGTGCCGCATTACTGGGGCAACACGTCGGTCACGTTCAGGACCGATCTTGCCCCCGAGTATGTCGGACGCGAGTCCTGGGAGATCCTGTTCGATCCGAAATACAAGGGCCGCGTCGCCGTGCTGGAGGGCGTCGACGACACCATTCCCTTCGTCGCGCACATGATCGGCGTCGACGCCTACGCCATGAGCGACGACGACTGGCAGAAGGTGCAGATGAAGCTCAGGGAGCTGATCGGCCAGGTTCGCTTCGTCTCCAGCGACAACACGTCGCTGGCGCAAGGGCTCGCTTCGGGCGAGCTCGTGGCCGCGATGAGCTGGCGGGTGGTCTACGCGACGCTGCGCAAGGAAGCGGTGCAAGTCGCCTACATGAACCCGCCGGGCGGGATTTTCACCTATGTCTGCGGCCTCGTGGTCAACAAGGACGCCAAGAACTACGACAAGGCGCTGGCGCTCATCGACAGCTCGCTCTCCGACGAGGCGGCGCACTACACCTTCGCCGAGATCGGCGACGGCCCGGCCAACGTGGAAGCGCTGGCCAAGGAGCCCGACGAGCTGTTCGCCCAGCTCGGCATCGACCGCGACGTCGACACGTTCCTGAAGAGCGGGCTCTTCCAGCGGCGGCTGAAGAACAAGGACGAGATCGTCAACGCCTGGACCGAGATCCGAGCGGGTCGGTAGCACCGGGCGGCAGATAAAAAAACGGGAACGACCGTCTGATCGTTCCCGTTCCAGTCATCCGGGCGAACCCGGAAACAGCTTGCAGGACTTAGAGGACGCCGCGCTTGTGCTCGCCGAGCACAACGCGCTTTGGTGCAAACGCCTGCTTCAACACCGATAACGCCTTGCGAGTGTCGGTACTGCCGCACATGAAGATATCAAAAGCGGCATAACCACGTTCGGGCCATGTATGCACGCTGATGTGGCTTTCCGCCAATACAGCCACGCCCGAGACGCCCCCGCTCGGCGTAAAGGTATGCAGGTGGATGTGCAGAAGGGTTGCCCCCGCCGCTTCCACTGCATCGATCATTGCCTGCTCAATGCGATCTTTGTCTTCGAGGCCGTCAGCCTCCCAAAAATCGATGATCAGGTGACTGCCTGCAAAGGTCACTCCGTTTTTTGTGATGAAGTGATCTTTGCTATCCGCATCCCCTTCGGGAATAGGAACCGGGACGGTCCTCGCCGGAACGCGGACGTTCAACGCCCTTGCTCCTTTGATCGCCGTCACACCGTGTTCGAGTCGAGCCATCCTGGCACCTACCCTTCCAAAGGTGTTGACACCAAAGCGCGCCAATAAGAGCTGCGCGCCAACCCAAGAAGAAAGCGGCGGGCGGAAGACGAACTTCCGCGGCACGCCGCTTTGCTCCGTCAACGGAGCGGGGGAAATATAGGGCCGTTGTCCCCCAGCGCAAGAATTTTTTTCCCCGCGGGGAATTTTCTTCCGACTGTTGTCGTCGCGGCGACGCTCGCCGCGGCAGTGGACAGAGTCTCACCCGCGTCCTAAGAGGCGCGCTGAGACGCGCTGGAGCGAGGCGAGACGTGGCGAGCAAAGAACCCGGAATGTTCCAAGAGCGGCTTCACAAGGGCTACGCGCAGAGCATGGAGCTCACCGGAGTGGTCGCCGAGGAAGTCAGCCATTATCAAAAAATTAAAATCTTCGACACCGTCGCCAACGGCCGCGTCATGGTGCTCGACGACATCGTCCAGATCACGACGCGAGACGAATCCGCCTACGCCGAGATGCTCACCCACCTGCCGCTCCTGGAGCACGGCAAGGCGGAGCGGGTGATGATCGTCGGCGGCGGCGACCTCTCGATCGC
>Ga0137427_10001122_pt1 | contig 12398 bp, 10 predicted proteins | sample EasRivERMZT700_2_FD_102309 | JGI IMG/M metagenome (GOLD analysis project Ga0137427, IMG submission 102309) | Soil microbial communities from meander-bound floodplain in the East River, Colorado, USA - East River MetaG ERMZT700_2 | ecosystem: Environmental > Terrestrial > Soil > Floodplain ...
GCGCCGGTCCGGACGCCAAACCGCTCTTTCATTCGATTCAGGCGGCGGAAAAGGTCTACACGGATTTCACCTTCACGGCGACCAATTCCGGCGGCCACTCCAGTGTACCGAGACCGGACAACGCGATCTACCAGCTCGCCGACGGCTTGGCGCGGCTTGCGCGCTTCTCGTTCCCCGTGGAGCTGAACCCGACGTCGCGCGCCTTCTTCGAGCAGACGGCCAAGGTCGAAAAGCCGGAGATGGCGGCGGCGATGCGCGCCGTCGCCGCGAACCCGCGCGATACGGCCGCCGCGGCGATCGTGTCGCGCGACGCGCGGTATGCCTCGATGCTGCGCACCACGTGCGTGGCGACGCGGCTGGCCGGCGGGCACGCCTACAACGCCCTTCCGCAAACGGCGACGGCGAACGTGAATTGCCGCATGGCGCCGACGTCGAGCGCCGAACAGGTCCGGGCGACGCTCGCCCGCGTCGTCGCCGACACCGGCATTGCGATCGGTTTCACCACGGCGCAGCGCCCCGAGTTTCCGAAGTCGGTGCCGCCCATCGAGCCGGCCGTTCTCACCGCGACCACCGAGCTCACGCAGAGAATGTGGGGCGACATTCCCGTCATTCCCACGATGTCCACCGGCGCGACCGACGGCCACTACCTGCGCGCCGCGGGCATCCCGACGTACGGTGTGAGCGGAATCTTCTCCACGCCGGGCGAAACAAACTCTCATGGCCGCGACGAGAAACTACGCGTCAAATCGTTTTATGAAGGGCTGGATTTCCTCGATCAGCTCGTAAGGAGACTGGCCGGCGGGGTGCAGCCATGAGGCTCGCGCTGGCGATCTTGGTCGCGGGCGCTCCGCTCGCCGCACAATCGGTGCAGTACCGATCTCCTGCCGGCGTCGAATACCACGCGCAAAACGACACCGGCCCGGTCGCGCGGGCCGCGGCGGCACTCGCCGCTGATCCGACCAACGTCGAACGAATCATTCAGCTCGGCGTGGCGCAATCCGGCGCGCGTCAGTTCCGCGACGCGATCGCCACATTTACGCGCGGCATCGCGATCGCGCCTGGCAACGCCATCCTCTATCGTTGGCGCGGTCACCGCTACCTCTCGGTGCGCGAGTTCGATCGCGCGATGGACGACTTCACGCGCGGCGCCCGGCTGGACAGCACCATATATGGTATTTGGTACCACCTCGGCGTCCTGCACTTCGTACGCGGGGACTTCGCCGACGCGGCCGACGCATTCAAACGCTCGCAGCCGCGCGCTCCCGATGCCGGCGAGCTCGCCGGGTCGACGGACTGGCTCTGGATGTCGCTGATGCGCGCCGGTCGCGCGGCGGAAGCGAAGGCGATGCTCGCGCGACGCCCGGACTCGCTGGCGACGAACGTCGCCTACGCACAGCGCCTTCGTCTCTACCGTGGTGAGATCGGTCCCAACGCCGTGATGACGCCCGCCGACACCGGCGACGTCGCGGTCGCGACCCTGAGCTTCGGCATCGGCAATTGGTATCTCGTGAACGGCGATACCGCGCGGGCGCGTAGCTGGTTCGAGCGCTCGGTCCGCTCAGGCGGTTGGCCGGGCTTTGGATTCATCGCGTCCGAGGCCGAGCTGCGGCGGTTGGCGCCGGGGAGCGGCGGTCCGAATGACGCCGCGAATCAACAGCCAATCTCGGCGGGGCGGCGCGTCGGAGGATTTATCCTAACTTATGCCGTCGGTTTCGGGAGTGGACACGCCGTGGTCGGAAAGTACAGCGAGGCCGGCAAGTACTTCACCATGGGCGAGCTAGGCGGTTTTGCGTTGGCCACGGGGGGGCTGGGAATCGCGTTTTCGGGCTGTGGTGAGTGTGGAGGGGCGGCGCCCCTCCTGTTCTACGCAGGTTTTGGTTCCTTTTTGGTCGCGCGTATCTGGGAGATCGTCGACGTCGTCGTGCGACCCGCGCAACACAATGCCGCCGTTGACGCCGCACGCAAAGCCGCCGCGGCGAGCTCGCTCGGGCTCACGCTCGCGCCAATCATTCAGAACGGACGCCGAGGCATCGGCGTCGGCATGCGATTCTAAACTCGACCAGGGGTTACTGACGTGAACACTCGCCGGCAGTTCCTCATTCAGGCTCCACTCGGTCTCCTCGGCGCCGCTGCCGCCTGCCGAGAACAGATCGCGGACAAAGCCGCGGCGGGTGCACCCGCTGGAGCGCCCCCCACCTTTGGCACCGCGCCGTCGGTGGGTCCCGCGGTCTCGCCGTCGACGTTTGCCGAGGCGGAGAAGCTCGTACGGGTCGAGATGACGAGCGCCGAACGCGCGATGGCCGCGTCGAGCTGGTCGAAGACGATGGCGCCGATGGTCGAACGTCGCACCGGCCCGCGCAAAGTCGCCCTCGGCGCGACCGACGCGCCGGCGTCGCGATGGACGCCCATTCGTGGCGACGAGCAGGCACCTGTCGCACGCGACCGTTTCGTGAGAAGCGCGGTGAACCCCGGTCCGCTCCCGACGAACGACGACGACATTGCGTTCGCCCCCGTGACGCAGCTGTCGCGATGGATCGAAACGAAGAAGCTCACGTCGGACCGGCTCACACGGATCTATCTCGCTCGCATCGAACGGCTCGATCCTAAGATCCGGGCGTGCGTCACCGTGACGCGCGACCTCGCGCTCTCGCAAGCCAAGGCGGCCGACACCGAGATCGCCGGAGGGAAATACCGCGGCCCGCTGCACGGAATCCCGTGGGGAGGCAAGGACCTTGTCGACACGGCCGGAATTCCCACGACGTACGGCGCCGACCCGTTTCGCAATCGCATCCCCGATACCGACGCCGCTATCGTCAAACGACTGCACGACGCCGGCGCGGTGCTCATCGCGAAGTTGAGCCTCGGCGCGCTCGCGCTCAACGACATCTGGTTCGGCGGCCAGACGATGAATCCCTGGCTCCTCGACGAAGGAGCGTCGGGATCGAGCGCTGGTCCGGGTGCCGCGACCGCCGCGGGATTGGTTGCCTTCTCGATCGGAAGTGAGACCGGTGGCAGCATCGTGAGTCCCGCCATGCGCTGCGGCGTCACCGGTCTGCGCCCGACGTTCGGCCGCGTGCCGCGCACCGGCGCTATGACACTGTGTTGGTCGCTCGACAAGCTCGGTCCCATGACACGCACCGTTGAAGACGCCATGCTCGTGCTGCGCGCGATCTCCGGTCCGGACGCGGGGGATCCGTCGAGCGTACCGAGCACGCTCGACTTCGACGCGAATGCGCCCGTTGCCGGATTGCGCGTCGGCTACTTCCCGGCGTGGATGACGGAAGCGCCGGCGACGGACGTCGATCGCGCCGCGCTGGACGCGGTCCGCAAGCTCGGCATGATCCCGACCGAGGTCTCGCTGCCCGATTGGCCCGTCGCGTCGCTCATGCCGATTCTCTTCGCTGAAGCGGCTGCGTCGTTCGAGGAGCTCACGCTGAGCGGCCAGGCGAGCCAGCTCAAGGTCCAGGTTCCCGACGCTTGGCCGAATCTGTTCCGCGAAGCGCGCTTCATTTCCGCCGTCGACTTCGTGCAGGCCGACCGGCTGCGTCGCAAGTTCGCCAACGAGATGGCGCGCATCCTCACGCAGGTCGATCTGCTCCTCGTGCCGTCGTTGCGCGACGAGATGCTCACCGCGTCCAACTTCACGGGCCAGCCGTCGCTCACGCTGCGGACCGGTTTCGTGGAGGTGTCGTCGGCGCGCAGCGACTGGGCTCCGAACCCGGAGAGTCCGCTGCCGACCTTCTCACCGCCGCGGCGCGTGCCGCACGGTGTCACTCTCATCGGCCGTTTGTTCGACGAAGGCACGATCGTGCGCGCCGGCATCGCGCTCGAACGCGCGTCCGGTGTCGCTGGGGAGCGGCCACCGGGATTTAGTATGTCATCCTGAGCGATTTTAGTTTGTCATCCTGAGCGAAGCGAAGGATCTCGCAGTTGGCTCGGTGACCTGCTGACAGCCACATCCCTCGCTTCGCTCGGGATGACAACGACGCTCGGGATGACAACGACGATTAGAACGGCCGCAAGCACCTCGAGCCCGGCGACGACGTAGAGCCCGGCCGCGGTGCTGCCGGTGACGTCGGTGAGCTTGCCAACCAGCGATGGCCCGACCCACCCCGACAGATTCCCGATCGAATTGATGAGCGCGATGCCGCCGGCGGCCGCGCTTCCCGTGAGCAGCGTCGTCGGCAGTTGCCAGAACGGTGCAAAGGCGCTGAGCACGGCCGTCACCCCGAGCACGAGGGCGGCGAACGCCAGCGGCGGTCGCCCTGCGAACACGCCTATGCTCACGAGTCCCACCGCCGCGGCGAGGCATGCCGCCGCGCAGTGATACCGGCGTTCGAGTAGGCGGTCCGAATGCCGTGAGACCCACACGATGCCCGCGATCGCGACGAGATACGGCACGGCCGAGAGCACACCGATGGTCGTCGGGTTTGCGACGCCGAGTCCCTTGATGATCGTCGGACCCCAGAACCCAAGCGTCGGGTTGGCGCTCACCACGCAGAAGTAGATCACCGTGAGGAGCCACACGCTCGGGATGCGCAGCGCGTCGGCGAAGCCGTGCGTGCGCGGACCGGCCTGCCGTCGATCCTCCTCGAGGTCCTCGAGCACGAGGCGCTTCTCGTCCGCGGTGAGCCACCGGGCTTGGTCCGGCGTGTTGACGACGAATGCGAGTGTCAGTAGTCCCATCACGACCGACGGAATCCCCTCGAGCAGGAACAGCCATTGCCAGTTGGCGAGTCCCTGGCGGCCGCTCATCGCGCTCATGATCCAGCCGGAGATCGGACCGCCGAGGATCCCCGCGACGGGAATCGCCGTCATGAATACGCCTGTCATGCGCGCGCGGCGGTGCGTGGGGAACCAGTACGTCAGGTACAGGATCACGCCCGGATACAGCCCCGCCTCGAACGCGCCGAGCAGAAAGCGCAGCACGTAGAACGACGTGGCGCTTTTGACGAACATCGTCGCCATGCTCGTCACGCCCCAGAGGAGCGTGATGCGCGCGATCGTCTTGCGCGCGCCGATCCGCGCGAGGAGGAGATTGCTCGGCACCTCGAACAGGAGGTAGCCGAGGTAGAAGATGCCGGCGCCAAAACCGTAGACCGCGTTGCTGAACCCGAGGTCGGCCGACATCTGGAGCTTGGCAAAGCCGACGTTCACGCGGTCGAGCCACGCGACGACGAAGAGCAGGATCAGGAACGGCATGATCCTGCGCGCGATCTTGGCGTAGACCGCCTCGAGGGCGGTCGTCACGGCATACGCGACGCTGTATACGCGGCGATGCTGAGCATGTCGTCGGTCGACATCGGCGCGACGACGCCCTTCATGAGATCAGCCCAGATCCCCGTGCGCACGCCGCGCTGCATATCGAACATCTGCCGCACTACATAGCTCGGCGAGCGGCCGGCGATTCCCGGCACCGGTCCGAGGCCCTCGAGATTCTTGCCGTGACAGAGCGCGCACTGTCCGCGCGTCGCAAGCGCTTCGCCCTTCTTGATGCTTCCGGTGGGGACGTACGCGACGAACGCCGAGCGAGGGTTGCGGAGCGTTTCAGTCTGCTCGGTGTTCTCCGGGACTTCGATGATCCGCGCGCCGATCGCTTCTTTGCCGGCGTCCGCGCCTTCGACGGGAATGAACATCCCTCCCGCGATGCGGGTCTTTGGCACCGAGTCTGTCTCGACCACCTTGACCCAGGGCGTCCACTTCATGGACGCGAAGTAAGCCGCAGTCGCTTTGATCTCGTCGTCGGTCATCGCTTTGGCGAAAGCGATCATCCGGTTGGTGTTCGCCTTGCGCGAGTCGGCGCTCTTTCGTGCGTCGTTCTTGAAATCCATCATCGTCTGCACGAAGTAGCTGACGGGCAGGCCGGATACGCCGGCGTTTTCCGGGCGCCCTTTGCCGTTCGGGTAGTGGCAAAGTGAGCAAGCGATGATCTGCGCGTCGCGACGGCCCTGGGCGACGATCGGCGGCATCTGTGGATGATCGCCGGGGAACCAGTCCGCCGGTCCGTTCTGGTCGCGCACCTGCGCGAGCGTGAAGGACTCGCTGCTGCCGGGTACGGAGCGCCGCGTCGTATCCGGCGTGCCCCCGCGTCCGCCGCCGCCTCCACCGCGCTGCGGCTGGCCGGCTGGCGTCGTGCCCGCCGCCGCTGCGGGCGCGGCGAACCCGTAGGCCCAGGGCGGGGGAGGCGCCGACTGTTGTCGAGCGACGGCGACTCCCGTCGCGACTATGAACAGGGCGGTGAACGCGAACACGCTGATGAGTCTCTTCATCGCTTCCACCTCGTTGGGAGGAGCATGCCCGCCACCAATGTGGAGCGGCCCATCGATCGTGGGAAGCGGCGTTGCCAGCGAATCAGGGCTTTCGAAACCGCACGTCGTCGATCGGGACGTTGTGCCGAACGTCGCTCGCCTGTTCGGTCCACGAGAATCCTGGCCGGATCCGAACGACCCTGAACGGCACCAACACACCCGCCACGGCGCGGTAGTCCTCTAAGCGTGTCGTGATCACGGTCCCTTGGACCATCATGTCCCAGCCGCGCAACAGGCCGCTGTCCCGGTCGAAGTAGAGCACCTCGTCCGCGCCCTGCGGGGTCGTGCCCACGACGCGATACGCGCGTGAGCCGCCATTCGTATCCGTCTGCACCGCCGACAGCCGCGCATACGACCGTGCGAGCACGAGCGGGCGCTGAAGGTCGTACTCGCGACGGAGCATCTCCAACTCAGGTCCCGCGATGTCGCGCGCCTGTCCGTCGTTCCAGCTCCACCCCCGCCCGTCCGCGAAGCCGTTCTGGCTGAGCTTCACCTGCGTGTTGCGCAGAACGCGCAACAGGCGATCGGGCGTGGCTTGATAGATCTCGAGCGGTGCGTGGTTGCCACCTGCGGTCACGAGCTCGCCGATCGTGACGCGCGTCCTCACCTCGCGGACCGCCGTGGCTCCGCCCAGTGCGGCCACGTATCGGTCGAACAAGGAAGTAGCGGATGGCGTCGTGTCGTTGCGTACGGGCTCCGGCGACGGCGACGCGGACGAGTGACACGCTGCAACCGTTGCCGCCATCGGAAGCAGCCGGCGGATCTCCCGGCGCCTGACCGCGACGACGATCGACGCCAGAACCAGCGGCACGACCTCGCTCGTCAGATGTCGTCCACCGTCGAACAAGACATGTGTCGTCATCGCGCCGAGCATCACACAGATGACGAGCGCCGCTCCGATGACGGCCGTGCGACCCCACAGCAGACAGGCGGCCGCGCCGACCTCGATCACTCCGATGGCGATTCGAAACCATCGCGGGTAGCCCCAGTGCCGGAAGGCGATCGCCCATCCGCTCGTGTCGGAGAATTTGTCCAGTCCGGCTGGAGTGAACACGAGGATGAGCAGCACTGCGGGGATCCACGCCGCGGCGATCTTTCCGAAGGCGGCGAGCCTCGACTGCGTCATTGTCCGATCTCCTATGAACTACTGGTTCGCGCGATCGTTATCGCAGTCACCTGTATCCGCGTCGTGGGCGCGCCGCATCGTACTTTTGTTCTAGTCCTCCCCGCGGACTTGCGGATTTCCCGCCGGAACCCACTTTCGCGGCATGCAGACGAATCGCATGGGTCGCACACTCGCCGTCGGAGTGGCGGTGGTCGCCGTCTTCAACACGCTCGCGGCGGTGTCGATGCCGGTTCGCGAACGGCGGCAGAGCGTCGCGGAGATCGCGTTCCTCGCCGGGCTTCTGGTCGCCCACGCCGCGTTGTACTGGTGGGGTGACCGGGCGCGCGGTCGTCTTGGCATGGCGGGGTACGTCGGAGCGCAGGCGGCCGTCGTGTTCGCCTTCTCCCTCGGGGGACCCCTGCTTCCAGTAAGTGTCGGGGTCTACGTTGCGATGACGGCGGAGACCGTCGTCCTGGCCGCGCAACGGTGGGGCACCGTCACCATCACCTTCGGAGCGATCGCGCTATTCGCGATCAGCGCCATTGCGACCTCCAACCTCTACGGCGGAGCCACGGCCGGCCTCCTGCTCGCGGTCACCGGGGTCATAGCCCACGCCATCGCTGCCCTCGTCCAACGACGCAACGCGGTCGGACACGCGGCCACGATCTCCGCGTCGGCCACCGATTCGGTCGTCGAGACGTCTGCCATCAAATCGCCCGTCGACCACCACACCACCGGAGCAAAACGCGACGTCGCCGCGCTGACTCCGCGCGAGCACGAAGTGCTGATCGCCATGTCGAGCGGAGCGCGCACGACGGAGATCGCCTCGCAACTCGGCATTAGCGAGCGCACAGTGAAGGCGCATCTGGCCAGCATCTACCAGAAGTTCGCCGTCGAATCGCGCACGGCGGCCATTGCCGCCGCGCGACAGCGGGATCTGCTGTAAACGGGCCTGGGCGCTGCCGGCGCGCTACGCGCGCGCGGGCGACGCTGACGCCCGGGCGCCGTACCGCTGCGTCGCGTAACCGACGATCACGCCGACGATCGATCCAGGAATCAGGATCTCCCAGAAATACACTTTGCCGCTCGTCGGATCAGGAGCCGTGGCGAACGGCAGCGCGCACAGCGCACCAACGGCGAGACCGGCGAGAACTCCGATCGCGAGGTTGTTCACCTTGCGCGACACGAATCCGATGATCAAACCGGCGACGAGTCCCTTGACCACCGATCCGGCGACGATTCCCGCGATCGCCGGCTTGAGCTCGGGCGCCGAGAAGAGCGCGGTGAGACCATCGAACACGCCGAGCGCGCCGCCGAGCAGGAGTCCAACGACAGGTTTGTTCATGGTGCCTCGAAGAAGTGGGAAGGGTGGTCTGTCATCGTGGTTGAATTCCTGTTACGCGCCAAGAGTCGATTCCTTTAGAGCCGCCGCCAAAGCAGGAACGCGACGCGCACCACGACGTAGGCGAGCACCAGCACGAGCGGCGTCCGGTACACGCGCCCCAGTCGACCCGCCGTCTCGATCGCCGTCTCGCGATGAGCGCTGACCCGCGCGCCGTCCAGGTACCGGCGGATGTCGTCCCGCAGCTCGAGCGCTGACGCATACCGGTCATTGGGCGCTTGGGCGGTCGCGCGGTCGCGGATCGCGGTGAGATTGCGCGGCGCGGCTTCGTCGTGCACGGCGATGAGGTCGCGCAGGATGGCGCCCAACCCGAAGACGTCCGAACGCTCGTCTACCGCACCCGCCGTCGCCTGCTCGGGCGACATATAGCCCGGCGTACCGAGGACGGTGCCGCTCTGCGTGACATGGTCGGCCGCGCTGCCCTCGGCGTGCGGATGTCCCACCTCGTCGCGCGTCGACCGCTGCTCCCGCGCGATTCCCCAGTCGAGCACCAACACCTCACCGAACGGTCCGAGCATCACGTTTCCCGGCTTGAGGTCGCGATGAACCACACCGTGAGCGTGCGCGTACGCGACGGTCTCACAGAGACGCTCGACGATGCGCAGCAGCTCGCTCCGGCTGGCGATGCGCGAAGCCGCGACGTCCAGTCGCTGGCCCGCGACCAGTCGCATCACGTACCACGCTCGCCCATCGTCGAGCGCCCCCACGTCATGGACCGGCACTACGCCGGGATGTTCGAGCCGGGCGACGATGCGCGCCTCGCGCGTGAGGCGCGCCGCGAGCTCGTCGCTCGGCAAATGCGACGCGATGACTTTTACCGCGACGTCCCGATCGAGCAGCGCATCGCGTGCCCGCCACACGACGCCCATGCCGCCGCGGCCGATCACCTCGATCGGCTGGTACCGCGCCGGGAGCTCGGGGCGCTCGAGCGTGTCGCGCAGACGTGCGACCGCGGCGTCGGACAACTGATTCACGTCGGGCGCACGCCGAGGAGATCCTGCGCGTCCTCCCGGAATTCGGCCTCGCTGCCGGCGAGCGAGCGCAGTACGTCCAGAACGTGCCGGCGAAAGGTGCGCCGCGCCCACGCGAGGTGGTTCGTCACCGTCGTTTCGGCGAGCCCGTGTCGCGCCCCGAGGTCGCGATACGACGGGCGCTCACCATCCGGCGCATCGGCGACGTCGTAAGCCTCGAACAATTCGACGTGCACGCCTTTCCCGGCCGCGACCGCCTCGTCGCGAAACGCCTCGAGGGCGAGCGAGAACACGCTCCGCACCCACTCCTGGCGAAAGCGGGCGTCGGCATCATCGTCGTCGCCGGCCGGGAGGGCATACGCGTCGTCGAGCGGCACCATCGCCGCACCGCCACCGCGCTTGAGGCGACGGTTCGACTGGAGCGCGTTGGCCGCGAAGCGGTCCAGGCACACGCGCAGAAAGGTGCGGAATCGTGCGCGCGCGGGGTCGTACTTCGTGAACCAGTCCTTCGACAGCGCCTCGCCGAAGAACTCCTGCGTCATGTCTTCGGCGTCCGCCGGTTCGAGCCGCCAGCGAAGCCGAAGCGTCGTGGCCAACGGGCCCCAATACGCGCGCGCCAGGAGGTCGGCCGCGCGCCGGCGTGTGTCGTCGTCGTCGTCGCCGAGCGCCGACACGATCGACAGTCGCGTCGGAGGAAAATGGCGTTGCTGTCGCCAGCGGTCGGGCATCGTCGAGATGATATCGCCCGGCCCGGGGGCGCAACACCCTTGCGGCGCCGCCGTCCGCTCGTCCCGCGACTCCTGGCGCGCGACTGGACGGTTTGTGCGCCCTTCAACTAGCCTTAGGGCGGAACAACCTCACCCCCTTCAGGCGGCTGTCCGTGTCACACTCTCGACGCGACTTCCTCAAAACCACAGCGGCCGCAGCGGCCGCCACCGCGATTGGCTCACGTCCGCTCTCGGCCGAGAGCGCGCTCTTTGCGCAGTCGGGGGCGCCGAGTCAGGGCGACCCCACCATCAAAGCGCTGATGCAGGTCGCGCTCGATACCGCCAAGTCCGGCGGCGCTTCCTATGCCGACGTTCGCGTCGCCGCGCGGCGTCAACAAAACGTCGGCACGCGCGACAAGATCGTGACGGGTGTGGGCGACACCGACACCTTCGGTCTCGGCGTTCGCACGCTGGTGGACGGCGCGTGGGGCTTCGCGGCCACCAACAATCTGACGAAGGACTCGATCGCCAACGTCACGCGGCTCGCGCTCGAACAGGCCAAGGCCAACCGCGCGAGCCAGCTCAAGCCGGTCGTGCTTGCGCCGACGCCCGGCAATCAGATCGGGGAATGGAAGAGTCCCATCCAGATCGATCCGTTCACGGTCTCGATCCCCGACAAGGTGGCCCTCTTGCTCGCGGCGAACGAGGTCGCGTCCAAAGTGAAGGGCGTGCGCCAGGTCCAGTCGGCGATGTTCTTCCTGCGTGAAGAGAAGCACCTGATGACGACCGACGGCTCCCACATTATCCAGACGATCTACCGATCGTCGCCGTCGATGTCGATCACCGCGGTGTCGTCCGATTTCTCGGACTTCCAGACGCGACAGAGCAACGAGGTGCCGCCGATGGGGCTGGGGTATGAGCATGTTCTAAACGCCAAGCTAGCCGACAAGGCCGAGCGCTGGGCCAGCGAGGCCGTGGAGAAGTTGTCCGCCAAACCGGTCCAGCCGGGCCGCTACGACTTGCTCCTGCATCCGTCGAATCTGTGGTTGACTGTCCACGAAACGATCGCGCATCCGACGGAGCTTGACCGCGCCCTGGGGTTCGAGGCCAACTACGCCGGCACCAGCTTCGTGGCGCCGCCCGAGCAGGTACTCGGCACGCTCAAATACGGCAGCGACATCATGAACGTGGTCGGCGACCGCGAGCAGCCCGGGTCCCTCGGCGCTATTGGCTGGGATGACGAGGCGGTAAAGCCCACCAAGTTCGACGTCATTCGCAACGGCATCTTCGTCGATTACCAGACTACCCGCGAGCAGGCGACGATGCTCGAGTGGTATTACAAAAAGATCGGCAAGCCGGTGAAGAGCTACGGCTGCTCGTACGCGCAGAGCTGGAGCGACGTCCAGTTCCAGCGCATGCCGAACATCTCGATCGAGGCGGGGAAGAACGATCTCGTATGGGAAGATCTCGTGTCGCAGATGGACAACGGCATCGCGATCATCGGCGACGGCTCGTTCTCCATCGATCAGCAGCGCTACAACGGCCAGTTCGCCGGCCAGGTCTTCTATGAAGTGAAGGGAGGCAAGATTACCGGTATGCTCAAGGACGTCGCGTACCAGTTCCGCACGCCGCAGTTCTGGGGCTCGATGCGCGTGATCGGAGGCCCACGGAGCTACGCGCTCGGCGGGGCGTTCGGCGACGCGAAAGGCCAGCCGGGACAGAGCAATGCCGTGAGCCACGGCTGCCCCCCCGCGATCTTCACGCAGGTCAACATTCTCAATACCGGGAGGACGGCATGAGCGACCGCATCTTCACGCCGGCACCCGCGTCACTCTACGCGCCCGTCGACATTCTCTCCCGCGCCGCGCCGGAAGACGTCGCCAAGCGCGCCCTCAAGGCGTCGAC
>Ga0137427_10001124_pt1 | contig 12394 bp, 7 predicted proteins | sample EasRivERMZT700_2_FD_102309 | JGI IMG/M metagenome (GOLD analysis project Ga0137427, IMG submission 102309) | Soil microbial communities from meander-bound floodplain in the East River, Colorado, USA - East River MetaG ERMZT700_2 | ecosystem: Environmental > Terrestrial > Soil > Floodplain ...
CCTGACGGAGGATCGGCCGGGAATGCTTGCCGAAATTGCGGCCGTGATCTCCGAAGTCAAATCGAATATCTTGAATGTGGAAGCCCGGACCGCCGACGAGCGGGGCACCATCGATATCACCGTCGAAATCCCGGATATGAAGCACCTCGAGCGCGTGATCACGTCCATCAAGAAACTCGATGGCGTTTACGATGTTTCACGATCTACGCGAACGACTAATGCTTCGACTAGAATCGGAAAATCCTCATGAAGAAACAAGTCATTAGAACTTCGCTCGGACCATCTGCCATCGGGCCATACTCACAAGCGATCAAAGCCGGTAACCTCGTTTTCATCTCCGGTCAGGTTCCGATCGATCCAGCCAGCGGGAACCTAATCGAGGACAAGAGCATCAAAGCTCAAACGCGACGTTCACTACAGAACTTGCAGGGAATACTGTCCGCGTCGGGTGGATCCCTGCAAGATGTCGTTCGGACGACCGTCTATCTAACCGATCTCAAGAATTTCGGGGAGATGAACGCAGTGTATGCGGAGTTCTTTCCTACCTGCCCTCCGGCGCGCTCGACGGTCGAAGTATCCCGTCTTCCGAAGGATGTCGATATCGAGATCGATTGCATAGCGATGCTCGATTAAGGTCTACGGCTTGATTCGTTTTAGGAACTTGATGTCGAGAGCTTTGGCATCGACTTCGTTCCTGGATGCAATGATCGATGTATTCTTGCTGAGAAAGTATTCGATCTCGACGATGTCCTGCGTTTCGGACGAGAGTGCGCGAGAATAGGTGATCGATAAATCCTTTGTGACCTGTTGTTCAACCGTGATGCGCACTATGGCCTGGTTTTGTGTGCTGACCAGCGACGGGTCCGGACCGATCCTCACACGGGTGAGGCCTAAACGTTCGAAAGGGCTACCCCCAATTCTTTCTTGAATAAGATCAGTCAGAATCGAAGCGGCACTTCCCTTGAATAACTGTTCTTCTGTGACTGTCTTACCAGTGTCCGCAAACAACTCTTCCCGGGTCTTGCCACCCGCGATCAGGTTAACCACATCGATTTGAGAAAGCGGCGGATCCGATCGCATATCGAGCCGCAGGCGATCGCCGCGGCCCGTAACCGAGAGAATGACGCGATAGTCTCGAATGTCCGATTCGGCCTGAAGATCGATGACGGGTTCAATTCGGATGGGATCTACAAAATCCACGTTGCCGCGAGTAATGGTGTACCGCTTTCCCTGAAAGGAGAGTGTTCCTCCGCTGGCTTCGACGTGACCGGTCAGCGCGGGATGGCCGAAGGTTCCTTTAATATCCAGGTTGACCCTGGCTTCCACATCGGCCAATTGGTTTTGAATGATGATGTTTCTCCCGCCCTCGACATGCAAACTCAAACGTAGCTGGTCAAACTGTGAAGGTCCTTCGGCGAATCCTGGAGTACCGAACATGGAGAGAAACTCTTCAAAACTGCTTCGATAACTCATGCTTTGAATTTCGAGATTTCCCTCAAGCAGTGGAGAGTCCCAGGAGCCGCGAAGGACGAGACCGCCGTCAACGACTGTGCGTAAGCCCTCCGGATATCTCAAGCGAACATCGTCCGCCTCGATCCGGATATTCATGGATTGAATCTGTGTTTGGCGAAGCTGCGCGATTCCTTGCAAACGAATCGTCCCGCCTCCAACCTGTCCCTGCATCTCGTTCAAGAAGACGCGATTCTCCTCGAAGGAAAAGTCACCATTGAGATTAGTAAGGCTGGTGAAGAAACCCGGACGGCTTACGGAAACATTCGCCAGATGCGCGACGCCTCCCAGATCCGGATTCTGCGCTGTGCCTCGAATCCGACCATCATCGATGTTGACGGTTCCATTGACGACATAGCCGGTAGTTGCCGCAGCCAGCAAGCTGAGGTCGATCTTTCCCTGGACATTCAGGTTCAATGGCGCCGTTTCAGTAAGTCCGATGGTCCCAGCGACGGACGCTTCTGTTCCGTCTCCAGTGAGATTGATGTTGGAAACCGCGAGACGGTCGGGATTGAAATCGAAAGTGAAGCGGTTCGTACTCCGGAAGACGTGGTTCTGAATCACCGCTTGCGCGGTGTCAATGTGTCCTTGTCCTCTGATGGTCTTTGAATCATTCAGCAGACCTGCCAGCGAGGCGGCACCGCTGGCCGTAAGTGAGCCCTGAGCGAAACCAGCGATTTTCTCCAGTGAGTAGTTGGTGAATGTGGCGTTAGCCGTAAACGGATATCCGTCACCCAGAGTGTTGATTTCCGTTTCGAGTTTCAAGTTTGCTGCGGCGTCTATCGTGGCAGCCACGGTCGAACCGCGGGAGGTTAGAGTCACACGGACCTGTGGGAACACTTCGGATTTAAAAGCAAGATTCTGAATGATGCCTGACCCGCGCACGTTAGGCTGCTTCAGTGTTCCGTCGCCTTGCAGGTCGGCTTGGCGAATAACACCGTTGATCGACTCGGGGAGCCCCAACCAACGTATGGAATTGAAATCGACAGACGATACTCTAGCGGAGAACTTCACGGCTTCGGTCAATCGATTGAATGCAACTTCACCGGTCAGCGTGGAGCCGTTCCGGGTGATCGTGAGCGAGTCCAATTCCACAAGTGGCTCAAAGTATCGGACATGTCCTCGCGTGTTTCCGACCGTGCGACCATCCAGGAACAGATTGTCGGCGCGCAGATCCCCTTCAACTTTGATTGGGTTGAAACTAGTCAGACGGACATTTCCTGTAATTGCTCCGTCGATCTTTCGATTCACAAAGGGTAGCAGGTCCTCGCCAAAGACTCTTACCGCCTGAATGCGGAGATCTGCCGGCGCGCCATCGAGCTCAGTGGTGCCGCTGACGAGAATCTGAGAGCGGCCCTGGTTCAAACGAACATCTTGCAGGTCGGCCACTCCAGTGAGCGAATTCAGGCGCACATGCCCTGCAGCATCCTCAAATAACCATTTCTTAGCGTAGGTGTGGTTCCGAAGAGTGAAATCGCCATCAAAGAGGGGACTCTTAATGGGGCCCGTAGCCGTACCGTCAAAGGTTCCACTGCCATTTGCATCTTCGTATATGAAGTAACCATCTCGAAGGTCCGTTGAATCCATCACAACCTTGAGATTTGAAGCGGTTTCATGGATCAAACCATCGGCTCGCACGTGCGTGGAACCGAACCGCACATCGCCGTTGGCGATACGTGCCTGACCGGGCTGCACCTCGTACCCTGTGCTTCCATCCAGCGGCAACGGTACAACGCCAGCTATTGCCGATGGCGTATAGGCCTTAAGCGCGGCATCACCTGAAAAGACGTACCTGTCTAACTTGCCTTCGAACCAACCATTCAAGGTTCCACTGACCCTCGAAAAGATCCGATACTTCGGATCCCATGGATAAACCCGTGCAAAAGTGGCGGCGTCCACGCCGTTGTAGTCGATGTCTACCACGACCCGCGAAGGACCGGGAATGTTCTCAACGGCGACGCTTCCGGCAGCCACGCCACCAGCAATGTTAGTGCGGAGATTACGGAAACTCGCTCGCTTTTCGGGGTAGTAATAGCTGTACTCGGACCGAAAATCCCTGGCGATCCAGTCTTCAAAGTTCACGGATTCCGAAGCTGCACTTCCTTTCGTAAAGAAGTAACCATTGGAGAACTCGAGGAAGCCGGCAACATCAGCCTTACCTGCGAATTTCTCCCTCGTGAAGAAGTAGTTCAAAAACGGAAGGTTGACGTTTCCCGTGTATTCCAGACGACCAGCTATAGTCTTTTTAAGCAAATCGTCAATTCTGCCTTGCAGCCTGAGCCTGGACACGCCCGTTGTCACATCGATGCGGTGCGGGAGGAGTGTGCCCCGTGTGTAATTCATGTCCGCATCGAAGCTGTACGGAATGACGGGCTTGTCAGGCCGGACGTACTCCCCTTCATACTTAAGATGACTGGTGAGGATGCCGGTCGTGCTTTTGTAGCTCAATTCGGACGCCAGGTTTTTCAGGGCGAAGTCGACGTTGATGCGTCGTTCATTCAGATTAGCCGTGGAGTCGATAATGCGGAAATTATCGATCGTTATCTCGAAGTTGAAAGATCCCCGCGGATCACGTGGAGGTGGCGTTGGAAAGTTCGTTTTTCCACTTTCGTCGACGATGATGTAAAACTGTGGCGCCGTAAGCGTGAGTTCAAACAGATGAATTTTTCGCTGATAAAGACTTCGAAAGTTCAGTCCAACATCGATTCTCGGGAAAAAGGCCAAGGGCGGTCCGGACTGTGGTTCCAGGCCTCGCAATGTCAGTTCTTCCAGTAGGAATGTTTGTCTGCGAAAACTCCAATCGAAGCTTTTAAGTGTGACCTCCGCACCGGTCTGTTGCTCGATCTGCTGGAGGATATAGCGCCGCGCCTGAACATCGAAAGCAGGCGAGTTGATATAAACGAAGAGGCCGCCAACGAGCGCCAGCACTGCCAGTACGACGAAGCCAAGCAACAGTATGAGTCGTTTTTTAGTCAAAAATCTCAATGTCGCTCCTTCGTCGAATCGCGTCAAGCCAGGTTTCCAACTCGCGCACCAGTTTCTCCTCGATAACGTTTTGTCGAATCAGGTCGTTAATCTGATCGAGTCGTGGGATTGGACTTGTTCCCTTCGACTGTGCCGCCGGCACGAAAACGGTGTCGTAGTACGTTTTGATTTCGTCGTCGGTTGCTCGGACGAATTGTCTGAACCTTAGTTCAACGAACTCTCGATTGCGCAAGCGCTTTCGGACCGTCGCGCGGACCACAGATGGATGCAACCCGCGCAGATCGGTGATTCCTTTCAAAACTTCATCCACTGCTGCGTCGGTCGCATCGATGTCGCCAAGGTACTGGCTGGCCTGGTCTTCAATGATGTGCTCGTCAATGAGCTCGCGTAAAAGCGCTCTCTCATCCCGGCCGCCTTCTTCACCGAGAACTGCTCGAACCTCTCGTTCACGCCGCAAGTCGCTTAGTGTGATGATGTGATTAGCGACGATGGCCAGGATTCGATCGATGACCTGCGCCTGGCTGGAAGCAGCAACGAGCAGCAAGAGAACTATGAATACTCTTTTCATTAGAACGCCTGGCCTAAAGTGAAGAAGAATTGAAAACGACCTTCCCTAATCCCATTTCTGGTCCGAGGCCTAAGATTGATGCCCAAGTCAAAACGAATGGGTCCCAATGGTGTGTAGTAGCGAAGGCCTGCGCCCGCAGTGTGCGTTACTTCCGAAAAACTCAATTCCGAAATTGAAGGAAAAGCATTCCCTCCGTCGTAGAAAAAGGCACCTCCCAAATCCTTGATCCTCAGGACCGGCATTGGATATCGATATTCGATGTTCCAAATACCCACGGCGTTGCCACCCTTTGGAGGTCCGGCCTGGTCAAGATCGAAGCCGCGTAAAGTTGTTGAGCCTCCCGCGAAATACCGCTCGGTGATGGGAGCCTTGCGACTTACTCCGAAAGGTTCAATCGTGCCTAACCGAAGCGAGTTTGCAAGAACGGCCCCGCCCAGGGGCACAAATAGGGTCGACTGGTGGTAGATCGATGCGAAATTCACTTCGCCGCCGAGGTGCCGGCTGGCGAGCGATACGTTTGTCGTTGAGAACGTGCCTTTTGTCGTACTGATTGGATCGTCTCGGCGGTCCCGAACGTACCCAACACCCACTCGGGTAATCTGGATGATTCCGGTTTCTCCCTCCTCAGCCTCTTCCGGTTTAATTGTTTCAAAGCGGGGATTCAGTCTTATGTCGCTGGGAACCACAGTCTGATAGCTGGCCCCTACAAGAAATCCCTGCTGTGAGGTGAATACCTTCTGCATGGTCGGCTTCGCCGCACCCACTTGCAGAGAGAAGTCCCATCGTGCCGCCGTGAAATTCGGTCGCTCCGCATCCTCGTACAGAACCGAACCGAAACCATAGAGGTTCCGGTTGAACAGCCGCGGTTCCCTATAGGTCCATTGGGCGAGTTGTTGGCGAACACTTCCTCGAAGACGGATCGTACTGGACCGATCCAGTCCGAAAAGGTTGCTATGTGTGATTTCGAGCGTCACACGGACCTTCTCATCCTCTTGATAACCAAAACCATATGCGATCAGGATCGGACTAGCGTCTTCGACCTGGATCAGGACATTCCGGATTCCCGTCTGACTCTGTTCGAGAGGAACAATATCAACACGACTGAAAAGCCCGGTTGCGTAAAGTTTCTGTTGAGAGTCTAAAATGACTTCGGGATTGTAAGGTGTGTTTGCGTAGAGGTTGCTGTAACGGTTGATGATCTTGTCCTTGGTCAACGTATTCCCGGAAATGATGATCTTTCCTATCGTGTATTGTTCACCCTCAGTGATGTTAAAAGTAACCTGCATGCCGTTATTCGTGAGGATTCTTTCCGAGCGCTGCTCCACGCGAATGTCTGGAAAGCCTTTGTAGTAATACATCGTGGTCAAAGCATTCCGTGCATTGTCAACCAATACCGGTGTATAGATTTGGCCCTCATGAAGGCCTGTCTTCTCACGCAGCTCGGCTTCCGAGACTTTGTCATTACCTGTGAAGGTAATGATCTCGATTGGAAACTGCTGACCCTCAGAAATCGTCATGACGACATCGATCGCGTGATCCCGTTCGGTGTGTGTCCCATTGGCTTTGGTGCCATGGAATCCCGCAGTCGTGTACATGGCCTCAATAGTTCTCTCGTCCAGATCAAGTAACTCCTGACTGAACACGCCCGGATCAAATAAGCCTTGCTCCCGGACCTTCATCTTTTCTCTGACTGCGTCTGCCTCGAAGAACCGGTTACCTACGATTTGGATCTCATTGATCCGGTGTCTATCTCCGGGGGTCACTTCATAATTGATTTGAACGGCATTATCGAGTGGAGCTTGAATGGATTCAGCGCGTGCGGTTGCCTCAAAATACCCTTGCTCCTGCATGTAGGAGCGTATCCGATTCAACCCTTCCTGAATCAGATCCTGATCGACTGAACCTTCCTCAAAAACCGGTACCAGGGTTTTTAGTTTCGATTGAGATATCTCGAATCCGCGAACTTCAACGAGCGTGAAGAGCCCCGGGTCGATTGTGAGATCAAGATTCACCTTATGAGTGTCGGATCGATAGTCCTTCTTCACTTCGATCCGAGTGTTGAGAAACGCTCCGACTTTCAGATTTACGAACTCCGCACGAATATCTCGAAGTCCGGACTCCAATCGGTCCGCGAAGAATTCGTCGTTTGATTTAAGACCGAATGCATCGTAGAGATCCTGGTATCGCGGAAATGCTTCCTCACCGCCGGTTATGCGGACAGAGCCAATTCGAACTCTGCCGCGGGTGTGTACAGTGAAGACAACACGCGCCAATCGTGTGGTGTCATCGAACTGGACGTCGGAATCGACGGTCGCGTCGAAGTAGCCTTCAGTTTGAAGCAGATCACGGGCCTCGGAAGCAATCCGATCGACAACAGTCCGACTGAATTTTTCGCCGTAGGGCAGTCGAAAGAAGTTCGACACAGGCCGGTCCAAAAGTTTCTCAGGTTGCAGTCTGAAAGTACTGAAGAAGTAATGTGGACGGACACGGAAAACCAGGCGGGTACCATCGTCTTCAGCGTGACCTTCCACCTCGATGTAGCTGTAACGTCCTGTGTCAAAAAGGGCTTGTATCCCTGCCCGAACGTTATCGACCGAAATGACTTCGCTGGTGCGAATTGGAAGGAGCTGAAGATCGGACTGGTCGGCGGTACCTTCCAGGCTCAGGCTTTTGACGCGAGTTCCATAGTACTGCTGTTGCCCGAAGGCGAACGTCGAAAACAACAGTAGGAATAACAGGCACCGCACCGTCATAGTTGGTTAGACGCCGCAGAATCGATCGATTAAAGGAATTTAGCGATTCTGGGGAAGGTCCGGAGCGACTCCAAAACAGGCCGGAACCGCCTTCAAGCCTTTTTAATACGACCGGACCGGATGCAGTTGGTGCAAACTCGCATCCTTTTGTGAGTCTTGCCCTCAATAACCCGGACTCGCTGGAGATTTGGATTCCAGCGACGCTTGGTTAAGTTATGGGCATGACTAACCCGATGACCGTAAATCGGTCCCTTGTTGCACACTTCACAGCGTTGCGCCATGTAACGAATTCTCCCGAAAAGATAAAAGCGAAGTATAGCACAGCGCACTTCGGGCCCGATTTCTTTATGCTACAATGACCGTTATTCTTTAATGGGATGGGAGTCTTCTGTGAAACCGATGTTGAGTTTGGCGGTGCTTTCCGCCGTTTTGCTTACCGCCTCATGCAGTCCTGAAACCACTGCCTCTTCCGATGTTGCCGCCCGCGTCAATGGAAAGGAAATCACGGTAGCCGAACTGGAAAAGCAGTTTGCCAACCGCACACGCAACGAGCAGCCGCCTTCGTCTGAGGAAGCCCAGGATCTGAAGCTTCAACTTTTGAACCAATTGATCAACGATCAAATCCTGCTGGAAATGGCATCTAAAGCCAGTCTTACGGCAACCGATGCTGAGGTTGACGTCAAGTTCAACGAACTGAAGAGCCAGGGAACGGAAGAGCAGTTTCAGGAGATGTTGAAGACTCAGAAGACCACCGTCGACGAAATCAAAGCGGAAATGCGGAAGAGCATCACGATCGAAAAGCTCGTGAACAAGGAGATCACTTCGAAGATTTCTGTTTCCGAAGCCGAAATCAAGGCATTCTTCGACGCGAACAAGGCGAGCTTCAATCTGCCCGAAGGGTTCCATATTGCGCACATCCTTGTGACTCCTGATGTGGTACCTGAGTTGAACAATGCCCAGAAGGATGACGCTAAGACTCCTGAAGAAGCCCGACAAAAAGCAAGCCGGCTCCTTCGCGAGATTCAGACTGGTCAGGATTTTGCGACCGTTGCGAAGAATTACTCCGAGGATCCCTCAACAGCCCCTGTCGGTGGTGACTTGAACTTCCAGTCCATCGATACGATCGGCAATACGGAGCCGGCTCTGGCGCAGGCCGTCCGAAGAATGAAAATGGGCGAGACCTACCCACAAGTCATCGAGACTCGCTTTGGTTTTCATATCTTGAAACTCCTCGAACGAGATCCGGGTGGCCAAAAGGACCTTACCGATCCTCGCGTTCAAGCGCAGGTCCGGCAGGTCATCTTCAACCGGAAAGACAGTCTTTACAAAAACGCGTTCTCGGAGAGCGTGCGTAACAGCGCGAAAATCAACAACTACTTCGCTCAACGGGTTCTCGAAAGCGCCGGAAAGGCACAGTAAACCGGCCAACCCCTTCGTGGATTCATTCGACGGATGCGAGCAGGTCCCCCAAGTTGACGGCTACACCTTCGGTGACTCCTAATCTCCGAATAACGCCTTTTTTCGGAGACTTGATCTCGTTTTGCATCTTCATGGCTTCAACCACGAGAATGCCCTGATTCGCATTTACCTCAGCGCCCTCGGTAAGCAGAATCTTCACGACCTTCCCAGGCATGGGCGCCCGGACTTCGATCAATCCGTCATGACCGTGTTGGGTGGCTTTCTTAAGGGCAGTTCGAGCGTCAAGGATCTCGACCGGTAACTGCTGGCCGCCAACGGAAACCAAATACCGATCGCCAAAAACCGTGACAACCACTTCAACAGATCGACCGTCCAGGTTAAACCAAAACACTCCAGGCTCGACGCTCAACGTTCGGACGTCGTAAGTCCTATCTCCGATACGTGCGTGCACGGAATTGCTTTCGTTGCGATCATGAACAATCTCAATACGTTCGTCGCCGATTATTGCAGTGTTCTTAGTCATCGGCGCAAGCCTCCCGTTCGTGCAGCATTCTTCCAGGGACTTGCTGCCAGCGGGGCAGGCGATTCGGAAGACTCCGCCGATCGGGAGGTGTGGTGCAGTACGGCGGCAAGGAGCGCCAGATCTCGTTCAGAATCCGAAATCGGGTGGGCTCCGGTACGGTTCTGCAGCCATCGGTCGATGAAGCCAGTGTCGAAGCTGCCTTTTTGAAAGTCGGGCTGTTCGAGTATTTCCATGAAGAAGGGGATATTGGTCTTGATACCTCCGACGTGATATTCGCGAAGGGCCCGCTGCATCCGTCGAAGAGCTTCGTCACGGGTCGAACCCCAGGCGACCAGCTTGGAAATCAGCGGATCGTAATCAATCGGTACTGTCCAGCCTTCATATACCCCGCCGTCGTCGCGGATTCCAGGACCTGACGGTGTTCGCAGCAATGAAATCTTCCCGGGCGATGGAAAAAAGTTGTTTTCCGGGTCTTCGGCATAAATTCGGCACTCGATGGCGGAACCTCGCATCACGACGTCATCCTGCTTCAGGCTCAGCTTCTCGCCATGCGCGACGCGAATTTGCTGTTTGACGATATCGATTCCTGTGACCATTTCCGTAACGGGATGTTCAACCTGCAGGCGGGTGTTCATTTCGAGAAAGAAAAACTGAAGGTTTTTGTCGACGAGAAACTCTACCGTTCCGGCATTGTAGTAGTTTGCAGCACGTACAACCTTTAAAGCTGCCTCGCCCATCCGTCTGCGAAGATCCGCAGTCACAACAGGCGAGGGGCACTCTTCGATCACTTTCTGATGCCGACGCTGGATCGTGCACTCTCGCTCGCCCAAATGGATCGCATTTCCGTGTTGGTCGGCGAGGATCTGTATTTCGACGTGGCGGGGTTGCTCGACGAACTTCTCGATGTAAACGGCGCTGTCGCCGAATGCGGCCAATGCCTCGGAACGAGTATTTCGCAGCGCACTCTCCATTTCCTCGTCGCTCCGAACCAGGCGCAATCCCTTGCCACCGCCGCCCCCTGAGGCTTTCAACATGATCGGAAACCCGATCGACTTGGCAATGCGTCGAGCCTCGTCCTCGGATTCCACGGGATCCAATGTACCGGGCACCATCGGCACCTCGTACTTGGAGGCTGCCCGTCGCGCTTCCACCTTAGATCCCATGAGTGCAATCGATTCAGCGGAAGGACCGATGAAAGTGATTCCGGCATTCCTGCAGGCTTCTGCGAATGCGGCGTTTTCCGCAAGAAAGCCGTAACCAGGGTGAACGGCCTCAGCCTTCGCCTTGCGCGCGACGTCGATGATCCTGTCGATGACGAGGTAGCTTTCGCGGGAAGGGGCAGGACCGACAGGAAAAGCTTCGTCGGCCATTCGAACGTGAAGAGCTCCGTGGTCCGCGTCTGAATAGACTGCTACCGTTCCGATTCCCATTTCCCGGCAAGCCCGTATGACGCGAACTGCAATCTCGCCTCTGTTGGCCACTAAAACCTTTTTGAACACGGCTAGAGATCATACACTGTCTCCTAAGCACCTTACTTTCTGGATTTACGTATAAATCCGTGCTTCCGTCTGGTAAATGAGAGAGTCAAACGAGGAATCCGATCTCTCCCGGAGGATCCTATGAGGCGGTTGTTGATCGCTTTAATCGGAGCGATGCTGCTCGGTTCTGTGCTCTTAGGGCAGCTTAAAGTGGACGTTGGACTGATCAACGTCGTCGCTACCGTTACGGATGAGGGGGGACAGTACGTGTCCGACCTTACAGTCGATGATTTCATACTGATTGAGGACGGACAGAGTCAACGGATCTCGCATCTTACGCAATCCAACGACCTTCCTGTCAGTGTTGGTATTACGCTCGATTCCAGCGGCAGCATGGAGCGAAAGATTACGACAGCCACCAAGGCGGTGGAACGGTTCATCCGAACCATTCACGAAGACGACGATATCTTCCTGCTGACTTTTTCAGACCGCCCAGTTCTCAGACAAGACTTCACCGACGATCGCGAAAAGTTGTCCCTCGCCCTTCGTCGTGTAACTGTCGGTGGAGGAACAGCACTCTACGACGCTTTGGAAGAGAGCCTTCGTAAAATCAAAAAAGGCGGGCATGACAAGAAAGCCATCCTGTTGCTCACCGACGGCGAGGACACATCGAGCATGATCGGTTTCGATGAAGCTCTGCTCGGCGTTCGCGAGTCTGAAATGCTCGTCTATTGTGTAGGGATTTCTCCTGGGAACATGACAATGTCCGAGCAGCCTCCGATTTTTACGGGAGGAGGACGAACAGGCCCAACTCAGGGTCCGCCGGTACCGCCACGAAACCCTCCTGGCCGAGGTGGAACGATTCAAATTCCCATTCCGGGGCTACCCGGTGGAATTCCAATTCCGATTCCCCGCCGCCGTCCGTTTTCTTATCAACGGACGCCCGGCGGTGGTAATCCCACCATCAATCGTGACTCAGTCGATATGGTTGTCTTGAATTCGTTTGCCGACGCCAGTGGAGGCAAAGCGTGGTTGCTCTCGGGTAATTGGACTGAGGGACGGGGTAATCAAGTCGAGGCGATACTCGATCAAATTGCAGCGGATCTCCGAAACCAATACAGCATTGGATATTACCCGACGCACTCGTTACAGGACGGCA
>Ga0137427_10001127_pt1 | contig 12365 bp, 10 predicted proteins | sample EasRivERMZT700_2_FD_102309 | JGI IMG/M metagenome (GOLD analysis project Ga0137427, IMG submission 102309) | Soil microbial communities from meander-bound floodplain in the East River, Colorado, USA - East River MetaG ERMZT700_2 | ecosystem: Environmental > Terrestrial > Soil > Floodplain ...
AACCGTTCCGGGATCCCCTTGGAGTAGTCGAGGCGATCGACCCCGAGCAAGAGCTTGCGATCGCCGAGTACGGCGCGCAGGCCCTCGACATCGGCGATCGCCGCCGCCATCTGCACCAGCCCGACCGCGAGCAGCAGCCACTGTGCGCGCCGCCGCCAGGCGCCGTTCTTTTCGCCGGTCACGCGCGCCTCGACGTCGTCACGTCGACGCCGCCGAGCAGCGCTTTCATCGCGTGCTCGTCGGCGCCCGGAGTTTCGCCGAAGCCGCAGGCGCCGCTCCAGCTCTCGGGCGCGCGGAACGTGCCGAAGAGCAGATCCCACAGCGGCAGGTCGGAGAAGTTCCCGGTGTGGAGGCCGGCCTGATGGTGGACGAGATGGCTTTCGGGCCGCTGGATCACGAGGGTCAGCCAGCGCGGCGTCGCGACGTTCCAGTGATAGAAAAGCTCGGCCAACCCCGTGATCGTCACCGCGAGCACGGCCGCGTCGGGCGAGACGCCGACGAGCAGGTAGAGGATCGCGCTCGAGAGGACGCCGTTCACCACCAGTTCGAGCGGGTGCTTGTAAAAGCTCGTGAGGATCTCGATGCGCTGCGGGCTGTGGTGCAGCTGGTGGAACCAGCGCCACAGGAACGGCACCTCGTGGCGCCAGCGATGCCACCAGTAGTAGACGAAGGTGATGACGAGGTAGCCGAGCAGTGCCGAGCCGACGACGCCGAGCCGGTCGGCCGACCAGGGACGATGCTCGCGCAGCCACGGATCGGCGAGCTTGCCGACCAGCGCGACCGAGCCGATCTGCAGCAGGTTCAGCGCGAGTGCGCGAACGTAGAAGCGCGCGACCCGCGGGAACGCGCGCCCCGGCCGCAGTCGCTCGAGGGCGACCATGACCGCCGCGACGAGCAAGACGACCAGCACCGAGCGCATGGCGCGATCATGACAAAAACCAAGCCGCGCGCAGCCGCGGCGAACGGTACGCATCGTCGCGAGTAAGCTCGCGCGATCGGGAGAGCGTCATGGACGTCGCCGTCCGCGTGGCTTCGCCGCTGCTCGCGTCGCTGGCGCGGTTCATCTTCGCGTGCAACGCGGGATTCGTCGCGACGTGCATCCTGGCGCAGCTCGCGCTCGCGCAGGAGACGGCGGCGCCGGCCGACGGCCGCCTCTACTTCGAGTTTCGCACCGCCGCGCTCGACGGCGTCGACCGGCTCGTGATCCGCGGCGACGCCTGCTCGATCGAGCACCTCGAATGGCAGCCGATGGCCGAGCCGGTGTGGAAGATCCGCGGCAAGGTCCCGCGCGAGGGCGACTGGCGCCTCGAAGTGCGCCGCCAGCAGGGCCGCGCGGTCGTGACCGTCGAGCAGCAGCCGAGCGCGGCGAACCACTGGGAGACGCGCGTGCGTCTCGACGACGGCGGACCGGCCGGCGCCGCCCCGCTCGAGTTCGAGCTGGTGCTCGTCGAAGCGCGCCACGCCCGGCGCCCGCGCAACGTCCTGGTGATCACGCTCGACTCGCTGCGCCCCGATCGGCTCGGCTGTTATGGCCATCTCCGCGCGACGTCCCCGACGCTCGACCGGCTCGCGGCGGCGAGCGTCCGCTACACGAACGCCTTCTCGACCAGCAGCTTCACGCCGCCGTCGCACGCGTCGCTGCTGACGTCGCGCTACGTCGGCGACCACGGGCTGCTCACGTGGGAGTCGCTCGACGGCGAGCAGCTCACGCTGCCGGAGGTCCTCTCCGATTACGGCTACCGCACCGGCGCCGCCGTGAACCTGCAGCTGTTGACGGGACACGGTCTCGGCCAGGGCGTCGCGTGGCAGCGCGACCACGACCGCGACGCGCGCGCGATCGTCTCGGACGCGATCGAGTTCCTGGCGACGGCGGGCGACGCGCCGTGGTTCCTCTGGCTCCATCTCTACGACGTCCATTGGCCCTATGCGCGCGAGCCGGGCTTCGCCGAACGCTTCGCAGGGCGGCGCGTCGCCGACGCCGCCGACGAGGAGTCGTACAACCTCACGCCCGAGCAGCGGCGCGAACGCAAGGTCGGCGCCGAGAAGCTGCGCGACATCGTCGACCGCTACGACGCCGGCATCGCCTACGCGGACGCCGAGCTCGCGCCGCTCTTCGCGCGTCTCGAGGATCCGCGGCGGCTCGCCGACACGCTGGTGATCGTCACTGCCGACCACGGCGAGAGCCTGCTCGACCACGACGAGCGCTACTTCAGCCACGATCCGTTCCTTTACAGCGCGGTGACGCGCATCCCACTGCTGATCCGCTACCCCGGCGGAGCCGGCGCCGGCACGGTGAGCGAGGAGCTCACGGGCCTGCTCGACCTCGCCCCCACCGTCCTCGACCAGCTCGGGATCGAGCCGCCGGACGCGTTCCGAGGATTGCCGCTGCGGCCCGCGGCCGCGCCGGCGGCCAACGGCGCCACGCCGCGCGACCACCTCTTCATGGAGTGCTGGGGCTGGGAGGAGCTGAAGGCCGTCCGCGACCGCCGCTACCTGGTGATCCTCGACACGAAGACGAAGCGGACGCGCGCGTTCGACCTGCAGCACGATCCCGGCGAGGTCCATCCGCTCGCCGCCCTCCCCGACGACGCGCACGACCTGCTCGAAGCGCTCATGGGCTTCGCGGCGCGGCGCCGCGTGCGCGAATCACCGGGGGAGCTCGACGACGCGACGCTGCAGCGACTGCGCGCGCTGGGGTATGGGCGCTGACGAGCGGGGGGTCGCTCCTGCGAACGGATTAATCGCCAATCCGTTTTCGTCCGGCGGCGTCTTCAGGGCAGGTCTCCCAGCGGACTCGTGGCCTTGGATGAGGTAGTGAAAGCTCCGGAAACGACGCGGCCTCTCGAGGCGCTGTTTCTCGAGCACGCTCGCGGTCTGTCCGGCGCGATCCGTTCGATCCTGGGCCGCAACGCCGACGTGAAAGAGGTGCTGCAGCAGGCGTTCCTTCAGGCGCTCCGGTGGGAGCGGCGAGGACGGCGCGCCGGCGATGCCGTCGCGTGGATCTTCGTCCTCACGATGAACGTCGCGCGCGATGCCTTGCGCCGCGAACGGCGGCGCGCGCGCGCCCTTCCGGTGCAAGAGGTGGATCCGATGGACCTCGCCATGACGGGTGAAGACTCCGCGGGGCCGCATCCCCGTCTCGAACATGCGGAGTGGCTCGCCGCCGCGCGCAGCGGGATCGAACGCCTGCGCGATCCGGAGAAGGAGGTCTTCCTCCTGCGGGTCTCCGCCGGTCGATCGTTCAGCGCGATCGCCGCGATGCTCGCGATTTCCGAAGGGACGGCGAAGACGCGCATGCGCACCGCGCTGCTCTTCCTGCGCCGACAGCTCCGCGCGTTCGCACCCGAACACGCTCTCCGACGACTCGAGGACTTCCATGAACACGCCTGATCCGACCTCGCAGGATCGCGACGACCTGCGCCAGGAGCTGCTCGACTACCTGTTTGATTGCCACGCCGATCCGCAGGCGCTCGAGGCGCGACTCGCACGCGATCCGTCGCTGCGGCGGTTGCTGGAGGAGACACGGCCGCTCGCGGCGCTGCTGACGGAGGCGTCGAGCGGCGACGCGCCGTCGGAGCCCTGGCACGAGTGCGTGGATCGTGACCCGGCGCAGGATGGCCGCGCATCGACGATCCGTCCGAACCGGAAGCCGTGGCAGCGGCCTTGGATGAAAGTCGCGGCCCTGTTCGTCGCGCTCGCCAGCGTTCCTGCGGTGTTCTGGGGGATGCGGGCGCATGAGTTCGCTTCGGTGACGGAGCGAGCGTTGCGCCTCGTGGTCTCCGGCCCCCCCGGCATTCCCGACGCGGCCGGCGGCCAATTCACCGTCGAGACCACGACGCTCGACGGCGAGTCCAGGCGCGCCGAAATCGTCTGGCAGGCGCTGAACGCGAAGTCCGAGCGCGTCGCCGAGGGTCGCAGCGACTCGACCGGTCGATACCAACTCCTGCTTCCCGCGACGCTCCAGGGCGTGCGTCAGTTGACCGTGACGGCGCTGGCGGACGGATTCACTCGCACTTCCCGTCTCGAACTCACGCCCCAGGTCGACGCTCCGCTCGCCCATCTCGCGTGTGACAAGCCCGCCTACCGGCCGGGCGAGGTCGTGCGACTGCGGGCGCTCCTGCTCGATCGCCTCTCGCTCGATCCGCGCAGCGGCGGGTACCGGTTCCAGGTCACCGACGCCAAGGGGACGCCCATGCAGAAGTTCGCGGGCGTGAGCGAGCAGGGAGTGTGTGACTTCGTGCTGCCGCTCGCCGAAGACGCGCCGGGCGGCTGGTACCACTTCGAATTGCGCGACGCGAAGGACGCGTTCACCTTCGAGCGTCTGAAGTTCCTGGTGCAGCGCTTCGAGCCGCCGCGCCTCGCGAAGCGGATCGAGCTCGATCGCAAGAGCTACGCGCCGGGTGAGAGCGGCTCCGCCGAATTGAACGTCCGACGCGTCGAAGGCGGGGCAGCTGCCGATGCCAAGGTCGAGGCGTCGCTGCTCGTGGACGGGGTCACGGTGTGGACCGGGCGCGGCGCGCTCGATGCCGAGGGGCGGGCGATCTACCGCTTCGACGTGCCCAAGGTCGTGGAACGGGGCGAAGCGCGCTTCGTCGCGAGCATCCAGGATGGCGGCGTCGTCGAGACTGCGTTCAAGCCGTTCGTCGTTTCCACCGGCAAGCTGACCGTGCACTTCTATCCGGAAGGCGGCGACCTCGTCGCGTCGGTGACCAACCGCGTCTACGTCGAGGTCCTCGATGCGATCGAGCGTCCCGTCGAGGCCAAGGGCCGCCTCCTCGACGACGAGGGGCGCGAGCTCGCGCGCTTCGAGTCGCAGCACCAGGGGCGGGGCTTCTTCTCGTTCAAGCCGCGAGCGGACCGCGCCTACAAGCTCGCCATCGATTCACCGTTCGCGGTCGAATCGTCCCTGCCGGCCGCCACCGCCCATGGTGTTGCGTTGACGTCGCCTGCCGCGAGCACTCCCGCCGGCGAACCCGTCGCCTTGAAGCTGACCACCCAAGACGCGGGCCCCTTCCTGACCGGCGTCTTCTGCCGCGGCGTGCTGGTGGGCCAGCAGACGGTCAGCGGAGCGGGCGAGCACGAGCTTCGTCTTCCGCTCGAAGCACGCGTCGCCGGGGTGCTGCGCGTCACCGTGTTCGATGCCGCCCTGACGCCGATCGCGGAACGGTTGGTGCATCGCGAGGCGAAGGAGCATTTGCGCATCGAGGTCGACGCCCGCGAGTCGCGGCTCCTGCCGGCCGGCCATCAGACCCTTCGAGTGCGCACGACCGACGAGACCGGACGCCCGGTTCCCGCGCTGCTCGGAATCGCGGTCAGCGACCGCTCGGTCCGGGATTTCGTCGACGAACCGCGCATCGGACTCGCGAGCCAGGCGTCGTTCTTCGCGGACGTCGAAGCGCTCGAGGACCTCGGAGACTTTGCGCCGGCCAACGCCAACGCGCGGCGCAACATCGATCTGGTGCTGGGCACCCAGGGGTGGCGCCGCTTCGCGTGGTCGAAGCCCGACGATGTCCAAGGACTCCCGGACGATCGGGGGCGCCGCCTGCTCGCTCGCGAGGGGCGCGCGCAGATTCCTCTCGTGCATGAAGAGGTGGGCGACAGCCGGCGGACGCTCGCGGCAGCGCACGCACGCTTGCGCGAAGCGAGAGAGATGGCGGCGGCGTGGTGGGCGATCCAGGGCGCGGTGTTCGTCCTGGGACTCGTATTCGTCGGAGCACTGTGGTGTTTCCGGCGCGCCGAGCTCATTCCCCGCGTGCTGCTGGCAGCGATCGCACCCGTCGGTCTCTTGGTGATTTCGCTGTGCGTGCTGAACCGCGACCGAAAGGCCGAGATGGCCCAGGTCGCGTTCGACGCACCTTGGGCGCGCGAGCGCGCGGCGATGCTGCCAGTAGTCGCTTTCGCAGACGGGGTCGACGTGGTCGATCGCCCTCCGCAGGCAGAGGAAGAGTTGCCACAGCGCGGGTGGGCGAAGCTGCAGGCACTCGGATACCTCGCGGCCGACGTGGAGGACGAAGTCTTCCTCGGCGAACGGAGGCTCGCACAAGCAGGAATGGGCATTCCGGAGGCGCCGGATCTCGCAGGCCCCCGCGGCGAATTCAAAGGCCCTCGCGACGCCGTTCCACCATTTAGCGGCGGGCGAGTCGGTTTTGAGCAGCTTCGCCGCGGTGGCATCGCGCGCATCTACGCGCACCAGAATCAGCGCACCGACCCCCGCGACGACTTCGTCGAGACCGTGTATTGGAATCCGCGGTTGCTGACCGACGTGTCGGGGCGCGCCGAGGTCGAGTTCGACGTCTCCGATCGCGTGACGACGTGGATGGTCGCGATCGACGGACATGGCGGGCAACGCATTGGCGAATCCGAATCGTCCTTCGAAGCGGTCGCGCCGCTCTCGCTCGAAGCAAAGTGGCCGGCGGAGGTCTCGGAAGGCGACGATCTGCTGCTGCCGGTGGCGCTCCAGTGCAGCGATCCGTCCTTGAAGACCGCCAACGTGAGCGTGGAAGCAACCGGCTCGCTCACGATCACCGGTTCGAAGGATTTCACCGTCGCGTTGGATGCGGGGCGCGGCCGCGTCCTAGTTCCCGTCCACGTCGGGAGCGCCGCGAGCGACGCGCGGCTCAAGCTGCGCGCGGCGGCGGGCGTCCATCGCGACGTCGTGGAACAGTCGATGCGCGTGGTCGCGCGCGGCTTCCCCCACCACGAGAGCCGCAGCGGCCTGCTGCGAACCGATGCGGAGGTCACCGTGGCGCTGCCACGCGATCTTCGCGGCGGATCGCTCTCGGCGACGCTCACGATCTATCCCTCGCCGCTCTCCGATCTGCTCGAGGGGCTCGGCGGGCTCCTGCGCGAGCCCAACGGCTGTTTCGAGCAGACCTCGAGCACGAACTACCCCAACATCATGGCGCTGGCCTACATGCGCTCCGCCGGGATCGACGAGCCCGCGCTCGCGAGTCGCGGCCGGGATCTGCTCGCTCGCGGGTACGCCCGCCTTGTCGGCTACGAGTGCAAGTCCCGCGGCTACGAGTGGTTCGGGTCGGAGCCGGCGCACGAAGCGTTGACGGCGTACGGACTGCTCCAATTCCACGACATGGCCGCGGTGTTCGACGTCGACGCCGCCATGGTCGCGCGCACGCGCGAGTGGCTGCTCGCGCGGCGCAATGGGGAGGGCGGCTACCTGCGCAACGCGCGCGCGCTCGATTCCTTCGGCAGGGCGCCGGCGACAGTGACCGACGCCTACGTGACCTATGCGCTCGCGGTCACCGGCGAGCCGCCGGTCAACCTGAAGAGCGAGCTCGATCGGCTCGAGGCGCGGGCGCTCGAATCGAGCGACCCCTACGAAGTGGCGCTCGGGGCGTGCGGCCTCGCCGGCGCGGGCCGGAGCGAGGCAGCGGCGGCGGCGCGCGCGCGGCTCAAGGAGATGCAAGCGGCCGACGGCACGCTGACGGGGACGACGACCAGCATCACGTCGTCCCGCGGAAAAGACCTCGTGGTCGAGACGACCGCGCTGGCGATCCAGGCGTGGCTCGCCAGTCCAGAGGATCGGCCCTACGTCGCGAAGGCGGCCGAAGCGTTGTTGAAGCTGCGCAACGGGGGCGGGACGTTCGGCGCGACCCAGGCGACGGTGCAGGCCCTGAAGGCGCTCAAGGGCTACGCCGAAGCGCGCGCGGTCGCCCTGAAGCCGGGCGAGGTCGTGATTCGCGTCAACGGCGTCACGCTGAGTCCCCTGCCAATTCGTCCGGGAGCTCGCGGCGCGCTCACGTGCGACGAACTCGTGCAGCATCTGGTGAGCGGCGACAACGTCGTGACGCTCGAAGGCAGCGGCGGCAACGAGCTGCCCTGGACGCTCGACGTCCGCTACCACTCCGACCAACCCGCCGATGCCGCCGATTGCGCCGTCGATCTGCGCACCGAGCTGTCGCGCACGTCTGTGAAGGAAGGCGAAACGGTCGCGCTCCACGTCGAGCTCGAGAATCTCACCGAGGGCGGCCTGCCGATGACGTTGGCGGTGGTCGGTCTGCCGGCCGGACTCGACGTGTCGGTCAAGGTTCTCGACGCGATGAGAGCGGCCGGTGACTTCGACCTCTGGGAGCGCAACGGCCGCGACCTGATCTTCTACTGGCGGCAGATGGCGCCCCATCAGGTGCGCAAGCTCGTCCTCGACCTCGAGGCGCGCATTCCGGGCGTGTCCACCGGCTCGGCGTCGCGCACCTGGCTCTACTACACGCCCGCGGCGCGGCGCTTCACGGCGCCGCTCTCGTGCACGGTTCATTAGGCGCTTCGCCGGCCGTCACGACTTGGGGAAGGGGATCGGCTTCGCAATCCTGGGTGTCAGGGGAACTCCCATGCGTCGACTCATCACCTGCTCGATGGTCCTCTTGATCGGGTTGCTTCCGATCGATTGCGCCACGACTCCGCCGGCGAACCAAACCGAGACGGGGGCCCATCCTCCGGCGTTGGACGTCGACGACATTCGGTTCTTCATCGAAACGGGCGCGTCGGAGCTGCTGTCCGTGAGGCCTGACGACTTCGCACGACAGGAGTCCATCCCGGTCGAGCTCCGTGGATGTGTCGGCAACTTGCCTTCCATGATCTTTGGAAAGCCGACCCGGTTGGTTGCCGACCTGTCGACGGTCCTGGACTACGACCACCCGACAACGGCGCTGCGGCTCGTCGTGCTCGAGGAGCGCGACGGCGACGTGAAGGTCCGCCTCTCGCACATCGCCATGACCTACTCGGCAAATGCTGAAGCCTGGATTCGACGTGAAAACGGAATATGGCGCGTCGCCGAGGTGCTGGCACACTGGCGCAACCTCTGACGATCCCCGACCGACGACGGTCCCGTCGCGTCAGCGGGCGTTGCGCGCGACCTCGGCGAGCTTCTCGAGCAGGGGCTTGATCTCGATCTCCGGGACGTAGTTGCACGAGACGACGACGACGAGCGGATCGTCGAGCACGCGTAGGTATCCCGACCGCAGTCCTCCCGAACTGCCGTCGTGGATGAGGTGAATCCCGCCGGTCCCCCGCTTCACCCAGACGCCGAGCCCATAGTCCGAGAGTCCCGGCTCGAAGTAGTCGCGCTTCGCCGCCTTCGAGAGGATCTTGTCGCCGCGCAGCGCCTGGTCCCAGGCATGGAGATCGTGGACGCTCGCGAGCAGGCCGTCCGCGCCGCGGACGCCCCACGAGAGCACCGGGCCGTACTTCCATTTCGTCCCGGTGCCGCGCGCATCGAGGGGAACGCGCTCGGCGTCGATCCGGCCGTCGCCGATGAAGCCGGCGTCCTTCATGCCGGCCGGCACGAAGAGGTTCTCGCGCACGAACGTCTCGTAGTTCTGCCCGGAGGCAACCTCGATCAACGCCGCAGCGAGGACGAACCCGACGTTGTTGTAGTGGAACTTGCGGCCCGGCTCGTCGACGAGGGGCGCCGCGAGGATCCGCTTCACTACGGCGTCCCGGTCGTACGGATTCACCGGGTCGAGGTCGACGCGGTCGGGCAGGCCCGACGTGTGGCCCAGCAGCTGACGGATCGTGACCTTTGCCTTGTCCTTCGGCGCGTCCTTCCAGTGCCGGGTCAGCGGGTCGTCGAGCTCGAGCTTCTTCTGCATCGTGAGCTTGAGGACGGCGGCCGCCGTGAACTGCTTCGTCACGGACGCCCAACCGCAGATCGCGTCGCCCGTCAGTGGGCGTTGCCTGGCGGCGTCCGCGATGCCGTAGCCCTTCTCGAGGACGATCGCGCCGTTCCGGGCGACGAGCACTGCTCCCGAGAATCCGCCGGGGAAGTTCTTCTCGGAGAGGAGCCACGCGTCGAGCGCCCGACCGCACGCCCCTTCGACGACCGTGTCGGAGGGCGCGCTCGCGACGAGCAAGGCCGCGGCGACGACGCTCGTGACGACACGCCATGCACGACTCATGCGTGGTCTTTCTCAGCGGCCGGAACAGACGCTGACGCCGATGAACGAGCAGAACGCGAGGCCGAGCAGGACGCACGTCCAGAAGAAGTAGAGGCTGATCCGCGCGAAGCGGTGCGTCAGGCGGTCGATGAAGGCCATGAGGACGTCACGTCGATCGCCCGCTCACTTCCGGGCTGCGGCCTTGTCGGCGAACCACTCCTTGACGTGCGGCGCCTTCACGTGTCCCTCGGCGACGAGGAAGACGAGCGTGATCAGCAGCAAGACGACGAAGGCCATCACCTTCAGCATCTTGGTGAAGAGTCCATACAGGAACAGCAGCGCCGTCACGCCGACTGCGATCCGGCCGACGAGACGCACCTTCTCGCGATCGATGTCGACCTGATCCATCGCGATCGGCACCGCGAGACAGACGAAGATCAGCAGGAAGAGCTTGAACGTCTTGCCGGTGGATTTCGGTTGCGACTGGTTCTCGGCCATGGGGAGTCTTTGCGTCCGGTGGGAATGCGCCATCGCACTGGGTCGGCAGGAATCGCCCGATCCCGATGCGCTGTCTCGCGCAGCTTAGCTCGTGCGGACGACGCTAGAAGCGAACGCCCAGCCCGAGGACGACGCCGTGAAACGTCTGGTTGGCTTCGTTCACGACGAATCCGTTGGACTCGTCGCTCTCCGATTCGTTCGTCATCCGGTAGACGTAGCCCAGCTGCGTCGTGACGTGCTCGCCGAACAGTGCGATGACGCCGAGGCCGGCACCCAACGTCCAACCGTCCCCGTCGAAGCTGTCCGAAAAGCCGGTGCCGTCCTCCGCATCGATGCTGGTGACGTGAGCGCCGAGCGAGAGGTCCCCCGCGAGTCCGAGCGAGAAGGCGTCCCTGCGCAGAAACCACCACTCGGGCGACGCCTGGAGCCGCAGCCCGACGCCGTCCCAGTCGATCTTGGTTGACGTCGGATCCTCCTCGACCTCGAGGCGGTGGATGTAGGGACCGACGCGCAGCGGCAGGCGGAAGTCGTCGGACCGGGCGGGATCGCCGACGAAGTAGAGGAACAGGTCGCTCGTCCGCCCCTCGACGTCGGGCGCTCCCACGTCGGCCAACAAGTCGTCGTCGGAGCCCGTTCCTTCGAGCGCGAGTCCGCCGCCGATCCCCGAATCGGTGACTGCCTCGAAGCGCAACGCCGCGTACCCGCCGTCGGTGTCGCCGCTCGCGGCGCCACCGTCGCCGCTCGTGTCGTGCTCGTAGTTTCCCGCGCCCACGGCGACGTCGGCGTAGAAGTTGGGCAGCTGCCGCGCCGCGGACTTCGGCTTTGCGGCCCCTGCCTGGTCCGGCTCGATTCGAGTCGCGCAGGACGGTGCGACGACGAGGAAGACGACAGTCCATGCCGAGCGCGTCATTGGGCTCTCCTGAACCTCGGGATCCCGACAGACGATTCACCGCAACATACTGCTTGGTGGCGCAAGCCGCACGCCGCGGACCGGAGCCAGCCCGAACGGAGCCTGAAGCTCGGCTCGAGCGAGGTTCAGCGCCGGGGACATGCGGGAAGGATTCGTCGCACGACTCAGCGACATTCCCCAGCCGCGCGCATGCGCCGCGGTGTGATCTTGTCCCCTCCTTCACCACTTGGGTCCCGGATTGCGGCTCCACGGCCCCGGCGGCAACGCCATTCGTGGCGGACGGGCCCAGCCTCGATTCGAGAGCCCCGGTTCGCGAATTGCCGCGACATTGCCGGGAGTGTCTTGGACTTCGGTCCGAATCAACCGCCTGGAGAGGGAGGAATCATGCGCGTCTCCCAATGGATGAGTCAGCCGCCGATCACGTGCAAGTCCACCGACAGCGTCAACGAAGCTGCCCGGCTGATGTGGGAACACGACTGCGGGGCCGTTCCGGTCGTGGACGAAGAGGGCAAGGTCGTCGGGATCGTCACCGATCGCGACGTCTGCATGGCGGCCTACACGCAAGGCGAGAGGCTCGGTTCCATTCCGGTGACGACGGCGATGGCGAAGCTCGTGGTCTGCTGCCATGCGGACGACTCCGTCGAGGCGGCGCAGGCAATGATGAGCGAGAAGCAGATCCACCGCCTTCCGGTGGTGGATGCCGACGGCCATCCTCTCGGAGTGCTCTCGTTCACCGACGCCGCTCGGGAAATGGCTCAGTCACGGAGCGTCGGCAGCGCCGCCCAACGTGAATTCGTCACGACGGCACGCGCGCTCTGCCGTCCGCGCAGCTCCGAGTTCCAGCCGGCCGGGCCGGCGACCGTGGTGGCGACGGCGGGCCACTAGCGTGACGTCGCGGAGGGTTCCTTGCTCGACAGCCGGGCCAGGTCCCGCGCATCATCGGTTGCGGTCTTGCGTCGTCGACTCACGGCGGTGCACGGCCACGGTTGCGTCGATCCATCAGATCCAGGGAGAACCGCCATGAAGCGTTGGTCGATCCTGCTGGCCGCGTCCGTCGCATGCAATGGCTG
>Ga0137427_10001130_pt1 | contig 12355 bp, 6 predicted proteins | sample EasRivERMZT700_2_FD_102309 | JGI IMG/M metagenome (GOLD analysis project Ga0137427, IMG submission 102309) | Soil microbial communities from meander-bound floodplain in the East River, Colorado, USA - East River MetaG ERMZT700_2 | ecosystem: Environmental > Terrestrial > Soil > Floodplain ...
CGCACGCCATGATGATGCTGATCCCGGAAGCGTGGTCCGGCAATCCGCTGATGGATCCCAAGCGCAAGGCGTTCTACGAGTATCACGCGGCGCTGATGGAGCCCTGGGACGGGCCCGCCGACATCGCGTTTACCGACGGACGGCAGATCGGCGCCACGCTCGACCGCAACGGGCTCAGGCCCGCGCGCTACATCGTCACCGAGGACGATCACGTCATCATGGCCTCGGAAGCCGGCGTGCTGCCGGTGCCCGAAGAGAAGATCGTCCGCAAGTGGCGGCTCCAGCCGGGCAAGATGCTGCTGATCGACACCGAACAGGGCCGGATCATCGAGGACGAGGAGATCAAGCGCACGCTCGCCGAGGCCGAGCCGTATGAGGAGTGGCTGAAGAACACGCAGTTCAAGCTGCACGAGTTGCCCGAGCTGCCGGAGCCGACGCCGCTGATCCTGCCGTCGAACGAGCCTTCGGCGCTGCTCGATCGCCAGCAGGCCTTCGGTTACACGCAGGAGGACATCCAGTTCTTCCTCGAGCCGATGGCGAAGGAGGGCGACGATCCCATCGGCTCCATGGGCACCGACAAGCCGATCGCCGTGCTCTCGAACCGGCCGCAGCTGCTCTACAATTATTTCCATCAGAACTTCGCGCAGGTGACCAATCCGCCGCTCGATGCCATCCGCGAAGAGCTGGTGACTTCGCTCGTGTCGATCATCGGACCGCGGCCCAATCTGTTCGGACGCGACGCCGGTTCGCACAAGCGGCTGGAAGTGACCCAACCGGTGCTGACCAATTCGGACCTGGAAAAGATCCGCGCGATCTCCGAGCTGCTCGACGGCGCGTTCCGCACCACGACCATCGATTGCACCTGGCCTGCTTCAGAAGGGGCTGCCGGGCTCGAGAAGGCGGTCGAACGGATTTGCCACGAGGCGACCGATGCCGTTCTTGCCGACAACAACATCCTGATCCTGTCCGACCGCGCGGTGTCGGCGGATCGCATTCCGATTCCGGCGCTGCTCTCGACGGCGGCCGTGCACCATCACCTCATCCGCCAGGGCCTGCGCATGCAGACCGGGCTCGTCGTGGAAACCGGCGAAGCGCGCGAGGTGCATCATTTCTGCGTGCTGGCGGGCTACGGCGCGGAGGCGATCAATCCCTATCTCGCGTTCGAGACGCTGGAGTCCGTGCGCGTTCAGATGCGCCTGCCGGTCAAGCCCTATGAGATACAGAAGAACTACATCAAGGCGGTCGGCAAGGGCATTCTGAAGGTGATGTCCAAGATGGGCATCTCGACCTACCAGTCCTATTGCGGCGCGCAGATTTTCGACGCGGTCGGCCTTTCGACGCAATTCGTCGAGAAATACTTCACCGGCACGGCGACGACGATCGAAGGCTCGGGCTTGCGCGAGATCGCCGAGGAATGCGTGAAGCGCCACAAGGACGCTTACGGCGACAACCCGATCTACCGCCATATGCTCGACGTCGGCGGCGACTACGCGTTCCGTATCCGCGGCGAGGATCACGCCTGGACGCCGGATGCGGTGGCGAAATTGCAGCACGCAGTGCGCGGCAATGTCTCGGCGGAATACCGGACCTTCGCGGCGGAGATCAACGAGCAGAACGAGCGGCTCCTGACCATCCGCGGCCTGATGGATCTGAAATCGGCCGACAAGCCTGTTCCGCTGGACGAGGTCGAGCCTGCGTCCGCGATCGTCAAGCGTTTCGCCACCGGCGCGATGAGCTTCGGCTCGATCTCGCGCGAGGCGCACACGACGCTCGCCATCGCCATGAACCGGATCGGCGCGCGTTCCAACACGGGCGAGGGCGGCGAGGAATCCGATCGTTACAAGCCGCTGCCGAACGGCGACTCGATGCGCTCCAAGATCAAGCAGGTCGCGTCGGGACGGTTCGGCGTCACCGCGGAATATCTCGTCAACGCCGACGATCTCCAGATCAAGATGGCGCAAGGGGCGAAGCCCGGCGAGGGCGGCCAATTGCCCGGCAAGAAGGTCGACAAGAACATCGCCCGCGTTCGTTATTCGACTCCGGGCGTGGGTCTCATCTCGCCGCCGCCGCATCACGACATCTATTCGATCGAGGATCTGGCGCAGCTCATCCACGATCTGAAGAACGCCAATTCGAAGGCGCGTATCTCGGTCAAGCTCGTCTCCGAAGTCGGTGTCGGGACCGTCGCGGCCGGCGTCGCGAAGGCGCGCTCGGACCATGTCACCATCTCGGGCTACGAAGGCGGCACCGGCGCGTCGCCGCTGACTTCGCTCACGCATGCGGGTTCGCCGTGGGAAATCGGGCTGGCCGAAACGCAGCAGACGCTGGTGCTGAACGGCTTGCGCGGTCGGATAGCGGTTCAGGTGGACGGCGGCTTGCGGACGGGCAGGGACGTCGCCGTCGGCGCGCTGCTCGGCGCGGACGAATTCGGTTTCTCCACCGCGCCCTTGATTGCCGTCGGCTGCATCATGATGCGCAAATGCCACCTGAACACCTGCCCGGTCGGCGTCGCCACGCAGGATCCGAGCTTGCGCGCGAAATTCACCGGCCTTCCGGAACACGTCATCAACTATTTCTTCTTCGTCGCCGAAGAGCTGCGCGAGATCATGGCGAAGATGGGCTTCAAGACCATCAACGAGATGATCGGTCGGGTGGACAAGCTCGACCCTCGCCGCGCCGTCGCGCACTGGAAAGCCAAGGGCATCGACCTTTCCAAGGTCCTGCACCAGATGCAGGCGAAGCCGGGCGTTGCGATCTACAATTGCGAGACGCAGAACCATCATCTGGAGAAGGCGCTCGATCACGATCTGATCTCGCAGTCGCAGCCCGCCCTGGAACGGGGCAGGCCGGTGCGCGTCGAACGGCCGATCCGCAATGTCCACCGCACGGTCGGCGCGATGCTGTCGGGCGAAGTGGCCAAGCGCTACGGTCACGCGGGCTTGCCGGAGGATACGATCGCGGTGCGCTTCACCGGCACCGCCGGCGGCAGCTTCGGTGCGTTCCTCGCGCGCGGTGTGTCGCTCGAATTGATCGGCGACGCCAACGACTATGTCGGCAAGGGCATGTCGGGCGGGCGCGTCGTGGTGCGCCAGCCGCGCGAAGCCAAACGCGATCCGACCGAGAACATCATCGTCGGCAACACCGTGCTTTACGGCGCGATTGCGGGCGAGGCCTATTTCGAGGGCGTTGCCGGCGAACGTTTTGCCGTGCGCAATTCGGGCGCCATCGCGGTCGTCGAAGGCACAGGCGATCATGCCTGCGAGTACATGACCGGCGGGGTCGTGGTGACGCTCGGCGCCACGGGCCGGAATTTCGGCGCCGGCATGTCCGGCGGCGTCGCCTATGTCTACGATCCGAAGGGCAGTTTCCGCGAGCTGTGCAATCTCTCGATGGTCGGGCTTGAAGCGGTCTCGGCCGCTGCCGGCCCCGCCGATGATCCCGAGCGGCCGCGCCAGCGTTCGATCTCGGCCGAGAACAGCGGCATGGGCGACATGCTGCGCTTCGACGCCGAACGGCTCAAGATCCTGGTCGAGCGCCATCTGCTCTATACCGGCAGCGCGCGCGCCCGCTCGCTGTTGGACAATTGGAACGAGTCGCTGAAGCATTTCGTCAAAGTCATGCCCATCGACTACCGCCGCGCGCTGCTCGAGCTGAAAGCCGAGCGCCAGGTCGCGGCGGAATAATCGATTCGACCGGAACACGACGATGGGCAAACCGACCGGCTTCATGGAGATTGTGCGCCGCGAGCGGCCTTACGAGAAGGCGGAGTCGCGCAAGAAGAATTGGACCGAATTCGTCAAGCCGTTGCCGTATGCGGACGTGGCGGACCAGGCGGCACGCTGCATGGATTGCGGCATTCCGTTCTGCCACCAGGGCTGTCCGGTCAACAACATGATCCCGGACTGGAACAACCTGGTCTATCGCGACCAGTGGCAGGCGGCGCTCGAGACGCTGCACTCGACCAACAATTTCCCGGAGTTCACCGGGCGGATTTGTCCCGCACCCTGCGAAGCGTCCTGCACGCTCAACATCGACGACAATCCGGTCACGATCAAAACCATCGAATGCCAGATCGTCGACCGCGGCTGGGAAGAGGGCTGGATCCATCCCTACCTCGCGCCGAGGAAGACCGGCAAGCGCGTCGCCGTGATCGGATCGGGCCCGGCCGGCATGGCATGCGCGCAGCAGCTCGCGCGCGCGGGCCACGGCGTCACGCTGTTCGAGAAGAGCGACCGCATCGGCGGCCTGCTGCGCTACGGCATTCCCGACTTCAAGATGGAGAAGCGGCTCATCGACCGCCGGGTGCGGCAGATGGAAGCCGAGGGCGTCGAGTTCCGTGCCGGCGTCGAAGTCGGCGTCACCGTGTCGCTGAAATCGCTGCTCGAAAGCTACGACGCGGTCGCCATGTCCTGCGGCGCGGAACATCCGCGCGACCTTGACGTACCGGGGCGCGAGCTTCGCGGCATCCATTTCGCGATGGATTATCTCACCCAGCAGAACAAGCGCGTCGCCGGCGACGACGAGACCCGCGCTGCGCCGCGCGGAACGATCAGTGCCAAGGACAAGCACGTCATCGTCATCGGCGGCGGCGACACCGGCTCGGACTGCATCGGCACCGCGAACCGCCAGGGCGCGGCCTCGATCACGCAGCTCGAGATCATGCCGCAGCCGCCCGAGAAGGAAGACAAGGCGCTGACGTGGCCGGACTGGCCGCTCAAGATGCGCACGTCGTCGTCGCAGGAAGAGGGCTGCGATCGCGATTGGGCCGTGTTGACCAAGCGCGCGATCGGTTCGCACGGCAAGGTCGAGGCGCTCGAATGCGTGCGCGTCGAATGGGCCAAGGACGCGAACGGCCGGTTCCAGATGAAGGACATGCCGGGCAGCACGTTCCCGCTCAAGGCGGACCTCGTGCTGCTGGCGATGGGGTTCTTGGGGCCGCGTAAGCCGGGCCTGCTGGAGCAGGCGGGCGCCGAGCTCGACGCCCGCAGCAACGTCAAGGCCAACGTCATGGACTACAAGACGACGACGGCGAAGGTCTTCGCCTGCGGCGACATGCGCCGCGGCCAGTCGCTGGTCGTGTGGGCGATCCGCGAAGGCCGCCAATGCGCGCGCGCGGTCGATCAGTTCCTGATGGGCTCGAGCGACCTGCCGCGCTGAGGACTAAGTCAGAGCGGCCCGTGCGTCGATCGCCTGCGGGTTTCCGGCAGCCAAACGTTCCGCGCCAAGCTCCAGATGGCGAGAACTTAATTCGCCGGGCAGCCTTGCGGAGACACCGGCCCCTTATGGCCGCCGCCCGTGCTATAATCCGTCCAACCGCATGGGGGTCCAGCATGCTGAAATTCATCGGCGGATTGGCTATCGGGGTTGCCCTCGGCATGTATCTGGGATCGTTCCCGGCCGTCGGCGAGGGGCTGTCCCAGCTTGGTCAGATCCTATCGCTGTCCGCGCTCGCGACGCTTCTTTAGGACGGCAGGCTTTGATCCATCTACTCCTCAGGCTTTTTCTCTGTGCAGGCATGGCCGCGGCTCTTCTCGTGCCGGGGGCTGCGCTCGCGCAGACGGCGATCTCCGTTGCAGTGCTCTCCTTCGCCAACGCCTCTGGCGACGCCGATCAGGACGCGGTCGCCGATGGCTTGACCGAGGAGATCGCGGCCGCGCTCGCCAATGTTCCCGGCCTCGATGTCGGCGCGCGCGCGTCCGCGTTTCGCTTCAAGGCGCCGCCCCGCGACCTGCGCGCGATCGGCGCGGCGCTGCACAAGACGCATCTCGTCGAAGGTTCGGTGCAGAAGACGGACGATCGTGTGCGTCTGACGGCGCGGCTGGTGCGCGCCGCGGATGGGACACAGCTTTGGTCCGGAGAGTACGACGCGCCGTTCGCCGACATCTTCGCCATCCAGGAGACCGTCGCCAGGGAGGTCGCCGCGAATTTGCGTGTGACGCTGCCCGCGAACGCCAGGCCCGTGCGCAGCCGCACCACGAACATGGCGGCCTATGAGCAGTACCTTCGCGCCCGGCCGCTGATCCGCGCGCGGGGGCCGAAGCCGTTTGCCGATGCCGCCCTCCTGCTGGAGCAGGCCGTTGCCGCCGATCCGAACTTCGCACCGGCGGCCGCGATGCTGGCTTTCGATTACGACATCTTGCCGCTCTACCAGGCGTCGTTCCGCAGCGGAGACGCCGTCGAGACGCGGCGTTTCGTCGACTCGGTGATCCCGAAGGCCGAACGCCTGGCGCGGCGCGCGACCGAGTTGGAGCCGAGCCGCGCCGAAGGCTTCGTCGCGCTCGCCTACGCGAACATGGTGCAGCGGAAGATGCTGGCGGCCGACGACCTGTTCAAAAAGGCGCTGGCGCTCGATCCCAACCAAACCGACGGACTGCACGGCTACAGCCAGCTTCTCGCGGTGGAAGGGCGCATCAAGGAGTCGCTGGAGATGCGGCTCAAGCTCCAGGCGCTCGAACCGTTCGTCGTCAATTACGTTGCCGACACCGCGCTGATCTACTGGCTGGACAAGAACGACGCGACCGCGATCAGGATGCTGGACGAATTCCGCCCGGGCCGGACGGCGGAAATCTCGCAGATCCACGCGGCGCTGGGCAAATATCGGGAGGCCGCGAGCCTGCTGCGCGAAATGACCGCGGCGAACTACCTCCCGGGCGTGCTCGAGGGCGCCGCCGCGCTGCTCGACGGCGCGCCGTCCAAGACCACGGCGCCGGAACGCCTGCCGCGGCTCGGCAATCTCGCCTTCGTCTATCTCCATGCGGGTGCGCCCGAACGCGTGCTGGAGTTCTACGAAGCCGCGTTGCAGGCCGGCTACTTCCAGCCGATCTCCACGACGTGGCTATGGCACGAATCCTACGCGCCGGTGCGCAAGACCGCGCGCTTCAAGACCTATGTGCGCAACATCGGGCTGGAAGAATTCTGGCGCGCCCGCGGCTGGCCGGCGCACTGCAAGCCCACGGGCGCGCAGGATCTCGCCTGCGAGTGAATCGAACGCGCTAGACCGCGTCTCATTCTTGTGCGATGCAGCAATTCTCGCACAATATCGCGGCATTTCCGCCTTTGCCTGTTTCTTGATCAGTTCAGCTATATGCTGAAAAGAATAGATAAATTTCCAAATCTGCAATTTTATCCTGTGGCATGGGTTTTGCCTGTTGCAGTGCAACGGCCTGGACGTTTTTCAGGCCGAAAGCCTCGTTCGGCGCGGATTGCGCCTCGAGCGCACCACCAAGGAGAACACTCATGCCAAGTCTCAAATCAGCGACATCCGGTTTTCTTTTTTCTTTGGCGCTTCTCTCCGCCTTTGCCGTTACGCCGGCATACGCGAACTCCTTCCATGACCGCGATACCAATTTTCGTCTGAACGTCGGTTCGGCGCCGAATCCGACGCCGTTTGACCTGGGCGGCGACTATCCGCTGGCGTCGCGGTCGATGAACGAACAGGGACGCGTGGGGCTCAAGGTGTCCCTCACCCAGCGAGGCACCGTGAGCGGCGCTGTCGTGGAACGTTCGAGCGGCATCCCACGTCTTGACGACGCCGCCGTCAAATATGTGAAAGCGAATTGGCTTTACGAGCCGAACAATGGACAGGAAATGCCGACGGAAGTGCGAACCGTCGTGGACTTCCGGTTGCGGTAATCTTCGAGCGTCACAGCCCAGCGCAGCTCCGTCAGCCTAACCTCTCAGGCGAGGGTTAGGCGGCGGCTGCGCGTCGCAAGGCTTTCGTTCGACTCGACCGCCGTGGGTTCCGCTTACGCTGATTTCGGTCGTGGATATGCTATGTCTGCTCCACACGCGGGGGTAGAACATGGCTCAAGCTGCAAAAAAACGTCGGCGTCATTCGTGCGCTGCTTTTGCCGCAGCGGTCGCGACGGCGGTGCTGGTTCCTGGATTTTTCTCCGGCCTCGCGAACTCGACCGATCCCGCGATCAAGGAACTTCTCACGTTCATAAACTCGCTTTGCGGCCGGGACCAAGGCCTGACGCAACGCGCGGCATTGGGCAGGTTGCTCGCCGGCGCTTCCGCCTACGCACAGACCCTTCCGGCTTCGCCGCAAACGCCGCCGCCGCTGATGCGCGGACTCGGCGACGCACATATGCAGGTCACCACGTCCAACCCGCAGGCGCAGGCCTATTTCGACCAGGGCCTGAGGATGCTGCATGGCTTCAATCATGGCGAAGCCGCGCGGGCGTTCCGCCATGCTCAGCTTCTCGATCCCAATTGCGCCATGTGTTTCTGGGGCGAGGCCTTCGCGCTTGGCCCCAACATCAACGCGCCGATGGATGCGAACAACAACGAGCCCGCCTATCGCGCGGCGCGCGCGGCGCTCGACAAATCCCGCGGCACGACACCGCCGGAGCAGGCGCTGATCGAGGCGATGGCTGTCCGCTACACGCAACAATCGCCCGCCGATCGCGCGCCGATGGATGCCGCATTCGCGCAAGCGATGGCGGGCGTCGCGGACCGTTATCCCGCCAATGATCTCATCCAGATCCTCGCGGCCGAATCCGACATGGATACCCAGCCGTGGGATTATTGGGATGTGACAGGGAAGACGCCGAAAGGGCGCGCGGGCGGGGCGATACAGCGCATCGAGACCGTGCTGGCGCGCAGCCCGCGCAACGCCGGCGCGATTCATCTCTATATCCATCTGGCCGAAGCCTCGACCAATCCGTGGCGTGCGGAGGAGGCGGCCGGCAGGCTCGCGGCGATCGCGCCGGAAGCCGGCCATCTCGTGCACATGCCGGCCCACATCTCCTACCGTGTCGGCCGCTTCCGCGACGCGATCCGGCAGAACATCACCGCGGCCGAAGTCGACGAAGCCTATATCAGGACCGCCAATGCCTCGCCGACCTATCGGTACGGCTACTACACGCACAATCTCCACTTCGTGGTGACGAGCGCGCAGCAGGGCGGCGATGGCCGCACCGCGCTCGATTTCGCCGACCGGCTCGACCGCGCGCTCCCGATGGAGATGGCCGCGCAGGTGGCGATCGCCCAGCCGATCAAGGCCGCGCCCTGGTTCGCGCGCGCCCAATTCGCGGCGCCCGACGCGGTGCTGTCGGCGCCGGCTCCCCCCGACGGGTTGCCCTATGTGACCGGTGCGTGGCGCTATGCGCGCGCGATCGCGTTCGTGCGCTCGGGGAAACTCGCGGAAGCGCGCAGCGAAGCCGCTGCGATCCAGACGCTGACGCAAAGCGGCGATTTCAGCATGCTGAACGCGGCCGCAATTCCCGCGCAGGATTTGCTGACGATTCTGCGCCATGTCGTCTTGGGCAGAGCCTTGATGGCCGAGCAGAAATACGATGACGCGATCGCCGAACTCGAGACCGCCGTCGAAATGCAGCTGAAGGTGCCGTACACCGAGCCGCCTTATGTCTACTATCCGATCCGGCGAACGCTGGGGGCGGCATATCTCCTGGCCGGTCGGCCCGGGCCCGCGGTGCAGGAATTCTTGCGGACCCTGATCGAGAACCCCAACGATGCGTATGCCTATTGGGGTCTCGCGGAAGCCAACCGCATGCAGGGCGATGCGCGCGGCGCGCGCGCGGCGCGTTCGCTGTTCGATGCAGCGTTCATCGGGCCGCGCGGGAACGTGACGGCGATGAACCTGTAACTAGCGCCGGACAGCATCTGGATTGGACCTCGGCCGCGCAGTACGGTTTCCACCGCAGGCCCAAACGTCCGTCAGCCAAGTGACACACGCCTTCGCCGAGCCTTGCAGCCGCTTCATCATCGCGGCGGAACCCGGTCCGCGAGAGCGGCGACGGGAGTTGCCCTCTCGCCAACGCGGCTTGGTGCTCGCGGCCTGCATCGTCGCTTCGTCGATGGCGTTCATCGACGGTTCGGTGCTGACGGTTGCGTTGCCGAGATTGCGCGAAGATTTCGGCGCCGACTTTGCGTCGGTGCAGTGGGTCTTGAACGGTTACCTGCTCGCGCTGGCCTCGCTCACGCTGATCGGCGGCGCGCTGGCCGACGTCTATGGACGCGCGCGGATGCTCGCTGCCGGCAGCATCGCCTTCGGGTTGGCGTCGGTGGCCTGCGCGCTGGCGCCCTCTATTGCCTGGCTGATCGGGTTCCGCGTCGCGCAAGGGATGGCAGCAGCGATCGTCACGCCTGCCAGTCTTGCGCTTATCGGCGCCGTCTTCCCACGCGCGGAACGAAATCACGCCATTGGCGTCTGGGCGGCTGCCTCGGCGCTCACCACGGCAGGCGGTCCCATCCTGGGCGGCTGGTTGACCGAACGCTTCGGCTGGCCGGCAGTGTTCTGGATCAATCCGCCGCTTGCGCTTATCGCCGTTGGCCTGCTGCTGGCATTCGCGCCGAAGGATCACCGTGAAGCTCGCCGGTTCGATGTGGTCGGCGCGCTTCTCCTCATTGTGTCGCTTGGTGCACTTGCTTGGGCGCTCAGTCAGACAGGGTCCAGCGAGCCGCAAGCGACGCTTGCGTCAGCGGTCCCCGTCAGCGTCGCATTTGCGGCCTCGCTTGGCGGCATTGCGGTCTACGTGGTCTGGGAGCGCAAAAGCGACCACGCCATGACGCCGCCGCGCTTGTGGGGCAATCGCGCGTTCGCCGGGCTCAATCTCGCAACCCTGCTGATCTATGGCGGTCTGTCGCTGATGTTTTTCCTGCTGCCGTTCGATCTCATCGAGCGCCGTGGCCTATCTACCACCGAGGCCGGTCTCGCGCTCCTTCCTTTCACGCTCGGGGTCGGCTTTTTGTCGGGCGTGTTCGGTGCTCTGACGGACAAGATCGGCGCGCGCACGATGCTCATTCTTGGGCCGCTTGGCGCCGCGGCCGCTTATGTCTGGATGGCGCTCGGCAAAGACGCTCCGCTGACGATCGGGGTCATTGGTCCCATGGCGTTGCTCGGACTGTCATTCGCCGTGCTGATCACGCCGCTTACCGCGACCGTGATGTCAAGCGTGGAGCAGAACGACGAAGGTCTGGCATCCGGCGTCAACAACACCGCCAGCCGCATTGCGCAACTTGCCGGCGTCGCCCTCGCTGCCGGTGTAGCGTCGTTCGCATCGGGCTATGAAATCGGCCTCTTCGCGGCAGCATTCGCATCCGCCGCCGGCGCGGCCGTTTCCGCGGCGACGGTACCGCGAAAGACTGCGAAAAGTTAGCGGCTCGCACCTGCGAGGTAGAAGTAGCCGACCGTGTTGTTGGCGGGCGAACCCCACCACATCCGTCCATCGGCGTCCATGAAGAACTCGCGCATCGTGTTCTCGGCGAACGGGATCGGATATTCGGTCACCTTGCCCGACTGCGGATCGAGCGCGCCGATGACGTCGAGATCCTCCGACGAATACCAGATCATGCCGTCGCGTCCGATCCCGAGCGCATAGGGCGTCGCGTCGGGGCCGGGCAGCGTGTACTCGCGGAATTTTTCGGTCTTCGGATCGAAATGCGCGAGTCTGCCGGAGCGGAACTCGGCGAACCACACGGTGCCGTCGTCGGCGATCTGGATGCGGCGCGGGCGGCCGTCGATGGTCGGCGGCGACCATTTCGTGACCTTCAGACTCTTGCCGTCGACCTTGCCGATTTTTCCGTTCGGGATGTTCTCGGCGAACCAGCAATTGCCGTCCTTGTCGATGGCGAGGCCGTACACGCGCGGCACGTCGTTGATGTGCGTGTACTTGCCGGTCTTCGGGTCGAACATGGTGAGCGGCGTGCCGGTGGACCACACGCGCCCCAATTGATCGACGCGCACCGTGTGCTTGGCGCCGCCGGCGGTGACGCCTTCCTTGCCGGGCAGATAGGTGTCCTGATATTCGGCGATCGCCTTGGTTTGGGGGTCCCAGCGTCCGAGCTTGTTCGAGCCCTGCTGCGTCAGCCAGATGCTGCCGTCCGGCGCCGGCACCGCGGAATGGATCGCGGCGGTGCCGAGATGCGGCACGCGGTATTCCTCGACCGCCGCGGTCGTGGGATTGAGGCGCGCGATGCGGTTCGCCGTCCCGTAATACGGCACCACGAAGCTGCCGTCCTTGGCGGGAACCGCGCTCCAGGCAAAACGATTGCGGTTCGGCATCTCGTACTGCACGTAGACGATTTTCATCGCCTCGTCGCCGAACGAGCGCACGAGGTTCTTGTAGGCGGGGATGTCGGCCGGCGACTCCGGCAGGATCGAATTCTCCCCGAACAGGAGATTGATATAGGCGGTCACGTCGTCGGCGTTCTGGTCGGTGAAGGGCTGGGCGCTGTCGAGGAAGAAGTGCATCGTGCCGCGCATGTAGTTGACGCGGTCGCGCCAGCCGTTCTCGTCGCGCTTGACCGACGCCATCCGGCTCTGGAAGCCGTGGCAGGCGAAACAACGCCCGACGAGCACGTCCTTGCCCTTCAGCACCTGGTTTCCGAG
>Ga0137427_10001131_pt1 | contig 12355 bp, 9 predicted proteins | sample EasRivERMZT700_2_FD_102309 | JGI IMG/M metagenome (GOLD analysis project Ga0137427, IMG submission 102309) | Soil microbial communities from meander-bound floodplain in the East River, Colorado, USA - East River MetaG ERMZT700_2 | ecosystem: Environmental > Terrestrial > Soil > Floodplain ...
CGGCTCGCGCAGCGCCGCGAGCCACGCCGCGTCGTCGTAGAACTCGCGCGGCGGCAGCCGGGCGCGCGCGATGTCGGCGTCGACGTCGAGCCTCTTCCCGTCCGGCGCGCGCATCACTTCGGCTCCTGGAACCACTTCATCCAGTCGTCGACCTCGCCCGGCGTCAGCTTGCGATCGCCCTTCGACCCGGGCGCCGGCGCCGGCTTCAGCATCTTGCCGAACTCGCGCGTGCCCATGGTGCGCGCCCCCATGAACTGGCAGCGGTCGGCGATGCCGCGGTCGTCGCTCACGACGATCACGCCGTCGAGGTCCTTCGCCTTCGAGACCTTGGCGAGGAGCAGGTCGTCGGCGCTGCGTCCGGCGCTCGCGAAGACGACCTGCACGCGGCGCGGCAGCGCGAGGCCGCGCCCGTGGACCGCCTCGCGCGAGTCGAACGCGATCCACGCCTCCTTGCCGAGCGCGCCGACGCGGCCGATCAGCTCGCCGCGCCGCTCCTCGAGCGCCTTCCCTTCGCCCAGGCCGAGGCGCAGGATCACGTTGTACCCGTCGATCCAGTAGTGGACGCCGCCGGCCATGGTGCGCGCGACCCGTTCAGCGCGCAGCCGTCGCGACCAGCAGCGCCGCGTCGAAGTACTGGCCCCCGGAATCCTGGTGCACGTGCACGGTGAGCGTGTTCTGGCCCTTCGTCAGCAGCTCCTTCGCGCGCGCGGTCACGTCGAACGGCTCGTAGCCGTCGTTCCAGCCGCCCTTCTCGAAGAGCGTCTCGCCGTTGAGGCAGACCGTGACGCCGTTGTCGTAGTGGAGCACGAGCAGCGCGCGGTCGAACGGCGCGCCGTCGTAGGTGAAAAGGCGCATCAGGTAGAGCTCGTGCGTCGTCCAGGGCGTGCCGATCCGCTCCTCGAAGCCCTCCTTCTTGCCGAAGCCGGGGCGGCCCGCCTTCACGGTCGCCTCCTCGAGCGTCCACTCGCGCCACTCCGCGTCGGCGAGCGGCTGCTCGCGCGCCGAGTAGATCCAGCTCCGTTGCGGATCGTCGACGCAGGCCGGCACGACGACGCGCCAGTCGGGCGAGGCGGGCGGCGGCGCGGCGGCCGACGCGTCGCTCGCGCCCGTCTCGATCGCCGCCGGCTTCGCGACGATCGCCTTCAGCTTCGCGACGTCGAACTTGGGCGTGCGGTCGTAGTAGTAGAGGCCGTTGCGCTCCTGCTCGACGTCGGTCAGCTGCGTGTAGCAGAAGCCGAAGAGCGTCGGGTTCTCGAGCTGCGCGGCGCAGAGCCCTTCGAAACGGGTGAACCACTCGTCCAGTGACTTCGGCGCGTTGCCGTAGCCCCAGCCAGGATCACCGGGCTTCTTCCATTCGATGCCGCCGAACTCGCTCACGAAGAAGGGGACGCCGGGCAAGCGGCCCTGCGATCCGTAGCGCGCCGGCAGGAGGCTCGCCGCGCGCGGCCACCAGCGCGCGCGGAAGCTCTTCGGGTCCTGGTCGTAGTCGTGCGCGTCGTCGACGTCGCGCTGCGGGTCGGAATGGATGTAGCCGCTCGTGTCGAGCACGAGTCGCGTCGGGTCGAGCGCGCGCGTGAGCGCGGTCGCGGCGTTCTGGATCTTCGCGGGCGCGGTCCCCGTCTCGTTGAACGGGCACCATCCGACGAGCGAAGGGTGATTGCGGTCGCGCTCGACCTCGGCGCGCCACTCGTCGAGGACCACGCGGTCGCACGCCGGATTCTCGTACTTCGCGCCCCAGCTCGGCATCTCGCCCCACACGAGGTATCCGAGGCGGTCGGCCCAGTAGAGGAAGCGCGGCTCGAAGACCTTCTGGTGGAGGCGCGCGCCGTTGAAGCCGGCGGCCATCGAGAGCTCGATGTCGCGCTTGAGAGCCGCGTCGCTCGGCGCGGTCCAGATGCCGTCGGGATAGAAGCCCTGGTCGAGGATCAAGCGCTGGAAGACGGGCTCGCCATTCACGAGGACCGCGTCGCCGCGCGTCGCGATCGAGCGCAGGCCGACGTAGGAATGGACCCGGTCGACGAACACGGACTCCTCGCCGCCGGTCGCGCGCGCGTCGGAAGCGACCGAAGACTCGACGGGGACCTTCTCCAATGCGAGCTCGACGTCGAATAGTTCTGGATCGCTCGGCGACCACGCTCGCGCGTTCAAGAGGGAGAAGACCATCGTCGGCGAACGGTCTCCCCCCACGTCGCTCACCACGACGTCGGTGAGGTACCCGTCGGCTCCGGGCTCCCGGCCACCGTTCGCTTTCTTCGGGAGGTTCGGGATGCGCCGCCACCTCACCGTCACGTGTGCGAGGCAACGGTCGAGGTCGCCAGCGACGGTCGGCGTCACAATGAGGCCGTCCTCGTCGGCATCCATCCGCACGCCAGTGAAGTGAGCAGCCGCCACCCGCTCCATCCACACCGTCTGCCAGATTCCCGTCGTCCGCGTGTAGAGGCAGCCGTAGCTGTCCTTCTTGTCGCACTGCTTGCCGAGCTGCTGCACGCCGCTGGTCGTGTCGTCGAAGGCCCAGATGCGCAGCTCGTTCGCGCCAGGGTGCAGCGCCGCCGTCACGTCGCAGTCGATCGGCGTCGAGCCGCCCTCGTGGAAACCGACCTTCGTGCCGTTCACCCAGACGGTCGTCCGCCAGTCGCAGGCGCCGATGTGGATGAGCACGCGCGCGCCGTCCTTCCGGACATTCCACGCGGCGGGGACCTCGAAGCTGCGCCGGTAGAGGACGTTCTTCACGAAGCCGGTGCGGCCGAGCCCCGAGAGCTTCGACTCGCGGCAGAACGGGACGACGATCTTGTCGGGGAACTCGGCGCGTTCCGCCATCGCCTTCTCGTCGGCGGCGTCGCCCTCCCAGAAGTCCCACGTCCCGTTCAGGTTCTGCCACGCGTCGCGCTGGAACTGCGGGTTGGGGTGCTCGGGGCGAGGAATCTCGTCGGCGGCGCGCAGTGAACCGGCGACGAACGTGAGCGGGGCGAGCAGGGCGAGAAGGCACGGGAAGGCGAACGCGGCGGCGACGCGCATGGCGACCCTCGCAGGGGGACGGAGGCGGGCCGGCAGTCTAGTCGCACCGGGCGCGCGCGTTCAGTGCGCGCGCGCCTTCTCGAGCAGCTCCTGCGCGCGCTTGCGCAGCTCCTCGGCCTTGGGGTCGGCGGCGAGCAGCGCGTCGAGCTCGCGCGCCGCGTCGTCCTTCCTGCCGGCTTCGAGCAGGAGCTCGCCGTAGCGCAGCCGCGCGCGCAGGAATTCGGGGTGCTCCTCGACGATCTTCGCGAGCAGGCCGAGCGCGTCGTCGCGCCGCCCGAGCGCCGCGTAGCCCTGCGCGAGCGAGAAGCGCAGCCCGACGTCGGGGCGGCGCGGCAGAGCCCGCTCGATCAGCTTGACGCCGCGCTCCGGATCGCCCCCCTCGACCAGCGTCGTGCCGACGATCTCCTGGACCATCGGGTTGTTCGGGTCGACGCCCATGAGCTCCTTCGCGAGCTCGAGCGCCGCCGGCAGCTTGCGCGCCTGCACCAGCTGCTGCAGCTCGAAGAGCAGCTTCACGACGACGGCGCCGTCGCGCGGGTCGCGGCGCGCGGCGTCGACCTCGCCGGGTGCCGGCACCGGGATCGAGACGTCGGCGAGCGCGCTCGCGTAGCCCATCTGCAGCAGCTGCCTCCGCTCGTCGGCGGAGAGGTCGGGGCGCGCGGCGACGTGGCCGGCGGCGGCCGCCGCCTGCGCGCGCCAGCGCTCGAAGGTCGCGCGCAGCCTCGGCGCGACGTCGGGCTGCGCGTCGAGGAGGTTCGCCGCCTCGCCCGGATCGGCGACCAGGTCGTAGAGCTCGGGGTGCGGTCCCTCGATCAAGAGGTGGCGATCGAGCTGCACGGCGAAGAGCGGCGACCAGTCGTATCCGAAGTAGGCGGAGAGCGCCTCGTAGTAGAGCGGCCGCTGCGCGCGCGCCTCCCTCCCGCTCACCAACGCTCCGCCCGCCGCCGCGTCGCGCACGCCCGCCAGCAGCGACGCGCCGGCGAGTTCCGCCGCGTCGGGGATCGCGAGGCCGGCGAGCTCGAGCAGCGTCGGCGCCACGTCGACCGTGGAGACCGGCTCGTCGACGACGACGCCGCGCGGGAGGCCGCTCCCTGCGAGCAGCAGCGGCACGCGGACGGTCGGGTCATAGAGCAGCATTCCGTGGGAATCCTCACCATGGTCGCCGAGCGCCTCGCCGTGGTCGGCCACCGCGAGGACGACGAGCGGCCGGTCGCCCATGCGCGCGCGCACGCGGTCGAGCAGCCGCCCGATCTCCTGGTCCATGAACGCGACTTCGCCGGCGTAGCGCGCGCGCCCCTTCCCGCCCGGCGCGGCGCGCTCGAGCCAGCGGGCGAGGAACGGCTCGGGCGGCTCGTAAGGAAAGTGCGGGTCGAAGTAGTGCGCCCAGAGGAAGAACGGCGGCGCCAGCGCCTTCGCCTCGAGCAGGCGCAGGCAGTCGTCGGTCACCTGCGCGGCGGTCCGCTCGTCCTGTCGGAAGTAGGAGCCCTGGCCGGACTGCGGCGGATCGAGGTAGACGTCGAAGCCCTGCTTGAGCCCGAACATCGAGTGGAGCGTGAAGGAGGCGACGACGGCGCCGGTCGTCCAGCCGGCGGCCCGGAAGCGCTCCGCGAGCGTGAAGGCGTCGTCGCCGAGCCGGAAGGTCGTGTTGTCGCGCACGCCCGTCTCGAACGGCCAGCGTCCGGTGAAGAGCGAGGCGTGCGACGGCAGCGACATCGGCGCCGTCGTGCGCGCCTGCGTGAAGCGGACGCCCTCGGCCGCCAGCGCGTCCAGGCGCGGCGAGGCGTCGTCAGCCGGCGCGCCGTAGCAATGGAGCGCGTCGGCGCGCGTCGTGTCGAGCGTGATCAGGAGCACGCTCGGCGCGTTCGGCGGCGGCTTCGCGACGACCGGCCCGTGCGGCGGCGTACGCGCGCCCGGCTCCTGACGTTCGCAGGCCGAGGCGACCAGGAGCAGCGCGGCGGCGACGACGCGGCGCCCCACCGGCTCAGCGCCCCGCCGGCCTGCGGAAGACGGCGAGCCAGCTCTCGACCAGCTTCGCCGCCTCCTCGGCGTTCTCGCCGCGCTCGAGCACGAAGCCGGCGGCGGTGATCTCCTTCGTGAACTGCTCGCGGCCGGCGCGCACGTGCTTCAGCACGAAGTCGGAGCTCTTCCCCTCGACGCGGTCGAAGTCGATGACGACGAGGCGGCCGCCCGGCTTGAGGGTCGCGTGGATCGACGCGAGGTTCTTCTGGGGCTGCTCGAAGTGGTGGTAGACGTCGCAGACGAAGACGACGTCGACGCTCGCGGGCGGCAGCCCGGTCGCGTCGTCGGGGCACTTCACCACGTCGACGTTCATCAGCGCCTCGAGGAAGGCGCGCTGCCGCAGGTGCTCGACGAACTCGGGCGAGATGTCGAGCGCGAAGACGCGCCCTGTCGGCCCGATCCGCGTCGAGAAGATCGGCTCGAAGAGGCCGGTGCCGGCGCCGAGGTCGGCGATCCGCATCCCCGGCGAAAGGTCGCACGCCGCCGCGATCAGGAGGCGCTGCGCGAAGATCTCGCGCTGGTTGTCCTCGAAGCGCGCGACCCATTCGCCGACGTTCGCGACGTGGCGGAACTTCTCGTTGATCTTCGCGACGTCGACCGCGGCGACGTTGCCTTCGGCGGACGCGACCGGATTCGCCGAACTCGACGCCGCGTCGTGCTGCGCCGTGCACGCGACGGCGAGCCATGCGACGAGCGCGGCGAGCCGCATCACGACGCCGAGGCGGGCCGCGCCGCGAGGAGCGCGCGCTTGACGAAGACCGGCACCACGGCGCGGCGGTAATCCGTGTCGCCGTCGATGTTGGTCAGCGGGTGGGTCACCTTCTGGGCGAGCGCGCCGACCGCGGCGATCATCTCCGGGTCGTCGCGCTTCTTGCCGCGGGCCAATTCGGCGATCCCGGCGATCCGGCGCGGCACGGCCGCGATCGCGCTCACGACCAGCGTCGCGTCGCGCACGAGTTCATCCGCGTCGGCCTCGAAGGCGATCGCGACCGAGAGGCGCGGGAAGTCGATGGTGGCGCGCGGGCGCAGCTTCGCGTAGCCGCTCCAGGTCGTGAGGTTGTCGCCGTTCGGCGTGGCGCCCGGCTTCGGCGCCGGCACGACGATCTTCGTCAGGAGCTCGTCGGGCTCGAGGCGCTGGTTGAAGATGCCGTCGGCCTTGTAGAAGTCGCGGATCGCGACGTCGCGCGTCGCGCGCGCGCTGCGGATCGTCAGCTTCGCGTCGAGCGCGCAGAGCATCGTCGCGGTGTCGTTCGAGGCGGCGGCGACGCAGGTGCGCCCGCCCTCGATCACATGGCAGAGCGTGCCGTCCTTCTTCAGGCAGTAGCCGAGGCTCTTCCGCCAGAAGTGCGTCTGGTTGACGTAGACGCAGCGCGTGTCGAGGCAGACGTTGCCGCCGAGCGTCCCCATCGTCCGCTGCGTCGGGCCGGCGACCGAGTGCGCCGCCTGCGCGAGTCCGGGGGCGCGCGCGACCACGAGCGCGTGCGACTCGACCGTCTCGAGCGTCGTGAGCGCCCCGATCTCGAGCGCGCCGCCATCCCGTGAATCCTCCGGCGCAACGCGCACGCCGCGCAGCTCGCCGAGGTCCGACAACGCGATCACGACCTCGGGTTCGTAGAGGCCGTGCTTCAAATTCGGCATCACGTCGGTGCCGCCGGCGAGGAGCTTGGCGGCGCGCCCGTGCTTGCCGAGCAGCGCGAGCGCCTCGTCGACGCTCTTCGGCTTCACGAACTCGAAGGGTTGCAGGCGCAGCATCGTCAGCGCGCCTTTCCGTTGGGCGACGGCCGCGCCGGCAGATTCGCGCGTGCCGTCGCGAGCGCGGCAAGGACCTTGGCCGGCGTGAACGGCAGCTTCGTGAGCCAGATCCCGCACGCGTCGAAGATCGCGTTCGCGATGGCGGGGATGGTCGGGTGGAGCGGCCCTTCGCCCGCCTCCTTCGCGCCGTACGGCCCCTCCGGATCGAGCGACTCGACGATCGAGGCGTGGAACTCGGGGCAGTCGAGCGAGGTGGGGATCGTGTAGTCGAGCAGGTTCGGCCGCGCGTGCAGCCCCATGCGGTTGACGTCGTGGTCCTCGAGGAAGACCTCGCCGAAGCCCATGTAGGCGCTGCCCTCGATCTGGCCCTCGACCAGGATCGGATTCAGGGCGCGACCGCAGTCGTGCGACGTCCAGACGTGCGGCACCTGGATCTCGCCCGTCTCCTCGTCGACCGCGACCTCCGCGACGCACGCCGTGAACGAGTAGGCGGGCGACGCGCCGATCGTGCCGCCGCGGTAGGCGCCGCCGAGGTTGGGCGTGTTGTAGGAGCCGGTCGCGCCGAGCGTCTCGAAGCGCGCCTCGGTCAGGTGGAACGCCTTGGCGGTCTCCATCGATTTGTCGCGGTCGTCGAGGTCGAAGACGTACCCGCCGGCGAGCGCCACGCGCTTGGGCTCGATCCCCCACGCCTGCGCCACCGCCTCCTTCACCTGGTCGCGGATCTTGCGCGCCGCGTGGATCGCCGCGTTGCCCACCATGAAGGTGATGCGCGAGCTGTAGGCGCCGAGGTCGACGGGGCAGAGGTCGCTGTCGGCCGCGACGACGCGCACGTCGTCGACGCTCATGCCGAGCTCCTCGGCCACGATGTAGGCGACCACGCTGTTGCTGCCCTGGCCGATGTCGCTCGCGCCCGAGAAGACGGTGACGAGGCCGCTGCGGTCGACCTTGATCTGCACGCCGGCCTGCGGCATGTCGTTGGGGTAGACGCAGTAGTTCGTCCCGCTGATGTACATCGAGCCGGCGCAGCCGAGCCCGCGCCCGCGGCCGAGCTTCCCGTGCCGAGTCTTCCATCGACTCGCGGCTTCCACCTGGTCGAGGCACTGGTCGAAGCCGTTGCTGGTGATGCGCTGGCCGTTGACCGTCGTGGTGTTCGACCCCTGGAAGTTGCGGCGCCTCACCTCGATGGGATCGATTCCGGCGAGCACCGCGAGGCGATCCAGCTGGATCTCGAGCGCGAAGCGCGGCTGCACGGAACCGTGGCCGCGCTTGGGCCCGCACGGCGGCTTGTTGGTGAAGACGCGCGTCGAGTGGAACTTGTAGTTCGGCATGGTGTGCGGGCCGGTCAGCAGCTGGCCCGAGTAGTACGTCGTCACCAGGCCGAAGCTCGAGTAGGCGCCGCCGTCGATCAGGATCTCCGACTGCACGCCCGTCAGCTTGCCGTCGCGCGTGAGCCCGCTCTTGAAGTGCATCCGCATCGGGTGGCGGCCGCGGTGCGCGTAGAACTCTTCTTCACGGGTGTACAAGAACTTGACGGGCCGGCGCGTCTTCATCGCCAGCTTGCAGGCGCAGAACTCGAGGCTGAACGGGTCGCTCTTGCCGCCGAACGCGCCGCCGAGGTTGGGCTGGATCACGCGGATGCGCGGCGCCGGGATCCCGAGCACGCTCGCCAGCGCGCGATGGACGTAGTGCGGGATCTGGGTCGCCGACCAGAGCGTGAGCACGTCGTCGGCACCGTAGCGCGCGACGGCGACGTGCGTCTCGATCGGCGCGTGCGCGGTGCCGTGGAACTCGTAGTCGTCCTCGACGAGGAAGTCGGACGCGGCGAACGCCTTCTCGACGTCGCCGAACTCGAGCGTCACCTCCTTGGTGATGTTCCCGTGCTTGTTGCCCTCGTGGATCACGACGTCCTTGCGGCGCAGCGCCTCGGCCGGATCGAACAGCGCGGGCAGCAGCTCATAGTCGACCTCGATCAGGTCGAGAGCCCGTAATGCCGTCTCCTCGTCGACGGCGGCGACCGCCGCGACCGGGTCGCCGACGAAGCGCACCTTGTCGACCGCGAGCGCCGTCTCGTCGGGCGTCCACGGGATCACGCCGAAGCGGGTCGGCATCTCGGCGCCGGTGACGACGCCGTACACGCCCTCGAGCGCCTCGGCCTTCGACGTGTCGATCTTCTTGATGCGCGCATGCGCATACGGGCTGCGCAGCGTCTTGCCGTGCAGCATCCCCGGCAGCGCGATGTCGTCGGTGTAGACCGCCTCGCCGGTCGCCTTCGCGGCGGCGTCGACCTTGCGCAGCCGCTTGCCGATCACTTCAAAGCGCTGGCCCGGCGGGTCGGGGCCGAAGATGCGGTTGGGCGAGCGGACGTGCTGCAGCGGGTCGGCGCGGTCGGCCGGGACGGCCTGCTTGTCAGGCTTCGCCGGCGCCTTGGGCTCCGGCGACTTCGCGGGCGGCGGCGCCTTCGCGTCCTTCGGGGTCCGCGGGTTCACGCGCGGCTCCCGAGTCCCGCCGCCTTGCCGCGGCGCGTCGCGCGCTCGACCGCCTCGAAGATCTTCGTGTACCCGGTGCAGCGGCAGAGGTTGCTGCCGAGCGCCTCCTTGATCTCGTCGCGCGTCGCGTCGGGCCGGCGGTCGAGACAGGCGCGCGCCGCGAGGATCATCCCGGGCTGGCAGAAGCCGCATTGCAGCGCGCCGCATTCGTCGAAGGTCTTCTGCAGATCGTCGAGCCCGTCCTTGGTGACGAGCCCCTCGATGGTCGTGACCTCGTGGCCGACCGCGTCGGCGGCGAGCGTGATGCAGGAGAGGCGCGCCTTGCCGTCGAGCATCACGGTGCAGGCGCCGCAGTCGCCCTTGTCGCAGCCCTGCTTGCTGCCGGTGAGTCCGAGCCGGTAGCGCAGCACTTCGAGCAGCGTCCAGTGCGCAGGCGCGGCGACGGAGAGGTCGGCGCCGTTGATGTGGAGCACGAGGACGTTCAGGTCGGGCGACATGTCGAGGGCGAGGATTCTAGCGGCATCGGCGCGAGCGGTGCGGGGCTCGGATAGCGTGGCGGATTCGTCGCGATCGACCCGAAGTCCTGCGGAAGGAGAAGAGCCATCGTGCTGCGCGTGACCCGGTTCGCAGGATTTCTTGTCCTTTGCGCGGGCGCGTGCGCCCCGAGCGACTCGGCGCCGCAAGCGGCGCCCGCGAAGCCGGCCGCGCCCCCCACGCCGCCTTCGGCGGCGGCCCCGAAGTTGGGTTTCGAGAACGTCGTCGCGAGCTCCGGCATCGACTTCCGCCACACGTTCGGCGACGACCAGTTCAGCAAGATCCTCGAGGACACCGGCTCGGGCGTGGCGCTGCTCGACTACGACGGCGACGGGAAGCTCGACGTCTTCCTGTCGAGCGGCCACTGGGTCGAAGGGATGAGCGACCCCGCGTTCAAGGACAAGACCTCGTCGGGCCGCAGCCGCCTCTACCGCAACCTCGGCGACTGGAAGTTCGAGGACGTGACCGACGCGGCCGGCATCCACGAGCGCGGCTTCGGGATGGGCGCGGTGGTCGGCGACTACGACGGCGACGGCGACGAGGACCTGCTCGTCCTGAACTGGGGGCCGAACGTCCTCTACCGCAACGACCATGGGAAGTTCGTCGACGCGACTGCGGCGTGCGGCGTCGCGGGGCCGGAGCGGCTGAACGGCCAGCCCAAGTGGAGCGTGAACGGCTTCTTCTTCGACTACGACCGCGACGGTGACGAGGACCTCTGGGTCTCGAACTACCTCGCCTTCGACCCCGGCTTCCGCGATCCGAACCTGCCCAAGGAGTACCCCTACGAGGGGCCCGAGTCGTATCGCGGCCAGCAGTCGCAGCTCTACCGCAACGACGGCCCCGACCCGAAGAGCGGCCCCGGCGGAAACATCCGGTTCGTCGACGTGACGAAGGAGGCCGGCCTCGAGTCGCCCGAAGCGAAGACGATGGGCGCCGTCGCGTGCGACTTCGACGGGGACGGCGACCTCGACGTCTTCACGGCGCTCGACTCGATGCCGAACGAGCTGTGGCGCAACGACGGCGGGAAGTTCGCGAAGGTCGCCGTCGACGCCGGAGTCGCTCTCGACAACGCCGGCAATCCGATGGCGTCGATGCACGGGACGGTCGGCGACGTCGACGGCGACGGCGCCTTCGACCTCTTCGTGCCGAATCTCGCCGAGGGCTGCCTCTATCGCAACGCGACGGAGCCGCGAGCCTCTGCTCCGGCGCCGCAGTCCGGCTCGAAGTCGCGGCTCTTCTACGTCGAGGAGGGCTCGCGGCGCGGTCTCGCGGCGACGCTCAAGGGCAGCGGCGCGTGGGGCTCGCAGCTCGCCGACTTCGACCTCGACGGCGACGAGGACCTGCTCGTGGTGCTCGGCGGCGCGTTCGACCTGAAGGCGGGCGAGCACGACCGCCTCTTCCTGAACGACGGCACTGGAAAGTTCCGCGACGCCTCGGGCGAGCTCGGCCCCGCCTTCGCCGAGCGCTGGGTCAGCCGCGGCGCCGCTTTCGGCGACCTCGACGACGACGGCGACCTCGACTACGTGGTGAACGTGAAGGACCCGGGCGCGCCGCCGCGCGTGATGCGCAACGACCTCGTTCACGCGGGCGACAAGAGTGGCGGGGGCGACGGGCCGCACTGGCTCTCGATCAAGCTGGTCGGCGCGGGCCGCGGCCGCGACGCGACCGGCGCGATCGTGACGTTCGACGTCGGCGGCAAGCGCCTCGCGAAGACCGTCGTGCGCGCGAACTCCTACCTGTCGCAGTGCGATTCGCGCCTCCTGATCGGGCTCGGCGGCTCGACGCACGTCGGGTCGATCCAGGTCCGGTGGCCCGACGGCTCGTCCTCGGAGGCAAAGATCGACGGGGTCGACCAGTTCGTCACGATCGTCGAGCCCTCCCCGGGCGACGCGAAGCCCGCGGCCGGCAAGTAAAGTCGCCGCGTCCTGGGAAGGAGGAGGGAGAGCGCATGTCCGCCAGTCCGGCTCTGGGTTTCTTCGCAGTGCGTCCGGCCCGCATCGAGGACGCGGCGACGATCGTCGACTTCAACATTCGCCTCGCGCTCGAGACCGAGAAGAAGGAGCTCGAGCTCCCGGTGGTCACGGCGGGCGTCGACGCGATCCTGCGCGACCCGCGGCTCGGCCGCTACTTCGTCGCCTTCGAGGGCGACCGCGTCATCGGCCAGCTCATGGTCACCGAGGAGTGGTCCGACTGGCGCAACGGCCGCATCTTCTGGCTGCAGAGCGTCTTCGTCGATCCCGCCGTGCGCGGCAAGGGCGTGTTCCGGCGCATGCTCGCGCAGATCCACAAGGTGGGACGGACCGAGGGCGTCGTCGGCATCCGCCTCTACGTCGAGAACCACAACCAGCGCGCGCAGGAGACCTACCTGCGCTACGGCTTCGCCGACGCGGGCTACCGCGTCCTCGAGCAGATCCCGCTTCCGCCGCCGGGCGGCGCACTGGCGTGACGGCCGCGGTAGGCGTGACGCGCGGGGCCTTCGCGCGGCGCGCGCCGCGGCGGTGGACCGCTCCGTGGCGCTGACGGCGACGGCGCGTCCCGAGCCCGACGCC
>Ga0137427_10001133_pt1 | contig 12340 bp, 10 predicted proteins | sample EasRivERMZT700_2_FD_102309 | JGI IMG/M metagenome (GOLD analysis project Ga0137427, IMG submission 102309) | Soil microbial communities from meander-bound floodplain in the East River, Colorado, USA - East River MetaG ERMZT700_2 | ecosystem: Environmental > Terrestrial > Soil > Floodplain ...
CGGCGGGAGACCCCGGAATTACCCGTTTCACGCGTACCTGACCCGTGTCGGCTCGATCATATTCAAGACCCGCAAATATCGTGCCCGGTTGCTTGGAGACCGACACCTGCAAGCCCGCCTGCTTCAAATAACGTTCGTAATTCAATTCCTTCCGACTCTCAACGTTGAGCTGAAAGAATTCCTTGAAATCAGATCCCACAACTGTCTCAACTGCTTGGAGAAAACCGTCTTCCGGGAATCCGATGCCTTTGTCGGCATAGGTCGCCATCAGATAGCGCATCACGTCGTCCAGGCTCTTGGCGTTTTGTGTCCGCGCCCGGATTTCAATGTCGAGCAACAGGCCAACCAACTGCCCTTTGTCATAGTAAGAGATGGTGTTATTGACAGCGTTATCACTCCGCAGCCAGGTGTTCCAGCTTGCTTCTTCTGCGCTCATCAGCAGTCGGCCAGTGGCATGTTGCAGCGTGTTGACGACCGTTCCAACCTTGTCCAGGAACTCCTGCGGGGTAGCAATATTCGCGCGGACGAGAAGTAGATCGGCATAGTAGCTTGTCAGCCCTTCGGATACCCAAAGCAGACGCGTGTTCACTTCCCTGGTGTAATCAAATGGTCCGAGAACTTTGGGACGAATGCGCTTCACGTTCCAGAGATGAAAAAACTCGTGGGCAACGACCAACAGGAACTGTCGATATGACGTCTGGTTGACGAAGTCATGCTCGCCGACTGTGATCCGGGTGGAATTCAGATGTTCAAGTCCGCCGCTTCCCGTGGCTGGCTGAACTTTAACGAGAAAAATGTAGTCCTTATAGGGAAGCTTTCCGTCGAAGAGAGATCGCGCGGCTTCGACGATGTCTTGAACGTCGGAGGTGACCTGCCCATCAATCATCGAGATGTCGGATTTACTGAACACCATCCGGTGCGGAATCTTGTTCACTTCGAATTCAAGAACTCTGAAACGCTCGCCGATGAATGCCGGTGCATCGATGAAGATGTCGTAGTCGGACGCGTGGTAGCGGTCCCCCCGCTTTTCAAGGCCTGTGTAAACTTTCCAATCGTTCGGTGCGTTGTACTTGACGCTGACGGGGACGTGCTTCTGTCCGACGACGTACATGAACAGCGCTGGCCCGGAGATGTCAGCCAACTCATCAGTCAGTCGTGGCGAAAACACCTGGTAGTTAATGGTTACGCTGTCAGCGGGTTGCTTGCTGACTTGCCACGTTTGCTTGTCGGTCTGCTTCCAAATGAGAGGCTGCTTTCGGTTTGATGCCGCACGAAAGTCTTGAACATTCCTGGCATGGTCGCGAATCGAGTAAGCACCGGGTTCCCAGGCCGGCATGGCAACTTGAATCGCTTCGACGTTCATTCCCCGTATTTCAAGTTCCACGTCGTAGAGATGCAGCGCTGGATTTTTGATGGTGACCTCGTAGGCGATAGCAACTCCACCTGAAGGGATCTGATTCTCTGCGTAGATCGCTTGCGCATATGCCGGCGCACGCAGAAGGAGCAGAATGATCAGCAGCCTTTTCATGTAGTCTCCCTTACCGTCGAAAGAAGGGTCTTGGCTTTACGAAGGATTTCCTTTTCCTGCTTGTAGCTTGCCTGACGAATAGCCTCGTCGATCGAAAACCACTCAACACGTTCCACCTCACGATCATGGTTTTCAGGATTGCCCTCCGTGAATTCAAGCAGGAAAAAGGTCACAATCTTAAAGACACGGATTGGAGGTTGTTCCCACTTCGCGGTGTACGAGTATTTGATCGTGTCGATTCTTGCCCGAATGTTTCCGGTCAGACCGGTTTCTTCGCGCGCCTCTCGTCGCGCCGCTCGCTCCGCCGTCTCACCTTGTTCAATCAGTCCCTTTGGCAACGCCCATGCCTGACGTTCGCGCGGTTGAATGAGGGCAACCTGAGTTGTTCCCTCGTCGGTCCGGTACACAACACAACCGGCTGAAATCTCTCGCCTGGCCATTGGCTTGAGATATTACAATACGCGACAAGAACCGAATAACCTCTTGTAGCGGCGGTTTATGACCGCCAAGGATTTCGCAATGGTTGAATTGTCGGCGGTCATAGACCGCCGCTACAGGGAAAGCGAATAAAAGGGGGCGGCAATGACGCTTGCAGTTGATATCGAAAAGATCATCGAATCGGATCGTGAACACCTAGTGCATCCGCTTTTTCACCCAAATGACCAGAAAGATCCGTTTATCTGGGTTCAAGGGAATGGCGCTGTTCTTCGTTCTGCGGATGGGAGGGAATTCATCGATGGCCTGTCGTGCCTTTGGAACGTCAACGTCGGACACGGCCGCAAAGAACTGGCTCATGCGGCGGCCCGCCAGATGGAGCAACTCGCGTTCGCTTCCGGGTATACGGGAAGTACGAATGTGCCGGCAGTTCAATTGGGCGAACGATTCACGTCGCGATGTTATGGATCGATCAGGCACGTTTTCTTTACTTCCGGAGGGGCCGAGTCGACCGATAGCGCGATCAAAACCGCGCGATTCTTTTGGATCTCACAGGGAAAGGTCGAGAAGACGAAAATCATCTCCCGGGAACATGCGTATCACGGGGTAACTCTGGCCGCGATGAGTGCCACGGGAATGGCCGCGTATTGGCCGATGTTTGGTGGAAAACTGCCTGGATTCATCCATATTCCATCACCCTATCCATATCGCTTTGTTTCCCAGGAACCCTCCTTGAGTCTGGGAATAGCCGCCGCAAACCTTCTCGAGAAGTCGATTCTTGAGGAAGGTGCAGACACCGTCGCCGCCTTTATTGCCGAACCGGTGCAAGGGGCTGGGGGCGTGATGGTTCCTCAGAACGATTACTTCAAACGCATTCGCGAGATTTGTGACAAGTACGACGTGTTGTTCATCTCGGACGAGGTGATCACCGGCTTTGGCCGCACCGGTCGTTGGTTTGGGCTGGAGCATTACGGCGTCGAACCGGATATCGTCTCGTTCGCCAAAGGTGTGACTTCCGGCTATCTGCCGCTCGGCGGTATTGGGTTTTCAGAACGGATCTTTAAGGTAATCGCAGACGCGCCTCCCGACAAGCGTTGGATGCACGCCTACACGTATTCCGGTCACCCCACGGCCTGCGCTGTGGCTTTGGCCAATCTCGATATCCTGGAAAGAGAACACCTTGTCCAGGTTGCCGAAGAGAAGGGCAGAAAACTAATGGCAGGCTTGCATCAGTTATCTTCGCTGGATCATGTCGGCGATGTTCGAGGCATTGGATTGATGGCCGGGATCGAATTCGTCGAAGACAAGTCGACAAAGAAGCCTTTCAGCCCATCACAAAAAATCGGTGAACGCGTTTATAAGGAGTGCGTCCGCCGCGGACTGTTCAGCCGGTTCCGCGGCGATATCTACGTCCTGGCGCCGCCATTCGTCACCACGGACGATCAACTGGATCGCATCGTGAACATCCTGGGTGAATCGATACCGGCCGCGCTGAAGAACTAACCACAAGAAGCAAATTCGGGGTCAGGCACGTAAAGCTGATAAAGCAAGCCAGACCCCGAATTTGTTCTTGTGCTTCTTGTGGTTAATTCCCCTGCCGCACTTTTACTTTGGCATCAATGTACTGGCGGTGGCTGAGGTGCAGAGCGGCGGAGATGCCGCGGAGTTCCTCGAGTTCCGCGTGAGTGAGACTACCGTTCGCTGCGGCTACGGCAAACAGCAGGTCGAGCAATTCGACGCGCTGATCGAACGTCGTGTTGGCGGTGTATTCGGAGACCAGTCGCGATCGGTCTAAGCCGCGCGCGGATTCTTCCATAATGATTGTCATAAGGACGCCTAACTGGTCAGCGTCGAATTTTCCGTGGATCTGAAGTTGGCGCTGAATTTCTCCTGCTTCACGTTCTTCGATTTCACCATCCGCTTGCGCAACGATCCCCATGAGGCCACCGAGAAGGCAAAGACGATGGAGGTCCGGCCCGACTTGATCTTTTCCGAAGCGACGCTTGAGCTTGAACAGAATCTTGTTGCGGACGAATTCGTCGAGGTCGACTGCATTTCGAGGCTCGGTTTTCTTAAACAAGCCTCTTAGGCGTCCAACAAAGAGATCGACTGTCGATGCTTCCTTGAGAATCAGAGAATACTGCTCGAGAAAATCGTGCTCATCGGCTGTCATCTGCTGATCCGCCTTGAGGATTTCTTCCAGATGTCGCAGGACTTCGGTGCGTGATGCCGGAGTTGCCATGCGGTGAAGGAGTTCGCGAAACAACCTGTCGGTTTCGGACTCGCTCGGCGGATCTTCAAGATAGGGTTCCAGTTCTAGCCAATCCTGATCTCTGAGGTCGAAGCGTTTTGCCAGTGTTTTGATGTAGTTCAGTTCGGAATTGGTGATTTTGGAATCCGCCCAGGCGGCTGCCAGAAGCACCTTCAGCAGCGCCAGAGCGTCGGATCGAAGCATCATGGGCTCATTGTAGCCCATCGTATTAGCCCGCCAACTGCAGTGCTTGAGAATTCCTTCAGTAGAGGGTAAATTCTACAGATTCGACGATGAAACTACTGCCGCTCATTATCCGTAACGCCTTTCGCAATCGCCGCCGGACGATTCTGACCATTCTCAGCATCGGAATGTCGTTGTTTCTAATCAGCACATTGCGAACGCTGCTGACTTCACTGGAATCCCCGCCGATGACTCCGGAATCGGCAAAACGTGTGGTCACCCGTCATCAGACGTCGCTCGGGGCGCCCATGCCTATCGCCTATCGAGACAAAATCAAAGGCGTGCCCGGTGTTGAGGAAGTCACAGTAACGCAGTGGTTCGGCGGTGAGTACAAAGACCCGAGTTTGTTCTTTGCCCAATTTGCAGTCGATGCGGATCGATTCTTCGATGTTTACGGTGAGGCAAAACTGCAGTCGCCAGACCAGGCTGAAGCCTTCAAGCGAGAGCGAACGGGGGCGCTTGCCGGGGTGAAACTGGCTGAGAGATTTGGTTGGAAGGTCGGCGATACGGTAACGCTCAAGGGGATGTTGTTCCCCTTCAACCTCGAGTCCAGGATTGTCGGGCTAGTGGATGGTGGAGGCAGCGAAGTGACGTACTATTTTCGGTACGACTACTTCAATGAATTATTCAACAATGCCGGTATTGCCAGCACGTTCGCCGTAAAGGCGAAGTCTCCGGACGATCTGCCCGCGATCTCCGAGGCAATCGACGAAATGTTCCGTAACAGCACCGCGCCCACAAAGACGGAGACCGAAGCGGCCTTCATCCTGGGTTTTGCTTCAATGTGGGGTGACGTCCGGACACTCATCGTCAGCATCTCGACGATCGTTTTGTTCACGGTTGTCCTGGTGGCCGCCAATACGATGGCGATGTCGATACGCGAACGCACGGGAGAAATCGCAATCCTGAAGACTCTTGGGTTTTCGCCGGCTACGGTGCTGTCGATGATGGTGGGTGAATCGACGGTCATCGCGGCGGTGGGTGGTTTAGGTGGTTCGCTCGCCGCAAAGCTCATCTTCGGAAACGTTGACATGCAGATGGTATCGGGTGGGTTTCTGCAAGGTTTCTTCGTTCAGTGGAGCACTGTAGCCATGTCCCTTGGAATCGCGCTGATCGTTGCGTTGACCAGCACAGCGTTACCCGCCTGGAGTGCATCACGGATACCAATCGCTGACGCTATTCGGCGGCGAGGGGAGTAGTCCGAACTCGAAGTCTTACATGATTCCATTCAAATACAATTTGCGCAGCCTGATTGTCCGCCGTGTAGGCACAGTGATGACGGTGTTTGGCGTCGCATTAACTGTGAGCGTGTTCATTTCGATCCTTGCGATGGTGCAGGGAATCCAGGGCGTCTTCGTCGACACCGGGGAACCGCTGAATCTACTGGTTATTCGCCAGGGCTCCCAGTCGGAGACGAACAGTTTTTTCGCCCGCGAGATCAAAGGGATTGTCGAAACGATGGACGGCGTTTCGACGGTTTCCGGGGAAGCCATCGTCCTGCTCAATCAAGAACGCTCGTCCGGCGGCTCGACCAATGTAGTGCTTCGAGGGATTTCCGACAAATCTTTGGAGTTGCGTCCGAAGATCAAGCTTGTTGAAGGGCGAATGTTCCGGCCGGGTCTGCGAGAGGTCGTCGTTGCCAAAACCATTTCAGGCCGATTCAAGAACACGCGGCTCGGCGATAAAGTGAAGATCGGCAAGACAACCTGGGACATCGTGGGCCTTATCGACGCTGCACACACCGCATACGACTCCGAGATCTGGGCGGATTACAACGAGGTGGCTGGCGAATTTGAACGGCCGATCTACAGCTCGCTGCTGATTCGGGTAGCTGACGCGTCCTCGATTCAAACCTTAAAGGACAGGATTGCGAACGATCCGCGCATCAAGCTGGATGTGTTCCGTGAGCAGGAATACTTTGCGAACCAGACGTCCACTGCGACTCCCATCAAGGTTATGGGATACGTCGTCGCGATCATCATGGCGATCGGATCATGCTTCGCCATCATGAATACGATGTACGCCGCGACAGCTTACCGGTCCCGCGAAATCGCGACGCTGCGGGTGCTGGGTTACAAGCGCCGGAACATCCTTGTATCTTTTATGCTGGAGTCGCTTGTGCTCTCCGTTCTCGGCGGTATCGTCGGGGTGATGCTGGCATTGCCGGTAAACGGAATCTCGACCGGAACGATGAACTTCCAGTCGTTTTCCGAGATCGTGTTTCAGTTTCGAATTACGCCGCAGCTCATGGCCGAAGGCATTTTATTCGCGGCTGTGATGGGTGTGATCGGCGGTCTGCTGCCGGCACGTTCGGCCGCAAAAGCCTTGATCGTCCGCGCATTGCGTGAGGCCTGATGGACAATCTTTCAAACGAACTTAACAAACTCAAGATTGATCGATCGAAGCGACCGGAAAGCGGCAACTCCAGCGGGGCGTGGAAGTACATCATTGTCATCGTTATTCTGGCCGGTTCGGGAGTGGTCGGACTGCAAGCCTTTAAACGAGCGAACGCGGCGGTTCCGGTTGAGACGGTCCGGGTGCGTGTCGAGTCGGGGTCGCAGTCGGCGGTGCTCGTGGCGACCGGCTACGTGATCGCCCATCATAAGATCCAGGTCGGCTCGAAGATCATGGGTCGCGTGTCCTGGATTGGCGTCGAAAAAGGCGATGCGGTGAAGAAGGATCAGGTCGTCGCCAGGCTTGAAAATCGGGAGTACCGGGCGCAGTTTGATCAGGCGCAAGCGGTTCTCGAAACCGCGCAAGCACAGTTGAATGAACTCCAGAGAGGTTCCCGGCCGGAGGAGATCGAGCGCGCCAGTCATGAAGTGGACAGGGCGCAGGGACAGTTACGCGCCGATGAATCCCAGCTCAGGCGAATTGAAAGTCTGGTGAAGGAAGGCGTGTCGTCGGCACAGGCGCTGGACGAGGCTAGAGGGCGCTTCGATGTCTCTCGCTCGAACCTCGCAGCTTTACAGAAAACCTACGAACTGATTCAAAAGGGCGCACGCCAGGAACAAATCGATAGCGCACGCGCCGAAGTCGCGAGAGCCAAAGGTGCGCTCGACTACGCTCGGACGATCCTGGACGCCACCGAAATCCGGGTACCCATTGCGGGTACGATTCTCGAGCGCAATGTCGAACAGGGCGAGATGGTCACGACATCTTTTGTCGGCCAGACCGGCGCCAAGGGTTTCGTCGTCACACTGGCGGATCTGAAGGACATTCAGGTCGAACTCGATATCAGCCAAAACGACTTCAATCGCGTTAGCCTGCAGCAGCCCTGCACGGCGGTAACGGACGCCTTTCCGGACCGCGTTTACAAGTGCAATGTGGATGAGATCGCCCCTGAAGCTAACCGTCAGAAGGCGACAGTGCAGGTGAAAGTGAAGTTCCTGGAGCCGGATGAGTTCATCAAACCGGAAATGAATGCGCGGGTCACGTTCCTGGACACATCGACGAAAGCGGATGATAAAACGAAGGAAACCTTGCTCATGATCGTTCCGAAACGAGCAGTTGTGGAACGTGAAAGCGGCAAGGCGGTGTTGGTCATCACAGACGGAAAGGTGCAGTCCAAACCCATCACCATCCAGAAGGAAGTCGGTCCGGACGTGTTCGTGTCCTCCGGGCTTGTAGGAAGCGAATCGATTATCGTCGGCGACACTCTGGCGCAGCTTAAAGTCGGCGACAAAGTCGAACCTAAAAAGTAGATCAAGGAGAGCAATGGCAGCAGTCGAGATTCGTGGCGTATCGAAGATATTTAAACGTGAAGCGGCAGAAGTGGTGGCCTTGCAGGATGCGCACCTTCAGATCGAGTCCGGCGGTTTCCTGTGCTTGATGGGACCATCCGGATCGGGCAAGTCGACACTCCTGAATATCATTGCTGGAATCGACAGGCCGTCTGCGGGTCAAATCGTCGTCAATAACGAGGACATCGCGAAGATGTCTGAAAGCCAGCTTGCGATTTGGCGTAATCACACCATCGGATTCATCTTTCAGACATTCAATCTCATTCCGGTTTTAACAGCATTTGAGAATGTTGAATTGCCGTTATTGCTCACGAAGCTTTCAAAAACCGAGCGCCGGGAGCATGTAGAGACCGCACTCAACCTGGTGGGTTTGAAGGACCGCATGACGCACTATCCCCGGCAACTCTCCGGTGGACAGGAACAGCGTGTGGCGATCGCGCGTGCAATCGTGACCGACCCTGCATTGCTGTTGGCCGACGAGCCGACGGGGGACCTGGATGCGCAGTCGGCCGATGAGGTTCTGGCGATTCTCGTGAAACTGAATCGTGAATTCAAGAAAACCGTCGTCATGGTCACGCACGATCCTCGCGCCGCGCGTCACGCCACGGTGACGCGTCATCTGGACAAAGGTGTTCTGCTGCCGGAAGGTGTTACTGCTTGAAAGCGAAGCTCGTCAAGGACGACTTAGTCCTCGCGAAGCTTCGCGCAATCTGCACCACGCTACCCGGCACGACAGAAAAGCAGAGTTGGGGGCATCCGAATTTCTGCGTCAATAAGAAGATTTACTCCGGGTACGAAAACTATAAAGGCGAGTGGTTCATATTCTTTCGCGTCGAAAAGGATCATCAAAGCCTGTTTCTGAAGGACCCACGTTTCGTCAGTACACCTTATATCGGCAAAAACGGCTGGGTTTCATTGCGCGTCGAAGGCAGACTCAGATGGGCGGAAATCCGCGGACTCGTCAAGGAAAGCTACCGCCTGGTGAAGGGGGAATAACCAAGGGGACGGAGACATTTGACACGTGACATGTGACACGTGACGTTTGACAACCGGGAAGCACGCCCCTCGGATGTCAAACGTCACGTGTCAAATGTCCCCGTCCCATGGCGTAGGCGAAGCGGCAACTGGTCTTCTTGCGGTTATTGCCTGTCAAGGCGCCGTGGTAACCTTGAATGTCAGATGGAGGATCGAATGACCACTTACGCTTGTAAACGCGTAGCCCCCATGCTGGTGGGCGCCTCAATAGCGGTTTCGTTGATGGCCTGTACAAGTTCCGGGCAAACCACGACAGCGAAACGCATGGCTGTCGTCAATGGTGTTTTGATTTCGGAAGACGAGGTCCGGAAAGCCGCGGCCGGCGATCTCGAGAATATCGAGCTTAAGCGAATGCAGTCGGAAGCTACCTTCAAGCGCGATCAGCAATCGATCTACGAAAAGACATTGAGCAACCTGGTCGACAGCAGGATCATCGAAGCCGAAGCGAAGAAGCGTGGAGTCACCGCTCAATCCCTAATCGCGACCGAGATCGACGCCAAAACACCGGCCCCGACAGAACAGGAAGTCACGGCGTTCTACGAGGCGAACCGGTCGAGAATCTCTGTAGGGAGTGATGAGGCTCTGCGGCAGGTGCGAACGTATTTGAGGCAACAGAATCGGGAGACGGTCTATGAGCAATTCGTAACCTCGATTCGCAAAGAACATAAGATCGAAACGTTTCTGCAGCCGTTGCGTACGCCGATCGCCACCGAGGGCTTTCCGACTCGGGGCCCGGCCACGGCACCGGTGACAATCGTGGAGTTCTCGGATTTTGAGTGTCCGTATTGCGCGTCTGTCTTTCCGACCCTGAAGCTGATTGAAGCCAATTACGGCGACCGCGTGAGGGTCGTGTTCCGGCAGTTTCCGCTGACCAGCATTCATCCCCACGCCCAAAAAGCGGCTGAGGCATCGCTCTGTGCCGCCGAGCAAAAAAAGTTTTGGGAACTGCATGATGCATTGTTCCAGGATAACCGCAACCTGGACGTCGCTTCACTCAAGCAAAAAGCGTCCACGTTGAAGCTGGACATGAACTTGTTCAACTCGTGCCTCGATTCGTCGAGACAAGCGGAAGCGGTAAAGAAGGATATCTTTGAAGGAGTTAAAGCCGGTGTCACTGGAACGCCGGCGATGTTCATCAATGGCCGGTTCCTCAATGGCGCGCAGCCCTATGCGGCAATCGCAAAAGTAATTGATGAGGAACTGCAACTACTTAAGAAGTAATTGAAATAGGAGGCACTATGGCAATTCAAATTGGGGATACCGCTCCTGATTTCTCGGCTGAAACAACGGAGGGTCCCATCAAATTTCATGAATGGCTTGGAGACAAGTGGGGCATTTTGTTCTCACATCCGAAGGACTTCACGCCAGTCTGCACCACGGAGCTCGGCGAAGTGGCGCGATTGAAACCAGAGTTTGAAAAAAGGAACTGCAAAGTCATCGGTCTCAGCGTCGATCCGGCAGACTCACACAAAAAATGGTCGGAAGACATCCGTGAAACTCAAGGCCACGCTGTGAATTTTCCGATGATCGCCGATGCCGATAAGAAAGTGTCGAACACCTACGGCATGATTCATCCCAATGCCAGCGACACGTTCACCGTGCGTTCGGTTTTCGTTATCGGTCCGGACAAGAAAGTCAAACTCATGATCACGTATCCGGCCAGCACCGGACGCAACTTTGTCGAGATCCTTCGTGTCATCGATTCACTGCAGCTGACCGCCAAGCACAGCGTCGCGACACCGGTAAACTGGAAGCAGGGCGAGGACGTCATTATTGTCCCGTCAGTTTCGGACGAGGATGCGAAAAAGAAGTTTCCTCAAGGTTGGAAGACCGTTAAACCCTACCTTCGAGTCGTCTCTCAACCGAAGTAGTTTGGTTTTGTAACCGCAAAGAAACACAAGAGGCGCAAAAGCAGTTTGTCTTTTGCGCCTCTTGTGGCCTTCAGGGTTCCCGCCTGTAACAATTCACAACTCTCAAAAAGGTGAAATTTTCCCGAGCGGTAGCGGCGTTCCTTGGCCGCCGATGAGTTCCTAATCTGTTGAATTGTAGATGGGTCGGAAGGGAACCTCTACAGCGGCACGGGATATGCTCGCGACATTATGTGGGGTCGACGCGCTCAAAAACGCTCACCTTTGACGAACGATTGCGGTCCAGGCTGCAGGTGCGTCTGTCGCGGGCACGAGCCCAGACCGATGAACTGTTGGCACGAATACGTTCGGAGGCCATGCTCGAGCGACCCATCCCCGAACGGCATCGATTTGTGTTCTACCTGGGACACCTCGAAGCGTTCGACTGGAACATGATCTGCGGGCATTCCTGTGGGATGGACTCGATGAATTCCAACTTCGATCGGTTGTTTGCCTTTGGCATCGATCCGACGAACGGCAATCTGCCTGATGACAAACAGAGTGATTGGCCTTCGATTCCGGAAATCCTCCGTTACAACCATTCCGTGCGAGATGTTGTAGACCGCTGTTTGGCGCAGGCGTCTTTCCGATCGGATGCCAGGCCCTACCTTAGCGGCGGCTTCATGTTCAACGTGGCCATTGAACACAGGCTCATGCATGCCGAAACGCTCACATACATGCTGCACCAGCTCCCTTATGCACAAAAGCAACCGGGAATCGCACCCGCAGGCCTGGGTGGAGAGCCTCCGCATCCGCGGCGCGTACATGTCCCTGCAGGCTGGTCAACTCTTGGCCTCGAGCGTTCTCAGGACTTGTCGTTCGGCTGGGACAATGAGTTTCGGTCCAATCGTGTCTTCGTGCCGGAGTTCCTCATGGATGCGTACGACGTGACGAACGCACAGTTTCTCGACTTCGTTCGCGCCGGCGGCTACGAAGACAAGACGCTCTGGCGTAGTGATGCCTGGAACTGGATTTGTGCATCCCGTCAACAGTACCCGAGATTCTGGAGAAAAGATGGCGATCGATGGTGGTACCGCGGAATGTTTGCCGAAGTCCCATTGCCCGGCGCCGCGCCCGTCTACGTCTGTCACGCCGAGGCTTCCGCATATGCGCGCTGGCTGGGACTGCATTTACCCACTGAAGCTCAATATCACCGTGCGGCCTTTGGATCCGTGGAAGGTCCTGAGCGTCAGTATCC
>Ga0137427_10001142_pt1 | contig 12291 bp, 10 predicted proteins | sample EasRivERMZT700_2_FD_102309 | JGI IMG/M metagenome (GOLD analysis project Ga0137427, IMG submission 102309) | Soil microbial communities from meander-bound floodplain in the East River, Colorado, USA - East River MetaG ERMZT700_2 | ecosystem: Environmental > Terrestrial > Soil > Floodplain ...
AATCGCACTCGAGGTTCTCTTCGTAGTGCTTGCGCTGCCCGTCGTTCATGATGTCGTAGATCATCCCGTGAACGTCTTTGTGCTCCATCGCCGGCAGGTTGATGCGGCGGATGTCGCCGTGCACGCGGATCATCGGCGGCAGCCCCGAGGACAGATGCAGGTCCGAGGCCTTGTTCTTCACGACAAAGGCTAGGAGTTCCGAGATATCCACTATAATTCCCCTTGAGTACGAGGCTCTGGGCGCGCCGGAAGGACGGATACTCCCCTGCATCAGGGCTGTTTCAGGACATTCGGAAACAGCCTCTAAACAAATGATGAAGCGGAGTTTTTCAGGCTCGCCGCGCTTGCATCGCCGCGCTGATTATGTCCTCAATACCCTTGAACTTGCAAGCCGTGAGGCAGCGCATAGAGGTCGCAACCCGGGCGGCGGGCAGGCCCGCGCACTCGGTGCTGCTGGTCGCGGTGAGCAAGTCGTTTTCGTCTGCGGCGGTGCGCGAAGCCGCGAGCGCCGGGCAGCGCAATTTTGGAGAGAACTACCTGCAGGAGGGCCTGGGGAAAATCCGCGAGCTCGGTGCGCTCGGGCTCACTTGGCATTATATCGGCCCGATACAGAGCAACAAGACTCGTGCGATCGCCGAGCACTTCGACTGGGTGCACACGATCGAGCGCGGGAAAATCGCCGAGCGGCTCTCTCAAGCCCGCGGCCCGGGACGAACCGAGCTGCAGGCCTGCATCCAGGTCAACGTCTCGGGCGAGGCGTCGAAGAGCGGCGTCGCGCCCGAGGAAGTGGCGGAGCTCGCACGACAGGTGGCGGGGATTGCGCGCCTCAAGCTGCGTGGGCTGATGGCCATTCCCGAGCCGGCGCGCGATGAACGACTGCAGCGCGTGCCCTTCGCGCAACTGCGCGACCTGCGCGACCGGCTGAACCGCGAGGGCTTGGTCATGGACACGCTGTCGATGGGTATGTCGGCGGACCTGGAGGCGGCGATCGCCGAGGGGGCGACGATGGTGCGCGTGGGCACGGCGATATTTGGAGAGAGAACGGCGACATGAAGATTACTTTCATCGGCGGCGGCAGCATGGCCGACGCGCTGATCGGCGGGCTGCTGCGCAAGGGTTTCCCGCTGCAGGACCTGCGCGTAGTCGAGATCAGCGCCGATGCGCGGCGCAAGCTCGTCGACAAGTACGGCGTCACCTGCTTCGACAAGCCCAAGGACGCGCTGCGCGCGGGGGACGTCATCGTGTTCGCGGTCAAGCCCCAGCACCTGCGTGAGGCGGCCTCGAAGTCCGGGATCGCCGATAACGCCAATCTGGTGATCAGCATCGCAGCGGGAGTGCGCCTCGCCAACCTTTCCAAGTGGCTCAAGGGCCACACGCGTTTGGTGCGCGCGATGCCGAACACGCCGGCCCTGATAGGCGAGGGCGTCGCGGGGCTCTACCCTTTCTCCAAAGCGGTGACGCGCGCCGATCGTGAAGAGGTCGAGACCGTGCTCGGTGCGGTCGGGGACACAGTGTGGATCACCGACGAGTCGCAGATGGACGCCGTCACCGCGATCTCGGGCAGCGGTCCGGCCTACGTGTTCTACTTCATCGAAGCGGTCGAGGAAGCGGCGGCGGAGCTGGGGCTGTCGATGCCGATCGCGCACCGTCTGGTCCTCGATACCTTTACGGGGGCGGCCAAGCTCGCCGCGACCAGCCCCGACCCGGTCGCGGTGCTGCGCGAGCGCGTCACCTCCAAAGGCGGCACGACCGAGCGGGCGCTGGCCAGCATGGCCAAGGACGAGGTGAAGGCGGCGATCATTCGCGCCATTCATGCCGCCAACGAGCGCGGCAAGGAACTCGGCGAAGAATTGGGGAAAGAATGAGCGAACGCGATGCTTAGCCAGATCGGCCACCTGCTGATTCAGACCGCGTTCGGTTTCCTCGTCTACGCGCTGCTTTTGCGTTTCTATATGCAATGGCTGCGCGCGCCGTTCCGCAACCCGGTGGGACAGTTCGTCACGGCGCTCACCGACTGGGCGGTGCGGCCGGCGCGGCGCGTGGTCCCGGGACTGTTCGGGGTGGACCTCGCGAGCATCCTGATCGCCTGGTTCGTCGAGGCGCTGATGCTCGTTTTGCTCTACTGGTTGAGGGGGTTTTCTTTTGCCGGTGCGCCCGGCATCGCGGCGGGGCTCCTGTTCACGATCGCCGCGATAGAGCTCCTGCGTGCTTCGCTGTACCTTCTGATCGGCGTGGTGATCGTGCAGGTGATCATCAGCTGGGTCAACCCTTATGCGCCGCTTGCGCCCGTGTTCGAAGCGCTGACCCGGCCGTTCTACGCGGTTTTCCGCCGCTTCGTCCCGCCGATCGGCAACGTGGATCTCTCGCCGCTCTTTGTGCTGGTTCTCGCACAGGTGGCCCTGATCCTGCTCGAGCGGCCGCTCTCGTGGTTGATTCAGGCGCCAACTTGACCTTGCCTCAAGCCTCGTACACGACCTGTCCGCCGACCAGGGTGTAGCGTACCCGGCCGGGCAGCTCGTAGCCTATGAAGGGCGTGTTCTTGCCCTGGCTCTTCAGGAAATCCGCGGTGATCCTGATGTGCGCGTTCGGGTCGAACACGCATAGATCGGCATCCTTTCCGACGGCAAGATCCCCCGCTTGCACGCCCAGGATCGCCGCCGGTCTGGAGGTCACACAGGCAAGCGCCTCCGGCAGCGCGAGGTGCATTTCCCCGGCCCACTTGAGCGCGAGCGGCAAGAGGAGCTCCAGGCCCGTCGCGCCTGGCTCAGATTCGGCGAAAGGCAACTGCTTCGCATCCTCGTCCACCGGGGCGTGATCCGAGCACAGCGCATCGATCGTCGCGTCGGCGAGGCCGGCCCGCAGCGCATCGCGGTCGCGAAGGCTGCGGAACGGTGGAATCACGTGGCAGTGAGAATCGAAGTAGCCGAGGTCGATTTCCGAGAGGTGCGCGTGATGTGCGCTCACGTCGCAGCTCACCGGCAGCCCCTCTTTTTTCGCCGCGCGCACCATCGCCACCCCTTCCGCAGTCGAGAGGCGGCAGAAGTGGACCCGCGTGCGCGTGGCGCGTACCAGCTGCAGCACAGTCGCGAGCGCGATGGTCTCGGCGAACGCGGGGATCCCCTGCAGCCCGAGTCGCGTGGCGACCTCCCCGTCGTGAGCGACGCCGCCGCGCGCAAGATACCCGTCCTGCGGCCGCAGCCACACCGCGATCCCGAAAGTCGCGGCGTACTGCAGCGCTCGCCACAGCACCTGCGTATCGGGAATCGGCGTGTCGGCGTGGGAAAACGCGACGCAGCCCGCATCGCGCAGCACCACCATCTCGGTGAGGCGCTCGCCGCCGAGCTTCCAGGTGAGCGCCCCCAGCGGATACACGTGCGCGAGGTTGAGGCTCTTGGCGCGGTGCTTGAGCATCTCGACCAGGCCCGGCTCGTCGAGCGGCGGGTCGGTGTCGGGCGGACACACGAGACTCGTGACGCCGCCCGCGACCGCAGCCTGCATCTCTGATTCGAGCGTCGCCTTGTACTCGAAGCCGGGCTCCCTCAGGCGCGCCGAGAGGTCGATCAGACCGGGGCAGACGACCAGGTTCGACGCATCGATTGCGCGCTCGGCGCGAAATCCGGCCGGAGCTTTCCCCAGCGCGGCGATCTTCCCGGCCGCGATGAACAAGTCCTGTTTTGCGTCAACGCCGTTCTTCGGATCGACAATCCGGCCGTTCTTGAGGTGAATGTTGGTCACTTGAAAGGGCTGCCGTCCTTGTGCGTGAATACCCATTTGCCGTCCACTACGCTCGCCGCCATGTCCACGTCGCTGTAGGCGGCGCCGTCGTCGGGCGTGCGGTCGCCGATCTCGAGATACAGCACCGGTTTGTCGGTCTCGTTCACGAGCTGATGGCCGTCGGGCTGGCCTGCGGGAAATCCGGCAGCCATGCCGGGGGAGAGTCTTTGCCGTCCCGCGTTGGTGACGAGCGTCACTTCGCCCTCGAGCACGTAGATGAACTCGTCCTGCTTGGCGTGCCAGTGGCGCATCGAGGACTCCGAGCCCGGGTCGAGGCGCGTGAGGTTGACCCCGAAGTTCTCCAGGCCGGCGTGATCGCCGAGACGCCGCCTGTGCCGCCCGGCGACGCGACTCTTGTAGGGTTCCGGATAGCCCGTGCTCGATTGCTCGGGTAATTCCTTCGGATCAAAGGCGGGAGCTCTGAGTTTGCTCATGTCAGTTCCCTGCGAGGATGCTCATGACCGCCATGCGCACGGCGATGCCGAAAGTCACCTGCGGCAGGATCACCGAGTGCGGTCCGTCGGCGACCGAGGAATCGATCTCGACGCCGCGGTTCATCGGCCCCGGGTGCATGACAATGGCGTCGGACTTGGCGAGTGCGAGCTTTTGCGGCGTCAGGCCGTACGACTTGAAGAACTCCTGCGCCGAAGGCAGGAGCGGCCCCTTCATTCGCTCGTTCTGCAAACGCAGCATCATCACCACGTCGCAGCCCGCCAGGCCCTCGCGCATGTCGTGATGGACGGAGACGCCGAGTTGCTCCACGCCCGTCGGCAGCAGCGTCCTCGGCCCGATCACTCTCACGTCGGGCGCGCCGAGCGTCGTGAGGGCGTGGATGAGCGAGCGCGCCACGCGCGAGTGCAGCACGTCGCCGACGATGGCGACCGAGAGCTTCGCGAAATCCTTCTTGTAGTGGCGGATGGTGTAGATGTCGAGCAGCCCTTGAGTCGGGTGCGCGTGGCGTCCGTCGCCGGCGTTGATCACGTGCACGTGCGGGGCCACGTGGCTCGCGATGAGATGGGCGGCCCCGCTAGAGGAATGCCGCACGACGAACATGTCGGCGTGCATCGCGCAAAGGTTGTCCACCGTGTCGAGCAGGGTTTCGCCCTTCGTAGACGAGGACACCGCGATGTTCAGGTTGATGACGTCGGCTGAGAGGCGTTTCGCTGCGATCTCGAAGGTCGTGCGGGTGCGCGTGGAGGGCTCGAAGAACAGGTTGAAGACGGATTTCCCCCGAAGCAGAGGCACCTTCTTCACCTCGCGTTCGGTCACGCCGATGAATGACGCCGCCGTGTCGAGGATGTGCGTGAGAATTTCGCGCGGCAGTCCTTCGATCGTCAGCAGGTGCTGAAGCTGCCCTCCGGCGTTAAGCTGCGGATTTCGCATCCGGGGGCCTCGCGTCTGACAGTCTGAGTGAGAACTTGCCGTGCTCGTCGCGCGCGAGGCGCAGGAGTTTGCCCGACGGCACCGAGAGCGTGGCGCCGACGTACTGCGCCGCGATCGGCAGCTGCCGCTCGCCGCGATCGACCAGGATCGCGAGTTCTATCCTTCCCGGGCGCCCGTAGTCGAACAGCTCGTTCATCGCCGCGCGCACCGTGCGCCCGGTGTAGAGCACGTCGTCGACCACGACGATGTGGGCACCGTTGACGTCGAATGGTATTTGCGAAGGCTTCACCTGATGATGCAGCCCGGCCGTGTCGAAATCGTCGCGGTAGAACGAAATATCGAGCACGCCCATGGGCGTTGCGAGCCCGAGTTCCCGGTGCAGCCGCTCGGCAAGCCAGGCGCCGCCGGTGCGAATGCCGACCAGGCCCGTGGAAGCGGTGACGCCCGGGCGCAGAATGCGCGCGAGTTCCCGGCACAAGACCTCAGCGTCGGGGAGATTCATCAAGGTAACTCTGCAGGATGATTTTCGCCGCGAGCGCGTGAGCCAGATGCTTGTGCCTGCGCCCGCCACGGCCGGTTTCCCTCAGCGTCGCTTCGGCAGCGACCGAGGACAACCGCTCGTCGGCAAGCTCGACCGGGAGCCGGAAGCGCGCTTCGAGCTGCCGCGCGAAGCGCTGCGCGCGCCGAGTCATGTCGCCCTCGCCACCGTCCATCGCGAGCGGCAGGCCGACCAGGAGCCGTTCAGGGCGCCATTCGCGCACGAGCGTCTCGACTTCGGCGATGCGGCTAGTTCGGCTCTCGGCCTCGAACATTCCCAGGGGACTGGCGAGCCGCGTTTCGGTATCGCCTACCGCGACACCGATCCAGCGCGCCCCGAAATCGAAAGCAAGTATGGTGTGGCCGGAGACCTTCGACGGAGCCACAGCCGCCTCGTTCACGCGTGTCCTGCCTCCTCGGAAAGCTTCGCGAAGTCGATGCCGAGAAGCATCATCGCTGCCGGAAGCCGCTCTTGGGCGGGCGTATCGAAGATGATCGCGTCCTTTGCCTCGACCGTGAGCCAGGCATTCTGCTTGATCTCGTTCTCCAGCTGCCCGGCCGCCCAGCCGGAGTAGCCGAGCGTTACAAGCATTCTTTGCGGGCCGCTGCCCTGTCCGGCCGCCTCCAGGATGTCCTTGGAAGTCGTAAGACCCACCGCGTCGCGCACCGACAGCGTCGATTGCCACTTGCCAAGCGGCTGGTGCAGGACAAAGCCGCGATCGGTCTGCACCGGCCCGCCGAAATAGACCGGCTCATTGAGAAGAATCTGGGAAGCGAGCGGCAGGCTCAGGCGCTCGTACAAGGCACCGAGGGTCATCTCGATCGGCCGGTTGACCACTACGCCGAGCGCTCCCTGATCGCTGTGCTCGCAGATGAAAGTCAGGGTACGGGAGAAATACGGATCGGCCATGTTGGGCATGGCGATCAGGAAGTGATTGGTGAGATTGACCTGGGCCATAAAGGCGAGTGCCTATTGTAATCCCCGCCGGGGTCGCACACAATTTTGCGCCGCTTCGGACAGCGCGCGAGGCCCTTTCAGGCCGCAGCCCGTCGTTCGCTCAGGTACCCGGCGATTTTCTTCAGCAGATCGTCTTCCTGGTACGGCTTGCCGAGGAAGTGGCTGACCCCGATCTCTTTGGCGTAGTTCTGATGCTTGTCGGCGGTGCGCGAGGTGATCATGATGATCGGCACCCTGGCGAGGCGCGCATCCGCCCGCACGTTCCTGGTGAGATCGAAACCGTCCATGCGCGGCATCTCGATGTCCACGAGCATCACGTCGGGGATGATCTCCAGGAGCTTCTCCATCGCTTCGACTCCGTCTCGTGCCGTCACGACGAGATAACCATGGCGCTCAAGCAGCCGGCCGGTAACCTTGCGCACCGTAAGCGAATCGTCGACGACCATGACCGTGGGTTGCGTGGCGGCGGCCTGGGGCTTGGGAGCCGCGCGTGCGACGGCGGGGCCACCCGCGACTTCCTTCAGGGCGAGCTGCACCGGATTCAGGATGAGGACGATTTCGCCTGAGCCGAGCACCGTGGCGCCGGTGATGCCCGCGATTCGCTGGAGCTGCGGGCCGATCGCCTTCACCACGATTTCCTGGTTGCTGCCGACCATTTCGTCCACGTGCAGCGCGATCGCGTTGGTGCCGCTGCGCAAGTACAGCGTAGGGGAGAAACGCTTCTGCTCGGCGACCGCCTCCGAGATCCCAAGGAGGTGCGGCAGGTAGTGGAACGGATAGCGCTTGGCCTGCCATTCCGTCTGGCGCGTTGAGTAAGCCGCGACCAGTTGCTCCTGCCGCAACTGCAGCACCTGCTCGACCATCACCGCGGGAATCGCGTAGGTCTTGTTGCCCGCCCGCACCAGCACCGTCTGCGTCACCGCGAGCGTCAAGGGCAAGTAGGTGGTGAAGCGGGTGCCCTGCCCGCGCGTGAAACGCATCTCAACGCGGCCGCCGAGCGCGGCAACCTCGTTACGCACCACGTCCATTCCCACGCCGCGTCCCGCGACCTGGCTGACCTCGGCGGCGGTAGAGAACCCCGGATGAAAAATGAACTCGGCGATCTCCGCTTCGGAGAGCACGGCATGGGGCTCCATGAGGCCCTTTTCGACGGCCTTCTCTCGAATGAGGTCGATGTTGAGCCCCGCCCCGTCATCGGCGAGCGTGAGCTGGACTTCGTTGCCTTCCTGGGTGAGCTCAAGGCGGATTTCGCCGATCGGGGCCTTGCCCGCGGCGCGGCGCGCCTCCGGTGTCTCGATGCCGTGGGTGATCGCGTTGCGGAGCAGGTGCTCGAATGGCCCGGTGATACGCTCGAGCACCGAGCGGTCGAGTTCGACCTGGGTGCCTTTGATGTCCAGGTTGGCGCGCTTGCCCACTTCTTTCGCCGTCTGGCGAACGATCCGATAGAGGCGCTCCTGAAGGCTGCCGAAAGGCACCATGCGCACGCGCATCAGGTCCTGCTGAAGATCGCGGTTCAGCCGCGCCTGCGCGAGCAGAGCCTTCTCGGTCTCGTCCACGGTGTTGACGAGGTTTCCGTGGACCGTCGAAACGTCGCTGACGCTCTCCGCCATCAGCCGCGTCACCTCCTGGAATCGGGTAAAGCGGTCGAATTCGAGCGGGTCGAATTCCCGCTTGGTTTCCTTGGCGAGTTCCAAGCGCGACTGCATCTGCGACTCGGCCTGGATATCGATCTCGCGCAGCTGCGAGCGCAAGCGCACGACGTTGTCGGTGAGCTCCTGCATCGCCGCTTTAAGCGCGCGCATCTCGCCTTCTATCCGGCTGCGCGCGATGGCGACTTCGCCCGCTTGGTTGACCAGGCGGTCGACGACGTCTGCACGCACGCGCAGCACCGCCTTCTTCTGGAGTTCACGCTCTCCCGTCGGCGCTGGAGCGAGCGTCTCCTGGACTTTCTCCTCCTGGCGAGCGGCGGCGACGGGCCGCGCGGGCGTGGTCGCGGGAGGTTTTTCTTGCGGAGCGCGCGGCTTCTGCAGCTGCTCGAACAGCATGCCCATGCGGTCCCAGGAGGTCTCCAGCTCCTCGAACAGAGCGACCGGCAGTGTCTTGACTGAGAGCGCGTTCTCGGCCCGAGTCTCCATGTGGTGGGTGAGTTCGCCCAGGGCCATGGCGCCCGCCATGCGCGCGCTCCCCTTCAAGGTATGCAGCACTCGCTGCAGCCCCTGGCCGAGCGTCGGATTGTCCGGATGATCGCGCCAGTCGCGAAGCGCCGCGCCCACCGCAGGAACCAATTCGTGGGCCTCGTCGAGGAAGATCTGCAATAGTTCCGGATCGAGATCATCGTCGAGCCGCCGCCGGCGGCGCTCGAGCGAAATCTCCTCCGTCTCGAGGTCGTCCGAGGCATATTCCGAGAGCTCGGTCTCGGCGGACTCCGCGCCGGCCGTCTCGTCGAACGCAAGCTCGGAGGGAGCGCGCCTCATGCCCGCCTCCTCTTCCGGGAGCAGATCCTGCAGCGCGCCCGCTTGCGCCCCGACGTGGTCGAGCCGCGCAACCAAATCGGGAATCGCGGGCGGCACGCGCAGTTCGATTACGTTCTCCACCATCGTCTCGATCGTGGCAACCGCTTCTCCGACCAGCGACTGCTCTTCCTCGGAAAGCTCGCTCGATGCGAGCTTCTGCAGCACCCTCTCGAATGCGTAGCCGAGATCCGAGAGGGCCGAGATCTTCACCGTCCCCGCGGTGCCGGCAAGAGTGTGCACCGCGCGCAGCAACGCATCGCTGACCACGCCGTGCTGGCGCAGGGTTTCGTGCTCTTCCCGGATCGCTGCGACGCGCGAACGCGCCTCGCCGCTGAAAATGGTGAACAGCGTCTTCGAAACCCGGTGTCCGCCAAGCTGTACGAGCTCTTCGGGCTCGACCTCTGCTCCTTCGAAAGGGGCCGCTGTGGCGGGCTCGGCACCCCCGGCAGCGGGCGCTTCGATCGTCACCGGAAGCACCGCCGGCGCCAGAGCTTCGCCTCCGCGCACGCGCTCGGCAGCCGCGACCAGCGCACGCTCGTCGCCCGACGCCCCGCCCGCCTTGAGGCGTTTGACGTTGTCGGAGAAATACCCGTGCGCCAGCGCGATCAGCTGCAGCAGTTCCGCGGTCGCGGCGCGTTCCTCCTGGACCCAGAGATTCATGGTCTGCTCGACTGCCCAGGCGGCTTCGCCCAGGCGCGTCAGTCCCACCATGCGCCCGCTGCCCTTGAGCGTGTGGAACCCGCGGCGGATCGTCGTGAGCGCTTCCTTGTTGGCGTGCTGCTCGCGCACCGTATCGAGATGCTCGCGGATCGTCGCGAGCACTTCGTCGGACTCCTCCAGATAAACGCCGAGCAGTTCAGCGTCGATGACTTCGGCGCTCGCATCTATGAGCTTGGCCGTCTCCGGGGAAAGGGAAGGTGTCGCGGCTGCGGCAGTGACCCTTTCGATCGCGTCCTTGAGATAGGGCGTAAGGGGCATGGTGCTCCGCTTGTCGAGCGCCTTGAGCGCCTGCCCGGTCGAGGCCCCGAGTTTCTGGTCGGCGACCAGCTCGGCATCTTTCTGCAATGCCGAGAGATTCTTCTTCAGCTCGGCCCGAAGCGCCCCATCCTCGGGTTTTTTCTTCCATTCCTCGTACAAGCTCGCCGTCTCGCGCTGCTGCTCTGCAATCTCCGTCTCGACGGTCGTGGCCGGCCGCGACAAGTCGCTGTCCCCTTTCCCGGGCGCCGTTATCGGCTTCATCGCGACTTCGAAATCGGCGTTGCCATGGATCAATGCTTCGATGTAGAAGCCCAGCCCCGAGAGCGTCTGCGCAACGCGGTTGAAATCCTGCGGGCCCGCACTACGGTCCGCGCTGGAGAAGCGGCGGATCTCTTCGCAGACGCCATCGAGAGTGTCGCGCGCACGCTGCTCGCCCAGCATCTCAAGCGCCCCGAGCAACTGGCGCATGGGTATATCGAGGGATGCGAGCTCGCCGCGCTTTGCCGGATCTCGAAAGAACGCGTCCAGCACCTGTTCGATCGTACGCAGATTGGCCTGCATTTCCGAGACCACCTGGCTCGTGAGCAGCCGTTCCTGCGCCTTGCGGGCCATCGCGTCGAGCAAGGGGATTTCCGGGGCGGTGCGCCGCAACTTGCCGAGCACGCAGTCTTTCAGGCGCGAGCGCAGAAGCTGCGCCTGCTGCGCAAACTCACCGGAGAGCCTCTCGACCCCGGCGAGCGCATTTTCGATCAGCAGAAGCGCCGTCGCGACTTCGAGCGCAACCACCTCGCCCATCTTTTCGCGGTTCGACGTGAGCCAGGCGGCGACGACAGCGACTTCGTCGGCGAGCGACGAGAGATCCGAGCTACCGAGCTGCATCGCACTGTCCTTGAGCGCAACGACGTTGTCTCGGAACGCAAGCAGCGACGGCGGGTTGCCCGACGCGAACTTGTTCCAGGCGTCCTTCGCGTGGGCGAGGTGCTCGCGCGCGGATTTCAGCGCCGGAGTCTCCGCGGGTACGGCCGCGGCTCCCTCGCTCTCCGCCGCAGGAATGGTCTGGTTCAGACGGTAGGCTTCCTGGACTTCGCGCACACGCTCGCTCACCGGTTTTGCGCGTGCCACATAGTAGAGGACTTCGCGCATCAGCCGATCGGCAACGTTCGGCGTGCCTTCAACCATGCGCTTGATCTGCTGTTCGATGCGGTTGCAAAGTTGTCTCGTGTCCAAGTCCGCAGGCAGCCCCTTGCGTGCGAGCGCGTCGAAGAAAGCTAGCGATGCCCACCAGAAAGCGCGCTGCGGCGTGGGCCCCTGCGTGGCCTCGATCGCTTCGACCACGGCCCGCATTTCCTCGCCCCCGGCTGCATCGTTCTTCAGCCACTTGACGAAGCCGCGCTGATATCGGCTGCGCTGCTCGCGCAGGTATTTGTCCGCTTCACCCGCCTTCAGAGTCACCGAGATCCTGTCCCGCTTGGGCGGGCGGAAAGACAGATCCGGGAAGTAGAGGTCGGTGGGATCGGCCTGTCCGCCCCGCGCCATGACCACATCGCGATAGAGGGGGAAAAGCCTGAGCGGCTGATTGGCGTTGCCGGCCATCAGCTGGTCGAGGTAGGCGAGGATGCCGCTAAAGGTGCGCTCGGCGAGCGCGAAGATCTCGGCTTTCCTGAGAGAGGCTTCCTTTTCAAGGCCGGCAAGCAGACTCTCCAGCTCCTCGGACACGCAGGTAATTCCATCCAGTCCGACGATTGAGAGCGCCCCGTGGGCCTGGTGCAGATGCGCTTGGCTCGATTTGAGCTGCGCAGCATCCTCGCTGTTTGCGGCGAACGCGCGCAAGGCCTCTTGACCACGGCGGAGGGCCTGGTCTATTTCACCTTTGACCCAGGAAAGGGGCCCGACATCGAATTCGGCGCGTGCTGTCATTGCTGATTACCGCCGACCTGGCGGTGGGTGTTAGGCGATCTTGAAGCCCGACACCGAACCTTTGAGCTCCTTGGCGAGTTCGGCGAGCTGGCCGATCGACACCGCGGTGCGCTTGGTGCCCTCGGTAGTCTGCTGCGTGATATTGAGGATGTCCTGCATGCTCTTGGCCACATTGGTGGCCGATTTCGCCTGCTCTTCGGTCGTTGTCGTGATGCCTTCGATCAGCTGCGA
>Ga0137427_10001143_pt1 | contig 12290 bp, 8 predicted proteins | sample EasRivERMZT700_2_FD_102309 | JGI IMG/M metagenome (GOLD analysis project Ga0137427, IMG submission 102309) | Soil microbial communities from meander-bound floodplain in the East River, Colorado, USA - East River MetaG ERMZT700_2 | ecosystem: Environmental > Terrestrial > Soil > Floodplain ...
ATGGCTGACGTGAGCGGGACCAGCGGATCCTTGTCGCGCAGGGTCACCTAGCTCCGCCTTCCGGAGCCTGACGCGATCAGTCCGTCCATCGGGCTGCTGGCCGACGCATAGCGCTTGCGGGGGATCCGGCCGGCCGCGAAGGCCAGCCGGCCCGCGATCACGGCGTGCCGCATGGCGGTCGCCATGGCCACCGGGTCCTCGGCGCCGGCAATCGCGGTGTTCATCAGGACCGCGTCCACGCCGAGCTCCATCGCGAAGGCGGCGTCGGACGCCGTCCCGACGCCTGCGTCGACGATTACGGGCACCCGCGCCTGCTCTTTGATTATTAACAGGTTGTTCGGATTCTGAAGCCCCAGTCCGGATCCGATGGGGGCGCCGAGCGGCATCACCGCGGCGGCCCCAGCCTCCTCGAGCTTGCGGCACACGACCGGGTCGTCGGTCGTGTAGGGCAGCACGATGAAGTCTTCGCGCACGAGCTGCCGGGTGGCCACGAGCAGCGCCTCGTTGTCGGGAAACAGCGTGCGCTCGTCCCCGATCACTTCGAGCTTGATCCAGTTGGACAGGCCCGCTTCGCGCGCCAGCCGCGCCGTTCGGATCGCATCGTCCGCCGTGTAACACGCCGCCGTGTTCGGCAGGATGAAGATCCGGGACCGATCGATCCACGAGAGAAGCGAGCCTTCACCCCGGGCCGTGAGGTCGACCCGCCGGACGGCCACCGTCACCATCTCGGTCCCGGAGGCCTCGTGGGCCGCCTGCATCACGGCGTGCGACGGATACTTGCCGGTGCCCACCACCAGACGCGACGTGAACGTCCGGCCCGCGATGACCAGTGCATCGGCCATTTCGCGCCAAGCTTAGCGCAAGTCGGTTCTGTCACCGCATCGGCAGAGTTGTGTAGTGACAACCAATTCCCGTCCGTACTATCCTGCGACTCATGACACCAGTGGCTCGGGTGATCGTGGTTGCGGCGATGGTTCTGTCCGTCGGCCCCGCTTCGGCGGAGGCCCAGGTCCTGCGAACCCAGCTCGTGGCAGAAGGGTTCAGCTCGCCCGTCGGCTTCGTTCAGGATCCAACCAACCCGGACGTCCAGTTCATCGTGCAACAAGGCGGGTTGATCCGGACGCTGGTCAACGGCGTCGCCGGTGGCACGTTTCTCAGCATCGTCGGCCAGGTCAGCACCGGCGGCGAGCAAGGGCTGCTCGGCCTGGCGTTTGCCCCCGACTACGCCACGAGCCGGCGCTTCTTCATTAACTTCACGAATACGAATGGCGACACGGTCGTCGCGCGCTTCCGTCGCGATGCGGTGAATCCGCTGCTCGCCGATCCCACGAGCCGCTTCGACCTCAGGTGGCCGATCACGGTGGGCCAGCCCACGCGACAGCCGATCATCGACCAGCCGGCCGCGAATCACAACGGCGGCAACCTCCAGTTCGGGCCGGATGGCTACCTCTACATCGGCATGGGCGACGGCGGGCCCGGCAACGATCCCAACCACCAGGCCCAGACGCCGGGGTCGTTGCTCGGCAAGATGCTCCGTATCAACGTCAACGTTCCGGACAACGACGCCGAAGGGTACGACATCCCGGCGGGGAACCCGTTCCTCGGCGATCCGAACGTGTTCCCGGAGGTATGGGCGTTCGGTCTCCGCAACCCGTGGCGGTACACCTTCGACAACCCCGCGCTCGGCGGCACCGGCGCGATGCTGATCGCGGACGTCGGCCAGAGCTCCTGGGAAGAGGTCAACTACGAGCCCATGGGCATTGGTGGCAGGAACTACGGCTGGCGCAACAGGCAGGGGGCCCATGCGAACATCGGGACTCTGCCGCCCTACTTCACGCCCCTCCGAGATCCGATCCACGAGTACGCTCACGCGCCCGGGGACAATTCGATCACCGGCGGCTACGTCTACCGTGGCGCCAACCTCGGCGCGTCCTTTCGCGGGCGGTACTTTTTCGCCGACTTGTATGGAAAGGTCTGGTCGATCGGCCTCGTCATCGACGGATCCGGCGAGGCGACGGTCGCGCCAGGTTCGCTCATCGAGCATACGGCCACCCTGGATCCGCTCTCGGTGAGCTTCATTACGACGTTCGGTGAGGACTCGCGCGGCGAGCTCTACCTCGTGACGATCACCGGCCGCGTTTTCCGTCTCGTGCTCGAGCTGACCGCGAACGGCAACTTCAGCAACGGCATGACCGGCTGGACCACCTTTGCCACGCCGGATCCGAGCTACATCGTCGCCAACGTCGTCAGCGGAGTGTTGGAGTTTTTCCGGCAACCTCCGCCCCCGGGCCAGACCAATCAGGCCGTCGTGCTCCAGGCTACCGGCGTGGCCGCCGCGCCCGACATGCGGTTCGTCGCGCAATTCGACCTCGGGAACAGTAGTTCGGTCCGGAAGCGCGTGACCGTGCTGATCCACGACCTGGATTTTGAGGACATCACGGCCTGCACGTTCTGGCTGGCGTCCGGGGCGCCGATGCGCACCTATCGCATGTTCGGCCACGCCACGCAGGCCTGGGACAACGCCACCATTTCGTTCTATGCCGCCACCCCGGGCAGCAACGGCGGCGCGTACCGTCTCGACAATGTGTCGCTGCTGCCGGACTTCGCGCTGTCGGACGAGCGGACCGACTGCGTCGATCCGACGGCGCCGCTGCCGCCGGGCGGCGTAGCTGGCCCGGACCTCGTCGTCAACGGCGGGTTTGATCTGAGTGGTGTGGACCCGGCGCCCTGGGGTGTGTTCGGTCAGATCGTGTGGCAGCTTGCGGGCGGCGTGTTCGAGTTCTACCGGCCGGCGGGTGTGCCCGCCGGCGTGGTCCTGCAGCAGACCGGCGCCAATTTCGGAACGGGCGCCATTCTCACCGCCACGTTCCAACTCGGCAACAGCAGCGGCGTTCTGAAGCGCGCGACCCTCCTGCTGCACAGCGCCGACTTCCTCGATCTCGCTGCGTGCACGTTCTGGTTGCCGCCAGGGCAACCGCTGTCGTCGTACACGATGCGGACGTACGCGACCCAGGCGTGGACGAACGCCACCGTGTCCGTGTATCCGGCCACCGTGGGCATCCAGCCGGCCATGCGCCTCGACAATGTCACGCTGCGCCAGACGCCGGCCCAGGCCGTGCGTGGCACCGAGTGCATCCAGCCGGTGACGCCGTCTCCCGCGCCAGCCATTCGGCGTGAAGATTGATGCGTCCATGACAGCTTCCACCCGAGCGATCGTGATGACCGCGATGGCGCTGTGCGTCGGCGCTGCGTCAGCGCAGGCTCAGGTCTTGCGAAGCAAGTTGGTTGCCGAAGGTCTCAGCTCGCCTGTGGGTTTCGTTCAGGATCCGACCAACCCGAACGTGCAGTTCATCGTGCAACAGGCCGGGCTCATCCGGACCTTCGTCAACGGTGTCGTCGGCGGCAATTTCCTGAGCCTCGCCGGCCAGGTCGCGGGCGGCGGCGAGCAGGGGCTGCTCGGTCTGGCGTTTGCCCCCGACTACGCCACCAGCCGGCGGTTCTTCGTCAACTTCGTGAACCTTCAGGGCCACACGGTCATCGCGCGGTTCCGCCGCGATCCGGTGAACCCGCTGCTCGTCGATCCCTCGAGCCGCTTCGACCTGCGCTGGCCGGACGGAAACGCCTTCATCGTACGGCCCGGATTCGGCAACCACAACGGTGGCAATCTGGAGTTTGGCGCCGACGGCTATCTGTACATCGGAACCGGAGATGGCGGGGCCGGCAACGATCCCTTTCATCACGCGCAGACACCCGGCACACTGCTGGGCAAGATGCTGCGCATCGACGTCAACGTCCCCGACATTGATCCACAGGGCTATGACGTCCCTCCCGATAATCCGTTCCTCGGCGACACGGCGGTCCTGCCGGAGATTTGGGCGTTCGGGCTTCGCAACCCTTGGCGGTACACACTCGACAACCCCGCGCTCGGAGGCACCGGCGCGATGCTGATCGCGGATGTCGGGCAAGGCGCTCGCGAAGAAATGAATTACGAGCCGATGGGCGCCGGTGGCCGGAACTACGGCTGGCGAGTGTGGGAAGGCTCGATTCTTACACCAGGTCCATTCGAGGGCGGCAACCTGCCGCTCTATTTCGAGCCCGATACCAAGCCGTTCAATGAATACCCCCGCTCGGTCGGCAGGTCGATCACCGGCGGCTATGTGTACCGCGGCAACGATCTCGGGGCCTCGTTTCGCGGCCGCTACTTCTATGCGGATTTGTTCGGGAAGGTCTTTTCAGTGGGCCTGATCATCGGCGCGAACGGCGAGGCGACGAAGGGCACGGAAATCGACCACACGGCGACCATGGACCCGCTCGCACTCAACCTGATTTCGGCGTGGGGTGTCGACGCAAACGGCGAGCTTTACATCGTGACGCTGTCGGGCCGGATCTTCAAACTCGTGCTCGAGTTGACGACCAACGGCAATTTCAGCAACGGCATGATCGGGTGGAGCACGTTTGCCACGCCGGACCAGAGCTACATCTTCACCGCGATCGTAGACGGCGCGCTCGAGTTCTTCCGCCAGCCCCCGCCGCCAGGCCAGACGAACCAGGCGGTGGTGCTGCAGTCGACCGGCGTGTCCCTCAGCGCGAACGCAGGGTTCGTCGCGCGATTCGACCTCGGCAACACCGGCCCGGTCCGCAAGCGGGTGACGGTGCTCATCCACGACCTCGACTTCGACGACCTCGCCGTCTGCACATTCTGGCTGGCGCCCGGCGCCCCGACGAGCACGTACCGGATGACCGGCCACGCCACGCAGGCCTGGGACAACGCGACCATTTCGTTCTATGCCGCGACGCCCGGCTTCAACGGCGGCTCATATCGTCTTGATGACGTGTCCTTGCAGCCGGACTTCAGCGTGTCGCACGAACGGACCGACTGCGTCGATCCGACGGCGCCGTTGCCGCCGGGCGGCGCGCCGGGACCGGACCTGATCGTCAACGGCGGATTCGAAACAGGTCTGCCGCCGTGGGGCGTCTTCGGGCAAATCGTGTGGCAGATCGACGGCGGCGTGTTCGAGTTCTATCGACCAGCAGGCGAGCCGGCGGGCGTCGTCTTGCAAACAACCGGCGCAGCGGTCGCCGGCGGCGCGATCGTCACGGCCACCTTCGAGTTGGGCAACAGCAGCGGCGTCCTGAAGCGCGCGACCGTCCTGCTGCACAGCGCCGACTTCCTCGATCTCGCCGCGTGCACGTTCTGGCTGGCGCCCGGGCAACCGCTGTCGTCGTACACGATGCGGACGTTCGCGACCCAACCGTGGACGAACGCCACCGTGTCCGTGTATCCGGCCAGCGTGGGCATCCAGCCGGCCATACGCCTCGACAATGTCACGCTGCGCCAGACGCCGGCCCAGACCGTGCGCGGCACGGAGTGCATCCAGCCCGTGACAGGATCAGGATCATGAGGCGCCGCTGGTTTCTTGGAACGGTGGCGGCCGCGGCGCTCGCCGCTCTGCCGCCGGCCGTTCACGCGCAGACGCTCCGCGGACAACTCGTCGCGCAGGGATTCATCGCTCCAATTGCCTTCGTCCAGGATCCGTCCCTGGCGCATGTCCAGTACGTGGCCACCCAGGACGGCCTCGTCTGGACGATCGCCAACGGCGTGCTCAGCGGTGTGTTGTTCCTGGACCTGAGTCTGGTGGTCGCGCCGGGGGCCGAGCGGGGCCTGCTCGGGCTGGCATTTGATCCCGACGCTTCGAGCGGCCGCTTCTACGTGAACTTCACGCGCCGACCGGACGGCCACACGGTGGTCGCGCGCTTCAAGCGCAGCGCGGGGAATCCGCTGGTGGCCGACCCGGCGAGCCGAAAGGACCTCACGTGGCCGGTCGCGCCGGGACTGCCGGAGCGCCGGCCCTACATCGAGCAGCCGTTCGAGAATCACAACGGCGGCAACCTCATGTTCGGTCCCGATGGGTACCTCTACATCGGCCTCGGCGACGGCGGGGCCGGCGATGATCCCGATCATCGTGCGCAGACGCCGGGGACGCTCCTCGGCAAGATGCTCCGCATCGATGTGAATGTTCCGGACAACGATTCGGAGGGCTACGACATCCCGCCCACCAACCCATTCCTCTCCGATCCGGCTGTGCTGCCGGAAATCTGGTCCTTCGGCCTGCGTAACCCCTGGCGTTACAGCTTCGACGACGGGCCCGGCGGGACCGGGGCGCTGATCCTTGGCGATGTGGGCCAGGGTCAACGCGAGGAAGTGAACTACGAGCCGGCTGGCGCCGGCGGACGCAATTACGGCTGGCGTAATAAGGAAGGGAGCCTCCCGTACATCGCCGATCCGCCGCCGTACTTCACCCCGCTGCGGGATCCGATTCATGAGTACGACCACACGGTGGGCAACGTGATCACCGGCGGGGTCGTCTATCGCGGGAACAATCTGGGAGCCGCGTTCCAGGGCCGCTACTTCTTCGCGGACTTCGGCGCCAGCCGCATCTGGTCGGCGGCATTGACGATCGACCTCAACGGCGAAGCGACCGTCTCATCGATCATCGAACACACCGCCACGCTCGGCCCGGCGGCCCAGAACGTCTCGCATTTCGGCGTGGACGCGAACGGCGAGCTGTACCTCGTGAACTATGGCGGTACCGTTCACCGCCTCTTCCTCGAGCTGACCACCAACGGCACGTTCAACAACGACCTGCTCGGGTGGACGACATTTGCGACGCCGGATAACAGCTACCTGGTCGGATCCGTCGTCAACGGCGTGTTCGAGTTCTATCGCCAGCCCCCACCGCCCGGGACGACGAACCAGGCGGTGATTTTTCAGCGGACGGGCGTCGCGCTGGCTCCTGGCACGCGGTTCGCCGTCGAGTTCTATCTCGGCAACAGCAGCACCCAGCGCAAGCGCATCGCGGTGCTCCTCAGTGACTTCAACTTCAATGATGTCGTGGTGTGCACGTTCTGGCTCCCTCCGGCGACAGCCCTGAAGCCGTACCGGATGCGTTCGCACTCGATTCAGGGTTGGGCGAACGCGACCATTTCGTTCTATGCGGCCACACCCGGCAGCGACGGCGGCGCCTATCAGATCGACAACGTGTCGCTAACCCCCGACTTCGGCGTGTCCGATGAGCGGACCGACTGTGTCGATCTGTCGGCGCCGCTGCCACCCGGGGGGGCTCCCGGACCGGACCTGATTGCCAATGGCAGCTTTGCGCTGGGCCTGGCGCCGTGGGCGGAGTTCGGCCTGATCACCAGTCAGATTGCCGGTGGCGTGTACGAGTTCTACCGGCCGGCGGGGCAGCCAGCGGGTGTCGTGCTGCAACCGACAGGCGTCAGCCTCATCGCGACCTCCATCGTGACGGCGACGGTCGAGCTCGGCAATAGCAGCAGCGTCCGGAAGCGCGTGACTGTCATCCTTCACGACCTGGATTTTGACGACCTGACCGCCTGCACGTTCTGGCTGGCGCCGGGCCAACCGCTGATGCCTTACGAGGTTCGCGGCTACGCCAGCCAGGCCTGGGGAAACGCGACGTTGTCCGTCTATCCGGCGACTGTCGGCGCCGACCAGTGGATTCGCCTCGACAACGTGACGTTCCGGCAGACGCCGAGTCAACCGGTCGGTGGCACGCAATGCATCGAGCCCCCGACGCCGTTCGCGAACCCCGGCGTGGCGCCTGGGCTGCGGACGGGGCCCGCGCGTACTACAATGCCGCTGCGACGGACGCAGTGGTTGCACAACCTATTCGAAGCCAGGCGCTGAGCTTTCTCGGCGTTCTGCCTCTTTATCTCGCCATCGCGACGGCCGTTGGCTTCGTCGATTTCCGCGTCCGCCCCGCGATCAACTTCGAGCACGCGTTCACGACCTACGTGCCGGCCGTCTTGAGTGGCACGGAAGCGCCGCCCGCCAAGTACCGCGTGCTTGCGCCGCACGCGTATGCGGCGCTGGCCCGGTGGACCGGGCTCGATGCGCGCGATGCCTGGTTCGTGTTTCGCTGGCTGTGCCTGCTCGCGGCGCTCATCGCCGGGCACGCGCTCTTTCGCGCCTGGTTCGACACCGGGCCTGCTGTCGCCGGCAACGCGCTCGCCATGGTGTTGCTGTGGCTGACGTTCTCGGGTGGCTACGGTCATCCCGATCATCTGATGGAACTGTTCCTGTTTACGCTGGGCTGCGCCTGCGTCGCGCGCCAGTGGGACGCGGCGTTCGTGGCCGTCCTGGCCCTGAACGCGCTCAACCGGGAGACGTCGGCGTTCCTGATCCCGCTGTTCGTGTTCGCGCGGGGATTCGACCGCCGGCATCTGATCTGGAGTGCCGTCGCCGCGGCGACATGGCTCGGCGTCACGCTCGTCCTGCGCTGGCAGCTGGGCTGGGTGGCCTACAACCCGTTGAACGTCGCGCAGAACATCGAGAACATGACGACGTGGCCGGAGCGCGATTTGTACTACCGGCTCTTCGGCTGGTTCTTCCTGATCATGGTCGTGCCGGTCCTCGTCACGATTGCCCAGACTTGGGCCCGCCAGCCGCGCTACACTCGCGTCGCGGCCGGGATTGTGACGCCGGCCCTGCTCGTCACGGGGTTTCTCTTTTCCAGCGTCTGGGAGTCGCGGATCTTCACGCCTGTGGTGCCGCTCCTGGTCCCCGGTCTGCTCTTCGCGTTGTTTCCGGAGCGGCCGCGCCCGTAGCCCTATAATCCGGGCGCCGATGCTCTCGCTGGTCATCCCGGTCTACCGCAACGCGGAGAACCTGCCGCGCCTCTTCACCGAGCTCGAGCAACTCGCGTCGCGGCTGCCTGTGGCGCTCGAAGTGGTCTTTGTCGTGGACGGAAGTCCCGATGCCTCGATCGAGATCCTCCGATCGCGCCTGTCCGGCTGGCCGGTGCGATCGCAACTCCTCGAGCTCTCGCGGAACGTCGGATCGTTTGCCGCGATTGCCGCCGGCCTGGCCGCGGGCCGCGGGGACTATTTCGCCGTGATGGCGGCCGACATGCAGGAGCCGCCGGATCTGATCCTGCGGTTCGTTCAGGTGCTGCAGTCGGGGAAGGCCGACGTGACGTTCGGCCATCGTGCCGGCCGCGCCGATCCGTTCTGGTCTCGCGTCATGTCCGACGGCTTCTGGCGGCTGTACCGACGCTTTGTCGTGAAGGAGATGCCCAAGGGCGGCGTCGACGTCTTCGGCTGCACCCGTCAGGTGCGCGACCATCTCGTCGGGCTCAAGGAGGTCGGCACCAACCTCATCGCGCTCCTGCTGTGGCTCGGGTTCCGCCGCGAGTTCGTGGCGTACGAGCGGCGGCCGCGGCTCGAGGGCCGCAGCGCGTGGACGTTCGGACGGAAGTTGCGGTACGCGCTGGACAGCATCTTCAGCTTCACCGACTTGCCGATTCGCCTGCTGCTGTTTCTGGGCGCCGCCGGCACGCTGGCGGCGGTCGTGGCATCCGGCGTCGTCTACACCTACTGGCTGCTCGGGCGCGTGCCGGTGCTCGGGTACACGCCGCTGATGCTGATGATCACGTTCTTTGGAGGCCTGACCGCGCTCGGTCTCGGCATTGTCGGTCAGTACTTATGGATCTCGATCCAGACCACACGCGGCCGGCCGGCGTTTGTCGTCAAGTCTTCGGAGACGTTCGGACCCCGTACGTAGGGGCGTCGAAAGGGGCCGGGGTACGTTTTACGTTTTGCGTAAAACGTACCCCGGCCCCTTTTTACAGCGCGGCGCGGAACTCCGCGTAGTCGCGGATGTAGTCGGCCGCGTCGTAGTGATCGGACGCAAACACGAGCAGCAGGGCATCGGCCGAGTACCGGTACTGGATGGCCCACACCATCGGGCGCACATACAGCCCGAGGTTCGGCTCGTTCAGCTCGAATTCCTCGCTCGCGGCGCCGTCGTCGACGACCACGGACACCGATCCGCGCAGGCACACCAGGAACTGGTGGCACGTGCGGTGCGCGTGCTCGCCGCGCACTTCCTTCCCGGGCACGTCGAAGACCAGGAAATAGCGGAGCGGGCTGAACGGAATCTGATCCACGAACTCGCCGGCGGTCAGCCGTCCGCGAAGGTCTTCGATCAACGGCAGCCGGTGCACGGTCACGCCGCGGACCGACGTCTGCACCACGGCCGCGGCGTCGGGCCGCCGCTTCGTCGCGGCGGGCGCGGCCTGTCGCTTGGCATCCATGTAGCCGACGATGCGCGCGGGATTACCGGAGACGACCGCCTTGGCCGGCACGTCACCGGTGACCACGGCGCCTGCGCCGACCATGGCCTGCATGCCGATGGTCAGGCCCGGCAGAATCACGGCGCCCGCGCCAATCGACGCGCCTGCACCGACAAAGGTCTGCTGAAGCGGCCGGTCGTGCTGCTTGCTCCTCGGGTACTTGTCGTTCGAGAACGTCGCGTTCGGACCGATGAAGACGTCGTCGGCGATGCGGAGGCCATCCCACAGCTGGACGCCCGACTTGACGGTGACGCGGTCGCCGATGACGACGTCGTTCTCGACGAAGACGTGGTCGCAGATGTTGCAATCCCCGCCGATCCGCGCGCCCGGCAGGACGTGCGCGAAGGCCCAGATGCGCGTGCCTCCGCCGACGTGCGCGGTCTCACAGAGCGCCTGCGGATGCACGAACACGTCGGAGACGAGGCGAGCCGGGTCCGCCATGACGGGTAGAATAGTAACGTAATCACTGCAGACCGTCTGTGACTCGTCTTCGCGCCGCCGGACTCATTCTCTGCTTCGGGATCGCGGCCGCGGCGCTCCTGCTGCGCGTGCCGGCGATCGCGGCGCCGCTTGGCATCGACCAGGGCCTGTGGGCGTCGGCCGTGCGCGGCATGGCGCGCGGGATGTCGCTCTACCAGGACGTCTGGGAACAGCGGCCGCCGGGCATCTATTTCATCTATCTCGCGGGCTTCCGCGTCCTGGGCTGGAGTGCGGCCACGGTCGTCTGGCTCGACATTCTGGCGGCCCTGGCCACCACGATTCTGCTGGCAGCCATCGCGTATCGCCTCGCCGGCCGGATGGTTGCGGCACTGTGCGCGGCGCTCTTCGCCGCCTTGACGATGCCAGCGGGACTCTACGGGTACGGCGGCCTGCTCGAGCGCAGCGTCTGCGAGACGTTCATCGTCGTGTGCGTGGCTCTCGCCGCGTACTGTGCCGCCGTGTTGCGGGAGCGCGCGTCGATGATCCTCGCGGTCCTGCTGGGCGTCGCGGCCGGCGCCGCGGTCGTCCTCAAGCCCAATGCCGGCATCTACGCGCCTTTCATCCTCGGCTGGTTGCTCGTCACCAAGCAACGCGGTGTAACCCGAGACAGACAGACCGTCGTCCGTCTCGTCGGCGCCATGGCGGCCGGCGGGCTGGTGGTGCCGCTGCTCACGGTGTTCTGGCTCTGGCTTCGCGGGCTCATACCTGAGGCACAGCTCGCGGTGGTGGACTTCAACCGGTGGTACGTCGGAGAAGCGTTCACGCTGGATTCGTTCGTGGACGGGTTTTCCAGAGCCATCGTTTATCGAGGCCGGAGGGATCCGTTGTGGCTCGCCGCCGGCGTCGGCTGTCTGCTGGTGGCGTGGGATCTTCTGCGACGGCGTCCGCTCGATCCGGTCGCGAGCCTTGCCATCTGGTGGGGCGCCGCGGCGGCGCTGACGATCGCCGTGCAGGGCGTCCGCCTTTACTCGACGTACTTCATCCAGGCCTACCCGCCGCTCGCGTTGCTCTCGGCGTGGACCCTGATGCAGATCGCGGACCGCACCACCGTTCGCCGTGTCGTCGGTGCGGCGACGGCGGTGCTGATGCTGGTGCTGCTGGTGCGGTACGGCTACGTGGCGAGGGTTGTGAGCTCGACGCGCACGGACCTTGCGGCGCTCCGCGGCGAGCTGCCCGCATCCGATTACCTCGAGCGCTTTGGCGGCTACGGCGACAAGTCGCATGGGTACTCGGCCCGCGCGAATGCCGAAGTCGCCGAGTACATCCGGCAGCACACACAGTTCGACGATCGCGTGTTTCTCTTCGGCGTCAACGGCGCCAGCCTCTACTTCCTGGCGGATCGCCTGCCGGCGCACCGGTTTCTGCGCGCCAATTTCTTTGCGACGACGGAGTTTCCGAACCCGGCTTTTCGGGTGGACGCCGTCGTGCAGGATCTGCGCCGCGCGCGCCCGGCATACATTCTGTTCGAGCGTCTGAGGTCCGCGGCCGAGTGGGCGCGGATCATAGATGCGCTTCCCGAGCGCGCCGAGGTCGCCGAGCTGCTGTCCGGCTACAAGCTCGAAGCCACGATCGAGGATTTCACCGTGTACCGACGGTTGGACGGCGCGGGTGGAATGCTAGAATCGGGCCCGCTTGTCCGCTGATCCTTCCACGCCGACG
>Ga0137427_10001145_pt1 | contig 12287 bp, 10 predicted proteins | sample EasRivERMZT700_2_FD_102309 | JGI IMG/M metagenome (GOLD analysis project Ga0137427, IMG submission 102309) | Soil microbial communities from meander-bound floodplain in the East River, Colorado, USA - East River MetaG ERMZT700_2 | ecosystem: Environmental > Terrestrial > Soil > Floodplain ...
GTGGATGTCGTGCTGGTCGGCGCGGACCGGATCTGCGCGAACGGCGACTTCGCCAACAAGATCGGGACGTACGGACTCGCCGTGCTCGCGCAGCATCACGGCGTGCCGTTCTACTGCGCGGCGCCCTGGTCGACCGTCGACGCGACGCTCGCGCGCGGCCAGATGATTCCGATTGAGCAGCGGGCGGCGACTGAGGTGACGGTGTTCGCCGGCCGGCCCATCGCCCCGGATGGAATGGCCGCGCTCAATCCAGCCTTCGATGTCACACCAGCGCAGTTGGTCCGCGGCTTTATCACCGATCGCGGGATCGTGCAGCCTCCGTTCGGCGCATGAGGGCGTCAAAGCAAACGGTGGCACGACCGTCGGCATCTTACTGGCGCATTGGCGGGTTCTTCACGATTCTTTCAGGACCATGGCCCCATGACGACACGGACGGCGGTATAATACGGGTATGAAGGCAGGCACGAAGTTCGCGCTGGGCGCGGTCCTCATCGTCGGAGCCGTCGGTTACCTGATGGCGTCCGGCATCAAGCAGACCGGCCAATACTTCCTCACGCCGAGCGAGCTGGCGCAGCGCGTCTCCATCGATCCTTCCTTCTACGATCTCGGTTTGAAGGTCGGCGCCCGCGTCGTCCCGGGCAGCGTGCAAAAGGAGACCGCCACGCAGACGCTGCGGTTTCACATCACCGATGGCTCGGTGAACTATCCCGTCGTCTTCCGCGGCCTCGCTCCCGACACGTTCACCGATTCCGTTGAAGTTGTCGTCGAAGGACGACTGCAACGAGATGGGATCATCCACGCGACCGACGTGCTGGCCAAGTGCGGGTCGCGCTACGAAGCAGTTCCCAAGGCCTAAATGACGCTGCTCGGCCATCTCTCGCTCTGGCTCGCGTTCCTCGTGGGCCTGTGGGGAGCGATTACCGGGTTCGTGGGCGGCGCGCAGCGGCGCGTGGATCTCCAGCAGAGCGCGCGCCACGCCACCTTCGCGCTGTGTGTCGCGTTGCTCGTCGCGGTGATCGCGCTCGAAGTCGCCATCTTCCGCCACGATTTCAGCGTCGCCTACGTCGCCGGCCGCACCAGCCGCAATCTGCCGACGTTCTATCTGTGGTCGTCGCTGTATTCGGGGCAGGAGGGCAGCCTGCTGTTCTGGGCCGCGGTGCTCAGCCTCTTCGGCGTGCTGGTGCAGATCCTCACGAGCCGGCGCCATCGCGTGTACCTCCCGTACGTTGCCGCCGTCACGAGCCTGGTCGCCACGTTCTTCGTGAGCGTGATGCTGTTCTCGGCGAACCCGTTCCAACGGCTCCCGTTCACGCCGCTCGACGGCAACGGCATGAACCCGCAGCTGCAGAATCCCGGAATGGTCTTCCACCCGCCGATGCTGTACCTCGGCTACATCTCGATCACCATTCCATTTGCCTTCGCGATCGCCGCGCTGCTCTCCAAGAAGCTCGACGCTGAGTGGCTGGTCGCGGTCCGCAAATGGGCCATCGTATCGTGGCTGTTCCTGAGCGTCGGCCTGCTCATCGGGATGTGGTGGGCCTACGTCGAGCTGGGCTGGGGCGGCTACTGGGCCTGGGATCCGGTCGAGAACGTCGCGCTGCTGCCGTGGCTCGTCCTCACGGCGTTCCTGCACTCCGTCATGGTGCAGGAGAAGCGCGGGATGCTGAAGAAGTGGAATCTCGCGCTGATTCTCGGGGCGTTCGTGCTGTCGATCTTCGGAACGTTCATTACGCGCTCGGGGGTCATCGCAAGCGTGCATTCGTTCACGCAATCGAACGTGGGCTACTTCTTCCTCGGGTTCCTCGTCCTGATCACGGTCGCCAGCGCGACCCTGTACGTGACACGGCTGCCGCTCCTCGAAGCGGAGGCCCGGCTCGAGTCGATGGTGAGTCGCGAGGCGAGCTTTCTGTTCAATAATCTGCTGTTCATCGGGCTCGCCTTCTCGGTGCTCTGGGGAACGCTGTTCCCGATTCTGTCCGAAGCGATTCGCGGGACGAAGATCACGGTGGGTCCGCCCTTCTTCAATCAGGTCAACATTCCGCTCGGCCTCGCGCTGCTGCTGCTGACGGGGATTGGCCCGCTGATCGCGTGGCGCCGGGCATCGGTGCCGAACCTGCGGCGCCAGTTCGCCGTGCCGGTGACCACCGGCGTGTTCGTGCTGTTGATCCTGCTCGTCGCCGGGATGCGCGACACCGGCGCGCTGCTCGCGTTCGGCATCGGCGGGTTCGTGTTGGCAACCGTGACGCAGGAATTCGCGCGCGGGGCTCGCGCGCGCCATCGCCAATACCAAGAGTCGTTGCCGCTCGCGCTCGTGAACCTGTTGTCCCGGAACCGGCGTCGCTACGGCGGCTACATCGTCCACGTCGCGATGGTGCTGCTGTTCGGGGCGTTCGCGGGTATGGCGTTCAAAACGGAGACCCAGGCCACCCTTCGGCCGGGCGAGACGGCGACCCTGACGGGCCCTGATGGTCACGTGTATGCGTTCACCCATCTTGGGGTATCGCAATACAACGCGCTGAATCGCCAGGTCACCGCGGCGCTGATTGACGTCCGGCGCGACGGCAAACCGCTCGGACGCCTGCGAACCGAGAAACGCCAGCACGTCGACGCGATCGGCCGTCCCACATTCGAGCCATCCACCGAGGTCGGGATCATGAGCGGGCTCCGGGTCGATCTCTATGTGGTGCTCGCCGGCCTCGTGAATGGGACCGAGCAGGCGGTGTTCCGTTTCACCATCAATCCGCTCGTGTGGTGGGTGTGGTTTGGCGGTTTCGTGCTGGTGCTCGGCGGCCTCATCGTGCTCTGGCCGGGCGGCGCACCGGTCGCGGTGAAGTCGCGCGGGGGGGGGCCACGGCCGCAAGGTGGCTACGCGGTCAAGTTGGAGCCGGCGGAACGATGACGGACGGTCGGACGGTCGGACGGCCGGACGGCCGGACAAATCCCACGCGCCGAGAATTTTTTGGCGCGGTGGGAATGACGTTGCTGTCCGTCAGTCAGACTGTCCAACAGTCCGACAGTGTGGGGCGCGTCTACGACCCGAGTCGTGCGGGGCGACCGCGTGAGGTCACCACCGCTGCCGACACTGACGCCGCGATCCAGGCCATCGAAAAGCGCCTGAAGTGCAGCTGCGGTTGCGGCCTCGACATCTATACCTGCCGCACGACGGACTTCACCTGCACCTACAGCCCCACGCTGCACAAGGAAGTCGTGCGCCTCGCCGAGCAGGGAAAGACGGATCAGCAGATCATCGATGCGTTCGTCGCGCAGTACGGGGAAGCGGCCTTGATGGCACCGCCGCGGCGCGGTTTCAACCTCGCCGGCTATTTCGTGCCGTCGCTCGCGATCATTGTCGCCGCGGTCGTCCTAGTCCGTGTGCTGCGCCGCTGGACCCGGGAAGCACAGGTCGCGCACGTCAGCCCCGAAGAGCGTACGCCGATCGTGACGCCGGACGCGTCACCGGGCGAGCTCCAGCGGTTGCGCGACGAGCTCGACCGCCTCCGCGGCTAGTCCCATTCTACAGATCCTCGAGCTGATCCTCGGAATCCTGTTGGCAGCGGGAGTGGTCTACTTCGTGCTGCTGCCGATCCTGCGCCCGCCGCTCGAGCAGGCGACGGATCTTGGCGCGGATGAAGGGGACGATCCTGACGACGATATGAGCCCGCAGGCAGTCGCGCTGCGCGCGCTGAAGGAGATCGAGTTCGATCGGGCGACGGGGAAGTTGTCCGATGCGGACTACGATCACCTGAAGGCGAAGTATACGGCCGAAGCGCTCGCGGCGATGCGAGGGGAGTCGGGAGTTAGGAGTCAGGAGCCGGCAAAACCAACTCCTATCTCCACAATCCCAACTCCAGCATGTCCAGAGCACGGTCCCCGCCCGGAGTCCGATGCGGCCTTCTGCTCCGACTGCGGCCGGCGGCTCGGAACCGCCCCTGGTTTCTGCGCGCGCTGCGGCACCGCGCTCGAAAGTGACGCCCGTTACTGCAATTCCTGCGGAGCCCGCGTCGCTGCCTGACTTGCATTTTTCAGCCCCGTTTCCTATCAGTCTGCTTCCCTGAACTGGAGCCGTCCGTGAACCGATGGGCCTCGCGAGTCCTCTTCGCGTTGTTGCTGCTCGTGTTGGTCGCTTCGAGCGCAGACGCACAACGGCGCTCACGGCGGCGCGGCGGCGCGGCCGTCAACTCCGGACCGACCTACGGCGCGCACCTCGGCTACAACTTCGACGTCGATGGCATGTTGCTCGGCGCGCAGCTGTCGTGGCCGTTCACGCCGGACCTCGCGTTCTATCCGCAGTTCGACTACTACTTCGTCAACGACAACTCGCTCTGGGCGCTGAACTTCGACTTGAAATGGCGCCCGCCCACGCGCAATCGCGTGTGGTACGTGGCCGGCGGATTGAACTGGGCGCACGGGAGCTCCGGCGGCAACAGCGCCAGCGACACCAACCTCAATCTCGCGACCGGTTTCGAAGGGCGGCGCGGCCAGACCCGGCCGTACGTCGAGGGCAGGTTCATCCTGGGCGATGAGACTTCGTTTCAGATCGTCGGCGGCGTGAGCTGGCGGTAGCCTAGAACTCGAAGCTCTCCATCTTTCGGAGCGCCAGCCGAAGCGGAATGAACGTGGCCGCCGCGCACAACGCGGCGGCCACGGCAAACAAGACCAGCATTTCAGGCGTCACCCCCACCGACTGCCCCTCCCACGTGCCGCGCACGTAGGTGTACACGGCGCGCGACAAGACCATCAGCACCGCGGCAAGCAGCGCGATCGTGGCCATCATGAAGACGAGCCCCCCGAAGGATGTCGGGATCTGCGCCGCGTTCTCGGTTTCGAACTGCGGGTACAGGGTGCCGAATGTCAGCGCCAGGGCGGAGATCGCGAGCGTCAGCCCAGTCATGGCGGCGAGGCTCAGAATCATCATGAATGGTGAGACTTCCAGCAGCGTGTTGGTCAGGCCCGTGAGAATCAGGCCGAGCACGAGCAGGGGCAGCGTACCCACCCAGTACTTCGACCAGAGCAGCGCGCGCAAGTCGAGCGGCGAAGAGCGCAGCAGCCACATCTGCCGGCCTTCGAGCGAGACGGCGGGAAAGATGACGCGCGCCGCGATCGAGGCGAGCACGAAACCCGCCAGACCCAGATTCAGGAACGAGACGAGATTGACGTAGAAGAACCCGACCGGTTCGCCGCGATGCAGCGGCAGTGCCTGGATGTTGAACAGGTACACCACCACCAGCACGGCCAGCAGGATCAGCTGGCTCCATTGCGTGGTGTCGCGGAAAAACAGCTTGATGTCCTTCAGCACGAACTCCCGCTTTGCCACCGGCAGCCAACCGAGCAGCGATCCGACCGTCCAGCGCCACAGCCCTCCACGAATGAACCGCTCGGCCCCCTCTTGGGCCTTCGTGTACCCCTGCGCATAGAGCGCGCGATGCAGCAACGCGCCGAAGGTCACGAACGCGGCGGCGGTGGACCACAGCATGACGAGCGGGAACGGATCGAACTCGCCGCGCAGATAGCCCATGATCGCCTGCGACGCCCACTCGCTCGGCAGGAACGGGGAGGTGGGCCCGCGCAGCAGGACCACGAAGTCGAGGAGGTTCCGGAATCCCTCAGGCCTGGCGAGCTGCTCCGGCCGGATGACGCGAAACAGCAGGATGACCCCGCCCGCCGCACCGAGTGCGATGATCGACAGCAAGTCGCGCGTGCGACGGGCCGGAAAGATGTTGACCAGGATCAGCGTGACGGCAGAGCCCACGACTGCCGGCAGGATCAGCATCGGCACGATCGCGAGCACCGCAAATGGTGCGAACAACACGCCGCCCTTGAAGACCACGCCGTAGGCCGTCAGGATCGGCATCGCCATCAGCGCCACCATCCACGACGAGTGCAACAGCGTCTCGCCGAGCTTCGCCAGATACAGCCGCAGCCAATCGACAGGCGTGGACACGAGCAAGTCGAGGTCTTTCGCCAGGAAAAAGCTCGAGAGCGCCGTGATGACGTTGGACAGAATCAGAATCGAGATAAACGAAAGCAGAATCAGCCCCAACATCTTCCCGGGAATCAGGGGGCCGAGCTCCTGGACCGCGCGCAAGGCGCTCAGGATCCGAAAGAGGATCCAGAACACGCCGGCCCAGAACGCGCCGCCGACCAGCACGAGCACGACGAGCTTGCCGGTGCCGCCGTTGACGCGCTCCTCGCGCATCCGTTGCAGGGCGGTGCGCCACTTGGGCTGCAGGACGTGCGCCAGCGACGGCTGCTTCATGCGCCGAGGACCTCGACCAGGTCACGGACCTGCGCCCCGCCGGTGAGCTTGAGGAATAGCTCCTCCAGGCTGGCGTCGCCGGCCTTGTGCTGGCGCCGCACGTCGCTGACCGTCCCCGCGGCGATGATCTTGCCGTGCTGGATGATCGCGATCTGATCGCACATCGCCTCGGCGATCTCGAGCGTATGCGTGCTCATCAGGACCGTGCCGCCCTTTTCGACGAACTGCCGGAAGATGTCCTTCAGGAGTCGCGCGGCTTTGGGGTCGAGGCCGACCATCGGCTCGTCCACGACGATGCACTCGGGTCGATGAATGAGCGCGCTCGAGATGATGAGCTTCTGCCGCATGCCGTGGCTGTACGCCTCCACCAGCTCGTCCTGCCAGCTCGTCAGCTCGAACACCTCGAGCAGCTCGGCGATGCGCCGGTCGACCGTGTCGCCCTCCTGCCCGTACAGGCCCGCGACGAAGCGCAGGAATTCCGCGCCGGTGAGCTTGTCGTATACGAACGGCCGGTCGGGAATGAATCCCAATCGCATTTTGGCCGCGAGTGGACTCACGTGGACGTCATCGCCGCCCAACAGCACGCGCCCCTGGGTCGGCCGCAGAATGCCGGCGATCATCCGCAGCGTCGTCGTCTTGCCGGCGCCGTTGGGACCGAGGCAGCCGTAGAGCACGCCGCGCGGCACGTGCAGCGAGATATCGTCGACGGCGACGAAGCTGCCGTAGAGTTTGGTCAGATTCTCCAGGCGGATCATAGAACCTCGAGCTTCAGCCGGCCGATGAGCGGAACGAGCTCGGCCTGGCGTGCCAACCCGCCGGTCGCAATGCGCAACCGCGCCGCGTCAGCGGGGAATTGATCGAACGTGGGATCGACGGCGATCCAGTCGGCGAGGTAGACCTCGGCCCACGCATGGTAGTAGAACCGGTCGTTCAGGTAAATCAGCCCGGACACCGTTCGCGCCGGCAATCCGGCGGAACGCGCGAGCGCGACGAACAGCGTCGTCGCTTCGTTGCAATCGCCGCGGCGCGCCGTCAACACTTTGACGGCGCTCGGGACGCTCACGGCGCTCGCGGGGGCGCGGTGCACCGAGCGCGCCACCCAGTGCGTGAGCAATTCCGCGACGCGCGCCGGGCTGCGCTCGCGGCCGATGATTTGTCGCGCCTGCGCCCCGATCCGCGGGTCCCGGCTCTGAATCAGCGGCTCGGGAGCAAGCCAACGCGCCAGCGCGGTATCGCGCGACGGGAGCCGATACGGTGCGGCGTGCGACGCGAGTGTACCTGCCTGGAGGATCTGGACGCTGTCGCGGCCATTCACGCGCAGCACCATGCGCGCGCGCGCTGCAGGGGCCGCCGTCACGCCGGCGGCGAGCGCCGTGAGCGGCACGATGTCGCCTGGTCTCGGTGCTGCGCTGCTCCGCGCCACCCGCGCGGTATCGCGCTTTTTGAAGTTCTCGTACACGATCTCGAAGGCGGCGCGCTCCATCGCGAATCCCACCGTGTCACTGGCCAACACGAGCCGGCCCTGCGCGTCGATCCAGCTGCTCATCGGCATGCCGTTCGCGTCATGGTCGATGCGGAACGCCCGCACCGTGTCGAAGTGCTCGGGCACCCACGTCATCGTGGTCGAATCGAGGTCGGCGCTGTCGGAGACGACCAGCGTGGATTCGGCCGCGACACGCACGCTGACGTCGCGGCTGGTCACGAGCACCGGATCGAACAGCCGGGCGGTGTACGAGCGTCCCGATTGCAGCTCGCCCCCGAAGGCGAGCCGCAGCGGCAGCAGCGCCGGGAGCGTGATGGGCCCCTCGAGCGGGATCCGCGTCATCTGCGAGTCGCCTTCCGAGAGGATCGAAATGGCGAGCACCGTATCGCCCACCACGCGCCCGTGCGTCGTGAACTCTCCCATGTCGCCATCGAACGTGGCATCGACGGTTTGCAGGCGGAGGGCGCGCGAGAGGATGGCGACGCTGCGCGCGCTCGTGCGATGCAGCTTCCCGAGCGCGGACACGTCGAGCACGAACACGGTCTCGACACGCAACGTGTTCGACAGCGTGTCGATGGTGGTGGACGAATACCCGGTTTGCTGGCCACCCACGTCGAGTCGATAGAACAATCCGCCGGGCGCCACCGCGAGCGCGGCCGCGGCGAGGCGCGCGCCGGTCGGGCGAAACACTTCTCGTTTGACGAGCCAGCCCAGCGACAACACCCAGGCCAGGAGAATCGCCATCACCCAGTGGCGGCGGCTCATGCGATCGCCCGCTGCAACGCCGCCTCAAACACCTGCTGATCCTCCGGGCGCTCGACGACGAACGACACGTCAGCGGGGAACTGCGCCGTACCGTGATGGGCGTGGAGCACGGTCGCCATGATCTCGGCCGCATCCTCGAGCGGGAGATTGCCGGCGCCGGTGCCGAGCGGTGGGGCGCTGAGGTGCGCGAACTGCCACTCCTGCGCCTGGTGCAGGGTCGAGAGCCAGGCGCGCGCGACGTTGCCGCGCGTCACGGGCTCGGTGTCGCTGCGGATCACGGCGTGGATGACGAACTCCGCCGGTAAATCGCCGCCTGCGGCCGTGACGACGGCCGCACCGACGCCAAGCTCGCGATTCAGGCGAATGCGGTTCTGGAATTCCTCGCCGCCGACGATTTCCAGGCGGCGCAACGCGGCAGCCGTGGGATCGAGGCGAGTGGTGGCGGGACGGACGAGGACGTCAGCGGCGAACGATGCGAGATCGTCCACGACTACTCGAATCACCTCCCGGTCATTTCCCGGGAGCGGCGGTACATGGCGGTTGCCTCATCGGGCCGATTCAGACGATCGAGCACCTTGCCGATGCCATAGAGCGCCTTGGGATTGGCGGGCTGCAGCTCGACGGCGCGCTCATACGCCGCCAGCGCGCCGGTGAGGTCATCCATGTGATTCAGCGCTTCGCCGAGGTAGTACCAGGCCGCGGCGCGGCCCGGCTCGATCTCGACGGCGCGTTTGAGCTGGGCGATGCCCTCGGGCCACATGCCGCGCCGGGTGAGCACGATGCCGAGATTGAACAACGCCTCGCCGTTCGACGGCTCGGCGCGGAGCACCCGTTGCAGATCGCGCTGCGCCGCGGCGTAGCGAACGGTCGCCGCCAGCACGGCGGCGCGGTTCAGGAGCAGCGCGGGATTATCCGGCTCGCTCTCGAGTGCGCGGTCCAGCTCGGCCAGCGCGCCGTCGCGATCGCCGCGCGCGTCCAGAATCAGCGCGAGGTTGTTGCGCGCCTTCACGTGGTTCGGATCGCGCGCGAGCAGATCGCGATACGACGCCGCTGCGCGCTCACTGTCGCCGCGCTCGCTCGCCTCGCGGGCGGCGACGTACAGCGGATCGTCAGACGCGGGCGCCGCAGGCTCGGGCGGGGCGGTCGAGGTCGGCGCAGGCGCTGGAGGTTGTGGAGGTGACGGCTCCGGTGCTTTCAGTGCCTCGTCCTCGTCCAGCCTGGACGTAGGTCCGGAATTCGCGGCCACGGGCGCGACGCGGATGGGAGGCGGCAGCTCGGCACGCGCCACGTCGTCAGGCGTGGCGATCGCGCCGGTCTGGGTGAGCGACTCGGCCTCCTCGATCAGGTCCGCCGCGACGCGCGCCCGCTCCTGGGACGTCTGCCAGCGCCGCTCGCGCTTGGGATCCCGGTCCTTTGGGTTGTTCATCATGGGGCAGCTAACGTAGGAAACCGGCCCGGGTTAAGCAAGAGAAACGACGGGAGAGTTGACCGAAGTACGGGGCCCCGAGTAGCCTCCGGTTCTATGCCCGGTGATGCCCTCATCGTCCGCGGGGCCCGCGAACACAACCTCAAGAACATCGATGTCGAGCTGCCCCGGAATGCCCTGGTCGTGATCACGGGGTTGTCCGGATCGGGGAAGTCGTCGCTGGCCTTCGACACCATCTACGCCGAAGGCCAGCGCCGCTACGTCGAGTCGCTGTCGGCGTACGCCCGCCAGTTCCTCGGGCTCATGGACAAGCCCGACGTGGATGCGATCGAAGGGCTCTCGCCCGCGATTTCGATCGAGCAGAAGACGGCCGGCGCCAACCCGCGCTCGACCGTCGGCACGATCACGGAGATCTACGACTACCTCCGTCTGCTCTGGGCCCGCACCGGGACGCCGCATTGCCCCAACGATGGGACACCGGTGGAACGGCAGTCCGCGTCGCAGATAACCGATCTCGTGCTCGCGTGGCCGGACGGCACCAAGATCGAGGTGCTCGCGCCGCTGGTGCGCGGGCGCAAAGGCGAGTTCCGCGACGTGTTCGAGGCGATGCAGAAGCAGGGATTCGTGCGGGTGCGCGTGAACGGCGAGACGTACGACCTGTCGAACGTGCCCAAGCTCAACCGGCGCCAGAATCACGACATCGCGGTCGTGGTCGATCGACTCGTGGTCCGCGCCGCCGATCGCAGCCGGCTCGCCGATTCGATCGAGACGGCGCTCAAGGCGGCGGACGGCGTGGTCGAGGTCGTGCGCCAGCCGGGGGGGGGCTCGCCGCGGTCACGGCTGTTCTCGGAGCGCTACGCGTGCCCCAAGTGCGGGCTGTCCATGCCGGAGCTCGAGCCGCGGCAGTTCTCCTTCAACTCACCCTATGGCGCCTGTCCCGACTGCTCCGGGCTCGGCACCCGGCGCGAGGTGAATGCCGACCTCGTGCTCGGCGACCACAGTCTGTCGATTCTCGAAGGCGTCGTGCTGCCCTGGGGCGAGCCGAGCGGGTATTTGAAGAAGGTCGTGCTCCCGGCGGTCGCCAAGACATACAAGTTCGATCTCGACGCTCCCTGGAAACAGCTGTCGCCGGCCGTGCAGAAGCTCCTCGTCAAGGGCGCGCCGGGAAAAACGATCACCTATCAGTACGACAGCGAGCGCTGGCACGGCTCCTACGAATCGGGCTGGAAGGGCGTCCTCGATCATGTCGAGAAGCGTTACCGGGAGACGGCGTCGGACGCCGTGCGCGAGCAGCTCGAGCAGTACATGGTCGAGCAGCCCTGTCCCACGTGCGGCGGGCGGCGACTCAAGCCGGAAAGCCTGTCGGTCCTGGTCGCGGGGAAGAGCATCGGCGAGGTCGTGGCCCTGCCGGTGCGCGCGGCGCTCGAGTTGTTCACGAATGTGCGCGGGCTCAATCCGGACGTGGCGGGGCCGATTCTGAAAGAGGTCACCGACCGGTTGCGGTTTCTCGTCGACGTCGGCCTCGATTATCTCACGCTCGATCGCTCGGCCGCGACGTTGTCGGGAGGCGAGGCGCAGCGCATCCGGCTGGCGACGCAGATCGGCAGTCGTCTCGTCGGCGTGCTGTACATCCTCGACGAGCCGTCGATCGGCCTGCACCAGCGCGATAACGCGCGCTTGCTCGCGACGCTCAAGGAACTGCGCGACCTCGGCAATACGGTGCTGGTGGTGGAGCACGACGAGGAAACGATTCGCAGCGCCGATTACGTCGTGGACCTGGGACCGCGCGCGGGCCGGCACGGCGGCGAAGTCGTGGCCGCGGGCGTGCTCGAGCAGGTGCTCCAGCACCGCGATTCGCTCACCGCGCGCTACCTGCGCGGCGAACTGCGGATCCCGGTGCCTCCGCAGCGGCGCATTGTGCGTGAGGACCGCGTACTACGCGTGCGGGGTGCTCGACACCATAATCTCAAGGACCTGACGGTCGAGATCCCGCTCGGGACGTTTGTCGCGGTGACAGGCGTGTCGGGCTCCGGAAAATCGACGCTGGTCACCGATATCCTGTATCAGGCGCTCGCCCGCCATTTCTATCGGGCGAAGGTCGTGCCCGGGGCGCACGAGCGGATCGAAGGGCTCGATCACATCGACAAGGTCATCGACATCGACCAGAGCCCCATCGGCCGGACGCCGCGATCCAACCCCGCGACGTACACGGGATTGTTCACGCCCATCCGCGAGCTGTTCACGTATCTGCCGGAGTCCAAGCTGCGCGGGTACGGGCCGGGCCGGTTCTCGTTCAACGTGAAGGGCGGGCGCTGCGAAGCGTGTCAGGGCGACGGGCTCGTGAAAGTCGAAATGCA
>Ga0137427_10001147_pt1 | contig 12263 bp, 6 predicted proteins | sample EasRivERMZT700_2_FD_102309 | JGI IMG/M metagenome (GOLD analysis project Ga0137427, IMG submission 102309) | Soil microbial communities from meander-bound floodplain in the East River, Colorado, USA - East River MetaG ERMZT700_2 | ecosystem: Environmental > Terrestrial > Soil > Floodplain ...
AACCCGGCCTCTACACGCTGCGCGTCGAGGCGACGACCCCCTCCGGCATCACGAGCGGCGACACGACCTATCTGCGTGTGGGCGACATGAACAGCGAGTTCTTCGACGCCGAGATGCGTGAGCCGCTGCTGCAGCGCATCGCGCGCGAGACGGGGGGACGCTTCTACACGCCGGCGACCGCGTCCACGCTTGCCGAGGATGTGTCGATGAGCAAACGCGGCGTGACGGTCGTGAACCAGATGGATCTGTGGGACATGCCCGCGGTGTTGCTGCTGCTGGTCGCGCTGGTGTCCGCGGAGTGGGGATATCGGAAAGCGCGGGGGCTGGCATGAACATCGGGAGAGGGGAGAGGCGTGCGGGGTTCCTCGCGGGTGCGGCGTTTCTGAGGGGCGCTGCGTTTCTCATGCTGCTGTCGGCGGCGGTGCCGAATCGTGCGGTCCTGCAAGCGCAGACCCACGTTCTCATCGTGAGCGGTCTCGGTGGCGACGCGAAGTACAAGAAGTCATTCGCGTCGCTGGCGGATTCGCTGGCGGGCGCCATCGGTACTCGGTACGGCATTCCGGCGGCGCAGGTTACCTGGCTCGCCGAGGACAGCGTGTCGAAGGCGCCCCGGTTTCGCGGCCAATCCACGAAGGCGAACATCGAACGCTGGGTGCAGCAGACGGCGACGCGTGCGGGCGCGGGCGACCAGGTAGTCATCGTGCTCATCGGGCATGGGAGCGGCGACGGGGAAGACTCGAAGCTCAGTCTTCCTGGGCCGGACCTCTCGGCGCGCGATTTCGCGCAGCTGCTGGCGCGCTTCCCCACGCAGAAGACGGCCTTCGTCAATCTCTCCAGCGCGAGCGGCGACATGGTGCCGGTGTTGTCGGCGCCGAATCGCGTGGTGATCACGGCAACGAAAAGCGCGTTCGAGCGAAACGAGTCGCATTTCGCCGAGTACTTCGTGCGCGCGTTGACCGCGGACGGCTCGGACACGGACAAGGACGGACGGATCTCGCTGCTCGAAGCCTTCAAGTTCGCCTCCGCCGAAACGAAACGTCTTTACGAAACGGACGAGCGGATGCAGACCGAGCACGCACAGCTGGACGACGACGGCGACCGCACCGGTCATCCGGACCCCGACGGTAAGTTGGGGGAAGGGGCGTTCGCGCGGCGGTTCTTCCTCGATGCGGGAGTATCCGCGTCACGGGCGGGCGTGAACGATCCCCGATTGGGCGCGCTATACACCGAGAAGTTCGCGATCGAGGAACAGATCGAGCAGCTCAAGGCGCGGAAGGCGGCGATGCCGCCGAACGCCTACGACGACGAGTTGGAGAAGTTGCTGGTTCAGCTGGCGCTCAAGGCGCGGAGCATCCGCGAAATCGAGGGCAGAAAGTCATGAACCGCGGATACATACGGGTTGCCCGGATTGCGTCGCTGGCGGTGGCGCTGACGGCGGGCGGAGCGGGCGCACAAGGCAGCCCGCTCAGTGAAGCGCGCGATTCGATCCGAACGGGGAAGTACAAGGACGCGATCGCGATGCTCGCCAAGATCGGCCCGGCCGATACCGAGTGGGTGGACGCGCAGCGCGAGCTGGCACGCACGTACGCCACGGTCGGACGCTACGACGATGCGGAGGCCGTGGCGCGGCGCGCCACGTCGGCGAAGGGGGGCGCGTTCCTCTGGAACACGCTCGGCGAAGTTCTCCTCCTGCGCGGCAAGCGTGCGCCGGCCGAGAGCGCATTCGTCCGTGCCGTGGCGGAGCATGTGCCGGACAGCCTGACCGCGGCGCTCAATCTCGCCGTGGTGCACTACGATCGGGGCGACCGCGCCCGGGCGATGAAGGAATTCGACCGCTTCATCGACGTGTACAACGCCGGCGGCGACCTGACGAGCGACGACCTCGTCGCGATCGCTACCGCCGTCGAATACCTGGGCGTGAACGATCCACAGTTGTTCAAGGACGCGCTCAAGGCATTCGACAAGGCGCTGATGGCGGATGGCGAGAACATCGAAGCCCGCGTGAAACTCGGCGAGCTGTTCCTCGACAAATACCAGTTCGGCGAGGCGCAGAAGACCTTCGAGGAAGTGCTGTCGTTGAACCCGTCGCATCCACGGGCCCTGCTTGGCGCGGCGCGACGGTTGGAGGCCGATGGGAAGCCGGGCGTGGACTCGCTCGTTCGCATGGCGCTGAGCGTCAACCCCGATTACGTCGATGCGCACATTTTCCGCGCCGAGCAATTCATCGACCTCGAAGAATACGCGGCGGCACAGCAATCGATCGACCGCGCGCTGCGTGTGAATCCCAACGCGTCGCGCGGCATTGCGGTCGCGGCCGCGATCAAGTTTCTCGCGCACGACAACGCCGGCTACGAGGCCCTGCGGCAGCGTGCGCTGGCGCTCGATCCGGCCGATGCCGAGTTCTACGCGACGATGGCCGAAATGGCGGGCCACGTGCGGCTTTATTCCGCGGCGGTGGATTTCGCCAAACAGGGCGTGGCGGCGGACCCCAAGAGCTGGCACGCGCACGGTCTGCTGGGGATGAACCTGCTGCGCCGCGGGCAGATCGACGGCGGGAAGAAGAGCCTCGACGTGTCGTTCGCGGGGGATCCGTACAACGTCTGGATCAAGAACACGCTCGACCTGTTGGACACATACAAGAACTATGACGAGCTGACGAGCGAGCACTTCCGCTTCATGATCGAGAAGTCGGAGTCGGCGGTTCTTTCGATCTATCTCAAGGAACTTGCCGAGCAAGCCTACTCGACGTTCGCGACGAAGTACGCGTACACGCCTCCGCCTCCGGTGCGGATTGAAGTTTATAGAAGTCATGCCGACTTCTCGGTTCGGACCGTCGGTCTCGCGGGGCTGGGTGCCCTGGGGGTGAGCTTCGGCACCACGCTCGCCTTCGATTCCCCCGCGGCCAAAGACGCCGGTCCGTTCAACTGGGGGTCGACGGTGTGGCACGAGTTGGCCCACACGTTCACGCTCGGAATGACGGACCACCGCGTACCGCGCTGGCTCTCCGAGGGGCTTTCCGTCTATGAGGAGCACAAGGCGAAGCCGGGTTGGGGATTCAACGTCACCCCCGATTTCATCATTGCGTTCAAGACGGGGAAGCTGGTGCCGGTGAGCCGGATGAACGACGGCTTCATGCATCCGGCATTTCCGCAGCAAGTCGGGCTTTCGTACTACCAGGCGTCGCTGGTCTGCGACTACATCGCGCGGGACTGGGGGGAGCCGGCACTGCTCAAGATGCTGCTTGCCTACAAGGAAGGTCAAACGACCGAGCAGGTCTTTCAGAAAGTCCTCAACACAGACATCAAGGCGTTCGACAAGAAATTCGACGACTACGTGCGTGCGCGGTTCGCCAGCGCGATCGCGTCGCTGCCGGCGGAGCCGCCGGAAATCGACCGTCGGATGCCGGCCCAGGAGCTGCTGCGTCGCGCCGCGGCGGCGCCGGGTGATTTCGGCGTCCAGTTGATGGTCGGTGCGGCGCTGGCGGCGCAAGGGAATCTCGACGCCGCGATCGCGCCGCTGGAGAAGGCGCGGTCACTGTTCCCCGAATACGGCGGCGGCGACAGTCCGTCCGCGCGGCTCGCCGACATTTACGCGAAGAAGGGGGAGGATCGGAAAGCCGCCGACATGTTGGCAAAGTGGGTGACGCTGACCGAAACGAACTACAAAGGGCTCCTCGAGCTCGCGACGCTGCTGGAGAAGCTGGGCGATCTGCGCGGCGCGGCGGAGGCGGTCGATCGTGCGATGTACGTGAACCCGTTCGACATTGCGCTCCATCAGCACCTCGCGGACCTGTATAAGGCGGTCGGCAGCCCCAAGCAGGTGGTGCGCGAGCGAATGGCGGTGGTTGCGCTGGCGCCCGTGGACAAGGCCGACGCGCTCTACCAGCTCGCGCTGGCCCACCACGAGGCCGGGGACGCTGCGCGCGCGCGAACGGCCGTGCTGCGCGCGCTGGAGGAGGCGCCCAATTTCGAGCGGGCGCAAACGCTCTTGCTGACGCTGTACGAGGCACGGAATCGCAGCGGGGAGAGGACGCCATGAAAAAACGGGAGAGGTGTGTGGGCGCGTTCGCGGGGACGAGTCGCACGAGCGCGGTGCGGCCGGACGTCGTGATCGCCGCGTTGAGCCTGGCGCTCGTCGTGAGCTCGACGGCGCAGGCGCAGCGGCGAAACCGAGGCTTCGGTATGGAGCTGGCGGATCAGAGCGGCTACTACGTTCACCCCGATTTCCGCGGCAACCACGCGTACGACGGTCGGTTCACGTGGGCGCGCATCAAGTACCGCGGATACTTCAAGTTCGGCCCGGAAGGACCGGGCTGGTCGCACGACTATCCGCGCTCGGACTCGCACATCATGTCGATCATGCGCGAGATCACGTCGCTGCGCCCCTTTCAGCGCGAGGGAGGCATCATCGGCGGGAACGTGTTCGCGTTCGACGACCCCGAGCTGTTCAAGTATCCGATCGCCTACTTCTCGGAGCCCGGCGGCTGGACGATGAGCGAGAAGGAGGCAGCGGGTTTCCGCAACTATCTCCTCAAAGGCGGCGCCATCATCGTCGACGACTTCGGTGGGGCGGACGAGATGTACAACTTCGTTCAGCAGCTCGCGCTGGCGATGCCCAAGGCGAAGGTTCTCCCGCTGCCGAAGACGCACCCGATCTTCAACTCGTTCTTCGAGATCGACGTCGAGAAGATTCCGTGGCGCCGCGGCAGCGCCTATCGCGGCATTCCCGAGTACTACGCGCTGTACGAAAACAACGACCCGTCGAAGCGGGTCATGATGGTCATCAACTACAACGCCGACCTGGGCGAGTATTGGGAGTTCTCCGACGAGGGCTTCGCGCCGGTCGATGAATCGAATGAAGCGTACAAGCTCGGCGTGAACTACCTCGTCTATCTGCTGACGCACTGAACGCGCTCGTCGCCCCTTTCCCCGCATCATTCACGGAGATCGTTTCTTGGCCACGACTATCTCGACGCCAGCGCTGGAATCCACTGACGACATCGCCCTCGCGGACCGACTCAAGGCCGGACACGACCAGGTCATTTCCGAGCTGCACAAGCTCATCGTCGGGCAGGAAGACGTCATCGAGCTCGTGCTCCTGTCCCTGTTCACTGGGGGCAACAGTCTGATCGTCGGCGTGCCCGGCCTGGCGAAGACGCTGCTCATCAACTCGATCGCCAAGGTGCTCGATCTGAAGTTCTCGCGCATTCAGTTCACGCCGGACTTGATGCCGAGCGACATCACCGGCACCGACATCATCCAGGACGATCCCGAGACCGGCCGCCGGCACATGCAGTTCATGCCCGGTCCGATCTTCGCCAACATCGTGCTGGCCGACGAAATCAACCGCACGCCGCCCAAGACGCAGGCGGCGCTGCTCGAAGCGATGCAGGAGCATCGCGTCACGGTGCAGGGCAAGACCTATACGCTGCACGAGCCGTTCTTCGTGTTCGCCACGCAGAACCCGATCGAGCTCGAGGGCACGTATCCGCTCCCCGAGGCGCAGCTCGACCGCTTCATGTTCCACATCATCATGGACTACCTCGGCGAGAACGACGAGGTACAGGTAGCGGTGTCGACGACGGCGGTGCCGAACTATCGCTTCCAGCACGCGATCAGCGGCGCGGACATCGTGGCGTTCCAGCAGCTCGTGCGCCGCGTTCCGGTGGCCGAGCCGGTCGCACGCTACGCGGTGAACATCGCGCGCATGAGCCGTCCCGGTCCCAAGGCCCCCGACTTCATCAAGCAATGGGTGTCGTACGGCGCGAGCACGCGCGCGCCGCAGCACCTCATTCTCGGCGGGAAGGCGCGAGCGCTCATGGACGGACGTTTCAACGTGAGCTTCGACGATATCCGCGCACTGGCCAAGCCCGTCCTCCGCCACCGCGTGCTCACGAACTTCCATGCGGAGTCGGAGGGGGTAAAGACCGACACGATCGTGGAGAAACTGTTGGCGGTTGTGCCGGTGCCGAAGAGTGGAATGTAGGAAGGCGCGAGAGGGTAGAGGGGAGAGGGGAGAGGGGAAGAGGCGTGCGGGGGTGGCGTTTCAACGATGAGGCGATGAGATGACGGCAGTAGCGACGCCCGCGAGGGCGCAACAGCAAACCAGTTTTCTCGATCCGGCGGTGCTTGCGCGGATCGGGAATCTCGAGCTGCTCGCTAAGACCGTCGTCGAGGGATTCATCAACGGGCTCCATCGGTCTCCGCACCTGGGTGCGTCGACGGACTTCGCTGAGCATCGGTCGTACATGCCGGGCGACGACATCCGTCGCATCGACTGGCGGCTGTACGCGCGCAGCGACCGCTACTTCATGAAGGAGTACGAAGCGGAGACGAACACGAATTTTCGCGTCGTGCTCGACGTGTCGCCGTCCATGCGCTACGGGGCGTCGTCCCAGGACAACCGGCTGTCGAAGCTCACGTATTCCTGCTATCTGGCGGCCTGCCTGACGTACTTCTCCAGTCTGCAGCGAGACCGGATCGGGCTGGCGACCATCGACGGCGACCTCGTCGACTACGTGCCGCCGTCGGCAAAACATCTCCAGCAGATTCTGCACGCGCTCGATCGAACCGATCGCAAGGCGACGGCTGCGACGACAGCGGCCCCGGCAACGTCGCGCGCGAAGTCACAGCTGCTGCCGCCACTGCGCAAGCTGTCGGAGACGGTGCGCCGACGCAGTATCGTGGCCGTGATCTCGGATTTCTACGAGGACCCGAACGACGTGCTCGACGCGCTGAGTTATCTGCGCGGCCGCGGCAACGACATGATCGTCTTCCACGTGCTGGATCCGCGGGAGCTGGAGTTCCCGTTCACGGATACCGGCAACTTCATCGACATGGAGACGGGCGAGCGCATGCCGGTGATCCCCGAATACCTCCGCAAGCAGTATCGCGAGTTGATCAACGACCACACCGCGACGCTTGCCAAGCGTATGGGTGAGCAGCGGATCGACTATTCGCTGTTCGACACCTCCAAGCCGCTCGACAAGGCCTTGTTCACCTACCTCGGGGCGCGTCAGCGCTTCAACCGGGTGCGCTGATGAATTTTCTCGCACCCGCGTTTCTGGCGGCCCTCGCCGCGATCTCCGTTCCTGTCATCATCCATCTGATTCATCGCGAGCGGAAAACGGTCGTCGAGTTTCCGTCGCTGATGTTCCTGCAGAAGATTCCGTCTCGCTCGGTGCGGCGGCAGAAGCTTCGGCATCTCCTGCTGCTCGCGCTGCGGTGCCTGGCGCTTGCGCTCCTCGTGTCCGCGTTCGCGCGCCCGTTCTTCGAGCGGCAGCGCGCCGCCGCCGGCGGACTCACCGGAGCGCGCGAAGTAGTGGTGCTGCTCGACCGATCGGCGAGCATGGGCTACAGCGATCGCTGGACACGGGCGCGCGACGCGGCCAAGAAGGCGGTTTCCGGCTTGACGGCGACGGATCGGGCGACGCTGGTGCTCTTCGCCACGGATGCGTCGGTGGCGAGCGAGCCGATGGCGACGCCCGACCGCGTAGCGGCGGCGATCGGCGCCGCCAAGCTGAGCTCCGAGGGAACGCGCTACGGGCCGGCGCTCAAGCTGGCGTCGCAGATCACCTCCGCGTCGAACCTGCCGCGTAAGGAAGTGGTGCTCATCTCCGACTTCCAGACCATCGGGTGGAGCGGCTCGAAGCATGACGAGGTCGTGCTGCCGTCGGGGACGAAACTGACACCGGTAGACATTGGCGGCGGCTCCACGCCGGACGCCGCCGTCTCGCAGGTGACGACCGAGCGGAGCGCCACGGGAGATCGCGACCAGGTGACGGTCGGGGCCCGCATCACCAACCTCGGCGCTGCGCAACGGAAAGTGCGCGCGACCCTCGAGGTCGGCGGACGTTCCGTCCAGTCGACCGAGGCGACGATTCCGGGGAGGAGCGCGCAGCAAGTGAGCTTCCTTCCGATTGCGATTCCCAGCGGCGCGACGCGCGGCTCGGTGAGCATCACCCCGGACTCGCTCACCGAAGACGACGTCCTGAACTTCACGATCGCGCCCGACGCCTCGGTATCGGTGCTCGTCGTCGAACCGTCCAGCCCGCGCGCCAACCAGAGCCTGTACCTGAGTCGCGCGTTGGCGATCGGCGACCGGCCGTCGTTCCGCGTCGACGTCAAACGCATCGACGCGCTCACACCGGCTGACATGGACGGCCGCGCGCTCGTCGTACTCAATGAAGTGACGCCGCCGTCGGGCGCCGTTGGGGCACGGCTCCGGTCAATGGTGAGCACTGGGGGAGGCGTCGTGCTGATTCCCGGCGATCAGACCGTAGAGCGCTGGCCCACGGAGTGGCGTCAGCTTCTCCCGGCGCAGGTTGGCGATCTCGTCGACCGATCGGGGGAGGCGGGCGGAACCTTGTCGTCGGTCGACTATGCGCACCCCGTGTTCGAACTCTTCAACGCGCCGCGGAGCGGCGACTTCTCCACGGCGCGGTTCTACCGATACCGCAGGCTATTGGCGCGGGGCGACACAGGTGTGGTGGCCCGGTTCGACGATGGCTTTCCGGCGATGATCGAGCGGAGCGTTGGCTCGGGGAAGGTGGTGCTATGGGCGTCGACGATGGATTCCCATTGGTCCAATCTGAATCTTCAGCCAGTGTTCCTGCCGTTTGTGCACCAGCTGGCCCGGCACGTGGGGAGATATGCGGATCCCCGGCCTTGGTTCACTGCCGGCGAAGTCCTTGATTTGTCGAGACATGGCGAACTGACGACCAAGTTCACGCAGGGCCGTGGCGCCGATTCGGCGAGCGAGCTCATTCTCGACTCCCCGTCGGGGAACCGGGACCGTGTGACCGCGACGGGTGCCGCGCATCTTGTTACACTGAGGGAGCAAGGGTTCTACGAGTTGCGCGGACCGGATACCCCCGTCGGCAGTGGACGGCCGATTGCTGTGAATATTGATCCGGCCGAGTCGGATCTGTCGCACCTCGACCCGCAGGAGCTCGTTGCCGCCGCGACTACCGCGAGTGTGCAGCGCGATGCTGGAATCGACGCCAACGCCGCGACCCGCGAAGAGCAGGAACGTCGGCAGAAGCTTTGGTGGTATTTGCTGCTCGGTGCTCTGCTGGTGCTGGCGGTGGAGACGGCGGTGTCCAATCGGTTGTCGAGAGTGACCACGTAGGTCCAAGGTCCAGGGTCTACGACCTAGACGCTGAACCGAGCGGTTCCAGAAAGGGGGACACATGGAGAGCGTTCGCGGAGTAGGGCTGCCATCCGATCAACTGCTCGGGGTAGTGCGCGGCGTGCGGACCCGGTGGCGGGCCAAGCGCGCGATGCGCGGAGCGGCGATCACACTGGCGGGGGGGTTCCTCATCCTGCTCGCCATGACCGCGCTGATGCATGCGCTCAAGTACTCGGATGGGGCCGTGCTCGCGAGCCGCATCGTGGCCGCACTGGCGATCGTGGCGCTGGCGATCTGGGCGATCGTTCTGCCGCTCTTGCCGCGGCTGCGCGACGAACAGGTCGCATTGTATCTCGAAGAGCACGAGCCGTCGCTCGACGCCTCAGTCGTGACGGCTGTCGAGGTGCAGCGCGAACCGCCGGCGGGTTTGGCTGCGACGATGTTCCGGTCGCCCGCATTGATCGAGCGTCTCACCAGGGGGGCCCTCGAGCGGGTGCATCGCGTGAACGACGGTCGAGCCGTCGACTCGGGCGAGCTGCGCCTCAACGCCGGGATCCTCGCCGCAATCGCGTTGGCGGCCTTGGTGGCGACGATGTTCGGACCTCCGGCGCTTCGGCACGGTCTCAAGCTGTTGCTTGCGCCATGGGATCGCTCGGAGCCGGCAACGCTTTTCAGCATTGCTGTCGAGCCGGGGAACGTGACCGTGGCGAAAGGAGGGGATCAGCTCATCGCGGCGCGGCTGCGCGGGTTCGACGCCGAGCGTGTGGAGTTGCTCGTACGGCCGGCGGACTCGGCGTCGTGGACGCGCCTGACGATGTCGCCGGACAGCGGGACCGGCGGACGCTACTCGTTCCGTTTGTTCGATATCGGCGGGAAGACCGAGTACGCGGTCGAGTCGAACGGCGTGCGGTCGAACGCGTACATGATCGCGGTGGCCAACCTGCCATTTGTGAAGCGACTCGATCTGCAGTATCGCTATCCGGCGTACACGCAGCTCGCTCCGCAGACGGTCGACAGCACCGGTGACATCGCCGCGCTCAAGGGCACGATGGTTCGGATCAAGGTCTCGACGACCATGCCGACCTCGGGCGGACGCGTCGTCATCGATGGCGGCGATACGCTCAAGCTCGCGCCGACGGCGGACGGGTCGCTCGTCGCCATGCTGCGAGTGGAGAAGCCTGGCTTCTACAAGGTCGAGCTCGAAGGGCCGAACGGACGCATGTTGACCGGCTCGCTCGACTACACGATCGACGTGCTTCCCGACCGCGCGCCGACGGTACGCTTCGTAAAGCCCGGCCGCGATGCGAAGGTGCTGGCCGTGGACGAGGTGTACACCGAGGCGCGCGCCGAGGACGACTACGGCGTCGCGAAGCTGGATCTCGTGTATTCGGTGAACGGCTCCGCGGAGAAGGTCGTGCCTCTGCACGAGGGCACGCGCGCGATCCGTGACGTGTCGGCGGGGCACACGTTGATGCTCGAGGGCTTCAAGCTCGAGCCGGGAGACGTCGTCTCTTACTACGCGCAGGCCACGGACAACAACGGCGTAAGCGGACCGCAGCACGCGAAGAGCGACATCTACTTCATGCAAGTTCGTCCATACGCGCAGGACTACCGCCAGGCGCAAAGCGGGGGTGGCGGCGGCGGTGGCGGCGGTGGTGGCGATCAGGACAATCCCGGGCAGCTGTCGGCGACGCAGCGCGACATCATCGCCGGAACGTTCAAGACGGCGCGCGACAGCGCGCAGACCGACAAGAAATCGCTCGAGCAGAACATCACGACGCTGCGGCTCGCGCAGCAGCGGCTGCGAGAGCAGGTCGACGAGCTGTCCCGCCGGCTGGTGGAACGCGGCATCGCGCAACGCGACACCATGTGGAAGAAGATCGCCGACCTTCTACCCTTGGCCGCGGCGGCGATGGACACCGCCGGAAAACGGCTGGCGTCGGGAAGTCCCACGTCGGCCCTCCAGCCCGAGCAGCGTGCGCTGCAGCAACTCCAGCGGGCGGAGGCGCTGTTCAAGGACATTCAGGTGAGTATGGGCCAGCAGGGCGGAGGCGGTGGCGGTGGCGGCGGCCAGACCAAAGCCGAAGACCTCGCGGACATCTTCGAACTGCAAAAAGACAAGCTGCGCAACCAGTACGAGAGCGTGCAGCGCGGCCAAGGCCAGCAGCAGCAGGAACAGCGCGCCGCCGACAGCCAGGTAGACGAGACCGCGGACAGACTCAAGCAGCTCGCTACGAGACTGCAGCAAGAGAATGAACGCGCGCGCCGGAAGGCCGACAGCCTCGGACAGACTGGCGCGAGTGGCGGGCAGGGTCAGCGGCAGCTCGCCCAACAGGTCGAAGAGCAGGCTCGCCAGCTCGAACGACTCGCGCGCGAGCAGCAGTCGCAGCAGATGTCCGACGCCGCCCGGCGGTTGCAAGAAGCCGCTGATGCGATGCGGCGTGCCGCGGCCAACGGGCAGCAGACGGGTGACGCGGCGGCTGCCGCGAAGAAGTTGGAGGAGGCACGCCGTCTTCTCGATCAGGAGAAGAACGGCCGCGCGTCGCGCGACGTGAACGACGCGATTCGCACGGCGCAACAACTCGCCGAGCAAGAGAAGAAGGTCCAGTCGGACGTATCCCGCCTGGGTCAGGCGACGGCCGCCGGCGACACGGGCCGGGCGCAGCTCCAGCAGTCGATCGCGCAGCAGAAGGGCGCCATGGCGGATCAGGTGCGTGAGTTGAAGCAGCGGCTCGATCGGATGGCGCTCGACTCGCGGCGCGACCAGCAGGCGACGTCGCGCGCGCTAGAGCAGGCCGCCGATACGCTACGCGGCCGCAAGGTCGAGGAACGTCTGCGCGCGACGCAGCAGCAGGTGCGGTATGCGCCGCCGGATTGGATGAACAACCAGGAGCAGCAAATCGCCAGCGACATCGCCGATCTGGGGCAGCGGTTGCAGCAAGCCGCGCAAACCGCTCAATCGGGGGACGGGCAGCGTCAGCAATCACAGGCGGCCGACAAGGCGCGCGATCTGGTGCGTGGAGTGGAGTCGATGGACGAGCGGATGCGCCAGCGCGAACAGGCAGCGCAGTCGCGTCGCCTGTCCGACAACTCCGGGCGCCAGGGCCAGCAGGGGCAGCAGAACCAACAGGGTC
>Ga0137427_10001149_pt1 | contig 12259 bp, 23 predicted proteins | sample EasRivERMZT700_2_FD_102309 | JGI IMG/M metagenome (GOLD analysis project Ga0137427, IMG submission 102309) | Soil microbial communities from meander-bound floodplain in the East River, Colorado, USA - East River MetaG ERMZT700_2 | ecosystem: Environmental > Terrestrial > Soil > Floodplain ...
CGGGTAATCCCTGTGATGGATAATTCACACCACCACCCGGTAATGAATTATCCGGTCTACCGCCACTGAATCCCGGCACACCATAACCCGGATCTACTGGACCACCATCTAAGAACGTGATAATTGCCATACGTGAGGACATTGTTTTCTTCCTTTACTCTGATTATGGATGAGACTCTGTTGTAGACACACGCACGCCGGAATCATTCATTGACTGTGATGGTATCGAATGAATTCTCTTGACGGAAGGTAGGAGCGAAGATTACGAACTGTGGGGTCTGATTAGACGCGGACTCAGATGATTCCTTCTGAGGTTCAAGATTCTTGATGATGACTGCCATGTCTTTGGCTATTGCTGATAGATCACGTGCATCAGTATAGTCTAGCTTATCTTGTGTGATTGCGTTGAGTGCTCCAGAAAGAACTTTACCAGCTTTCTTAATAGATCTTTCTCTCGACTTGTTAATGTGTTTAATAATTTCTGACTTGGGTTGATTGTATGTAGTGGTACTTGTTGCACCCTTGGTATAGGCTGAGACTGACGAGGGGCTGATACCAAAGTCTTTAGCAAGATCGAGTGCAGCCTGTCTACCATTGATTACTGCCTCTTCGCCAATTATTTGTCGTAAGGAATCTGGAACATTAACATCCCCATCAGATCTTCCTTTAGTTGGGATATCAATAATCTCAGGAGTCTTAGCTTTAGACTTACCTGAAAGACGATCCAATTCCTGTTGAAAGAGATCATCAGAAACTAATCCAATAGGCATAATGAATCCATGTTATTAGGAGCACTTCCGTGAGAGAATCGTAGCACGGATCCGTCCGAAAGTCAAGTGGATCGCATCCTGTTGAATCCAAAGGAGTTCGGGGTTTGGATTGATCAAAATCTCAGTGCGAGCGGAGCGAGCTACTTATGTATTACTCTATGTATGGGACCGTAATATGGTACCTTATTTCTAATGTCTAAACTATAATGTGATTGCTAGCAAGCCCCCGTGTGCAGTGTAGATGGCACCATTCTTGCAGGGGTATACCCCCCTACCACACACGGGGGCTGATGTCAAGAAAAAAAAAAATAAAATGTTCATAAGTTTTTTTTTACTTGACAGTCCTACATAGTGGACAGTCACACACCTTGCCCTACCTCCCTCCCTCCCTCGCTCACACGCCCGGCCGGATGTCAAGCACAATCGACATGGCGACCCCGATAATTATTTTCGCTGATGCTGTCGATTTATGTTGCAGCAGGGTCAAGCCGTGGTATCCTTATCAAGTCGAAGGTGATTAGCGGGCTGGCACGCAAGCAAACCAGACCCTCGAAAGCCTAGACCAAGACACACCCGGCAGTCGGCCACGGTCGATAGCCGAGGGAACTTTCTGGGACGGTCAAACGTCTAATCTAGAGAAGCGAGAGGAGGTGAGGTAGCATGGAGAACAAGACTGGAAGTTCAGTAGCCAAGACCGCGTATGGTCAGAAGCTGGCGAATCCGATTGCGTATGACTACAAGTGGTCAAACTACACCGGATACGCGGAACTTGTGGCAGCGAACAACACTCTGTCCGAAGAGGAGCAGGTGAAGGTTCGCAACGTGGAGGCGCAGAACAATGCGCGTGCGGCGGCGCTGCAGGTTGCACTTGACGCTGCAGGCATTGTCAAGCCGACGCTGGACAATGACGAGCAGCTGAGACTCCGCGAAATGTTCAAGGTGCTGATGTCGTCTAAGAAGTATACGGACGATGAAGCGCGTGAACTGGCGGCGACAACGCTCGGCCTGTCGTGGGCTGAGTAGTCTGACTCCCTCTGCCATCGACATCTGGTGGCAGAGGGAACTTCTTCGACTTGGATAACGTCTAACTAATCATGGAGCGTGACACATGGAAAAAACGAATGCACAAAAGGTCGATGAACTGGCAGCGCGGCTGATGTATCTCGGAGTCAATCCGAAGCATGCGCGCTACAAGGCAGACCGCATCGTCAATTACGATGCTCACTTCGCCCACGAGCACGAGCAGAAGGAGGTGGGGGCATAGCCCCCTTTGTCCCCCAGACCACCCCCTGTGTAACCTGTGTAAGATCCCTCCCCACACGTCCTGTGTAAGCTGTGTAAAAACATCCCCCAAAGACTCCTGTGTAGATCCTGTGTAAATAATTAGTGTTCACTTTAATGTACAGTTACCCCTCTCCCTCTCTCCCTCCCCTACCACTATACCCCCATACGGGCGTCAATACGTTGACACATCCAAATGCTTGGATTTCCATAATCATAATCTATTCTTGTTTTTTTATTTTTTTTTTAAGAGGTATGAAAACATTAGTATTTTGTGGACACTTGACAGGACCGCGGTTTCGTGCTAGGATAGGGGGGTCAGAGAGACAGAGAGAGGGGTCACTGCTCACTAAAGTGGACACTTATTGGAGGGTATGATGTCGAAAAAGCGTCAGCACGTACATCAGTACATCAAGATCTATCCACACGCGCAGGGGAAAACTGTTATCAACAAGATCAATGGAGTGTGGGCGTGCGCACTTCCGGACTGTACTCATTATATGCCTCACAACGTAGAAGGCCAGGTTGAGGGAAAAATGAGTCGCTGCAACAGGTGTATGGAATATTTTATACTTGATCAATACAATATGCAGAATGATAGACCAATGTGTGATACATGCGCGAATCCATCAGGGATTGTCATTCCAGAGAGTTATGATCCTGAGAAGATGGAAGTACGTACATACTTGGCTAATAAATCAGGTAGAGAATTACATGAAGTCACTGATGCTGAAATTGAGCACAATATTCAGTTAAGGCGTATAGCTATGAATAAGATGTAGTGAGAATGATTAGAAGTGGGGCGCTTGCCCCAGTTTCCTAGATCTTGGGGTGTCGGGTCGGTTTCGGCCGCCGACACCCCCACATCTTGGGGCTTGACGGCCGCGCCGGGCCATGAGACAATCAAGGGTCGGCTCTATTTGCCGACCTAGTGACTTCCCAATAATCATTAGTATCACGTAGTTTCCGAAAGGACGTGAATCATTATCGGCTCAATCAATACAATCTATCGTCCCGATACTGATTCCGAAAGGAACAGGTAGATTCCCTATGAAAAGATTTTTCTGTAAGGTCTGCAAAAAGCAGAAACGTGTTAGACGTATGCCCGACTCTGTAACACAGGCGCAGGCATACAACGTGACAGAGCGTGTTGGAATGTGTTCATGGCACGTCATTGGACGTGTTCATGTTCCGCGTGTTCCATCCACGAAAATCAAAACTGTCACGGTGGCTGTAAAGTCACAGAATAAGAGAGTGAGATAATGGCTAATGCTAATGGCAAGTCACTCAAGGGTGACTGCGAATGTTGCCCTAATACAAACGTGCAGCTTTACATTCGCCACGGTAATATGGCTATGTGTGAGGAATGCGCGAAAAAGGAAGATTCCCTAGTCAAGTCGGCCAAACATATCATCGAAGTTAGTCAGAAGATTGATACAACGATTGAGGTTAAGGCCGATATCTACAATGCTCAGACGGTATCATTGACTGAGCTTCGTGGTGCTATCTGGGCTGATGTTTCCATCACAGATAGTGACAAGGAATACACGTATGCCAAAGAGACTCAGAAACGTCTCCTACACATTCAGAAAGTTATCTTCGACTCGAAGATTGCTGAGCGAGTTCTACAGACTGAATTGCAACAGTCAGTCTCCAGACAGACTGAAGCGCGACGTGCAGAGTTCAAGAATTTTGACGTTAATTATCGTCCGACTACAATCACCAAGAAAGAGAAAACTACTAAGCCAGCTAAGCAGGGCAAAAAGTCGTTCAATAAGCAAGAATTGAATGATGCCTGCAAAAAGTACGGAGTTCCAGCTAGTGGTGTGCAGTCAATCGTCATCAGCAGGAATATGTCGTATGACGCGGCGGCTAAGCATTTGGCGGGTCTTATGGGCCTACCGACTGCTGGCAAGTAGCTAGAGGTTAGACTAACAGATGACTAAACAAGAATACAATAGACAGGTCGATATGATTATTCAAGCTTACAAGGCTGGAGTAATCTCGGATACTGATGCGCGCGTACATCTGAATAACTTGACCGCCGAATACATTAGGACGGTCAAGTAATGACTAGACAAGAGGCGTCACAGTTTCTCAGAGATGAGATGAATAAACATGGTCTGACAGATTGGACCATTCGTCTCAATCAGAATCCCAATTCGTATTTCTTGGGATTGTGCTCGTATAAGGACAAATGTATCATATTGTCCGCGCATCACGTTGATATTCATCCGACACCTGATCTAATCAATACAATCAGGCATGAAGTGGCACACGCGCTAGTGGGTCCGGGCCACGGTCACGATAATGTATGGTCTGATAAGGCTAAGGAAATTGGTTGCGATAACACGCTCCCATGTTCTAATCTTACACTCAGTCCACAGATTATCGATGCTATCCGTAGTGGGGCTGATGTGGAAGTAACATTCGACGAGCATGTAATTCGCACGCCGAAATACAATATCACTCGACTACAGGACAAGTGTGAGAAGTGCGGTAAAGTCGCTAAAATGGTGTCAGAAAAGTTGATTGTCAATAAGTCTGACGATCAACCTGATGTCAAGCTCATCACACTAGAGTGCGGGCACATCATTTTCAAGAAGATCCCAAAGGGAACTCCGTTTCATAAGTTCCAGATGGGTGGCGACATCAATTGCACACATGAGTGGAATAAAAACACTTGTGTCAAGTGCAACAGAAAGCGACCGTACGATTTTCAGATCGAGGGAATGAAGTTTCTCGAAGCTGCACTATCAGTTAGTAAGGGTGGCGCGTGTTTCGATGAAATGGGATTAGGTAAAACGATTCAGGCTATGGGCGTGTTGAAATACCATGCTGAATTGTTGCCTACACTGTGGCTGGTAAAGTCCAGCACGAAGTATCAGACAGCATCAGCAATTCTGTATTGGATGGGTGATGAGCATGTTCCACAGATCATCAATACATCCAAGGATTGGCTGATTCCTGGCCTTAAGCACTACATCATCGGATACGATATGTTGGTGCATAAGTCACGGACTCTCAAGTCTGGTAAAGTGGTCAATTCTGGTTTCGACATAAGTCAATTTGACAGAGTTGGAATCAAGTGTGTCGTGTTAGACGAATGTCAACAGATTAAGAATGTTGACAGCACACGCACGCAGATGACACGTAAGGTCGTTAAGGACCGTAAAGTCATTCCATTGAGTGGGACACCGTGGAACAATCGTGGCAGTGAATTGTATCCAGTTCTGAACATGATGGATCCTATCAAGTTCCACAGTAATGAGGGATTCGTCAGACAGTGGGTTGACAAGTATTGGCATGGCAATACACTGAAAGAGGGTGGTATTCGCAACATCGCTGGATTCAAGGAATATACAAAGGATCTACTGATTAGGCGAGAAAGGACTGAAGTGTTACCAGAACTACCGTTGGTAAATAGAACTAAGCTGAATGTTATCATGGATACGACACAAGAGAAAGTCTATGATGACGCGGTAGAGGAATTCGTTAAGTGGTTTGAAGAGCAGAACGATAATCTTTCTGGTATGGCTATTATTGCAGCCATGCAAAAGATGCGTAGGCTTGTCGGACTCACTAAGATTCCAGCTACTCTGGAATACGTCGATGAGTTCGTTGAAGAGACAGACCGTAAGCTGGTCGTATTCGTACATCACAAGGATGTGGCGCATATCATCTTTGACGAAATCAGCAAAAAGTATGGGAGTGAGTTTCCTGTATTGAAGTTTGCAGCAGAGATGAATCCAGCAGATAAGTTCGCTACTCAGAACAAGTTCAATGAGTCGAAGCGTTCGATTATGGTTGCATCTACCCAATCGGCTGGAGAGGGTCTTAACCTCCAGACGTGCTCAGACTGTATTCTGCATGAACGTCAGTGGAATCCGGGGAAAGAAGAGCAGGCAGAGGGTAGATTTATCCGTATCGGCTCAGAAGCTACATCAGTCAATGCCATTTATGCACACATGAATGGATTGACTGCTATTGATCAGGCTTTGGATGCTATCGTGGAAAGAAAGAGGATTCAGTTCCACAGTCTGATGAATAATACTGATGCGCCTCAGTGGAATGAAGAGTCAATCATGAAGGAATTGGCTGATTCAATCGTTCGGGCGCATAGACAGAAGTTCAAGAAGTGAGATTCATCGATGAAGATGAGCTAACTATCGTGAAATTTGTAGGCGAGATAGCTGGTATGTTAGTATTAGGGAGACTGATTCTCCTAATACTATCATACCTGATGGGAGGTAACTAATGGCGAAACCAGTTCCACAGACACCCAGAGAACGTCTAATAGAGGGTAACGTGCGAGTAATCGCACCGTCTGGTAAGACTACTTGGAAACTCAAGTAGTTAGAGTGTAAGTAGGACTCACGAGCCTTAAGTGGTTCGTGGGTCCAATCGTATACTCTAACGAAAAGAAACTAAGTATGTCCGCTCTAGTGGAGAAAGCACTGAGATACTATCTAAAGAACGTAAAACTGGAGCGTGAACAATGAGCCGAGCATATATCGACGTGAGGGGAGTGTGGCCTGTGTATGTTAATGGGCTGGTAGCCTATGAACTACAGGGTATGACGCGGGAAGTTACTGTAGAGCAGGTAGAGGAAATTCAGACTCTACTTGACGATGAGTGGGACAAAGAAAAGGATGGTGACTAATGGGTGTTCATACTTTGACAGACGGTGATGATGCTGTGATGTATTGCTCAACCAGTGGTTGGGCATTCGGTCCAGTCTTTGACACGACATCAGATCATGATGCGGCAGATCGTATCGATCTGTTTCTTGACTGGATGAAGCAGTTCGGTAAGGACGTCCGTCAATACGAGGACAATAAACTTGAGGAAAAGTATACAGAGTTCCTCAAGGTGGAGGAACAGCTCTGGAAAGACAAGGAAGTCAAGGATAATGAAATGTATGAGGGAGGCTAACTATGAGCGCGTCACGAGAGGAGCGGCTGCTGGCACTGGCGCGATTTGGTGCCCATGTGCTGCACGAGGCGAACTGGATGGGTGGGCATTCGAGTGGGCGTGCGTTCCCTGTGCCTGACGCGCATCTCTGTGCTCATCCTGACTGCGTCCTCGTGCGTGAGGCCGCGTCTCCCACACATCCCAAGCCAACAAAGGAGAAACTATGAGTAACTATGATGAATATGATCTGTCCGAATCCAATAAGACAGACTACAGTATTACACGTATGAATCGGATGAACATGACATACGTGATGCGTGAGCTACCTCCGCCCGGTAATTCCACGGAGGTAGTCTGTGGCACGAAAGCAATGATTTTCAAGGCTAGTATCCACGAGATCAACCGTGGCTGGTTTCAATGGATGAATGGCGAGATGATTCAAGTCGCCTTTCCATTTCTAATGGCAGGTGAGCGAGAGTTCCTAATGACAGGAATTACACCTGATGAATGGGACGAAATGTTTAAGGAGCGTGAGTAATGAGACTGACTAGACTAGATGAGATGATCGCACTACTGAAGGAGAAGCCGCCTACTGATCCACTAATTATTGCCATTACAGAGGCAATTATTGAGTTGGGTAATAGGTTCGATGGGCATGATATTAGGATCGAGAAACTTCAGATAATGAACGGGTAGTTTACGTGGGGATGTGGTGAAATGGCATACACAGCAGACTTAAAATCTGCCGTCTAACGACATGAGGGTTCGACTCCCTCCATCCCCATAAACTAAAGGAGAAACTATGTATATGACTGATATGAAGCCACTCGCACACGGTAACATCCTCATCGTGGGTACTAAGGCAAGTAACTTTGACGAAGAGATACGCACTAATCCACGAGTTATATTGTGGGATGGACAGCACGAGAACTGGGTAAGGAAAGACATTCCACAGAATGTTCAGGCTATCTTTTTCACACGATTCATTGGACACAATGCATTCGGTAAGATTGTAGCCGAGGCACGTAAGAAGCATCTGACGGTTTTCAATCCGTTAGGGACGGGTACTATCGCACGTCAGGTCAAGGAACTCTTAGGGTCCGTTGAGCCTGTGCAGAAATTTGAAATAGAGACTAAGAAAGAGGTGGAAACTATGACTACTACTAAAGTGACTGGATACGGGAAATTGCCGGTGTTTATTCCGTTCATCGATTTTACGCTGAACAATCGAGCTAATGCTAAGATCCTTATGGAGAAGGCTAAGGAGCTTGGGGTAGAGTCTACTCCAGACTCATTGGCTAACTTCGTGGGGGCATACCGTAGGAAGATGAATCATTCGTCCCACAGGCGCACGCGGGTCAAGACTGAGACAGTCAAGACAGTTCAGACGATTGACACGTCAGTTGAGATGTTGGATAACATGATCAAGGATCTCACTGATATGCGTGCGTATCTGATTGAGACTACACGCGAGAACAAGGCATTGAAGGCCAAGTTGGATAAGTTCAAGAAGGTGTTCAATGAATAACATTAGTGTATTACACCCTTACAAGTATAAGGGTCAGTGGGTCTTTGACGATCCTGAGAAGGATCTGGTCAAGGAAGCATTTATTGCGGGATCAGATGAAATCATTAGTAAGATGGCGGGAGGTAAGGATAAGATCACAGTTCTATTCTCTGGGGAGGCATTCCCAGGACATCAGTTAATGATGGAGTGGACTGGTGAAGAGATGTCAGGTAATTGGTATCACTGTGTATCACTGGATATGCATGGCTGGTTATGCCCATCTCTACTGAAGTATTTCGATGAGGTTCCTCGTACGATTTACGCGCAGTTCAAGGCGGCTGAGTAATGGATATCATTCCAGAGCCGAAGAAGAATATCAGTCTGGATGCGACAGCTCTATCGAGTCTAATGTCATGTGCTAGATATCATGACATTAGATTCAATCATCGGCTCGTATCAGCTAAGGGTAAGTCCAACAGTATGGAAGTGGGTTCATTGATTCATAAGGTGCTTGAAGTCTATTACAAGCATATGATCAAGGGATTCAAGCGTGACGTTAGTATCGGTCAGGGTATGATAGCAGGTCAGATGTATGTGATTGGATGTCCTCATTGTAGTGACGTACACAATGAGCATCCATCATGTGGACATGAACAAGGAGAGTATCCGGGGTTACAGAATACCCCGGAACTCAGTGAGAAGTATACCGTAGGGTGGAAGTTCGCATTAGATACTTGTGAGCAGTATTTCGAGTTCTACAAGAATGATGCGCACATTCCACTCGCGGCTGAGGAAGTTAGAGGGGAGGTATTGTACGAAGATGACGAAATTAGAATACTCTGGAAAGCAAAGTTCGATCTCATCGTTGACACTAACCAAATTGGAATTGTGTCGATGGATCATAAGACATTCAAACAGAGACGTGACAAGACAAGTCTAAGTAATCAGTTTACAGGTCAATGCCTCCTGTTGAAGAGTAGGAATGTCATTGTCAATAAAATAGGGTTGCAGACAACCCTACCGATTAAGGACAGACTTACGAGGGAAATAACGAGTTACAGTGCGGATAGACTGTTGGAGTGGCAGTCAGAGATACTGCCATACTATGCGTATAAGTATATCCAGTTCTCTGAGTCAGGCTATTGGCCTCCAGACTTTACGCACTGTGACACGATGTTCGGTCCATGTCCTTATAAGTCAGTCTGTGAGAGTGACAGGAATATGAGGGAAGAGACTCTAAGGAATGAGTTCGTACTGGTCCCCGTATGGGATCCGACGAATAAGGAGGATGAATAATGCCAACTCAAGCAGCAGAAATTATGACCCTACAGGCGCGGGTTAAGGAACTGGTAGTTCAATTGGATGTGGTGGAGGATACACTTCACACATTGATTGTGTGGATCGTAGCATCTGCCGTTAGTCCACTGAGTCCGCGTGAGGGCAAGGAACTAATTGAAATGTTGGAAAGAAGTGAGGTGAAGAAGTGAAGATTAAAGAACTGAAGGAACAACTAAAGGACATTGAGGATGAGACTGAAATCTTCCTCAGTGTAGATGGTGTGAACATTACTGACATCCAACTGGAACATATCTTGGAGTCATGTGATGATCCTACCATCATTGGATTCGTTGTAGTACCTAAGATGGAGGCACACTAATGATTGACTTAAAAGAAGCGACTGGAGATAATGCAGGATATCAACTTCGTATCAATTATGTTGCCGCGAAGGATCAGTATTCCGTGACTGGTTACGTCGTATTTAATGGAAAGAATGAAACTGAGTATGATAGAGACGGAGCTACACTCTTCTTTAAGACATCAGAAGAGATGATGAAGTATCTGAATGAAGTAAAATAAAGGAGAGTGACTAATGACAAAACTAACATTACTTGACAAGGCACTAGCTACTCCTATGCGTAAGAACTATGGTAGGAGTGCTAGTAAGGAAGAGATTGAACTTGGATTGGCATGGATGCAGGGATACATTACCATCACTCAGGTTGGTAAAGCTATGGGTATTACTGCTGGTCTTGCGCAGTCTAGGATGGCTAAGATTCTACGTGATGCTTATCTGTCTGGTAAGCTGGAAGTAAAGGATGGTGAGTAATGGCTGTAATGAATGACTACGTGTTCACTATAAAACTCACAACAGAAGAATTCAATAATCTCAGAAAGGCTGGTGATATCCTTAGTGATGCTGAGAAATTTACTGTAGGCATAGGAATAGAACCTACTGACTTAATACCAGAGTCATTACAGACAGAAGTTAAAATGTATATCCAAAATTGTCTCTTTCTTCTATGCAAGATTAAGCGTTCATACAAGGTGAGTCACTAATGCCTTGCGGTGGAATCTACCCAATCACTCCGAAGCATCCATTCGGTGAGATGCATGGCAAATCTAACTATGATAATTGTTTCCATTGCAATAAGGAAATCAAATCAGAAGATTTGATGTTCTGTGATGAATGGGACTGTTATCTTCATCGTGACTGTGTAATGGACTTCCTTAAAAGTGAGGATGGTCAAGTTGTATTACTTCACGGACATGAAGTCGTTCTATATTACGAGAAGGAAACAGAATAATGCCAACGATTCAATGTGTCATCTGTGGAAAGGGAATTCACATCAGTGAAATGCAGCTCAAACTGATGCAAGGCACAATCATGACTTGTAGCAATGAATGTGCTGTTAAAGCCATAGAAAGACAGGACAAATAATGAGTCCAACAATGAATGACGTTAACTTCAATTCTCTTTACTGTCTATTCAAGGGGGAACCAGGGACACGCAAGTCTACTCAGGCTTTGTCCTTTCCGGGACCACAGTATTGGTTCTCATGGGATAGGAAGATGAGTAGTATCTTCATGCCCATGAAGAAGTGGGGTATAGATCCTAAGACTATCTCATATGATGACTATGATGACTGGACTAAGGCGCGGGTCAAGTTGGAGCAGTTCAAAGTGAGCTGTCCATACAAGACTATCGTGATCGATTCCATCACATCATGTGCTGACAGTATTCTCAGACAGACTACAGCATTGAAGTATGGACTGGCGCGTAAGTCTGGTGCTACGGCGGGTAAGTTGATTGCTGGTATTGCAGTCAATGAGATCGAGGACTATAATGCTGAGTCGGCAGCACTTGGGGAACTGATAGCCATTACTAAAGATATCAATAAGTATCATGGTATCAACGTGGTCATTATAGCCCATGTAATCAAAGCTGAATACAGGGATACGACGAAAAAGACTACACACATATCCCGTCAGATTGTTACGGCGGGAAAGAATATTGCGATGAAAATTCCGGCTTATTGTGGTGAAATTTATCACTTCAATATTAAGTCGGGTTTTGATCCCAATCAAGGAGGTGAATATTCGTTACTGACGGAACATACTGGTGATGATTTTGCTAAGTCCGAAATCGGTTTGGACAAGGAAATAGTATTTGGCGATAAGCCAATCTATGACACCTACATCAAACCAGCTATCACCAAATTCAAGGAAAGTCCAACAACAACAACATCAGTGAAATTCTAATGTGGTGGTTATCAGACGGACGGATATGGAGGAGATTCAGAATGATTGACAAGCCATACGCATATCACAAGCCATCCGATGATGGGTTGGAAAAGATTAACAAGTTGCGCGCTCATTTCTCAGAGGGAGAAAGATTAATTAAGGAGGTGTGCCCGGAAAGTAGACAGAGGTCTATCGCTATCACTGAGAATGAAACTACTGCGATGTGGGCAATCAAGGCGGTTGTTTTCAACGATCCAAAATCCGA
>Ga0137427_10001150_pt1 | contig 12253 bp, 7 predicted proteins | sample EasRivERMZT700_2_FD_102309 | JGI IMG/M metagenome (GOLD analysis project Ga0137427, IMG submission 102309) | Soil microbial communities from meander-bound floodplain in the East River, Colorado, USA - East River MetaG ERMZT700_2 | ecosystem: Environmental > Terrestrial > Soil > Floodplain ...
AGCCAATTCAAAGGCACCCATGCTGACGCGGGTACTGGCGACATTGACGCCTCCGCTTTGACCGAGGGGGACGACAGTGACGCTGGCATCCTGTGCGGGCTGTCCCGTCACACCGTTGATGACCTGTCCTCGAACGCGAACGGTGCGGACACTGACGGTTGGCAAATCGATTCCTGTCACAGTAGCTCCGGGCCGAAGCTCGATAGGAACAGCAGAGACTGCTTCAGTCGTTCCCGGGTGATAGACCGTCAGGTATCGCTCGTTCGATAAGGCTGCGGGGTCGATTCCGCCGGCTGCAAGGATCTCTCTTCCGGGCGTGATGATCGTCGACTGATTGTAGTTCGCAATGCTCGGTACGACGGGGACGATATACGAATCGTCCATAATGCGGGGCCGCTCTCTTGGAATCGCACTGACAAAGTAGAGGCCGGGCGACAAGCCAAATACACGATATTCGCCGAGGTCATTGGTTTCAGCGTGGTCCACGACGTTAAAATTTCGCTGACCGTCGCGGTATATGGCTTTCAACGCCCGCACCCAAACACGTCGAACCGGGTTTCGATCGTTGTCCAGTACCCGACCCGTAATGACACCAGCCGGTATGATCGCGACGACGACATCTTGTACGTCCTGGCCCGAGATGAGGGTGATTGGAACGCCCGTCGGATTGGCGCCACGCTGACCGTGCTCCGTTCGGATGAAGCCCTCTCGTTCGGCAAACAGACGATAGGTTCCAGGTGAAAGATCGCGGAAGGTGAACGCGCCGGCGTCATCGCTGACGGATGTCTTGTAGTCCTCAAGTTGCCCACCGGTCCTGGCCAGCACGATTCGGGCACGAACAACCGGTTCGGTCGTTCCCAGCTTTACCAACCGGCCCGTCATCGATTGGCGCGATGGCGCCGGAGTCTGCATGAGCAGAAGCAGTAAGACGAGAGTTCCTCGCATGGAAGTCTCCCTTCAGTCGGTGTTTGGTTGGCTGTTAGACAGCGACGCCCCAGATTTCTCTCAACAAATGTTCACCAGGTTGACGGTCAATCAGAACTTCCGATTTCCCTTTTCGGTACCGGTGTGAGACAACGCTTCCCACTTCCGAACGATACCCCGAGCGAACGTCAATACAAAGCAACGTCTTCCCGTGCCGATTTCCCAGCTTGGAGTCGGCCGTCTTTCCCGACAAGTTCAGAAACAATACGGCATTCCGCCAACGGATACGGAGTCCTCCTATCGTCTGAGTCCGACGCAGTCGTTCGTGTTCCAAGTACAGTCGCAGGTTTAATCTCGCCTCGTCATCCGACTGCAGGTCTGGCGGTAACTGCGTACCGTGCAACCGGAATTGCGAATGCATTCTTGTCGTACTTCCATCTATTAAGTACAGTGTCCGTTTCCTGCATTGCTGCGGTTGTGACCGTCCGAATTGCTCAAGGGAGTGTACGAGCACATGAGTAAAGGGCGCTTTCTAACGGAGTTCGAGGTGAAGCGAATCTTGACACTGCTGTGGAATACAGATCTTCCGATTGCCAACATTGCAGAGCGTATGGAATGCAGCCGAAGCGCGGTCGCTTCGTTAAACAGGCGCCACAAGATTCGGAATTATGAAGGTAATCGCAGCAGGTGGGTATACATCAAGGATCGGACCGCTTAGAACGGTAAAACGGAAATTGGACGAGTCCTGCATCTCAGAACCCGAAATCCCGAAAGCTCAAATTGGACGGCAGCCTGTGGGACGGGACATTTGACACGTGTCACGTGTCAAATGTCCCCGTCCCACGGGCTTTACGTTCCAAGGGTGACGATTCTCACCGACAAGGAATTGGCTGAAGTCCCCACAAACGACGTTCATTCGTTGACCGGCGCGATACCACGACTCCTGGGCTCATTTTAATCGCCGCGAATCACGGCAGTGGGATCCGCTCGAGTCGCGCGCAAGGCCGGCAACAGACTTCCGGACAGCGTCATTGCGAACGCGACTATGGCCGTGACCGTCAGCGTTAACGGATCGGTGGCCGCAACGCCCGCTAACAGCGCCTCCATTGAACGGCCTACATAGTAAGCAGCGATCAATCCCAGAAGCGTGCCGGTCGCCGTTAGAACGAGGCCTTCGCGAAAAACGATCGAAAGAATGTCTCGCCGCTGAGCTCCCAGTGCGATCCGAAGTCCGAATTCGGGCTTCCTCTGACCGACGGCAAACGACAGCAGGCCGTGAATTCCGATTCCGGCAAGAAGCAGTGACAGGCCGGCAAACGCGGCGATCAACCGAATCTGCGTCGTTCGAGGCTCAGTCTGCAATTCGACGACGTCTTTAAGCGTGCGTACTGCCGAGATCGGCATCTCCGGTTCCGCTTTCTGAATCATGCTGCGAATCAGTGGCACCAGTGTGGCCGTATCCATGGACGATCGGACGACCAGGTCCTTCGGCGCATAATACGTCGACGTGCGATCCGGAAGCTGACGATAGGGAAGGTAGACCTGCGGTTCGTTTAGTCTTTCCAAACCACGGAAACGCACGTCGCCGGCGATGCCGACGACGGTTTTTTCCTGCCGCGCAAATGGAAAGTCGAACGCGAAATGAAACGTTTGTCCGATCGGGTTTTGGTTGGGCCAATACCGCTTTGCGAACGACTCACTGACGACGGCAACATGCGGACCACCAAGTACGTCCAGGTCGCCGATGTCGCGTCCGACAATTATCGGAGTTCCCATCGCGGCGAAGAATCCCGGGGACACCAGTCGGAAGGCGGCGGTTTCTGGAATTCCAACCTGACCGGCTACTACCACCGGCCAGATTCCACCGCCTCCGGTCATCGGAAGGAACGAGATGAACCCTGCACCGGACACGCCTGGCAGCGCGCGAACCTGAGAAAGGATGGTGGTGTAAAACGTGTCGCGGGTTGCGGCCATGGCATAACGCGGCATCGGAAGCCACGTTTGCATCGACAATACGGAATCGGCCTTAAAGCCGGGATCGATTGATTGTACCCGCCACAGCGCGCGGATCAGGAGTCCTGACGATATAAGAAGGACGACTGAAACGGTGATTTCGGCAACCACCAGTACCGACCGCAGGCGCTCTCGACGTCCGCCGACACCAGCCCGCGAACCCTCCTTCAGTCCTTCATGGTCCACGCCTCGGCACATCCGCAGGGCAGGCAGGACACCAAATCCAAAACCTGTCCCGAGAGTCACCAGTGCGACGAACGCAAGGACTCGACTGTCTAATACTGTCGCGTCGCTCAATGGTAACCTCGGCGGCACGAGTTGCGATAACAACGGTAGACCGGCCACCGCGACGATGATTCCAACGAGTCCTCCCGCAAGCGACAGCACCGCACTCTCCGTCAACAACTGGCGGACTAGACGTTCACGCCCGGCGCCGATCGCGGCGCGGACCGTCAGTTCCTTGCGGCGCGCCATTGCTTTTGCCAATAGCAGATTTGCGAGGTTTGTACATGCGATCAGCAGAACGCAGAGAGACGCGCCGAACAGAGCCCAAACAAGCAATCGAGTCTGGCTGGGAATCAGGGTCTCCTGCAGAGGCTGCAGATACGCGCCGACTTTGTCGTTTTCCTTCGGATACTGCCGAGCGAGTTGGTCGGCAATAACGCCCATTTCAGCCTGCGCCTTGTCGATGCCGACACCTGGTTTCAATTTGGCGATCGCATACAGGAAATAGTTGTCCCGGATATAGCCCATGTTCGGATCCGTCACGAGCAGTGGCCGCCAATACTGTTTTCCACGTGTCGGAAAGAAGAAATCCGGCGGCATCACCCCGATGACGGTGGCCGATTCATTGTCCAGTCGGATGCTCCTGCCCAAAATGTCGGCCACGCCACCAAAGCCGGATTGCCAGAAGGCGTAGCTCAAGATCACAGTTGCCGGGGCGGCCTGATGCACATCTTGACTCGTGAAAACACGCCCTAAAGTTGCCTGAACCTTCAGGACCTGGAAGAACTCAGGCGTTACTCGCGTTCCCTCGAGACGTTGCGGCTCACTTTTTCCGAGGAAAGTCGCCGTGTCGCTTGAATAGGCGGCCATTGCTTCGAAGGAAGTACTGGAGTTGTGCCAATCGTGAAAGTTTGGAGGAGACAACTCGAGCCGTCCGTAAGCAGGTGTCCGCTGCCAGAGCTGGACGAGTCGATCGGCGTTCGCGAAGGGAAGAGGACGGAGTAACACATGATCGGTGATCGAAAACGCGGCCGTGTTGGCGCCAATGCCGAGACCCGTGACGACAATCGCGGTCAGGGTGAAACCCGGCGCGCGCCGTAAGGTTCGCATGGTGTAACGCAGGTCCTGGCGGAGGATGTCCCAATGAGCGTAAGCAGCGTTGAAGAGAATGTCGACCAATTCGCGTATCCACAGGAAGCTCACTTCGATTGGATTCGTCGCCCGTTGTTTCCGCTGGTAAAAGACATTGCTGAGTTCGGCTCCGTATTCCGCTCGAAACGAAGACGGGTATAGATAAAGAAGAATGGAGTGGAGTCGCATTATGACCTTTCCGGAGCGATTCCCCTGGCCCGCGCGAGTTTGACGAGGTCGGTCAATCGTCTCGCTTCGGCGCGTGCGACGGCGGTTCCAAACGTTGTGATTTGATAATAGCGGCGGCGTTCATCGTCTTCTTCGGGATCCGGACGATGCCGGCTTTCGACAATCAATCCTTGTTCCTGCATGCGCTGAATCGATCGGTAGAGTGTTCCGGCACTCATCTGCAGTTCGCCACTTGTCCGCGCTGCAATGTCTTGAATGATCGCGTAACCATGACGATCGTCATCGGCAACCGCGATAAGGATGTGAAAAGTCGCCGGCGGAAGGGGCAGCAGATCATCGATGTCGGATTGTGAGTATGTCATCCGTCAACTATAGCCATGCCGGATATATTGTCAATGGTCATAGTGTTGCCAAAGCGCCAGAGGCGCGATCAGAGTGTAGCCCCGGCCGTGAGGCCGGGGTTGAAGTTGCGACAGTCTGTCTAGCCCCGCAGGGGCGACAGACAGGTCCGCCGAATCTGTCGCCCCTACGGGGCTTTATCATGGCAATCACTCTAACCCCGGCCTCACGGCCGGGGCTACACTCTGATCGCGCCTCCGGCGCTTCGATGTTTCGCTCGGATCTCGCGATGCACCGAGTTTTGAGTCGTTCTCACGGCTTGCGGTTTGTTACCATCGTCCCATGCGAATAGTAACTGCAAGCGGAATCTCGATCAGAGGAAGTACTTAGATCTGATCGGATCTGGCGCCCTACGTGGGGCGCATTCACATCGACCTGGGTAGTGGCGATGGCCGAGGTCCTTATCGCTGGGCCCTTGCTGCCCCTAATCGTCTAATCATCGCAACGGATGCCAATCCGGACGCGCTGCTCGAAACCGCGTGGAAAGCGGGAAGGAAGCCTGCCCGCGGCGGTGTATCGAACCTCATCTGTATTGCAGAGCCACTGTCGGTCGTCGGTCGGGAGTTGGGCGCCCTTGCAGATATCGTCACCGTAATACTCCCGTGGGGGCTTCTGCTTCAGGCTGTGGCGGTGCCGTTGATGGAGTCGCTGCGCGAGATTGCAGCGCTATGCCTTCCCGACGCCAGAATCGAAATCGTATTTTCGTATGACCCGGAGCGTGATGCGGAGGTTTTCGGAATGGATGTCGATCTGGCGGAGCACGTCGCGAAGCTCCCGACACTCTATCGAGAAGTCGGCCTTCGAATCGAGCAGATAGGGAAGCTATCGAACGAGCAGCTCCGCGGCTACCAGACGACTTGGGCAAAACGACTTGGCTTCGGCAAACCGCGCCAAACGTGGCGACTGTTGGCGCGCTGTCTCAGCTTCCAATTCCGAAGCGCTTGAAAAGTCCATCGACGATCGTCGTGACCTTGAACTGGGCCAGCAGGCTTTCGAAATGGGCGACACTGGTGAACGAAGTAAAGCGCCGGAAAAGGTCGGCGGCCGCAAATGCATGCCGGATGCCGGCGATTTCGAAAACATGAGGGCGGCCGGCGCGATAGAGATCGGCATCAATCCTTTTCCACGGCTGGAAGAACGCCGGCTCTTCGAGCGGCCAGATTTCCGCACGTGCCGAGGTCGAGCCCTCGCGCTCGAGGATCGCATTAGCGGCGCGGCGTCCGGCTTCACAGGCGGCTTCCATGGATGCCAGGTCGGTGTGTGTTCGCACGTAGTCGGCAGCGAAACAAAGGTTCGAGACCGCACTCGCCGCCTCGGGGCGCAGCGCCCATGAGCCAGGAGGATGGATAAGGAGACGCGACTGGTTTATCGGCGGAAGGCCGGCCGAATAGTCGAGGTCTTCATCAAGATGCCACGAGTGCAGCAGATCGTCCGTCAGCGTCTGCTGGCCGGGCCTGCGGCCGTTGAGCGCTGCCTTGAGCTGCGCCCAGACCTCCGCCTGGATTTCGTCCCGCGTGCAATGCCGCGCTTCTTTAGGTATGAAGGTCCCAGGTTTGTCCCATTCCGAGATGTCCACGGAGATAACGCCGCCGACTTCGCCGTTGCCATAGTTGCTGCGGAACAATCCAACGGTCTCTCTCCAGAACTGAGGTTGAGAAATCGCGGTCAGCGCCCACGGCGAGTCTGGAAAGAACATGTGGCCGCGGATAATCGGCATGTCTTCGCGAAGGAAAAGTTGCATCCCCACCATCCACGAGACGAGTTCGTCAACGTTGGCGGAGCGCAACCGCTCGCACTGGGGGTCGAGCCGCGCGAGGTCTTCCGAAATCAACGCAGGCACGACGTCGAGCGGCACGGCGAGTACGTAATGGTCGCCTTTGACGGCCAGCCCGCTCGCGAATCGGGCGCCGCTGATGCGACCGCCGGCGACATCCAAACCAATGCACGTTTCGTTGGTGTGGAACTGCACGCCGAGTGAGTGGAGATGTTCCGTCCACGGGTCGATCCACATCTGGCTTGTCGGTCCTCCCATCGTGCGGTCGCTGGCTAAGCCGTTCGTGGAAAAATCCAGGATGAGTTGCATCGAGATGACGCCATTGGTGCGCGCGCTGCCTTGCTTGGCGTTCATCGCGACAAGCATTCGGGGAATCTCAGCCAATTGCCGTTGCAGTTTCGGCGAGTAACCGTCGCCGCCGAGGTAATCCCACCAGGACAACTTTTCATACTCGCCGAGCCTGCGTTCGTCGGACGACGAGAGAAACTGCATGACTTTGAGTACGAACAATCCACCATCCGCGTTGTCGAAGCCGAGCTCGCGAAAGTAGATCTCGAGCGCTTCCAGGACATCGGAGGGCCGGTTGAAGTTGCGGTGAAATGAGGTAACCGGTTCGCCGTTGATCAACGCGACGCCGGCCTCCGTGCAGGCGCGAAGCTGTCCAGCGACATTTCCGTCTAGCGATCCCGCTACTGGCGTGCGCGCCATCATGTCGATGACATGCCGATAGAAACGCGGGTAGAAACGGAATCCGTGCTCTCCCGGAAGATCGCGCCGGTCGCCGGTGGCCGTGCCGGCAACCGGCTGCGATCGCGCCTTCCCGCCCCAGGCCCGCCGGGTCTCATAGATGTGAACATCGAACCCACGTTCGGCGAGCTCATGCGCGACGGTCAAACCGCCCACACCGCCGCCGATGACAATCACCTTAGCCATTCGAATCTCCTGCTCTCGTCATTTTCCGCGACGAAGCGCATCGGCGACGAGGCCCAGTGCGAAGACGCCACCGAGAATTCCGAGAGACAGCGGCAGCCATGTGCCGACACGCTCGGACGTCGCCGTCAATGCGCTCGCGAGAAGGGCGAATCCCGACGTCAGTCCCAAAGCAAGCTGGCGGCCTGCGCGGCGCACGGTATCCTCGAGGGAAGAGCCTCGGAAGTTGACTTCCAATCTCTGACCGGGTCTGGTGCCGACCAGACGCTCCAGCGCTTCAAAGACGCGCACGGTTCGAACCTTCAGCTTCTGCGACTCGTAGAACAACGCCTTTGTATCGCTTTTCGCCACCATCCGTCGCACCAGCGATCGCGTCAAAAAACTCCCCGCGACTTCAAACGGATCGATGTCCGGATCCAGTTGCGACGCCGTGAGCTGCATCTGCGCGAAGGTCTTCGCGGAAAGCGCAAGTGAGGCTGGCAGAGGAACGCCGTGGTGGTACGACACTTCGATCATCCCCTGCAGTACCGGACCAATCTGGATATCCTTGATGGACGCGCCGCGATACTTGCCCATCAGCGCGTGGACGTCGCGCGTAAATGCCTCCATGTCCAGATCGCTCCGGTCTGTTGCGCCAGAGAGCATCACGGTTACATCGGTGAGGAAAGCGGCATCGCGCTGCCAAAACGCCATGAGCAGAAGGATCATCAGCTCGCGCATTTCCGCTCCGACTTCGCCGACCATGCCAAGGTCGAGGAAGTACAAGCGCTCTTCAGTGGGCTGCCACATCAGATTGCCGGGATGAGGATCCGCGTGGAAAAAGCCTTCGATCAGGATCTGGCTATAAAACGATTCGAGAAGTTGCCGTGCGGTTTCTTTCCGCAGTCTTCCCTCCGGAATGTGCGTCACCGGCACACCGCCGACGTCCTGCATCACAAGCAATCGCGACGTGGAAATCTCGGCATGAATGCCCGGAACAGCCAGGCGTGGGAAATCGGCAAGCACGCCACGCATGCGTTCCGCGTTTGCGGCCTCCTGACGGAAGTCGAGTTCTCTCTGCAGAGAAGTGGACAAGTGTGCGAACACGGCCGGCACATCGATCAACTGCTTTACACTGGGCCGGGCTCCGACGGCCTCTGCAAAAACCTTAAGAAGCGCGAGGTCGTTTTCAATCAAACCTCTCGCGTCGGGCCTCTGAACCTTGACGACGCCCTTTTCGCCGCTCGCAAGCGATGCCCGATGCACCTGTGCGATTGTGCCTGCGGCGAGCGGTTGCGGTTCGATCGTCTCGAACACGTCCTCCCAGGGAACGGCAAGGTCCTGCTCCATGACTTGAACAACCTGCTCCTCTGTAAGCGGCATGACGCGATCGCGTAGCTGCGCGAGCTCATCGATGAATTCTGGTGGAAGCAGGTCCGGGCGAGTGGACAGAATCTGGCCGATCTTGGCGAATGTCGGTCCGAGTTCCTCGAGTGCGGCGCGCAGTCGCTTCGCCTGCCGGATCCGGCCGGTCGAGCCACTTTCGTGCGGACGTCCGAACAATTCCTGAAGGCCGTGCTTTGCAAAGACCGCGGCGATATGGCTTCCGCGCGCGATGCGATGAGGACGCACATCTTCCTGAGGTGATGATCGAATCGTCGAGGATGCGCGCGTCGATGGGCCCTGCCCATTCGTGGAGAACGTGTTGACGATAATGACCGTGCACCGGGCGTTGTGACTGATGCGGTTGGGAACATTGCCAAGAAGGAACTTCTTGCGGCCGGCCATACCGGCATTGCCGACAACCAGGACGTCGATGCTGTCCTCTTCGGCCGCTCGAACGATTGCCATTGCAGGGTCGTCATCGACGACGATTCGGCCACGGCCTCGAGCCCCGGCGATCGAGCGCGCATGCAGGATTAATTCATCCGCTTTGGCCGCGGCCCGGCTTCTTTCGGCGCGGCCGTGCTCCGTATCGGCGGCGTGTTCAGGAACGATCACTTGAACGACGTGGAGGTCGGCGCCAAACCGATCGGCAAAACTTGCCGCCCAGCGAACCGCTTGCTCCGCAGTTTCCGATCGGTCAGTCCCCACCATCACTCGACTGGGATTGGACACCCCAAGCGTCAACTCCACGACCTCCGCTGGTTTTGATTCAGCAAAATCATACAGACATCCCGGGTTGAGAATTGAGAATTTATTAATGAATATATCGTCTATTGAAGATGACCATTGCCGATTGCCAATAGACAATATTCAATAATGAATTCTCAATTCTCAGCCGAAGGACTTAATTCAGTGAGTTCGGTCTTTGACGTGATTGTGGTCGGAGCAGGTCCGGGAGGCTCCAACACTGCTGCTGTTGCGCTTAGGAATGGACTGAGCGTCGCGCAGGTAGAAAAATTCAAGTTTCCGCGTGTCAAACCTTGTGCCGGCGCCCTGACCATCAAGTCCTGCAATTCTCTTCAATTGGACCTCGCCTCCACGCTCCGCAGTGAGTTCAAGGAATTCGAGTTTAACGTCTGGCATGCACGCCATAACCGATTCGCTCACTGTCGATCTCCGATACTCCGGATGGTGTTGAGGCCCGAATTCGACAATTGGCTTGTTACTCAGAATCTGAAATCGCCCAGGTTCAGGTTTTTCGATGAGGAACGTGTCATCGACGTCGCCTATGACGGCATCTTCAAAGTCAGAACTTCGAAACGCACGTTGCTGGGCTACAACCTTGTCGGAGCCGACGGAGCATACAGCGCAGTGAACCGGATCTTCAAAATATCGCAGCCAAAGGGCTACGCGCTGGCGGCCGAAGTGAACCTCAGTCGAACGACAGCGCGAGTCAAAGCGGAAATCCCACCGAGCTTTGATTTTGGAGTCGTCGAGAAAGGGTACGGGTGGGTTTTCCCGAAGGATGATCATTGGTCTGTGGGTATCTACACTTTGAAACCCACGAAGGAAATTCGTCAGCAACTCACGAAGTACATCGTCGATAAGGGATTCACTTTTGAGGGAGACCCACTTGAGACCTTTGAAGCTCACGAATTCCCGTACGGTGGATACCGGCTTTCGATTCCCGAAATCCCTGTTTACATCGTAGGTGACGCCGGAGGTTTTGGAGATGCAATTACGGGGGAGGGAATCTATCACGCTCTCGAAAGCGGTCGTATTGCCGGTGAAGTCATCAGCAGGAAACTGGCTGGCAGGCAAGGCCCTGCGCTCTATTACAAATCACTGCGAAGATCAGTGTTGGTCGATACGTTTCTCACGTATCAAATTTCCCGCGAGTTCTATCGAGACGTCAACAAGGCGCTGACGATTCTTGAGAATACTCTGGTGTGGCGGCCGTTGGTTCAAGGCTACACAGAAGGAGCAACCTTTTCGCAAAGCATCAAAAAAGGTGGGTGGCTCCTCGTGAAGTCGTTTTTGTTTCGTACATTGAGATACCGCAGAGACGGACTAAGTTTGCCGTTTTCCTTATCCGGTGGTTTGAGAGGGATCCGCTTCCTGACGGAACCCCTGCTAAGGCGGCTGCAATCGGGCAAAACCGGTTAGGTTAAAATTACGTCAAGGAGAAGCAAATGAGCACAATCAACCCTTCACCTGACATGGACGCGCTTAAAACCCGTCTGAAGTCGACGTGGGAGTCCGGAGATTATGGGGTCTTCGCGAAATACCTCGAGCCAGGGGCGCTCGAGTTCATTGACCGGCTGAAGATACAGCCGGGGACGAAGCTGCTGGACGTGGGTTGCGGCGCTGGACAACTGACGATCCCTGCCGCGAAGCGAGGTATTAAAGTGACGGGGCTCGACCTCGCGCAGAATCTTGTCGATCAGGCGAACCGGCGGGCGAGCACTGAAGGTTTGGCAGTCGAGATTCGACAGGGCGATGCCGAGTCGCTGCCTTTCCCAGAGGAATCGTTCGACGTCGTGATGAGCCTGATCGGATCGATGTTCGCGCCTCGGCCCGAGTTGGTGGTATCCGAGATGGTCCGTGTTTGCCGTTCCGGTGGGCGAATCATCATGGGCAACTGGACGCCGGAAGGGCACATCGGACAGATGTTCAAAGTCATCGGCAAGCATGTCCCGCCTCCTCCAATCTTCCCTTCGCCGCTGCTGTGGGGCAACGAGCAGAAACTCCGCGAACGCTTCGGGAATGGCGTGCGTGACTTGCGGACAACCCGATACATGTACCCGTTCCGTTACCCATTTCCTCCGGCGGATGTCGTCGATTTCTTCATTAAATACTATGGTCCGACGTTGAAGGCCTACGCCGCGCTCGACGATGCCGGAAAGAGCGAACTGCGGAATGAATTGAGCGAACTATGGTCACGGAACAACATTGCTAAGGATGGGACGACTGACGTGCCGGCCGAGTACGTGGAAGTCGTCGGCACTCGCGTTTAGTTTCTGCTTCGGCATAAGCCCATTTTTGTAACGGTTCCTTGCTTTCGTTCGGAGCAAGACAACGGAGACAGCTTCAAAGAGCCAGGATCTGAATTCCTCTGATTCGGAAAGCGGGACTAACCCGAATCGCAGCGGTATTGCTACACGAACTCCCCTCCTACGAGCAATGGCATTCGCTTTCATTCGGGCGAAAAAGTTTCCTCCATCGTGACAACGTAAAGCACTGATCTGAGGTGATTGTTCGAGGGGGCGGAGTATTTCGTAACTTTCTACTTGACCTGTCAGG
>Ga0137427_10001154_pt1 | contig 12221 bp, 19 predicted proteins | sample EasRivERMZT700_2_FD_102309 | JGI IMG/M metagenome (GOLD analysis project Ga0137427, IMG submission 102309) | Soil microbial communities from meander-bound floodplain in the East River, Colorado, USA - East River MetaG ERMZT700_2 | ecosystem: Environmental > Terrestrial > Soil > Floodplain ...
AAATAAAATCCCAAAAGAACGTGAGGCGGAATACACCGAGCGTATTAAGATGGAGTTGGGAGTTTTCAAGGATGCGGGGCTTGCTCCATATTTCTTGGTAGTGGAAGACTACTGTAGATATGCAGTTAAAACTGGAGGTATGATAGGAAGAGCAAGAGGTAGTGCTGGAGGATGCCTTGTTTCCTATCTTTTGAATATTATTGATATTGACCCAGTTAAATTCGGTCTTTTGTTTGAGAGATTTTATAATTCTGGTAGAAATCAACCCGGCCGTATTAGTATGCCAGATATCGACATTGACTTTCAAACTGCGAAACGAGATGATATAATTAGTTATGTAAAAAAAACTTATGGGGAAGATAAGGTAGGACAAATTTGCACTTATGGTAGAATAATGGCAGCTGGCTGTGTCAAAGATATTTTTAGGATTAGAGGAAGGGACTATAAAGAAGCAAACAAAATAACCGAGTTTATTCCAGATAAAGATAAAATCTCCGACGACCTCCAGGAACAGATTGAACTAGAGGGAGAAGCCTCGATTATTGGATGGGCATTAGATAATTATGCCAAGGAATTAAGTCCCTGGGTAAAGAGAGACAAAGAGGGAGGATTGGTCGGACCTTATGCAAAAGAATTTGAACAATGTATTAGACTAGAGGGTACTAGAAAATCATTGGGTCGCCATCCTTCTGGAATAGTTATAAGCCCAAGAGATATTAATGAGTTTGTTCCAATTTGTTATGTTGGAGAGACTCCGGTTGTAGGATTTGATATGTGGAGTTGTGAAGCCGTAGGACTAGTGAAATTCGATGTATTAGCCACTTCAATTCTTGACAAACTTCAAGCTTATGAGAATATAATGAGAACAGGAAAGATATAAAATGAAAGATTGCGAGCTTTGTAAAAAGAGTGGAAAAAGTTCTGGCTTACAGCGTTTGTGTGAATATCATTTAGCTCGTATTTCAAAATCTATAGATAATAGTAATTGTGAATTTCTTAAAAATATGTATGAAGATGATTTTTTGAATTTTTGGAAATTTTACGAAGGAAAACAAAATGGCTAATTTGCTAATTTTAGATACAGAAACTTGGAGCTTAGATACTCAAACATGCGAAATTGTAGAACTCGCAGCAATCGTATTAGATGGTGAGACGCTAGATACAATAGAAGGTGGAGAATTTCAAAGTTACATTAAACCTGTAAAGTGGGATAATTATGACAAGAGAGCAATTGAAGTAAACAAAATTACTCCTGAACTTCTCCAAGATAAGGGGAGAGAGCGAAAGCCTACATTTGAAGCATTTGAAAGCTTCTGTAAGCAATTTAGAATTAAAGGAATGAAATTTGGGTCGGAGCCTATCGCCGCTGGAAAAAATATCAAAGCGTTCGACCTTCCTATTATTGATAGGGTTTGTAGAGAAGAAGGAATGGCGTCCAAAGACGGTCTTAATAAGTTTTTTAATAGACGTATTATTCTAGACCTAGAAGATGTTCTTTGGTTTTGGTTTAGAGGATACAAGGGGGAGAAACCACCTTCGATGAAAATGGATGATTTGCGGCCGTATTTCGGCCTTTCTTCCGAGGGCGCACACGGAGCCTTAGTTGACGTTAAACAAGAAGCACTTTTACTTAAGAGATTTCTCCAATTGCCCAACAAGTATAAGGTAGACTTTAAGGGGGCGTTGATAGGTGCTACTCTATGATGTATATTAAATTTAAGCATGGAGAATCTGATTATCATCCAAATATCGAAGTAGAAAGACGACAAATAAGTTCACTAAGTGAATTGGCTGATATACTAGAGAAGACCGAAGTGTGTCTTACTTGGATTGAAGGATTAGGAGTTCCAGAAAGTTATCATGATGTTCGTATGTGGAAAACTTTTGGACAAACGATTAGAAAACTATTAGATGTTTAGGCTTAGAGACTTCAAATATTTCGGGGGAGAACTCATAGCCATTATTATTATAATAGCATTTGTTTTATTTTTAATAAGTCTTTCCCCTGCTTGGAGGATAAACTGAGAGATAGAGATAAAAGTGGCTTAGCCTTCATTATAATAATGCTAATCCTGTCATTTTATTTTGGTTATGGATGTGGAGAAGATAGCTTGCGAAGCAAGTGTAGAGAAGCTGGTATTAATTTAAAAAGTTTAGAACCTTTAGAGGAGATACGATGAGAAAGTTTGTTATTATTGTGATATTTCTTGTAATTATTTTAACCGCCTCAGCCCTTTCTTTTTATTCTGGTTATAAAGAAGGAATTGAATATGGAGTTGCTAGAGAAAGAAATGAAGCTATGCACGAAGGGGTTGGCAGGTATCAAAAGAATATAATTGATGATAAAATGTATTTTAGATATGGATGCTTCAATGATTAAGTGCAAGGCTTGGTGGTTGGAATATGATAATTTATATCTTTTAACAGAAGATGACCAAATTATTTGTTGTAAAAATCCTTATAAAATTAGTATTAGATATGAAGGATTAGATTATTCAAATAGTGATAGTGTTACATTAGTAGGAAATAATAAAACGTGGAAGAAAAATGAAAATGTATAATTTTCCTTGCGGTTGCTCATTTCCTATTCTTGAGGAACGGCCAGACGACATTCCTTTGTTAGACATGAAAATACGTGAAGTAAATCCAACCTGTCCAATAGTTTGGGAAATGTTAGCTAAGGGGCTTACCAAGGGTATTTTTCAACTTGAAAGTGGATTAGGACGACAATGGACAAAGCGATTGAAGCCAACAGAGATTGAACACTTATTTGCATTATCTAGTATACTTCGTCCAGGAAGTATGAACGCCTTTCTTGAAGATGGAAAATCTGTTACAGAACATTATTGTATGAGAAAAAATGGAGAAGAATCTGTTTCTTATCCTCATTCAAGCCTCGAAGATGTTTTAAAGAGTACGTATGGACTTGGTGTATATCAAGAACAAGCCATGAGTACAACACAGGTTGTTGCTGGATTCGACCTTAAAGAGGCGGATGGTCTGAGGAAGGCGTGTGGTAAGAAATTGCCAGAAGAAATGGCCAAGGTAAAAGCGCTTTTCCTAGAGAAAGCTAAGTCTTATGGTGTCATTAATGAGAAAGAAGCCGACCTAATATTTAGTCAAATTGAAGCATCTCAAAGGTATTCTTTTAATAAGTCACATGCAGCAGGCTACGGATATACCAGCTTTGATTGCGCCTTCGCAAAAGCCCATAATCCAGCCGCCTTCTATGCCGCTTGGATTCAAAATGCTACAGATAAACAAAAGCCAGGGGAAGAACGCTCAGAACTTATAAACGAAGCTCGTCTCATGGGGGTTGATATATTTGTACCAGATTTCAAGAGATTTTCTCTTAATACGGAAGTTGACAAAGGGAAAGTTATACTTGGTCTCTCTAATATTAAAGGAATGGGGCCAAGTACTATAATCGCGTTAAAAGGTGCTGTTGATGAACTTTCCAAAGAAATAGGAAGTCCGAAGGATTGGAATTGGTCTCATATAATTTGTAAATTATTTCCTTTGACATCTGTATCAATGTTGACTACTCTTATTAAAGCCGGTGCATTTCAATCTTTTGGAGTTAGCAGAAAACGCGCTGCGTTTGAGGTGGAACAATTAGGAGAATTGACGGATAATGAATGGAAGTGGGTCGCCACACAACCAATTTTTGAAAATACAATAGCGCTGCTAAAAGCAGCGGGTAAGCCAAAAAGGGAAGGGGGTGGTTGCTCCTCAGAAAAACGGGCCGCTAAAATTAAAGCTAAGGCTGAACTATTAGAAAATCCACCATTCTCTCTTGAAGATACCCCATTATATATTCTATTGCAAGAGCAAGAATTATTTGGGTGCGGCGTCTCTCTAACTAGAGTTGACACTTGTGATACAGAGGATGTAAATTGTTCTTGTAGAGACTTTTTAAGTGGAATGGATGGGCATTTAGTTTTAGGGGTTGAGGTAAAGGAAGTAAGACCTGTAACAATTAAAAAGGCGGGGAAAAACTTTGGAAGGGAAATGGCATGGTTAACAGTGGGAGATAGTACAGCTGAATTACGAGATATCCCTATCTTTGCGGATAATTGGGAACAATATTCAAAAACCTTAATGGAGAACAAAACCGTATATATATTAGGAGAGCATGGGAAAAAGAAGGGCGATTTGGTAGTTAGAAATATTTGGCCGCTTAAGCCAATTAGTAATAAAAATCAATAATTTAAAAATAAATTTGAAAGGCAAGAGATATAAAAATGGAAAATCGAAAGAATCCTAACTTTGTTTATTTGCGCGGTAATCTAGGAAGAGACCCAGAATTGCGAACGTTCGCAGCTTCTTCAAAGGCGGTTTTTTCATTGTGTGTAAATAGAAAGTGGACTGGTAATGATGGTAAGGAAGGCGAGGAAGTTCTGTGGATTGATTGTGAGGCTTGGGGAGAAAGAGCCGAAAGAGTTATGGCAGAACTTTCAAAGGGGAACTATATTGAATTAGAAGGCTCCCTACATTTGGATACGTGGGATGATAAAACAACTGGACAAAAGCGAAGCAAGCATTATATAAAGTTGTATGATTTTCAGGTTCCAGAAAGAGTAGAAGGTACAACACCCACGGTAAGCGGTGCCGAAGGCCCCGAAAAGAAAAAGCGCGGACGACCAAAGGGTAAGGCGAATACTCCAGCCACAGCCGTTGTTGGAGAAGAAAATTCAGATACAAATGAAATTCCATTCTAAACAAAAACTAAAAACTAGGAGATAATATGGTTCTTGAAGATATAGCAAGAATTGCATATGAAGCTGAGAGAGCTTACGCAAAGACCCTTAATGACTGGACTTATGCTCCTTGGGAGTGGGCGACAAATGAAGTAAGGGGTGGTTATATAAATGCGGTCGCCGAACTATTAGAAGCATCTCATGCGCCCGTTCAACAGCGAACTTTAACACATGAAAAAAATCAAAAATTGATTGATAATATGTTTGGGTCTATTGTACTTACACTCTCAAACTTTTTAGAGTAAAAATGGAAAAGCTTAGGTTATTACTCGCAGCCGAATTTACCGGTTTATCAACAGGATACGGAAATTACGGCAGAGAATTACTTACCCGTCTACAGGAAACTGGCAAGTATGAGATAGCTGAATATAGTTCTTATGTCTATTCAGATGCTCCAGAGACAGAAGGCTGTCCTTGGAAGGTGTTTGGGGCTGAGCCACACCCCAATGATGAGAATGGAAGAAAGTCTTATTCAGCTTATCCCATTAATCAATTTGGAAGACTTTATTTTGAACAAACTTTATTGGAGTTTAAGCCAGACGTAGTGCTTAGCATTCGAGATAATTGGACAGAGGGGCATGTTGCGGACAGTCCATTTAGAAAATACTATAAATGGATTTATCAACCAACTATTGATAGTAGACCAATAGAAAATGGTTGGTTGGCTATGGATGCTGGAGCAGACCTAATTTTAACTTATACAGATTGGGGTTCTAAGGTAATAAAAGAGCAATCGGGTGGAGTTATATCTCCATTCGGTTGGGCCTCTCCTATACCTGATAATATCTTTACGCCATCGACAAATAAAAAGATGTCGAAGGCTGTGTTTGGATTAGACCCCAACTCTCTGATAGTTGGTTCTGCCATGAGGTCACAACCTCGTAAACTCATACCAGACCTAATGGAAGCATTTGCCCTTTTCTTGGAACAAGTTGATAACTCTATATCCTCCAGAGCAAAGCTTTGGCTTCATACTGGTTATCCAGATGTGGCATGGAGTAATCTATCAGACTATCTAAATTATTATGGGATAATCTCTAAGGTTCTCTTTACTTATTTATGTAATTCTTGTGAACTTGCCTATCCTGCACATTTTCAGTCCGCTAGAACTAGTTGTCCAAGATGTGGAAGAATTTCCATGCTACCTACTACTAGAAAAGGTGTAAGTAGAGAACAATTAAGAGATATATATAGGGCGTGGGATTTTAGTGTTCAATATGCGGTATGCGAGGGCTTAGGAATGCCATTAATGGAGACGGCGGCTTGTGGAATTCCCGGAGCAGCTGTAGATTATTCTGCTATGTCAGATGTAATTAGAAATACTGGCGGTACTCCTATAGAAATTCAGAGAATGTTTTGGGACCACGGGACAGGCTCTAAGAGAGCTTTGCCAAACAATGAACATTTGGCTAATGTGCTATCTGGTTTCTTCTCTTTGCCTAATCAAGTTAGATTAAAGAGGGGGTTTGAGACCAGATGTTCGTTTGACAATATTTATAACTGGGAAAAGACAGTTAATGTATGGGAATCTGCTATTGCAGAAGTTGGTAGGCCAAAAAGGAAGTGGAATGAGCCTAGAAAAATATTCACACAACCAGATTTCTCATATAACGGCCCCGATGACTCAGAATTTTTAAAAAGGGGTATAAAATATGGGATACAGAGAGAAGAACTATTGGGAAGTTATTTAGCTAATGGCATAGCCCGAGATTTGGCATGGGGATGCAAACATCCCGCTTGCGACCCATTAATTCGCACCGACGAATCTATTAACAATTCAGATATCCGCCCGTTCAGCAGAAATGAAGCCGTTGAGGAATTGAAAGCTATAAGACAGTTTTCGGAATATTGGGAAAATAGGAGAGTGGAATCAAATGGCTAAATTAGCTAACACTCATTTTATAGGCGTATTGCGCGAAAATAGTGGCTGGGGACAAGCTAGTCGAGATTATTTAACAAGCTTAGATACTATATCACAACATTGGCTTTCAGCCCGCCCAATCCTTCTAGGTTCTCCAAATTATAAACTAGATGATAAATTAAAAGAATTATGTATAAGAAAAACTGGTGAGTGTGATTTTCTTATACAACACTGTCACCCCTTTCTTATGAGTCCTAGTGGATTAGTTAAAAAGAATATTGGATTATTTGTAACTGAGTGTTCGCACTTTCGTAATTCGAACTGGACTAAACACCTTAATTTAATGGACGAAGTTTGGGTGCCATGTAAACATAATCAAAAAGCTTGTATAGATAGTGGAGTTAAAGTACCAGTTAAAATTGTTCATCATGCTTGTGATATAGAAAGATATTCAAGGTCTGTTCCACAAAATGATGTTGTAAAAGAATTAAAAGACGAAGGAAACTTTGTATTTTATACAATAGGAGATTTTAATCCAAGAAAAAATATAGAAACGTTGATAAGAGCATTTCATATAGAATTTAATTGTAATGAGCCAGTTGCCCTTGTGATTAAAACTTCTCATGAAAGTTGTCACAATGGACACTTAAAGATTCTTGTAAGCGATATGATTAATAGAATTATAAATGAAAGTGGCCTCAGAAAGAGGGGGCGACCTATATCTATTATAGTTGACAGACTATCTGATGCTGCTCTTCTTGGCCTACACGCGTCAGCAGACGCGTTTGTACAGACTTCTTTCGCGGAAAGTTGGAGTATTCCAGCCTTTGATGCTATGGCTATGGGTAAAACCCCAATTGTTCCAAATTACAGTGGTTATCTAGAATATATAGATGAAGGTGTTGGTTATCCAATTCCCACTCATATTGAATATGGTCACTCTCTTGGACATTCGGAGTGGAATCCTATGGGAGCGGATGTTGAAGTTGGTAGAGTTGATTTACAGTCGCTGCGCGACATAATGAGGGAGGTTTATGAAAGTGGGGATAAGCGCGAGGAAAAAGCTAAAAAAGGTATAGATAAAGCTCTTAATTTTTCGTTTAAAAATATAGGTCACCAAATGTTTTCGCACATTCTGGAGGGCTTATAATAGATTGAAAGATAAATATGTCTCACACTCATTGGAAAGATGTACAAGCTGTAGAACTAGTAAAACGATTTTCAAATAAAATTCAGATTGAGCCTAAAACTGAAAATCAAAGAAAATATTTTCAATCTATAAATGAAAAGATTATAACATTATGCTTAGGACCAGCCGGATGTGGGAAAACTTTTATTCCAACCTCCATCGGACTTAATCTCTTGTTACAAGATAAAATACAAAAGCTTGTGCTTACGAGACCTCTAGTAACATGCTCAAGTAGTAACAAAGACGCTCTTGGTATTCTTCCCGGTGAAATAAAAGAAAAAATTGGACCATATATAAGACCATTAATAGATGTTATTCAAGAGAATGTCTCTGAAACAGAATTAGATAGTTTAATTTATAAAAAAAGAATTGACCTCATCCCACTAGATGTAATGAGAGGGTTAAGTTTTAAAAATGCTTTCATCATTGCTGATGAAATGCAAAATGCTTCGAAGGAATCCCTTAGAATGCTATTGACAAGATTTGGAACAAATTGTAAATTAATTATAAGTGGAGACCCAAGTCAATCAGATTTATATGACAGATGTCCACTTTTAGACGTATATCATAAGTTAGATGGACATAAAGATATTGGAAGAGTTATTTTAACAAGTAAGGATGTGGTCCGACATCCACTGATAAATTTCATTGAAAGAAGGCTTACGAGCGTGTATGACGGTGATAGATTAATAGACAAGAATAATCAGACATGGTATGGTGATAAATGTCCCGTTTGTGAAGCCCAAAATTGGATATGTAATGGTGATGAAAATGACCCAAGTGGTTATGACGTAATGAGTTTCAAATGTTGGCAATGTGGTGAAATAGCAGAGATAGACCAAGAAGGATATTCTGTATTACCAGAAATAAAACTTAAATGGGCGGATGCAGTTGGTGTAAGAGTTGCCCCAGAAGGATGTTATGAAGAATATACATAATGTAAGAATAGAAGGAAAATATCTAAATAGACCAGATATTTTAAATAGAGCTTTAGAATTTTTCTTTGATATCATAAAAAGAAGACAATATAATGAGGAAACTAGAATCAATTTAAATGATTGTGAAATGGTTCTACAACTTGTCTCAAAAAAAGATATTGAGATAAAACCACTAAAGCCAGATTCTGAATTATCGGATGAGGAATCTAACAGACTTTATGAGTATTTAGAACAACCACTTGATATATAGGATATTATGGCAGCTTATAGTGAAAAACCTCCTATTGGGATTGAACCAGAATTTATTTGGAGAGAGCGTCGTATCGAAGAGTTGATACGAGCTATCAGCAGATATGTAAGTCAACATATATACGCAGAGTGTATGGTCGCATGGGCTAAAGAATTAGAATACCATCTTTGGTGGATGGAAAACGAAACTAGGTGGAGTCAAAAGATTAAAAATGATAAGAATAATAACTGATAACAACCAAAGTGATAATTTAGATTCAATTGAAGGACGCCTTTCTTTTGAACAAATTAAATGGATTCAATCTATATTAGATATGGGATTATCTTTTATTAGTGTGGGTCTTGATGAAATCACATATGGTTTTGAAAAAAATTTCCCACAAGATTGGGAGTTTCCAATATGAGTCCAAATGAAATAGATAAAATTCAAGATAGATTGTATAAAGCTTTTGAAAAATTTGGATGGAAAAAGAAAGAAGTAAAGGTTCAACACGAAAGAGATGGGGATTGTAGTTGGAAAGAGAATATTTGGCTTGGAAATGGATTTAGACTTTTTAGTGAAAGTGATTTAGAAGAGAGTTTGGCTGAGGAACTTATAAGGATTTCGAATGAAAACGTCGGATGTATTAGTAAGACAAGCAACTAGACGGAAAGATGAAAAGTTAAACATACTAACAATTGCAACCCACGAACGTTGCGAGAGTATGTTGGCAAAAACCGGACACAACTTCTATGCCTTCGTTGGGTCTGGTCACAAAAATTGGAATCCTAAATACGCCCCTATCCCTGACAACTACTATTTAATAAAAAATCATCAAATACCATTTGGTGTCACATTTGATGTTGTGCTTTCGCAGTCGCGCCTAGCCCATCATGATTTTCTTAAAAGTTATGTTAATGCGAATCAAATTCCTTATATAACTCTTGAACATACATTTCCTTACGATACATGGTCTAAAAAGATACTTTCTGTATTTACTAATATGAAGGGTCATGAGAATGTATTTATTTCAGATACCTCGCGAAAAGGGTGGGGATTCGATGAAAGCAACTCCTGTGTAATAGAACATGCAATAGACTGTGACCTCTTCCGACCTGCGGTCGGGGGTGGGCCAAAAAGGGTAGCATCAGCATTAAGCGTTGCAAACGAATGGGTGTCGCGGGACCAACCATTGGGCTGGAAATTCTATCAAAAGGCGATTACGGGACTTCCAGCTAGGATAGTTGGAGATAATCCAGGTATGTCATTGCCGACAAACAGTGTAGAAGAATTGGCATCAATTTATGCGCAGCACTCCGTATTCGTAAATACTAGTCAAATTAGCCCAATCCCCATGTCCTTATTAGAGGCTATGTCTTCTGCTTGTATTTGTATTAGCACGGCCACTTGTCAAATTCCAGACATTGTAAAAGATGGGGAAAATGGCTTTTTAGCAGATACTCCAGAGGAAATGAGGGGGATTATTGCAGAGGTATTATCTAGACCAGAAGACTTTGCTTATATTGGTGAAGCAGCAAGACAGACTATAATTGATAGATTCGGTATTGACAGATTTGTTAAGGAGTGGAATGAAGTATTTTATAGGGCGGCGGATACACCATTTTTGGAGAGATTATGAAAGCTAGTAAAGCATTATATTTATCAGAAGTTTATAGGCAGGGCGACCAGCAGTTTAAGTACATTATTTGTGAAATACAAAAATCAGCATCTGCTGGTTGTACTGGTCTTTGTCACTTATTATATGAGAACACAATTTCAAAATTAAAAGAACTTGGATATGAAGTTAAAGAACTAAAATTACTTAATGGAATTATTTATAATCATAGTATATCTTGGGAGAAACCATCAAAGTGAACATTCTTTTAACCTACAACGATAAACAAAGAGAAATGCAAGGATGGCATTGGTTTGACGAAATTACCAATTTGCCAGATGAAAAGCTTTCTTATTGTTCTCTTGGACTAGAACAAGCAACTGTAAATAAGATTTTTTCAGAAAATGTATTAGATAGATTGTCACCACAAGATGCCGCGCACGCCGTCCGCCACTGGACTAAATTACTAGCTCATAATGGGGTATTATGTTTAGTTGTTACGGACTTCGAAGAGGTTGCTCGAAACTATCAACAGATGGAATTTGATATGGATATGGTAAACTTAAGATTGGGTGATAGACGCAGTCTACACACCTTAGTTCAACTTGTATCCGTACTAAAGAATAGTGGACTTAAAATTGTAATGGCTAGAAACGAAGGACTTGCTGCTGTAATAGTAGCTCGTAGAGAATAATGGAAGTTAAAACAGAGTGTAAAGATTGCTGCTTTGCAGAAATGCAAAATGAAATTCAGTCTGGATGCAAGGTCGGACAATTAGAAAAATTGGTGGATATTGGATGTGATGTGGCAAAAGAAGGAACGGATGAAACTCATTATACTTATATAATTAATGGTAGATACTGTAATAAAAAACGTTCCAAAATTTGGATGGAAACCAATGTAAATAATCCTTTTGGACAACTTTCAAAAGAATTAGAAATAAAGTATGATGTCGTCATTGTATTCGACAATGATAATACCCTGGATGATTTAGACAAGTCCCTTTCTGACCTACCAGACCCGCCAAGGGTCGAAACAGTTCATATTATACATAATTCAGATAAAATCAGTTATGGCGAAGTTAGAATGTGGCTTGGAAAGAAATTCGGCCATACTACTAAAAAGTGGCTCTTAACCTATATTGTCGAAACCCCACGACCAGATTATTATAATGCAGTAGATTTTGCGACTACTCGATTAGCTTGTGGTTTTTATGTAGCAATTAAGTCGGGGGAAACACTACCTAAGAATTTGTTCTCTTGGATAAATAAAGAAGTAAACGATAATCTTAGACAACTAGGATTGGTATATGGAGCCGAAGGCTCCTGGTATGTTTGTTCTACTAGAATCCATAAGTATTTAGGTGGCAATGAAGCTGGTATTATAAAACAAGAAAATGATGACGAGGTTATTTTACCAAATCTTCCTGCTAAAATTCAATATTGGGCACAAGTAAACGGTAATACAAATTTAATAGAGGAATATAATGAGTAAAGATGCCTGTTTTGTTAATGCTATATCTTTTAAAGATGAGCAAGAATTTTATGAAAAAATAAACAATGGCGATATAATGAAAGATTTATGGAATGGAATGGTAGATAGATTAAAATTAAATCAGTTCGACCCAAA
>Ga0137427_10001156_pt1 | contig 12210 bp, 12 predicted proteins | sample EasRivERMZT700_2_FD_102309 | JGI IMG/M metagenome (GOLD analysis project Ga0137427, IMG submission 102309) | Soil microbial communities from meander-bound floodplain in the East River, Colorado, USA - East River MetaG ERMZT700_2 | ecosystem: Environmental > Terrestrial > Soil > Floodplain ...
GTCACCTGCGGGAGGCCTTCCGTGAGCAGCGCGTTCAGCTCGCGGATGCGTCTACCGTCGTGCACCTCGATGAAGACGACTTCAGGGAAGCCGGCAATCGCGCCAAGCTTCGCCTCGAAGGCGCGCTGGCCAGCGAGTAGCTTCTTGGCACCGGCAGCGATGCGTGGCACGTCTTCGCGCAGGACATCGTCCGGCAGCGAGCGCTTGATCACCTGGAAACCGCCGCCCTTTACGCTCATGTGCCAGTAGTCCACCGGGTACGGCTCGACCCCCGGAATGCCCTCGAGGCGCTCGGTGGCGGAAGCGATGTACTGCTGCGTGGCGGCATCCTCGATGCGGACGAGGAACGCTAGGTACTGGGCGCGGCCACGTGTGAACTCGTGCTCGGTTGTTTCGTTCGTCAGCCGGAGCGACTCGATGCGATCGAACGCGGCGCGGGCCGCTTCGAAGGTGGATTCGAACTGTGGAGCTGTCACTGCCAGCGGCCTAGCATAGCGGGAGCCATGTGGGTGTGCGATCAACGGAGATACCCTTCGCTCCGCTCAGGGTGACACGGTACGGCAGGCTGCGCCTTAGCTGATGCGGGTGACGGTGTAGCGCAGAAGACCCTTCGGGGCGCTCACCTGCGCCTCATCGCCGACGCGCTTGCCGAGCAGCGAACGCCCAACGGGCGATTCATTGCTGATCTTGCCTTCCTTCGGGTCGGCCTCCGGCGCGCCAACGATGGTGTAGGTGGTCTTCTTGCCTTCGGCGTCGGTCAGGTGGACGGTGGAGCCGATCTGGACTGCAGAGGCGTGGTGCGCCTCTTCTTCGTCGATGAGCGTGGCGTCCTGGATCAGCTTCTCGAGCGTGAGGATACGGCCCTCGACGAACGCCTGGTCATTCTTCGCGTCGTCGTACTCCGCGTTGTTCTGCGTGCTGGCCAACTCCTTCGCCTGGCGGATGCGCTCCGCGACTTCGGGCCGGCGAACATGCTTGAGCTGCTCCAGCTCGTGTTCGAGCTTGGCCATACCGTCGTGCGTGAGAAGGACGGGTTGATCGGGCATAACTAAACGCCCCTCCTAAAAAGAACGACTGAGGGACACAAGACCCTCAGCCATGAGATGGTAACTTCGTCGCAGGCAGTATACACCCGCCCCAGGAGGCTGTAAAGACGAAGCTAGAGGCCGTCCAAATGGACGGCCTCTTTGTATGTTTCGTGGGTTGGCTAGATGTCTATGTCTAGTAGTCCATTGGAGGAGGCGCCATCGGTGCGGCGGAGGGCGCCTCTGGAATTTCGGCGATCAACGACTCGGTGGTGAGCAGCATGGCGGCGATGCTCGCCGCATTTTCGACGGCAGCCCGCACCACCTTCGCGGGGTCGATGATGCCCTTCTTGAGCATGTCACCGTAGGTGTTGTCGTAGGCATCGAAGCCGAAGGTGTCCTTGCCTTCGATCACCGTGTTCACGACAACGGAGCCTTCTTCTCCCGAGTTCTCCGCGATCTGGCGGAGGGGCTCTTCCATAGCCTTGCGGAGCGTTTGCACGCCCGTGCGCTCGTCGCCCTCGAGTGTCGCGGCAAGCTTATCGAGTTTCGGCATAACGCGGATGAAGGCGACGCCACCACCGGGCACGATACCTTCTTCGACTGCTGCGCGGGTCGCCGACAGCGCGTCCTCGACACGGAGCTTCTTCTCCTTGAGCTCGACTTCTGTCGCAGCGCCCACCTTGATCACGGCGACGCCACCGGCGAGCTTGGCCAGACGTTCCTGCAGCTTCTCGCGATCGAAGTCGGACGTCACTTCGTCGATCTGTGCCTTGAGCTGGCGGATGCGGTCCTGGATCGCCTTGTCCGTGCCGTGGCCCTCGATGATCGTGGTGTCGTCCTTTGTTGAGACGATTCTGCGCGCGCGACCGAGATCCGCGACCTGCGCGTTGTCGAGCTTGCGGCCCATCTCTTCGGTGATGAACGTGCCGCCAGAAAGGATGGCAATGTCTTCGAGCATGGCCTTGCGGCGATCGCCGAAGCCGGGCGCCTTGATGATGAGCGCGTTAATCGTTCCGCGCAGTTTGTTGACCACCAGGGTGGCAAGCGCCTCGCCGTCGCAGTCGTCGCAGATGATGACCAGGTTCTTTGTCACCTGGAGCACTCGCTCTAGCACTGGCAGGATGTCCTGGACTGCAGAGATCTTCTTGTCGGTGATCAGAATGTACGGGTCGTCGAGCTCGGCCGCCATACGTTCGGTGTTGGTGACGAAATACGGCGAGACGTATCCGCGGTCAAACTGCATACCCTCGACGAACTCCGTCTCTAGGTGCAGGCCACGCGACTCTTCAACAGTTATCACTCCGTCCTTGCCGACCTTTTCCATGACCTCCGCGATCGTTTCGCCCACCTGCGGGTCGTTCGCGGAGTTCGCGGCAACCTGCGCGATCTGCTCCTTGCCAAGCACGGGCTTCGCCATGGCGCGGAACGCATCGACGACGGTCAAGACACCTTGCTGGAGACCGCGCTGGAGCGCGAGCGGGTTCGCGCCGGCTGCGACGTTCTTCATGCCTTCAGTAACAAGCGCCTGTGCCAGCACAGTTGCGGTCGTCGTGCCGTCACCAGCTACATCGTTCGTCTTGCTGGCAACTTCCTTTGCGAGCTGGGCGCCCATGTTCTCGAACGGGTCCTTTAGCTCGATCTCTTTTGCAATCGACACGCCGTCATCGACGACAGCTGGCGCGCCGAACTTCTTTTCTAGGATAACCTTGCGGCCGCGCGGGCCGAGTGTGACCTTCAGCGCGTCAGCGAGCGCGTCGACGCCAGCCTTCAGCGATCGTCGCGCCTCTTCATCAAAGACGAGTTGTTTCGCCATTGCGTTCTCTCCTTTTCCGCCTTAGTGGGGGTCTACTCTACTTTGCAGAGCACATCCTTTTCAGACAGGACAATGTACTCTTCCTGATCGATCTTTATCTCCTGGCCGGAGTACTTCGCGTAAAGGACACGATCCCCGACCTTGACGTCCATGGGGATGCGCTTGCCGTCGTCGTCCAGCCGGCCCGGGCCCGCTGCTAGGACTTCGCCCTGCTGGGGCTTTTCCTTGGCCGTATCCGGGATGACGATGCCGCTGGCCAGGACTTCTTCCTGAACTACAGCTTTGATGACGAGTTTGTCGCCTAGCGGGCTCAGCTTCGTTTTGGTCTTGGTGGCTACTGCCATGATCGCGTCCTCCTGTGCGAAAGTGATGGTTTAGCACTCTCTACCTGAGAGTGCTAACCCAATATTACGTCTTGCTGATTGAGAGCGCAAGGGGACGCACGGACGGAGGAGGGCCATGGAGCGCCGATAGCGGCTGCTGGGAGTCAAATGGCGGTAAGGAGAGCCAGGGAAAAAGAAAATACGCTGGGACGCGCATCGAGACTACGCGGGTCATAGTAAAGTATGGAGCTGGTGGCGAACGGTTTGACCTAGAACCCAGGAGCCTCCTATACTGTCGCTAGCTTTGGAGTCGAGGAGTTCGTGTGCCCAAACGCACCTATCAGCCCAAGCGTATCCCTCGGAAGAGGACGCATGGCTTCCGCGCCCGGATGAGCAGTCCTGGTGGCCGGAGGGTACTTCAGGCGCGCCGCAAGAAAGGCCGCTACAAGCTTAGCGTCTAGCTTCCAGGCGCCCATTGCCGTGGCTGCCGTGGGAGTCCATCGAGACCAACGCCTCAAGCATCGAAGCGATTTTGCCGCAGTCTATCGGCACGGTAGGCTCTTCCGAAATGAATTCGTTATACTCCGAGCGCTCCGAACAGACAATCCGGAGAGCCGCTTCGGGTTTACGGTGGGGCGGGCCCTCGGGGGCGCAGTCGTTCGCAATAAGGTGAAGCGAAGGTTGCGGGCCGTTGTTGGGTCGCTGCCAGTTGCGGCAGGATGGGACATTGTGCTGAACACACGTTCTAGTGCCGTTGGATCTGAATATCAGACCCTGGCAGAAGCCGTCGAGTCACTGATGCGCAGAGCAGGCGTGTTGGAGTGAAGCGCGTGTCGCTGTGGATAATCCGGGGCTATCAGCGGATCGTGTCGCCCACCCTGCCCGCCGCGTGCCGCTTCGAGCCATCCTGCTCGGCGTATGGCTACGAAGCTATAAGCAGATATGGGGTGCTGAAGGGAAGCTGGCTGCTTGTGCGCCGACTTGCGCGCTGCAATCCTCTGCATGTCCGCGGATTCGATCCGGTACCTTGATATCGTTTCACGTGAAACACTATCCGTCGAAGGGCCGTTGAAGTGAGCCAACGCACGCCTCGCTGGCTGATCCTGTCCGCCATACTCCTGCTAGCTACTGCAGCGGTCGGTTGCAGCGGCAGGACGGCCAAACCGAAGGGCTGGGCTCCGCCTCAATCAACCGACGAAATCGTTCTCGCTGCCCACCGATCGGATCTCTTTGCCTACGACGCCGCCAATTTTCAGCCACAATGGGTGTTCCCATCAAGCACTGGTGATGACGACATCAAACCGACTGCGCTGTACGGCGCCTCTGGAATTGATGGCGGCGTGATTTTTATCCCGACATATAGCGACAAATTGTACGCGGTGGAGCTCGCAACCGGAGAGCTTAAGTGGGCGAGCGCCTTCCAGGCGGGCGATACATTGGTTGGAGGCGTGCTAGCGAGCAGCGGCTTGGTGTTCTTCGGTTCCACGGATGGTTATGTATATGCCCTGGATCAGGAAACCGGTGTCCAGGAGTGGTCCTTTAAGACGGACGCAGAGGTATGGTCGAAGCCTGTGCTCGATGGGACCACACTGTATGTGACGTCTCTAGATGGTCATCTGTATGCGCTGGAGTCCACAACTGGAGATGAATTGTGGTCGTTTGAGACTGATGCTGGCATTGCCGCCACGCCAGTCTTGAGTGAGCAGGATGGGCTCATTTACGTTGGTGGCTTCGACGGAAGGCTGAGAGCGATCGACGTGTCTACGCATGAGCAGCAGTGGGAGAGGGCAGCCAGCAATTGGTTCTGGGCGACGCCACTATTGGAGAACGGCGTGGTCTACGCGGCTAGTCTGGATCACAGCGTCTACGCGATGAACGCGGAGTCGGGCGAGGACCATTGGCGGGACCCATTCAACGCCGATGCCGAAATCCGTGCCGCTCCCGTGATGGCGGGCGGCGTCTTAGTAGTCGTTGATCGCGGTGGCAACGTCCACGCGCTCGATCCTCAGGACGGATCGATGGCGTCTGAGACGCTGCAACTCGGGACGAATGTCGATGCTGATCCGTTGGTTTTGGAGAATGGCCAAGTGCTGGTTGTGACAACCGGAGGGGAAATGATCCGAGTCGAGCCAACCACGCTCGATATCGTTTCACGAGTGGAGCTAGGGAACTGATGGATCTGCTCGAGTTGTTCGGATGGCTCTGGCAGCACCTCCTCGTCATCCCCATGACGAACTTCCTTGTTTTCATCGCACGGATCTGCTTTGGCAACTTCGGATTGGCGATCATCGTCTTCACACTGCTGACGCGTGCGCTGACCTGGCCACTGACTCGAAAGCAACTACAGGCGACGAAGGCGATGCAGTCCGCGCAGCCGCGCATTCAAGAGATTCAAAAGGCACACAAGGATCCGAAGCGTCGTTCCGAAGAGACGATGAAGGTGTATAGGGAGCTCGGCATCAATCCACTCGGATGCATCTGGCCGATGCTGATTCAAATGCCAATCTGGTTCGCGCTCTATCAAAGCATTAGCTTCACCTTAGGGTCCACACCGGAGAACCTGGTAGCACTCTCACAGAGGCTTTACCCGTGGGAGTTCCTGCGTACCGCTGTGCCGCTCGATAACCACTTTCTCTGGTTGGACTTAGCGCAGCCAGATACGACATTCATTATGGCGATCCTTGTAGGTGGGTCAGCGTGGCTGCAGCAGAAGATGGCTACTCCACCGCCCAGCCCAACTATGGATCCTCAGCAAGCACAGATGAACCAGACGATGCTGATCATGATGCCGCTGATGTTTGCATTCTTCACGCTTCAATTCCCCAGCGGACTGGCGCTATACTGGGTCTCGACGAACGTCGTCAGCATTCTGCTCCAGTACTTCTATATGGGGCGTAAGGTGAACTGGCGGCAAATATTCTCATTCTCTCCGGCTCCAGCGCCCGCGGTGCAAAAGCCGCAAGAGCGCAGCCCGAAGCCAGCTGCGGACGAGAACTCAAAACGCGAAGACGAGGTCGTCGCCGAGGTGGCGGACGACACGACACGGAAAAGGAGACGGCGTCGTGGTGGAAAACGAAGACGCTAGCAGCGGGCCGGTCGAAACGACCGGTAAGACAGTTGATGACGCAATCGACAACGCTCTGGCTGAGTTGGGGCTCGAGCGACACGAGGTGTCAGTCGAAGTATTGACCCCAGGTCGACAGGGTCTCTTTGGCATCGGCGGAGAGCAAGCCCGCGTGCGAGTTACATCGGCTTCGGTTGAACTGCCGGTAGGCGAGGAACTCGCCTGGGCGACGGAGACGCTTGAGCGCCTACTTGAGTTGATGCACGTTGAAGCGGAGGTGGCGGTGCGGCCACCGGAAACCCCCGGCGATGGCCTGGGTCGGACGAAGGCTGTTCTAGATATCTTTGGAGAAGACCTGGGTGTCCTTATCGGACGGCGCGGTACAACCATGACATCGCTTCAGTACATGGTAAATCTTATGGTAAGTCGTAAGTTTTCCGACTCAGGGCCCTACCATATTGACGTTGAGGGCTATCGGCGACGGCGCGAGGAATCGTTGATCGATCTCGCCTTCAGGATGGCTGAACGGGTACGCACCACCGGGCGCTCGGTTACTCTGGAACCGATGCCTGCAAACGAACGGCGGATCATTCATTTGGCGCTTGCAAAGGATCCAACGGTTGGCACCTCCAGCGTTGGTGTTGGAGAAGGCCGAAAGGTCGCCATTAGCGTGCGCCGGTAGCTTACGTGGCGACGCCGGACTTCGTCGTCGTGGGACACGTCGTCCGGGACATGGTGCCGGAGGGCTGGCGCTTGGGCGGAACTGCAACTTTCGCAGCGGTGCAAGCTGAACGCCTGGGTCTGAGCGTGGGCGTTGTCACGCGAGTCGGCGTCGGCCTTGATCTACCAGCCGCGCTTCCGAACGTCACCCTTGCCTGCACACCGTCTGAGGAGTCAACGAGCTTTCAGAATGCGTATGGCAAAGGAGGGCGTCAGCAGCGCGTGATTGGAAGAGCTGGTCCCCTGTCAGCGGCAGATGTTCCGGGAGAATGGCTGTCAGCGCCGATTGCACTACTTGGGGCAGTGTGTGGCGAAGTACCTGCCGGTATGTCAGGCGAGTTTACCAGTCCGCTGCTGGGTGTCTCAGCGCAAGGTTGGCTGCGGCGAGTTGACGAAGGCGGGCGTGTACAGAGTCAGGCATGGGAAGGTGAGTCCTTCTGGCGCGGCGCCGATGTGCTGTTCGTTTCGGACGAGGACGTTGGTCCGAACAGCGATCAGGTTGATCGATGGACGAGAGACGTACCGATCGTTGCGATGACAGGCAACCGTCGTGGCGCTCGCGTGTACGACGAAGGCCGATGGCGATCGATCGCAGCGTTTCCTGCGGAAGAGGTTGACCCAACGGGAGCGGGCGACGTGTTCGCGACAGCGTTCCTTGTGGAGTTACACATGACGAACGACGTTGCTAAAGCGTCGCGCTTTGCTTCGGCAGCGGCGGCGTGTGCGATCGAAGCAACGGGCATCGACGCGATTGCTACGCGAACCGTGATTGAGGAGCGGATGGACGCGGATGCCAGCGTGGTGTTGCAATGACGCGCATCATCGCGATTTCAAACCAAAAGGGTGGTGTCGGGAAAACGACGACGGCAGTCAACCTAAGCGCTGCGCTTGCGGAACGGCACTGCACCGTGCTGCTGATTGATATGGACCCACAAGGAAACGCGACAGCAGCTCTTGGCCTGCGCGCCCAGTGGGGTAAAAGCACCTACGAATTCTTGCTGCGCCAGCAAGCTCTAGCGGATGTTGTTGTCTCGACAAGCGTGGATCGTTTGAAGATCGTCGCTGGATCGCCGGATCTTGCGGGCGCGGAAGTCGAATTGATTCAGGTCGGTGAACGGGAGTTCCAGCTCAAGCGCGCGCTTGAGAATCAAGTGCGCGACTATCACTTTGTGATCCTGGATTCGCCACCGTCAGTTGGTTTGCTGACCGTAAACACGCTAGTTGCCGCAGACGAAGTCATCGTGCCCGTTCAGTGCGAGTATCTGGCGCTAGAGGGACTCGGCGAATTCACCCGCACACTAGAGCTTGTAAGGCGCAACCTGAACCGATCGCTCCAACTGCGAGGACTACTGTTGACTATGTTCGACAAACGCACGAATTTGTCGCGCCAAGTGGCGGACGAAGTGAGAAGGCACTTCCCGAATACCTTTCGCGCGGTGATTCCACGTAGCGTGCGCCTAAGCGAGGCGCCGAGCCATGGACTGCCCATTAGCATGTATGACGAGCGGTCGCCTGCTGCGGAAGCGTATGGCGATCTGGCGGACGAACTGTTGCAAGTCACCGCTCAGCAAACAGGAGTAGCCCTATGAGCAAACCCCGGGGTCTCGGACGCGGGCTCGCGGCGTTAATCCCCTCGAGCGCTAATGCTGGAGTTGACGAAGTCGATATCACCTCGATTGTTCCAAACCCGCACCAGCCGCGATCGCCAATTCAGGAAGAGACACTGGTCGATCTGGTGGAAAGCATACGTGCGCACGGAGTAATCCAGCCGCTGGTTGTGAGCAATGGCGATGCGCAAGGGACCTATGTGTTGATAGCGGGCGAGCGGCGCCTACGTGCTGCGCGCATGGCCGGGTTGGACAGAGTACCTGTGGTCGTGAAAGAGGCGGCAAGTAGCGAGATGCTGGAGATAGCGCTTGTCGAGAACATACAACGGCAAGACTTGAACGCGTTGGAAGAGGCACATGCGTACCGGCGGCTGGCTGATGAGTTTTCGATGACGCAGGAAGCGATTGCGCACCGTGTTGGTCGCAGCCGGACCGCGGTCGCGAACAGCATGCGGCTGTTGGGGCTGAGCGAGGAAATTAAGCAGAGTCTGAGTACGGGGGCGATCACAGAGGGGCACGCACGTGCGTTGCTTGGCGTTGAAGATGCAGCGGCGCGGCGGCGCGCCTGGCGTCAAGTGATCGATCTGAGTTTGTCGGTACGCGAAACGGAGGAGAAGGTCCGCAAGCTATCGGCGGGCACGCCTGCCATCGAAGAAGCCGGGCGTTCCCCACGAGTCGATCCTGATACCACACAACTTGCTGAGCGCGTGCGGACGGCGATCGGTACGAAGGTCGATCTGCGGCGCAATTCGAAGGGCCGCGGCAGATTGGTGTTGCACTTCTACTCCGATGAGGAGCTCGAGTCGATCCTCGGGCGGCTCGGTGTCTCCCTCGGCTGAAGCGTTGGAAGCTGCTAGGATGTTCGACGTATGAAGGCTATCAAACGCGGGACGCTTGTACTGCTGGTGAGCGCCCTGGCGGCGGCACTGATGGCGGTGAGCTACCTAGCCGTGACACCAAGCACGAGCAATGCAGCGCCGGCAGACAGCATGTGGTCGTACGAGGCTGGGTCTGCAGTGAGTCCCCAGGTGGACGGCGAGGCACCATCGACGGATGGTGACACTTCGGTGGTTGAGGTGCAGGCCTGGACGGTGATGGCCGCAGGCGGCGCGGCAGCGCTCTTTCTCCTCCTCTTCTTTGTACGAATCGCCCTCAGGCGCGTCCCCCCTCCCCCGCCCCAGGAAGACGCCGTTCAGCACTAGCTCGTATTTCGGTTGACAACAGAACCGCCCTCGTCGTTCGAGGGCGTTCGTATGTTTCACGTTGGACGGCGGAGACTAGACTTTGGCCTTGACCTTAGACTTTGCTTCGATGGCCGTATGCTCCTCGATATGTTTGAGCCAGCCCCGGAACGTCGTCAGTCGCTCTTCAAGCTTCGCTTGCATCTCACCCAGCGCTTCGACCTTCTGTGCAATCACTTCGTGCTGGCGTTCCGTTATAGCGATGGCTTTGAGCAATTGCACGCGCTTCTCCGGTAAGGCCGAGTCAGGCCGGTACTCCGCCCGCAACTGGAGCTTCACCTCTTCGGCCTCGACCATCTCCTTGATCTCAGCAAGGCTAAAGCCGAGAAGCTGTTGGAGCCGCTTAATCCTTTCGACTCGCTGGATGTCAGCCTCGGAGTACAAACGAAAGCCGCCTTCCATACGGTTCGGCGGCTGGAGCAAGCCCTTCTCCTCGTAAAAGCGCAGGGTTCGCTGGGTAACACCAGTTCGTTCGGCGATTTCCCCGATCTGGAGGTGTGGCGTGTCTTCGGCGATGTCAGCAGGGGCCGGCTTTTGTGCCATTTCTCACAGGGTAGCAGGTATTACGCGCACGTCAAGGTTAACGTCTGAACCCCCCGCCGCCTAGCTGGCGTAGGTCGTCGGGTCCAGCGCCAGCGCGAGCCCCTGCTGTGCTGCGCCTTTGGCGCGTCGCTCGGCATTCTCGCGCGCGGTGCCCGCAAACAGGTCCATCGCCGCGACATCGTCCAGCGATGTGACGTCCCGGCCCAGGTGTTCGTTGAAAAGTTCGTTGCGCAGCGCGCGAACGGTTGGCGCGTGCCAGGTCGATGCGTTGAGTTCGGTGTCGCCGTAGAACGAGCGGTTGGCCACGTTACAAGAGCCGATGGTGCACCAGGCATCGTCGACCAGCGCGACCTTGGCGTGCACATAGACGTTCTGGTAGTCCCCGTTGCCGCGTGGCGTCGCCAGTCCGGAGAGCGTGAAGTGCTCGAACTGGCCCAACGCGCCGATCGATTCGAAGAAGGGCGCGGTCGCGGCGTTCTTGCGCGCGGCCGCCATCTCATTGTTGACGTTGATCGGCACGACGAACACGACGCGGACGCCACGCTCCAACGCGCGGTGTAGCGCGTCGACGGCATGCGGTGATCCGATCGCCTGGTCTTCCAGATAGATGGTTTGTTGCGCCGCGTCGATTGCCTTCAAGTACTGGTCCGCGATGCTGAACTCGCCCTGCTGGATCGCGTACGCTTGCCCGCCGGGCGACGGGGTTTCGTCTGTGTAGTGGCCGCGCCGCACGGTGCGCTGTATCTGCACAGGCACGTCCCCTGCGTCCGCCGACGTTCGCTGTGGGAACGCAAGCAGGTCGTGGTTCGCGGCGTGCGGCCAGATGCCGTCCTCGATGTCGCGGTCGCTTGCCTCGTTCCAGCGTTGCACGAAGTTGTGGTGTACGTCGCTCGCGGACGGTCCGCGCAACTCAACGTAGACATCGTGGGTGTTGCCGTGGTCGCTGGGTGGATGGCCGCGTGGAACCATCGATCCCCTATTGAGGTTGATGCCTCCGACGAAGGCAATCTCGCTCGGTTGCGCTGCGTCGATAAGCCAGCTCTTTTGATGCTGGCAGTACGTGCCGTGCGCACGGTCCCAGCGCGCGAGGAAGCGCGAGCCGCGCGCCGCCAGCATGGCGCGTTCGTCCGCCGTGCCCGAGAAGTGCGTGCCCGGCTGGATCTGTTCCAAACCGAGGTGCCGCCAGAAGATCACGCGCACTTCGATGCCGCGATCGACGGCGCGGTCCAGCACGTCGAAGAGGCTGCCACGCCCGTCCGGCATCTGGAACGCCGGCTGATAGAACGCCACCGTCACCCAGACGCTGTGCTGCGCCGCTTCGACAGCTTCGCAGATACGCCGAAACGCCGGTTCGCCGTCGACGAGGGGCCGCACGGCGTTCCCGGGGCGGATGGGGTAGGAACCGCTGTCCGTGTAAGGGATATGTGCTGCGTCGCGCTTCATGTGACCCTCCTGTGCGGTGCGATTATACCCGCTTCGCTTGCGACGTTTCTTGGCTAGAATGCGCTGTCATGCCGGATGCGCCATTCCAAACACCCATCTCGTCGGATCTGTATACAGACGATTATTTCCTCCGCTCCGTCGAGGGCTACCAGCGGTTCCTTGATAGCGGTGGCCGCGACGCGTCGCCGCGGCTGCACCGCGCGCTGGATCTAGCGGCGATCCAGCCCGGCCAGCGCGTGCTTGACATCGCCTGCGGCCGCGGCGAGGTAGTGTTGCAAAGCGCGCTGCGTGGCGCCACTGCCGTCGGCATCGACTACGCGCAGGCAGCGGTATCGATCGCGCGGCGGGCGCTCGCGCTGGGTGAGGAGCGCGAGCGTACCGGTGTTGCACGGATGGACGCGACGCGTCTGGCGTTCGCTCCGGCGTCA
>Ga0137427_10001160_pt1 | contig 12201 bp, 10 predicted proteins | sample EasRivERMZT700_2_FD_102309 | JGI IMG/M metagenome (GOLD analysis project Ga0137427, IMG submission 102309) | Soil microbial communities from meander-bound floodplain in the East River, Colorado, USA - East River MetaG ERMZT700_2 | ecosystem: Environmental > Terrestrial > Soil > Floodplain ...
GATCGAACGTCGCCACCGCCTCTGCCCCGCGTCCCGCCATCGCCAAGCCCAGGCCCGTGATCGTCGCGGCTTCGCCGGCGCGGCCGCCTTCGCGCAGTTCCTGGATGGTCGCGATCACTCGTCCGGCCACGGCCTCGGCGCGATCGCGCGTATCGAGCTGCCGATGCGCCGCCGCCAGGCCGATGAGCGCGCGGGGATGCTCAGGCGTCGCGGCCACGACGCGCTCGAACATCGACAGCGCGCCCGCGGCATCGCCGCCCGAGAGCAGCGCGAAGCCGTGCCCGGTCCAGGCCTCCCGTGCGTATTCGTCGGCCAGCATCCGGCTGCCGGGCGACTGCAACTCACGGTCGAACGCGACACGCGCCCCGGGACCGTCACCTTGAGCGAGCCGGACGAGTCCGAGCAGCCAGTGCAAGCCGCTCGCCGGAAAACGGCTCGCGCCCTCGCTCGCGCGCCGCTCGTTCGCGGCGCCGGCCTTCAGCACCTGCTCCGCGCGATCCAGAGCACCGCGAGCGATGTAGACCATCGCGCGGCCGAGATACGCATAGGGCATCGAGGGGTACTGCGCCGTCACCGCTTCGAGGCACGACAGCCGCTCCTCGCCCCACGCCGCCATGCCGAGGCGGAACTGATGCCGCCAGTTGCCCGGCTCGAGCGCGAGCGCGCGACGGCACGCGGCCACGCCCTCGTCGCGCCGCTCGGCACTCGCCAGAAAGAAGCCCAGTGCGGAGTGCGCCTCGGCGATGTCCGGATCGAGATCGATCGCCTGCTTGGCATGCGTCACGGCCGCCATCAGTGCACCGGCATCCGGCCGCGTGCGCGACCGGGTCCCTTGAAACTGCCAGAATCGCGCGTGCGCCAGCCCGACGTACGCCAGCGCATAGCGCGCGTCGAGCGCCAGCGCGCGCTCGAACGCCGCGATCGCGCCCGGAATCTCGGTCAGGTCCAGCGTCTCGAGCTTCAATCGGCCTTCGGTCAGCAGCCGGTACGCGTCGAGGCTGCCCGTCTCCCGCGCGGTGATGCGCGCGGCTGCCGCCGTCGAGATCGTGATCTGCAGGCCCATCGAGAGCTGCGTGACGATCGCGTCCTGCAGCGCGAAGACTTCCTCCATCGCCCCGTCGGCCTTGGCGTGCGCGATCGTTTGCGCCGTCGCCACGTCCACCACGCGCGCCGTCATGCGAACCCGGCCTCCGACCCTTTGATAGCTGCCGATGACGACGAGATCCGCGCCGGCGGCGCGTGCCGAATCGATCGCCGCCTCTGACGTCCCGGCGACGCCCGGCAGCCGGTCGATCACGCGAAGGTCGCGGAGCGCCCGCAAGTCGTTCGTCACGGTCTCGGCAATGCCGGCCGAGAGCCAAGCCACGCCCTCGTCTCCAGTCACGTTCGCGAAGACCGACACGGCAATGGCGCGAAGACGTGATGCCTCGAGCTGGACCGGGACGGCTCGGTCCGGTGCGACAGCTGGCGCCGGAGTACCCGTCGTACCCGTCGTACCTGTCGTACCTGCTTGCTTGACCTCCGCGATGAACCGATAGCCCCGCCTCGGGACGGTCTCGATGAACTTCGGTGCCGCTGGACTATCGCCGAGCGCCTGGCGCACGTCCGAGACGACCTGCGTCAGCGCGTTGTCGGTCACAGCAACGTCCGGCCAGATCGCCGCCAGGATGTCGTCTTTGGTCACGAGCCGCCCCGGCTGCCGCGCGAGCAGAACGAGCAGGTCGAAGCCTTTTGGCGCGAGATCGATCGCGGCATCGCCCCTCATGAGCCGGTAGGCGACGGGGTCGACGACGAAGGGGCCGAAGCGCAGGGGCGTGCTGGACAGCATACGCGGGAGGGGCGGGCTTCAGCCCGCCCCTAATCCCTGCGCTCAATTGCACGCAGGGATTAGAAGACGCTCTTGATCAATCCGCCATCTACTTGAAGCGACGCGCCCGTGATGTAACGGGCCGCGTCCGAGAACAGGAACACGGCCGCGCTGGCAAACTCGTCGGGCCGGCCGTACCGGCCCATCGGAATCGTCTTCGAGTAGTTCGCCCGCACGTCGTCGGCCGACGAGTTGTTGGCCTTGCCGCGCAGCGTGTCCAGCTCGCGAACGCGGTCGGTGTCGATGCGGCCTGGCAGCAAGTGGTTCACGCGGATCTTGTCGGCCGCGAGCTCGTTCGCCAGCGTTTTCGACATGGCCGAGACCGCCGAGCGCACGATGTTCGACAGCGCCAGGTTGGGAATCGGCTCCTTCACGGCGGACGAGGTCGAGACGACGACGGCGCCGCCGCCGCGCGATTTCATGACGGGCGCGGCCATGCGAACCATCCGCACCGCGCTCAGGACCAACAGCTCGAAGGCCGTCTTCCAGGCCTCGTCATCGAACGACAGCACGGAGCCTGCTGGCGGCCCGCCGGCGTTGACGAAGAGCAGGTCCACACCGCCGAACTTTTCGATGGTGCGTGTATGCCAGGCCTCCAGGGACTGAGCGGACCGTACGTCCACGGCAGTCGAGAGCGTCTCGCTGTTCGTCTCGGCGGCGATGCGCTTCGCCGCCTCCGTGATCGCCTGCTCGTTGCGGGAACTGATCGAGACCTTGGCGCCCTCGGCCGCCAGGCCGCGTGCCACGGCGTAGCCGAGGCCGCGGCTCGCGCCGGCAACCATGGCAATCTTGCCCTTCAGCCCAAGATCCATGCGGCCCCTTCCTGCGATGCCGTCCAGCCAAGTACACGATCGAGAGCCGCGCGCGTTCCGGGATCGAGCACGGCGCCGGGCGCGCGCGTGGCCGCGTCCGCCAGCACGCCGCGACGGCGGAACACTTCCTTGCGGATGGCCATCCCGATGCCCTCCTGGAACTCAAAACGCATCAACGGAACAAAGCGATAGAACACGCTGGCCGCTTCGTCGATCTTGCCGGCGCGGTAGAGCGAGACGACCTGCACGAGGACTTCCGGATACGCAAACCCGGTCATCACGCCGGCGGCGCCCGCGAGCAGTTCTTCAAGAAGAAACACGCCGCCCAGTCCGCCGAGAATCGCGACCTTTGTCTCGCCTGCTGCGGCGAGGATGCGCGCCGTTTTGAAGGGGGTCGGAGGGTCCTCGAGCTTGATGGTCCGTGCCGACGGGATCTCCTTCGCGATGCGCGCCAGCAAGGCGGCTTCCATCGCAAAGCCGGAAATCGGAGGATAGTCCTGCACCACGATCGGCAGGTCCACGGCGTCGGCGAGCGCCTTGTAGTGGCTCACCACGGACTCGGTGTTGAGCTTGAGCATGCGCGGCGGGCTGACCATGACCGCCGACGCGCCGAGTGACTTCGCTTCCTTGGTGAACTCGATGCAGGTGCGGACGCCGTCGGTCGAGGCCCCGACGATGACCTTGGCCTTGCCGGCGACTTGCTTCACGACGGTGTCGACGATGAGGCCTCGTTCGCGCTCGTTCAACCGCGCTGCTTCACCCGTCACGCCGAGCGCAGTCACGCCCTGTACGCCGGCCCGCACGATGAGATCCACTACCTGCTTGAGACTGTCGAGGTCGACCTCGCCGCCCTTGAATGGCGTCGGCAAGACCGAATACACACCGTCGAACGTCACCCTCTGCCCTCCCGGCATCCGGCCAAGGTGCCGGACGGGAAAGCGTACGTGGGCATCCGATCCGAGTCAAGGCGCACGCCACCGTACAATTGCGACGGCATTGGACGCATGACACCTCCCCGGACTCCCATCGTGATAGGCGTCGCCGGCGGCACTGGCTCTGGTAAGACCACTGTGGTACGGCGCATCGTCGAGACGCTCGGCGACCACCAGGTCAGCGTCCTCGAGCAGGACCGCTACTACCGGAATCGCTCGGAACTGCAGCTCGAAGAACGGGCGGCGCTGAACTTCGATCACCCCCAGGCGATCGAAGCGGATCTGATGACCGCGCACATCGAGGCCTTGCGAGCGGGCCGGAGCATCGAGGCCCCGATTTACGACTTCGCCATGCACGCGCGACAGCCCGAGACGGACACGATCCAGCCGCGCAACGCGGTCATCGTCGAAGGCATCCTGGTGCTGGCCGATGCCCAGCTCCGGACGCTGATGGACGTCAAGGTGTTCGTCCAGACCGACGACGACACGCGCTTCATTCGCCGGCTGCGCCGCGACGTCGCCGAGCGCGGACGGACGGTCGAGTCGGTGATCGACCAGTACATGAGCACGGTCAAGCCCATGCATCTGGAATTTGTCGAGCCGAGCCGGCGCTATGCGGACGTCATCGTGCCGGAAGGCGGCCACAATCAGGTCGCGGTCGATCTCCTGCTCACGCTGATCCGCAGCCTCGCGCAGCGGTAACTGCAGTTGCACGCCGCGCAACCGCAGTTGCGCTTGACGGCGTCGATCGGACGATGGCATCGTCGTCGTCGAGGTGGTCATGTCCCGAACGTCCGTCGATGAGTATCTTCGCGGATACGAGACGATGCGCCGGCGGGAGCTCGTATACGGATTCGTGCGCGAGCCTCCGGCGCCGGCCTACGACCACCAGTGGTATCTCACAACCCTGACCGTGTTGCTCACCTCGCACGTGCGCGATCTCGGACTGGGTCAGGTCTGCGTCGCACCCGTCGACGTTGTGCTCGACAAATCGCGCGCCCTGATCGCGCAGCCGGACCTGGTGTTCATCGCGAAAGACCGGCTCGATATCGTCAACCATCAGATCTGGGGCGCGCCCGATCTCGTCGTCGAGGTGCTCTCGCCCGGCACCGCGCGGCGGGATCGCACGGTCAAGCTCGGCTGGTATCAGAAGTACGGAGCGCGAGAGTACTGGCTCGTCGATCCGATCACGACAACCATCGAAGTGATCCGGTTGAAGCCGCGGTCGCTGACGCGCCGCACGTACGGCGAAGGCGCAGTCCTGCGGTCGGGGGTGCTCCGCAGTCTGCGCCTTCGCGTGGGTGAGGTGTTCGACCTGTGAGGGCCGCCGCTACTTGAGGATCGTCAGGGTCGCTTCGAGTTTGAGTGTCTCGCCGGTAATCTTGTCGGTACCAGATGCCCACAGGAGCGTCTGGCCATCGCGCATTGGCAGGGTGTTCGAGAACGTAAACGTCCGGAAGGCCATTGGATCTGCCACCTTGATCGGCATCTTGGCGTCCGAATCGTTCGTGAAGATGGATGAATCCTGAACGCGTAGGTTGACCGAGAATCGTCCCTCCGCAATCTGCGATACCCAGCAGTCAATCGACGTCCCGACATTCCGGTAATCAACGTGACTGCTCGTGCTCGACGTTGTGGTGCTGGTGTTCGAGCGTCCTGGCGGGTTGTTCGGCGTGCTTTCAGTGCCCGTGGTCACCGCGGACGTTCCAACCGGCACGTCCACACCCAGCCGCAAACTGACCGAATTGTTGGTATTCGCGTTGACGAACAACGTGAATGGCAGACTGCTGGCCTTCTTCTCGCCCTGGAAACGCGACAGGACGACGTCGACCTTGACGGGAACCGGCTGAAACGGCGCGGGCTGCTGTGCGCTGAGGTTCGCGGTCGCGCCCGCGGCCAGCATCAACCCCATCAGGGCTGTGTGAATACGAAGGTATGGTCTCATCGTCGTTCTCTGCTCCCGCCGCCCGGGATGGGCGGCCCCAAAAGTTCAATCGTGATCGGTGACAACTTGATCTCTGCCGGCACCGGTAACCGGCCTTCACTGTCGACAAGCGGTTCCGTCGCCGACGGCACTTGCGTGCCTCGCTTCCGCATACCGTCAAGCAACGAAATCAACGCCATGCGCTGATCCGTCGGCACGAGGACTTCCGGCCCCGCCTGGGCGGTGGTTCGTACGATGGCGGCGCTCCGAGTCCCGCCCTTCTGCGACGGCACCGTCGTCGTCCCGCGAAGCGGTGCCGTTGAATCACTCGCGGGCACTCCGGGCCGCGGCTCCGGTGCCACGCGCGCGACTTGCGGCACAGGCACGACGGCGATTGGTGTGTCCGTCCGCTGCAATACGACGACCGTCGCTGCCGCGATCGTGATGGCCACGCCCGCCGTGACAACCTGCCAGATCCCGAACCATCGTCGCGCCGGCTGCGCTTCGATCTGCCGCCGCACTTTCGCGGCAAACTCCGGCGACGGCCGCACCCCGTTCAGCTCGTCTCGCAGTTCCCGAAGGATGTCGTCCATGGGTTCGTCGCTCATCGCAATCTCTCGTGCAGCTTCTGCCGCGCTTCGAACAACCGCGACTTGATCGTGCCTTCCGCGACGCCGAGCAGCGCGGCGACCTCACTGATCCCGTGCCCTTCCATCGCGGCGAGCACGGTGACAACCCGAAGGCGATCCGGCAATTCTTCGATCGCGGCCCAGAGCCTTGCTTTCCGTTCCGCGGCGATCGTGTCCGTCTCCAGGTTCCCCGTCTGCGGCGTGATCTCCATCGCCGCATCGTCACGTGCCTGGCGCCGCTTGTGCGACCGCCGGTGGTCCAGCGCGAGCCGCCACGTCATCCGCACGAGCCAGGCCCGAAATCGCTCGCGGTCGCGCAGGCTCGAGAACCGCCGGTACGCTCGCGCAAAGGCTTCTTGGGCCACGTCCTCCGCGTCCTGCCGGTTGCGCACGACGCTGTAGGCCACGCGCACGGCCAGTGCAGACGAATCCGCCAAACGCGACTCGAATTCTCGAACGTCCGCGTCGTCCACGCTGGTCAGGGGCTGATCCAGGTGCCCGGCAAGCTCATTCATCGCGCTCAGTGGAAAGACGCCGCCCCCGGGGGAACGGTTCGGAGGGTCACGGACGGACCTCACGCCATTCGGCACAGCCGAGTGCCTGGGCGGCGTCCGGCCCCCAGGTGCCGGGCTTGTAGAGGCGCACGGGTGTCTGGCCGTCGAGGACCGGGTCGACCACGCGCCAGCCCGCCTCGACGGCATCCTCGCGAGCAAAGAGGGTCTGGTCGCCGCGCATCGCGTCGCCGAGCAGCCGCTCGTATGCCGGCGTGTCGCGCGCCGGCTCGCGCACGGCATCCAGATGGACCGGCTCCCCTTCCATGTCGTCGCCGGGCCGCTTCGTCTGCGCCGTGACCTCGATGACGACGTCGGGACTCAAGCGGAAGCGGATGTAGTTTGGCGGAGCTTCTGGTTGATCGAAGACGCGCTGCGGCGGCTGTTTCAGCCACACGAAGACTTCGGTCGCCTTCGCGGGCAGACACTTGCCGGCGCGAATGAAGAACGGCACGCCGGCCCAGCGCCATGAGTCCGCGTGGAGGCGGACGGCCGCATAGGTCTCGACCGTCGAATCCGCGGCGACGCCGGGCTCCGTGCGGTAGCCCTCGTACTGTCCCCGCACGACGTCGGCGGGCTCGAGGGTGCGCATCGCCTTGAACGCTTGACCGGTCGCGTCGCGGATCGCCTCAGGATCGTGTCCGGCCGGCGGCTCCATCATCAGCAAGGCCGCCACCTGCAGCATGTGGTTCTGCACGACGTCGCGAATGGCGCCGAGCTCCTCGTACAGCTTGCCGCGGCCCTTCACGCCGAAGTCCTCGGCCATCGTGATCTCGACGCGATCGATGAACTGGCGATTCCAGATCGGCTCGAGAAACGTGTTGGCGAACCGGAAGAACAGGAGGTTCTGCACCGGCTCCTTGCCGAGATAGTGGTCGATGCGGAACACGGCCGACTCGGGAAAGTGCTGGTGGATGGTGGCCGAGAGCGCGCGCGCCGACTTCAGATCCCGGCCGAACGGCTTCTCGAGCACGAGCCGTGCGCCGGTCGAGCAGCCGGACGATGCCAGCGACCCGACCACCACGGGAAACAGACTGGGCGGAATCGCCAAGTAGAAGAGCGGGCGTTTCGATCCACCCAGCGCCGAGCGGAGCCGCTCGAACGTCGCCGCGTCGTTGTAGTCGCCATCCACGTACCGAATGAGGCGCGCGAACTTTGCGAACGCCGCCTCGTCGACCGTGCCGTGCGCGTCCAGACTGGCGCGCGCTCGCGCGACGAACTGCTCCAGCGTCCAGCCCGAGCGCGCGACGCCGACGATCGGAACGTCGAGATGCCCGCGCTCGACGAGCCCCTGCAGCGCCGGGAAGATTTCCTTGAAAGCCAGGTCGCCGGACGCGCCCAGAAACACCAGCGCGTCGGACCGTTCCGCACTCACACCGGCTTCTCCGTGTGGCCGCCGAACTCGAATCGCATCGCCGACAGCACGCGGTTCGCGAAATCCGCCTGGCCGCGCGAGGTGAAGCGCGCGAACAGCGCCGTCGCCAGCACCGGCACGGGCACGCCCTCGTCGATGGCGGCTTCGAGCGTCCAGCGCCCCTCGCCGGAGTCGGACACGCGGCCGGAGAAACGGTCGAGCTGGCCGTCCTTCGCGAGCGCCTGCGCCGCGAGATCAAGCAGCCACGACCGGACGACGCTGCCGCGCCGCCAGACTTCAGCAATGTCGGCGACGTTGAAGTCGTAGCGATAGAGCTCCGGATCGCGCATGGGCGCGGTCTCGGCGTCCTGCGCGGCCGCCGCCGCGCCGGCGTTCGCGTGCCGCAGCAGGTTCAGACCCTCGGCGTACGCAGCCATCACGCCGTACTCGATTCCGTTGTGCACCATCTTCACGAAGTGGCCGGCGCCTGACGGCCCGCAGTAGAGGTAGCCGCGGTCCGCCGTACCGCCCGCGCGGCGTTCGGGCGTCGGCGGCGCCGCCGCAGGGCCGGGCGCGAGCGACTGAAAGATCGGATCGAGGCGCGTCGCGACGTCCGGCTCCCCGCCGATCATCAGGCAGTAGCCGCCCTCGAGTCCCCACACGCCGCCGCTCGTCCCGACGTCGAGATAGTGGATCCCCTGCGCCTCGAGCGCGCGCGCCCGGCGCACGTCATCCTTGAAGTGCGAGTTGCCGCCATCCACGATGACGTCATCGCGTTCGAGCAGCAGCGCGAGCGCGTCCACTTCCCGATCGACACGTCCGGCCGGCACCATGAGCCAGACCACCCGCGGGGGTGTGAGCGCCTTGACGAGCCCGGCGAGCGACGTCGCGCCGGTCGCGCCTTCGGCGACCAGCGCTTGCACGCTCTCAGCGCGAACATCGAACACCACCGCGTGATGGCCGGCGCGCATCAGGCGCCTCACCATGTTCGCGCCCATGCGGCCGAGGCCGATCATGCCGAGTTGCATGAGTGAATTGTATTGGGGGACTGGGAGATTGGGGGATTGGGGGATTAAAGGATTCAAGGACTGGGAGATTTGGGGACTGGGAGATTAAGAGCTTCCCTCAATCTCCCAATCTCCCAATCTCCCAATCTCCCAATCTCTCAATCCTCAAATGTTCCTCAATCGATTCTGATCACGTTGGCCTTCACCGCCGGAAACCGATCGAACATCGCCGGATCGTGACCGGGCACCACGAGACCCGGCTTGGCGGCCAGGCGCAGCATGCGGGCCTGCGCCGCGAGGTTCGACGCGGCGTCGAGTGTCTGCGCAATCGCGCGGCGCTGCTCGAGATTCATGTAGAGGTACGCGTTGTCCGAGGCGAGGATCACGGTTCCCGATCGCGTCGCGACGCCGACGTACTGTGACGCGAACGTGTGTTTGCCGCCCGTGTAGACGCGGATCCCCGGCGCGATTTCGCGGTCGTCGCCGTCCACGAGCTGCAGGCATCCCGCCGCTTTCAACGCCGCCAACATCTTCGCGTCGTCCGCATCGGCGCCGCCACGTTGCAGCACCTCGCCGCCGGCACCGACGTAGTAGTCGTACTCGTCTTTTTGCAGCCAGATGCGCGCGCGCGGAAACAGATCGGCGCCGTCAGCGTGATCCCAGTGCGTGTGGGTGATGACGACGTCGGTGACGTCCTCGGGCCTGATGCCGAGTCCGCTCGCCAGCGCGTCGCTCGGCCGCACGTAGTCCTGCGGCCGCCACTGCGCGATGAACTTGTCTCGATAGAACCCGGCGTCGACGAGGATGACCCGGCCCGTGGCCGGGTCTTTGATTGGCCACACGGTGAACGCGATGTCCACCATCGGGCCGCGCTCGGCGCCCGCGACCAGGCTGGACACCGCGTACGGCACGTGCGCGAAGCGCACGGCGTAGACCTCATAGGTGGGAGTGGAAGATCGCTGCGCGTATGGTGTTAAGCCAAAAGCCAAAAGCCAGAAGGCAGAAGGCAATAGCCAGAAGCTGCCAAGGACAAGGGACCTGACCCGCGTCATCCTCTGAGCTTCTGACTTTTTGGCTTTTGGCTTTTGGCTTTCTACCGCTCTTTTACCAATTCCTCGCCAACAGCGGCGTCACCTGGAACGTTTGCGTCTTGCCGATCGGCGTCACGGTCTCGCCGTTCACCTTCGCGAGCTGCGCCGTGTAGCGCCCGACGCCCGCCGGTGGACCCTGTGGTCCGCCACCGCCGCCACGGCCACCGCCGCGGCCGCCGCCTGCTCCGCCGCCGCCACCGGCAGCACCGCGGCCGGCACCGGCTTGCGCGGCCTGGGCTTGGGCAGCAAGGGCGAGCTGCGCGGCATCGGGATCCGTCGCGTAGTTCCACGTCACGCGCCGGAGGCCGGGCGTCTCCGGCACGTCGAGACGACGCACCTGACGGCCGGCGTCATCCTTGATGTTCAGCACGAGGTTGCCCGTCGTTCCCGGGGCCACGTGATACGTGAACACGGCGCCCATGGGCGGATTCGGCGTCGACTCGTTGCCCCATGCCGCGCGAATCTGGCTCAGCTCATCGAACTGATACGACGTCCGCAGCGGGAACAACTCCGCTTCCTTTGCCAACGCCTCAGCGCTCACTTCGCGCAGGGGGCTGTAGTCGTCGAGCACGTAGAAGCCGCGGCCGAAGGTGCCGAGCACGAGGTCGTTCTCGCGCTTCTGCACCGTCATGTCGCGAATCTGCGCGACCGGAACGCCGCCCTTGAGCTGTACCCAGCGGGTGCCGCCATCGACCGTGAAGAACACGCCCCACTCGGTGCCGACGAACAACAGATTGGGATTCACGTGATCCTGAATGACCGACCAGACGGGATGGCGGGCCGGCAGGTCACCGGCGATCGACTTGAACGTGCGGCCGCGATCGTCGCTGCGCAACACGTACGGCGCGTAGTCGCCGCGCTGCCAGTTGTTGATCGTCACGAAGACAACGTCCGCACTGCGCGGTGACGCAAGGACGTCAGTGATGTAGTAGCCGTCCGGGATGCCGGCGAACTGCGTCGTCTTCCGCCACGACTTGCCGCCGTCCTCCGTGATGCTCAGGTTGCCGTCGTCGCTGCCGACATAGAGCAGGCCCTCGAGCACCGGCGATTCATCCATCGTGACGATCGTGCTGAGCGTGGTCGTCGCGTTGTTGTACGCCACGGTCTCGGCCGGGTCCCAGATCTTGCCCATGATCGCGATCGTCCGCGGGTCGAGGTTGCGCGTCAGGTCGCCGCTGATCGCCGTCCAGCTGTCGCCGCGATCCTCGCTGCGATACATCCGCTGGCTGCCCCAGTACAACCGCGACGGCGAGTGCGGACTGATGATGTAGGTCGCGTCCCAGTTGGTCCGCTCCCCGCCGCCACCGCCGCGGCCACCACCACGTCCACCGCCCTGCGCCCCGCCACCTTGCGCGCCCTGCCCACCTTGGGGCGGCGTCGGTGGAGGCGGCGGATTCTGCTCGGTCTGGTCCGGATCCTGATCGGGCTCATCCGGCACCGCCGCGCCCGCGACGCGCGGCCGGATGCTGACCGACCGGCCCGTCCGCAGGTCGAGGCGCTGAATCGCGCCGTTCTGCGACGTTGCGTAGACGATGTTCGGATCGCTCGGATCGTTGCGCGTCTGGAAACCATCGCCGCCGCCGACGCTGTACCAGTCGCTCGTGCGGATGCCGACGCGCGCATTCGTGCGGGAGGGTCCGCACTGCGAGCCGTTGTCCTGCGTGCCGCCGCACACGCGGTAGAACGGCGCCGCGTTGTCCACGCTCACGCGGTAGTACTGCGAGATGGGCAGGTTCGTGAAATGCCGCCACGTCTTGCCTTCGTCCCACGACTCGTAGAGGCCGCCGTCGTTGCCGATCACGATGTGATTGCGATCCTTCGTGTCGAACCAGGCGTCGTGGTGATCGACGTGCACGCCGTTCAACGGCACCTGCTGCCACGTCTTGCCGCCATCGATCGACCTGTCCATGTTCGTGTTCGCGCTCCAGATGTTGTCCGGCCGGACCGGATCGACGTACAGCTCGTAGTAGTAGCCCGGGTCGCCGCCGCGGTAGACGCCGGGCATGCCGCCGCCACGACCGCCACCGCCACCGC
>Ga0137427_10001163_pt1 | contig 12192 bp, 15 predicted proteins | sample EasRivERMZT700_2_FD_102309 | JGI IMG/M metagenome (GOLD analysis project Ga0137427, IMG submission 102309) | Soil microbial communities from meander-bound floodplain in the East River, Colorado, USA - East River MetaG ERMZT700_2 | ecosystem: Environmental > Terrestrial > Soil > Floodplain ...
GTCCGCGCTATCGATGATGGCGCGGAGACGCTCCCGCAGCTTCTTAAGGGGTACCCTGGAGATATTTGGCGAGACCCTTATTGGGGCGGTGTAGAGTCCTTTCTTCACGCCGCGATAGTACGTGGCCCGGTCTATTGGGCTGTTTTGGCCACCGACGACGCGGCACGCTTCAGCGACCGTACCAAGGTCCAGATCATCACCGTGATCACTAGCTGGCAGTTCGGCTGGGAGGTCTTTCTTGTCGATCATCTGCATTCCCTATCCAGGCGCTGACATGCGCTGCGACGGAGAATGCGAGAACAGACGATCCAAGTCGGTCAGATTGGTCAGAACCGGACAGAAATTAGGGCTTCGTAATTTTTGACCTCTTTAATCCGCGCCATTCCAGCAACCATTTTTGGAGCCTGGATCGGACTCCACCGATCGCAGGCTCTTCCCCGAACCTTCGCGAGCAAAAGTCGAGAAGTGCCTCTTCCAACCGAGCTTGAGCATTCCATTCGTGGTCCCCAGGCGTGAATTCGCCGTGGTGGCCCATTAGACGGAAAGTTTCTTCCTTGACTGCGTCCCAGTAGTGCTTCTTCGGGCGCCCCCGGCGTGCGCCTTCAGGCCGAGAGAGCCCACGCTCGAACCGCTCGAAGCTAGTTCTTTCCAAAAAGACCGGGAAGTAACCATCATCGCCAAATGCACAGAAGACTAGCGCGTCCTCACTTCCCAAACGATGTGTTGGAATAGCGATAATCATGCCGTCTTGACGCGCGTACCCAGAGGGAATCCTGCCGGCCTCGCATTCGGTGATTATCAGATTGGTTGCCGTTGTGAAGTCTTCAGGTTCCGGCGACAAATCGCTTCCTCGATTTGAGCCGCATCGATCTTTACACAATGCAACGGCGGCTCTTTGAACTGCTCTACGCACGTAGATGTGCTGATCTCGATCGCGCGGCCACCCGTCGGAATCAACCAACACGTCTTGTTGCTCCACTTAATGCTGACGACCATGGTGATTGGTGACGGGACCAGAAACGAACAGGAACTAGCTTAGAGCCTTTTTTGAGGCTTCTACTTGACGGCGCCATTCAGGCAGCCAAACCTTCAGTTTCGCCCGGATGGCGCTAGTAGCTGGCTCTCGTTGCCACTTACTCTGACTAAATTGTTGAATTGCTTCTTCCAATCGAGCTTGGGCATTCCACGCGGGGTCTTCATTTGCGAATTCCCCATGATACGCCATAAGGCGCAAAACCTCGGCTTTGATCGAACTCCAATCGTACGCAGTCGGTCTGCCTAATCGTCGGGAATGAGGCGCGGTTATAGACTTTGAAAGCGTAGTCTCAAACTTTTCAAGACACGCTCTATCGAGGAAAATCGGAAACCCATCAATCTGCCCAAAAATAAGAAAGTCGTCAGCGTCGTCGCTGCCCCAACGATAATGAGGAATGGGCATTATCATCCCATCCCTTCGCGCATATCCGCTGAGAATTCTCCCAGCCTCACATTCTGCGATAATCAAGCGACCGGCCTCAGCGTAATCGGCAAGCTGCGGAAAGTGACCATTGGCTAGGGGCTCGCAACACCGGATTTCGTAGAGCAGCCGCGCAATTCGATTAAGTACCCTACCTACGTATACGTGCTGATCTCGATCGCGCGGCAGCCTTTCAACCATAACTGGGTCCACTCATCGTACGCCGACCCGCGACTTGCGCTTCATTGGAAAAACGGCCGCTGCGCCGCCGCCGATGATTCCGTCCAGCCGCTTCGCCCATAAGTCGAGCGCGTCGCGCTTCTCCTTTGCGTAGTCGTACTGGACGTAGTTCGCGAAGGTGACGTTTGCTTTGGTTACGCTGAGGTGATTGGCGATCGCACCGATCACGATGGGAGCGACGCCGAGCTGCGCAAGGCCGGTCAGAACCGTTCTACGAAGGTCGTGTGGTGTCCATTCCGCAATCCCGAACTTGCCCGTCGGCTTTTCTCTCGTCGGCTTCTGCGCGCGCGACAGTGTGCGTGCGACGGCGCGGGGCCTGAGTGACTCTTCTTCGGATGGAAAGACGTGTTTCGCATTGTCGTCCGCGTCCTTGAGCGCGTCTTTGATCAGCGAGACCGCCATATCGGACAGCGGGACTGAGTGCGGGTTCGCGTTCTTGGTGCGGGAGCCGGGAAGAGACCATAATTGCTTTTCCAGGTCCAATTCGTCCCGACGCATCCCGGCAACTTCGCCTACGCGCTGGCCGGTCACGAGGCACAGGCGCGCGATCCGTTGCACGTCCACTGACTTTTTTATGACGGAGGGCAGGGTGCCCCAGACGGTGCGAATCTCATCATCCGATAGAACCCGTTCCCGGGCGCGCTCATCGGAAGGCTTCGCCATGCCCTCCATCGGATTATGGTCGAGGTCGCCGCGAGCGACCGCCCAGCGCAACATAGCGCGCAAGTTCTCGAATACGCGGTTCGCCTCGATCGGGCTGTCCCGCTTCAGCAATGGGTCGATGACTCGGTTGACGTCGCGGCGGTGGAGCGTCAACAGGGCCACGGATCCGATGACTGGCGTCACGTTCCGCCGCATGCGCCGGCCGATGTGCTCGGCACTCCGAAGACCTGCGAGCCGCTTTTCGGTCCAGCTATCGAGGAGCGTGGAGACGGTCATCGCGCCCGCTAGCTGTGCCGCGAACACGTCCCGCGGGTCGCGAGGCGGGTCTTCCTCGAGATAGCCCTTGCACTCATCAGCCTTCGTGCGCGCTCCTGCGAGAGACGTCCCTGGGTAGGCTCCTAGCTTCACCCTGGCGCGCTTGCCGTCCTTGGGCGACGTAAACATGAACGACCACGCGCGCGTACCGCCTTCCGAGACACGAAGCGCGAGCCCTGGTGTGTGCTCATCGAAATAATCGACCTGCGGTGCGCCCTTAGCCTTCGCGCCCTGTACGAACCGATCTGTGAGAGCACGCCTCGGCATGACCCCGTTTTCCCTAAGCTGTTGGTCAAATCCCGTACCTAATAGGTACATCTGCACGCGCTTGGGTGCAATGACCTGCAACGGGATGCTCACGGGTGCGCCAGTTTATCCTTGTGTTCAAAGGCTTTTCGTGTTGCATTCGTTTGCAGCCAAGCGCAGGGAATTGCAGGGGTAACGACTTCTAAGCTGTGGGTCACTGGTTCGAATCCAGTCGGGGTCGCCACCTTCACTCACGCCGCCGATGCTATAAGCATCCCATGAAATTGGCCCTCGTCATGCTCTGTGTCGTCGGACTCATGCTCGCCCTCGGAATGAGCCGGTATGGGATCGGTTCGACACCCACTCCGACTCCAACAGACGTGCAGTCCACGATCTTTGACGGAGTGTCCAAGAGCTTTCGCTGATGGTGCAGGGCAGCGGCCATTTCATTGATCCTGCGGAGCCACGCTGTCCGGCGCACGGATCGACCGTTGGAACCTGCGAGCTTGACTGTGCATTTACTAGTCATGGCGGCAGCTGATCCCGATGGCAACTATCATTTCGACGAACTGCCAGTCGAGCGGGTAGGGCGCTACTGGAAGAATGCCGCGAGCGGGCCACCGACCGGCGAGGTCGAGTCGCGGAAGTAAGGTCAGGGGACCCGCTCCAATCCACAACGCTCAAGCCTTCTGCACCGTTCCCCGCGATCGAGCAGATCACTCAGATGCGGAGTTGTGGCGATCCATCAACGGCTTACACCCCTGCGGACGCCAAACGCGCGGTCCGTTGCCGGGTCTTGCTGTTGATCCATGCGTTTCCTACATTCGTCGCGGTGCAACTCAACGAAAGGAGGTGATCCAGTGTCTCATTGTCTTCATCTGCGGTCAGATAGCTGGATTGTCGCCTCTGTGAACATGTACTTCGCATAGCGACGTTCTGCGGTCTGTCGGACCGCGATTGACAATGGAAGGGCTCTCCCTTGGAGGGCCCTTCTTTTTTGTGGTGGGAGGCGGGATGGGCGACTCCGGAGACGCCGTTGTCGAATCGCTTCAGGCCGTTGTCACTGCTGCGATCCAAAGGTTCACGGACCCTTAAGATCGCCCAGAACTTTAATTTCCAAGACGCCTTGGATTGTCACAACAATCCTATCGCAAATATAGGCGGCAGCGGGTATTGTATTCGCTCATACTGAGAGGGATTTCCGATGTCACGCAAGTTGATGGCCATGCTTGTTTCAAGCGCCATGGTGTTCGGAAGTGTGAGCACAAGTGCTTGGTCCGCAACCGATACCTCCACCGCCCAGACCGTGCAGACCGCCGGTGTGGCAAAGAATCAGTCGCCACTGCCGCCGGGGGGCGCAGCCGGCATCAAGGAAGCGCAAGGCTTCGAGGACAGCCCGTGGCTTGGCCTCGGTCTCGTCGCGGCCGTCGTGATCATCGCGTGGGTTCTGCTCGACGATGACGAGGACGATTCGTCTTCGGGCACGGACTAGCTAGAAGCGACAGCAATGGTCGGCAGTGGCCTGGGCAGCTCGCCCGGGCCGCTGTTTGACGTGCGCCCCGAAGGCCGCGCGTTCGGAGCGCGTTCAATAACGAGCGCTAACGGAGGAGCCTGGACTCAGGTCTTCGGCTGCCATTCGCGCGCAAGCCTTTGGGCCTCTGCGATCTGGCCCGGGGTCATCTTGGCCGCAAGCCGTTCGCCGTTCTTCACCGCCTGCTGGCGCTTGTCGCGCTCCGACGCCGGATAGCGCGAAGCCGCGACGCTGAACCATTTGTGCGCCTGGACGTAATCCTGCGATGTGCCGCGTGCTGCGCTGTACATGACGCCCAGATTGACCTGCGCGTCGGCATCGCCTTGTTCCGCGGCGCGGCCGTACCATTTGACGGCTTCACGGTCGTCGCGCGCCACGCCCTGGCCGTTGGCATACATGAAACCCAGGCGGCGCTGGGATTCGACGTCGCCCCGCTCCGCGGCCATGCGGAACCATTTCGCGGCCTCTTCGTGGTTCCGGGGGACACCCTGGGCGTTGTAGTTCATCATGCCGAGATTGAACTGGGCGCGGACGTCGCCCTGATCGGCCAGAGGCTGGATCATTTTCATCGCCCCCGCATAATCCCCGCGCATATAGGCCGTGGTTGCGTCCTCGAATGCCCCGGCAAGGGCCTGTCCACAAAGCGCAAGTGCCAGCACCCCCAATGTCAAAGTGGTTTTGGCTCGCATTATTCCTGCTCCGAGATGGCCATTTCATATCAACGCGCGCCCGCCCATGACGTTGCAGGGCGTCACTGTGACCATTTCTCGGGGCCGGAGTCTCAGCGCTGGGCGTTGAGGAACGCGAGGACGGAGGCGTTGAAGCGCGACACGGCCTCCATATGGACCAGGTGTCCGATGCCCTCGTAGACCTCGACCTTGCCGTTTGGCATGCGCGCCGCGAGCTCGCGGGCGAGCCTCGTGTTGTCGCCCATGCGGGCGCGGAGTTCCATCGGCGCAAACGCACGGCCGGGCGCGTTGCGGTCGTTCTCGCCCATGATGAACAGCACCGGCTGCTGTAGCAGCGGTATCTCGTAGACCACGGGCTGGCTGTAGATCATCTGGTAGGAATTGACGAAGGCGCGCAGCCAGCGGGGATATTCGGCGCTGTCCTTGATGCGCATGCGCGCCTCGATGAAGGGCGTGATGGCTTCAGGCGGCAGCGTCAGCGAATAATTGGTGACGAGCTGGCGCCGATACCCATCCGCCGTCAGCCGGTCTTCATCGGCCATGATCCGCGCCGTCTCGATCGGCGGCGCGAAGTTGCGATAGTCCTCGAGCCCGATCGGGGCTTCGAGCACGATCCTGTCCACCCGGGTGGAGTAGGACCGGGCGAGGCGCACGGCCAGCATGCCCCCCATCGAATGGGCCACGATGTCCGCCCGGCCGATCTGGAGATGATCGAGCAGCTTGATGGTGTGGGCCGCCAGCATGTCGAAGCTGAGCGCGAAAGTCGGCTTGGACGATTTCCCAAAGGCAACCTGATCGGGCACGACCACGCGGTATCCCGCGCTCGCGAGCGCCGCGATCACCGTGTCCCAATAGCTCGACGGAAAGTTCCGGCCATGCAGCAGAAGCGCGGTGCGGCCGTTTCCGGCGCCGGTCGGTTTGACGTCCATATAGGCCATGCGCAGCGCGTCGTCGTCCTCGGAGAGCGTCAGCATCGCCACCGGATGCGGATAGGCAAAGCCCTCGAGCCCGATGCCGTAAGGCTCGGCCGCTCGCCCGAGGCCGGGGAAGGCGACAGCCAGTGCCAGGGTAAGAGCAGCGATCAGGCGCATGGCATCCACTCCCAATTTCGTGGCCGTGCGAAACACGTCCGTGGTAAAAGCACCGCACCATTCAACCTAGCACGGAGCATGCGGGTCATGCAGATGGCGGCTCTGGTTCCCGTGTTGAGGATGTGCGTTATGGCGGCGGCCGTAGCGATCGGCTCCGGGGGCGCTTTCGCGCAGTCGCTGGCGGGAAGCGATCTGGTCAATGCGTTGCGGCAGGGCGGTTACGTGCTCGTGATGCGTCACGCCAATTCCCCCCAGACACGCCCGGACGCCACCATCGTCGCGCCCGGCAACACGCGGCTCGAGCGCCAGCTCAACGAGAACGGCCACAAGACGGCTCGGGCCATGGGCGAGGCGCTGAAGGCCCTGCGGATTCCGGTCGGTGAGGTACTGTCCAGCCCGACTTTCCGGACGCTCGAGACGGTGCGCGATTTGGGCCTCGGCACGGCGAAGACGTTCAACGAGCTCGGCGACGGCAGCCAGGGTTACGAGATTTCCTCGTTCGAAGACGGCGCCCGGTTCATGCGGGCCCGATCCGCGGAGATCCCGCAGGCGGGCACGAACACATTTATCGTCACGCACCTGCCCAACCTCGAATACGCCTTCGGTGACTCGGCGGGCGACATCGACGAGGGCGAGGCGCTCGTCGTCCGACCGGACGGCCGGAACGGGACCCCGGTGGGCCGGATCAAGATCGAGGAGTGGCCCCGCCTCGCTGCCCGGCGCTAGTCAAAAAAATTTCGTGCGGCCCGCCCAGGGTGTCGATTTGGCAGGACGCCGTTCGTCGCTACCATGGCGGAGTCTGTCATGGGGAGAACGAAGAATGGCGCGCACGACCAGGAAACCTGCAGCGAAGACAAAGAAACCGGCGAAGAAGGCACGGGGAGGGCGGTCGCGGCCGTCCAAGACCCTCGTGATGGTTGCCACGCGCAAGGGTGCGTGGCTGTTCCATGGCGATCCCGCACGCAAGACGTGGCGCGCCGACGGACCGCACTTCCTCGGTCACATCATCAATCACGTCGTGCTCGATCCGCGCGACGGCCGCACGCTGCTCGCTGCCGCGAAGACGGGCCATCTCGGCCCGACCGTGTTCCGCTCCACCGATCTCGGCCGCACTTGGAAGGAAGCGGCAAAGCCGCCCGCGTTCGCCAAGGCCGCGAACGAGGAGAAGGGCCGCACGGTCGATCACACGTTCTGGCTCACGCCCGCGCACGCGAACGAGCCGAACGTCTGGTACGCCGGCACCTCGCCGCAGGGCCTGTTCCGCTCGGAGGACGGCGGGGTGAGCTGGGAGGAGTTCTCGATCATCAACGACGATCCGCAATATCGCGAGTGGATGGGCGCCCAACAGGACGGCACGCCAGACGGCCCGAAGATGCACTCGGTCATCGTCGACCCGCGCAATCCCTCGCACCTCTATTTCGCGATGTCCGGCGGCGGCGTGCACGAGACGCTCGACAAGGGCCGCACCTGGAAACCGCTCGTGAAGGGCCTCGAGGTCGTCGAGGGTTTCGATCCCGCCACCATCACGTTCCACGATCCGCATTGCGTGCGGCTGTGCCCGAGCAATCCCGACCGGCTCTATCAGCAGAACCATTGCGGCATCTACCGGCTCGACCGCCCGTCGAACGAATGGGTGCGCATCGGCAAGAAGATGCCCAAGCAGATCGGCGACATCGGCTTTCCGATGGTGGTGCATCCGCGCGATGCGGACACCGCGTGGGTATTCCCGATGGACGGCCAGACCGTGTGGCCGCGGATCGCCATCGACGGCGTTCCCGCCGCCTTTGGCACCCGCGACGCCGGCAAGAGCTGGAAGCGTCTCGACGGCGGATTGCCGAAGAGCCAGGCATGGTGGACCGTCAAGCGCCAGGCCATGACGGCGGACGTGCAAGATACTGTCGGTCTCTACTTCGGAACAACCAGCGGCGATCTTTGGATGAGCCGCGATGAAGGCAGAAAGTGGGCACCGATCGCCCGCCACCTTCCGGAGATCTATGCGGTGGAGGCGGCCGAGCTGCGCTGAGGCCCCACCGATGAAGGTGCTGATCCCCACGCCGTTGCGCTCCTACACGGGCGCGCGCGAAGTCGATGCGTCGGGCGCCACGATGGGCGAGCTGCTCACCGATCTCGACCGGCGATTTCCGGGCCTGCGCTTTCGCATCATCGACGAGCAGGACCGGATGCGCGCGCACATGCGCTTCTTCATCAACGGCGAACAGGTCTTCGATCTCGCGCGCCCGCTTCGCCCGACCGACGAGGTGCAGATCGTCCAGGCCTTGAGTGGCGGCTGAGCTCAGCCGGGTTCGTCGGGGTGCGGCATGTCATTCAGCCGCATCGCGCTGACGATGGCGCCGAGCGCGGCGAATCCGACCGCGAACCACAAGGCTGCGACATTGCCGTCGGCGAACCGCGCAAACGCGAACGCGGTCAGGGCCGCACCGACCGTCTGGCCCAACAGCCGCGCCATCGCCTGCATGCCTGACGCGCCGCCGCTGCGCCGGCGCGGAGCCGAGGCCTGCATGGTGCGGTTGTTGGGCGATTGGTAGAGGCCGAAGCCCGCGCCCGCGAGCGCCATGCGCCATACCATATCCAGCGTGCTCGTGCGTTCGTCGACGAGCACGAGGGCCGCGAGCCCCGCTGCGAACATGATGAGGCCGATCAGTCCAAGCAACCCCGCGGGGTACCGGTCCGACAGCCGCCCCGCGATCGGCGCGAACACCGCCGTCGCGAGCGGCCACGGCGTCATCAGGAGACCGACCTCGACCGCCGAATAGCCGATCGCCTGCATGTGAAACGGCAGCGCGATGAAGGCGAGCGTCTGGGCAAGAAACGAGCAGGTCGACGTGCCGACCGACAGCGCAAAGATCGGGAGGCGCAACAGATCGATCGGCAGAAGCGGCAGCGGCATGGACATCTGCCGCCGCACGAGAACAATACCTGCCGCAATCGTGATCACGAATTCCGCGGTAACGAGGAGCGGCGGCGCGCCGTGTCCTACCGCATCGATGAAGAAGATCAGCGCGCCAAAGGTGACCGCGCTCAAGATGGCGCTCACCGCATCGAACGGATGGCTTGCGCGCGGCGTCTTGGGCAGCGTGTAGAGCCCGATCGCGAACGCAAGGAACGTGAAGGGCACCTTCACTGCGAACAGCCACGGCCAATCGGCGACGGCGAGGATGACGCTCGCAAGCGTCGGGCCCGCGGCCGCCGACACCGCGATGATCACCGCGTTGATCCCGATGCCGTAGCCCAGCCGGTTGATCGGATGGATGAAACGCACCAGCGCCATGTTGACGCTCATCACGCCTGCGGCGCCGAGGCCCTGGATGATCCGCATAAAGACAAGCATCTCGATCGACGTGGCGAGCGCGCAGCCGAGCGAGGCAAGACCGAACAACGCCAGCCCCGCGAGATAGACGCGGCGATAGCCGAAGATGTCGCCGGCCGAGGCGAGCGGCAGCAGCGGCAGCATGATGGCGACCTGATAGGCGTTGACGATCCACACGGTGGCCGCCGGCGAGGCGCCAAGGTCGGCACCCATGCCCGGCAGCGCGACGTTGACGACCATCTGGTCGATGACGGTCATGCAGACCGCTATACCGACGGTTACGACCGCCCAGAATCGCAGCTTGGGCGGCAGACCGTCCTGCGCAGGGCTCAGCGCATCATGCTTCAACGAAGGAGACCCAAGGCGAACAGCGAATGGTGAGTAGCGAATAGGGGAATGGCGCCCGCTTGTCTATTCGCTACTCGCTTTCTAACTCGAGTGGCGTTTGAAGAAGTCGATAAGTGTAGAGTTGAACAGCTCGGGCTGCTCCCAGTAGAGCGAGTGTCCGCCCTCGGCGACGATCTTGAGCTCGCTTCCCGGAATGCGCGCGGCGTACATCCGCAGCATCGGCGGCGGCGCGCCCAAATCGGCATCGCCGCCGATGACGAGCGTCGGCACTTTCAATCCGCCGAGAGTTGCCAGGGTGATCGGATTGACATTGGTCTGGCCGAAGCGGTTGCCGGTAATCGCGCCGTGCTCGAGCTCCGCCCACGCCTTCGCCCCTTCCGGGTTCATCGCGCGGTACGACGGCGACAGCTCGCGAAACTCGGCGGGCATATCCGCGTAGCCGGCGGGCCGGATGCGCGCGGCCATGTCGGTGTACGCCTTGTCCGTGACGCCCCCGACGGCGCAGGCGAGCGTGAGGCTGTACAGCCGGTCCGGATGAGAGAGTGCATAGTCGATCGAGATCTGGCCGCCAGCGGCCGAACCGACGAGATGGAATTTCTGTATGCGGAGAAACTGGACCAGATTGTGCAGGTCGACGGAGGCCGACCCGGCATTGGTCATGGGAACAGGATCGGAATTCGCATAGCCCCGCCTCGAGAAGGCGACGACGCGGTGGCCGGCACGCGCGAATGCGGGCTGCTGATAGACCCAGATCTTGGCGCTGCCGGTCGCGGGATGCACGAGCACAATCGGCTGGCCGTTGCCCTCGGTGTCCCAGAAACCGATGCGCGCGCCGGAAAGGGTGGCGAGGCCTTCCTTGGCGGGAACCTGGGCCGGAATTGGAACCGGAATGAGTGGATTTCCCGAAGCTGCAGCCGCGGCCATTGCAGCACCGGAGCGTCCAGCCGCCGCAGCGGCACCGATCGCAAGCCCGGTCTTGATCGTGGCTCTGCGGCTCATGCGGGTACTCGCATCATCGTCCCTGCTCATGATCGTCCTCGCTCTGTCTTGCGGAAGAAACAGGTCGGCGCGCCGGTGTGGCAGGCCGGTCCTTTTTGCTCGACCTTCAGCAAAATCGTGTCGCCATCGCAATCCACATACGCCTCGACGAGGCGCTGGGTGTGGCCCGACGTGCCGCCCTTGCGCCACAGCTCCTTGCGCGACCGTGACCAATAGGTGACGTCGCCGGTCTCGAGCGTGCGCTTCAACGCGTCCCGGTCCATCCAGGCAAGCATGAGGACCTCACCGGTCTTCGCGTCCTGCGCGATGGCAGGCACCAGCCCCGCGCCATCGAACGCAACCGCGCCGATCAATTCATCCGAAGAGATCGTCTGATCCGTCACGACACCCCTATCACGCGCGCGTGCCGGTGAACGGCGCGCTGCCGAACATGCCGAGCTTGACCTGGCCGGTGAGCTTGTCGCCGTCCACGGTCCCGGAGAATTCCAGCGTCATCGGCATGGGCTTCGAAATCGACGCCTTCCACGTGATGTCGTTGCCGTCCACGGTGCCCTCATCGATCGGTTTGCCTTCGCCCGATCCCGCGCTCTGGGTCCCGGTGAGCGTCGCGCCCGACGACGCAATCACCAGCGTGCTTTCCTGCGCCCCCATCGGCGTGTTCACCACGAGGTTCCAGGTACCGTCGACGGCCATGATGCAATCTCCTAAATGTCGTGGCGTATCCATATCACGGAGGCGGCGGCGGGAAGAAACCTGCCTCTCAGCCATTTTGCGCGGGTTCCAGCCTTTTCAGCTTGATGCGCTTGGGGGGCACTTGCGCAAGGTCGTAGTGCGCCTGCTGCACCAGCCAGCTCTCCGCACTGCCGCCAAAAACCTGCGACAGCCTGATGGCCATCTCAGGCGAGATGCCGCGCTTCGCATTCACAAGTTCGGACAACGTGGTGCGGGTCACGCCAAGGGCAGCGGCAGCCTCAGTGATGCTCAGACCCAAAGGCTCGATGCACTGACGCAGCACAAAGCCTCCAGGGTGCGGAGGGCTCTTCATAGGCATAGCTCAACTCCTCTCGGCGTGCAGCCGTTCGAGCCCCGCAGCGAGGTCGACCTTCAGATCGTCGACGTTTTCCAGGCCGATATGCAGGCGGATGAGCGGCCCCTCGAATTTTTTCGGGAACGACCGATGATAGTGCGCCGGCAGGATCAGGCTCTCGAACCCGCCCCAGGAATAGCCCAGGCTGAAATGCTTCATGCCGTCGAGCATGGCGGCAACCGACTTGTCGCTCGCCTGA
>Ga0137427_10001164_pt1 | contig 12190 bp, 10 predicted proteins | sample EasRivERMZT700_2_FD_102309 | JGI IMG/M metagenome (GOLD analysis project Ga0137427, IMG submission 102309) | Soil microbial communities from meander-bound floodplain in the East River, Colorado, USA - East River MetaG ERMZT700_2 | ecosystem: Environmental > Terrestrial > Soil > Floodplain ...
ATCCCGCGACGCACGAGGTCGACGTTGGCCCCTACCCGCTCGCACAGATTGGCGATCTCGTTCATGAAGGAAATGCGCGTCGCCAGCATGGCGTTGGCGGCGTACTTCGTCAGCTCCGCGCTGGCGCAGTCCATCACCATGATCGGCGCGCCCGTCCGCGTGAACGGCCGGTAGAGCTCGGTCATGATGTCCGCGCCGCGTGCGTCATTGGCGCCGATGACGACGCGATCGGGCTTCAGGAAGTCGTCCACGGCGGCGCCCTGCTTCAGGAACTCCGGATTGCTGACCACGCTGAAGGGATGCGTCGTTCGCTCGCCAATCACCTCGCGCACGCGCTCGCTCGTGCCGGCGGGCACCGTGCTCTTGTCCACGATGACTTTGTAGCCGTTCATCGCGCCCGCGATGTCGCGCGCCGCCGCCAGCACGTGCTTCAGATCGGCCGAACCGTCCTCGCCGGTCGGCGTGCCGACCGCGATGAAGATCACTTCGGACCGCTTCACGGCGCCGGCGAGCTTCGTCTCGAAGGACAGGCGCTTTTCCGCGGTGTTGCGGCGCACCAGCTCTTCGAGGCCCGGCTCGTAGAACGGAATCCGCCCGCGGTTGAGCTGCCGGACCTTGGCGGCGTCCGTGTCGACGCACGTCACGTCGTTGCCCGTCTCCGCAAAACAGGCGCCGACGACGAGCCCTACATATCCCGTCCCGATGACCGCAATCTTCATGAAGCGCGCACTCCTCCGACTGCTAAACGGCTCATGTTAGCATCGGCTTTGCCCACCGTGCGCATCCTGCTCGACTACCGGCCCGCCTTGCGCGAGCGCACGGGCGTCGGCGAGTACGTCCACGAGCTGGCGCGGGCCCTTGCCGCCACGGCGCCCGCCGACGAGCACGTGACGCTCTTCTCCGCGTCCTGGAAAGATCGACTGGCCTCGGATGCCGTGCCGGGGCTGCGCGCGATCGATCGCCGCATTCCCGTCCGCGTGCTGAACTACGCCTGGCATCGGCTCGGCTGGCCGCGCGCCGAACGCGTCGCGCGCGAGACCTTCGATGTGATCCATGCCGCGCATCCGCTGATGATTCCCACGGCCGGCGCCGCGCGGGTGATCACGATTCACGACCTGCACTTCCTCGATCATCCCGGGCGCACACGCGCCGAGGTCCGGCGCGACTACCCCGCGCTCGCGCCCCGGCACGCGCTCGAAGCCGATCAGATCGTCGTCAGCTCGCGGACGACGGCGCACGACGTCGAGCACCGGCTGGGCGTGCCCGCGGCGCGCATCTCGCTCTGCTACCCCGGCCGGCCGGCCTGGGCGCGGCGGACTCAGGAGCCTGCCGATGGGTGCCTGGCCTTTCTGGGGACGATCGAGCCGCGCAAGAACCTCGGCCTGCTCCTCGACGCCTACGAACGCCTCCTGATGCAACGCCCCGGCCTGCCGACGCTCGTCCTCGCCGGCCGTGCCTCAGCCGCGGACGAGGCGATCGTCCAGCGATGCCAGCGTCCGCCGCTCAAGGGACGCGTGGAGGTGCCCGGCTACGTGACCGCCGCGCAACGCGAAGCGCTGTACCGCCGGGCACTCGTCTTCGTGATGCCGTCGCACAGCGAAGGCTTCGGGATGCCCGTGCTCGAAGCCATGACGATCGGCGTGCCCGTGGTCGCCGCCAACCGCGGCGCGTTGCCGGAGGTGCTCGGCGGGGCCGGCGTGCTGATCGAGCCCGACGACGTCTTCGGGCTGGCCGACGCGATAGGCACGCTGCTGGACGATGCGACGCTCAGGCAACAGAAACGAGAGCTCGGATGGGCGCGGGCCGACGCCTTCGACTGGCAGAGGACCGCCCACGCGGTGCGCGACGCCTGGACCGCCGCCGCCAACCGGCGACGAGGCGTCAATGGCTGACCGCGCGCTGCGGATTGCCGTGGACGGCCGCGAACTGCTGGGCCGGCCGACCGGCGTCGGCCGGTATCTGTTCGAAATCCTGCGGGCGTGGGCGAGCGACGGGACCGTACGCCATTCGTTCACGGTGATTCTGCCCGGCGATCCGCCGCCGCACCTGACGGCGCTCGGTCCGAGGATTCACTGGCACGTCGCGCGGTCCTCCCGCGCCGGGACGTGGTGGGAGCAGATGCGCCTGCCGCGAGCGCTCGCGCGCGAGGCGCCCGACGTCTTCTTCGCGCCCGGCTACACGGCGCCGCTCCAGCATCCGTGTCCGACCGTCGTCACCGTGCACGACGTCTCGTTCTTCGCGCATCCCGAAGGGTTTCCGCGTCGTGAGGGCCTGCGCCGCCGGTGGCTCACGCGGACCAGCGCCCGTCGCGCGGCCCGGGTGCTGACCGTGTCCGAGTTCTCCGCCCGTGAAATCGCCCGATGGCTACATGTGCGCCCCGACCACATCGAGGTCGTGCCGAACGGCGCTCCGCCGCTGGCCGTGCGCCGGTCCCATCCGCCGGAGGGGCGCCTGGTCCTCTACGTCGGCTCGATCTTTCAGCGCCGGCGCATTCCCCTGCTGCTCGAGGCGTTCCGGCTGGCGCACGCGCGCCTCCCCGGCGCCCGGCTCATGCTCGTTGGCGAGAATCGCAGCGCACCCCCGTTCGACCCGGCCGCCGCCGCCGCGGAGATGGGTCTCGCCAAGGCCGTGGAGTACCGGTCGTATGTGACCGACGACGAGCTCGAGCGCCTGTACGAACATGCGCGTGCCTTCGTCTTTCTGTCCGACTACGAGGGATTCGCGCTGACGCCCTTCGAAGCCATCGCGCACGGCGTGCCGCCGGTCCTGCTCGACACGCCGGTCGCCAGGGAGATCTACGGCGACGCGGCGCGGCTCGTCCGGCCGGAGCCGGCGGCGATCGCGGACGCGCTCGTCACGCTGCTCACCGACGACGCGGCGCATACGGCGCTTTCGGCCGCGGGCGCCCGCCGCCTGCCGGCGTTCTCGTGGTCGCGCACGGCGGCCGCCGCGCTGCACGCGCTGGAGTCAGCAGCCGCCCGCTGAACAATGAGCGCAGACGTCGACGTTGTCATCGTCAGCTTCAACACGCGCGAAGATCTGGTCGCGTGCCTGGCGTCGCTCGACGCCAACCGGCCCGCGCGCCTCAGGCAGACGATCGTCGTGGACAACGCGTCCACGGACGGGAGCGTGCAGGCGGTCCGATCGCGGTTTCGCGACGTGGAGATGATCGCGCTCGATCGGAACGTCGGATTCGGCGCGGCGAACAACGTGGCGCTGCGCCGGCCCGGCGCGCCGCTGGTCCTCCTCCTGAACAGCGACACGCTCGTGCCTGCCGGCGCGATCGACCGGCTGGCCAGCCGCCTCGACGCCACCGGCGCGGTCGCCGTGGGTCCGCGGCTGATCGACGGCCGCGGGCGCCCGGAGATCTCCTTCGGCCCGATGCTGTCGCCGCTGGCGGAGCTGCGGCAGAAGACCTGGCAATGGCTGGCCGCGGCGGACACCGACTTCGCGCGCCGCGCGGTCGCGACCCACCTTGGACGCGAGCGCCAGGTCGATTGGGTCACCGGCGCGTGCCTGCTGCTCAGGCGCGACGCGGCGCAGGCCGCGGGGGGCTTCGACGAGCGGTACTTCATGTACGAGGAGGACGTGGACCTGTGCGCCGCGTTGCGCGCCCAGGGCGGCCGCGTCCTGTTCACGCCCCGCGCGGAAGTCGTCCATCGGCGCGGGCGATCGATCGGCCGGGCGGGTTCGCCGGCCGCCTCCCACTACGACCGCAGCCACCTCGCGTTCTACCTGAAACACCGCCCGCGCTGGGCGCCGTGGCTCCGCCAATGGCTTCGCCTGCGCGGACGGCCGGTCAATTAGAATCATCGCGGAGCGCCTGACTGCGGATTGCCATCGACGCACGCAAGCTGCACGACTACGGGATCGGCACCTACGTCCGGAATCTGATCGGCCAGCTGGCGCAGCACACCGACGAGGCGCGCTACGTGCTGCTCTGCCGGCCCGAGGACGAGGAGCTCTGCCAGTCCTTCGGCCCGCGGTTCGAGGCGCTCGTCGAGCGGGCCCGCAACTACTCCATCCGCGAGCAGTTCTCGGTGCCGGCGACGCTGGCGCGGGCCCGCGTCGACCTCTTTCACGCGCCGCATTACGTGGTGTCGCCGTTCACGACGATTCCGTACGTCGTCACCATTCACGACTGCATTCACCTGCGTTTCCCGCAGTACCTCCCGAGCCAGGCCGCGCGCGTTTACGCGCAGGTCATGATGCGGACGGCGGCCCGCCGGGCCAGGCGCGTCCTGACGGTCTCGCAGGCGTCGAAGGACGACATCAAGCATTTTCTCGGTGTGCCCGACTCGAAGGTCGAGGTCATCTACAACGCCATCGACGCCGGCATCGCCGCGCCCCCGACGGAGGAGGCCATCACGCGCGTCTCCGAGCGCTTTCAGCTGACGTCGTCGTTCATCCTCTACGCCGGGAACATCAAGCCGCACAAGAACGTGGATCGGTTGATCGAGGCGTACTCCATCCTGAGACGCCGCGGCTACGAGCAGGTGAAGCTGCTCATCATCGGCGATGAGATTTCCAAGTACCAGAATCTGCGCCGCCTCGTGCATCGCTTTCAGCTGCACCAGCACGTGCGGTTCTTTGGTTTCGTTCCGGAGGCCACGCTGGCCGTGCTCTATCGAAAGGCCGTGATGTTCGTGTTCCCCTCGCTCTACGAGGGCTTCGGCCTGCCGCCGCTCGAGGCGATGGCGGCCGGCACACCGGTGATCACGTCGAAAGTGTCGTCGCTGCCGGAAGTCGTCGGCGACGCGGCGCTGCTCGTGGATCCGATGGACGCGGGCGCGATCGCGGACGCGATGGCGCGGCTGCTCGACGACGAGGCGCTCCGGCGGGACCTGATTCGGCGCGGGCACGAACGGGCCCGCGCGTTTTCGTGGACGCGATCGGTCGCGCGCACGCGTGAGGTGTATGGCGAAGTCCTCGCCGCCATCCCCCGCCGCTGACCTGCCCGCCGGCGCGGAGCCGTGGGCCGGCAAGCGGGTCGTCCTCGTCCACGACTGGCTGACCGGCATGCGTGGCGGCGAAAAGGTGCTGGCGTCCCTCTGCCGGGTCTTCCCCTCAGCGGATCTCGTGACGCTGGTGCACAAGCGCGGCAGCGTCTCGCCCGCGATCGAGAACCGGCGGATCCGCACGTCCGTCATCCAGCGGTTGCCGCTGCCGATGCGGCTCTATCGGCACTACCTGCCGTTCTTCCCTGCCGCGATCGAGTGGTTCGACCTCGACACCGCGGACCTGGTGATTTCGACCAGCCACTGCGCGGCCAAGTCGATCGTGCGGTCCGGCCGGGCCACACACATCTGCTACTGCCACTCGCCGATGCGGTATGCGTGGGATCAGTTCGACGCGTACTTCGGGCCGGAGCGCGTGGGCCCGATCGCGAACGCGGCGCTGCGTCCGGTACTGGCCGGTCTCGCACGCTGGGATCGGGACACGGCGCACCGGGTGAATCGGTTCATCGCCAATTCGCGGTTCGTTGCGGGGCGGATCGCCCGGTACTATAATCGACCCGCGTTGGTGCTCAATCCGCCAGTCGACACAGGATTTTTCACGCCAGGAAGCGGCGCGGCCGGATCGTATTTCCTGGTCGTGTCGGCGCTGGTGCCCTACAAGCGCCTCGAGATCGCGATTGATGCGGCCGCCCGCGTCGGCGTCCCGCTGCGAATCGTCGGGACCGGACCCGATCTGGCCCGCCTGCAGGCGCGTGACGGATCGACCGCGACGTTTCTCGGCGCGCTCGACGACGACGCGCTGCGCGAGCAGTACCGGGGCGCGCAAGCCGTCGTGCTGCCGGGCGTGGAGGACTTCGGCATCGTGCCCGTCGAGGCCATGGCGTGCGGCCGGCCGGTGGTCGCGCTCGACGCCGGCGGCGCGGCGGAAACGGTGGTGCCGGGCGTGACGGGCCTGCTGGTTCGCGGCGGCGCCGCGGCCGATTTCGCCGACGCCCTCGACCTGGCCGGGCTCACGCGGTTCGACGCGTCGGCCATCCGCGCGCACGCCGAGACCTTCAACACCGATCGGTTCGAGGCCGGCTTCCGCCGCGTCGTCGCGGACACACTCGCCGGGGCCCCGTGCTGAGGCGGTACAACCGCCTGCTCGTCGCGCTCTACGTCCTGACCGACTTCGTCGGCGCGATGACTGCCTTCGCCGTCGCCTACTTCGTCAAGTTCGAGAGCGGCCTGTTCGAAGCCGCCAAGGGCCAGCCGCCGTTCCTGCGCTACCTCGCGCTCGCGCCGTTCCTCGGCGCGGCGGTCGTCATCGCCTTCCACCTGCAGGGCCTGTATCGCCTGCGGCGCAGCCGCACGCGGGTGGACGACTTCTTCGGCGTGCTCGTCGGCACGCTGCTCGCCGTGCTCATGGGCGTCGGCGGCACGCTCTACGTCAACACCTATCACCTGCCGGCCGAGCTCAAGGCGCAGGGGTACTTCGAGGTCTCGCGCGCGGTCTGGCTGCTCTTCCTCGCGCTCGCCGTGCTCGCGACCTACGCCTCGCGCGAAGTCGCGCGCGACGTGCTGCAGCGCCGGTGGCGCGCCGGCATCGGCCTGCGCCACGTGCTGATCGTCGGCGCCGGCGATCTGGGGCGGATGGTCGCGGACCGCATCTTCGAGCACAGCGAGCTGGGCTTCAAGCTGGTGGGCTTCGTGGACGACCGCGCCGCCGGGAGCGACGCCATCGGCTACCGGGGCCTGCCGCTGCTCGGCACGATCGGCCAGACCGAGGAAGTGGCGGCGCGGGAGCGCGTGGACGAGATCTACGTCGCGCTGCCGATCGACGAACACGTCAAGATGCTGGGCGTCGTCGAATTCGCCAGCCGCGAGTGCATCAACGTCCACGTCGTCCCGGACCTGCTGCAGTTCATCGCGCTCCGGGCGCGGCTCGAGGATCTCGACGGCCTCCCGATCATCGGCATCAACGACGTCCCGCTGCGCGGGTTCAACAGCCTGCTGAAGCGCGGCGTGGACGTCGCCCTCTCCGCCACGGTCTGCGCGATCGGCGCGATTCCCACGCTCATCGTGGCGGGGCTGATCCGCCGCAGCTCGCCGGGGCCGGTGTTCTACACCCAGACGCGCATGGGCCTCGACGGCACGCCGTTCACGGTCTACAAGTTCCGCTCCATGCCCGTGGACGCGGAGGACGTCAGCGGACCGGTGTGGGCGCGCGACGACGACCCGCGCGCGACGCCCGTCGGCCGCTGGCTGCGCCGGCACGACTTCGACGAGCTGCCGCAGTTCTGGAACGTGCTGAGGGGCGACATGTCGATTGTCGGGCCGCGGCCCGAGCGGCCGTTCTTCGTCGAGCAGTTCAAGCACCGGATTCCGCAGTACATGCTCCGTCACAAGGTGAAAGCCGGCATCACGGGCTGGGCGCAGGTGAACGGCTGGCGCGGCAACACCTCGCTCGAGAAACGCATCGAGTTCGACCTGTACTACATCGAGAACTGGTCGCTCTCGCTCGACTTCAAGATCATGTGGCTCACCCTCGTGCGCGGCCTGCACCGGCTCGCCTGATCGTGCGCATCGTCATCACCGGCGCCGCCGGATTCATCGGATCGCACCTGTCTGACGCGCTGCTCGACCGCGGCCATTCCGTGATCGGCATCGACAGCCTGCTGACCGGCGACCTCGCCAACATCGCGCACCTGTCGGGCCGCGACTTCCTGTTCATCAAGCACAACGTGACGAACTACATCCACGTGGACGGGCCCGTGGACTGGGTGCTCCACTGGGCGAGCCCCGCGAGTCCGATCGACTACCTCGAGTGGCCGATTCCGACGCTGAAGGTCGGCGCCCTCGGCACGCACAACGCGCTCGGCCTGGCCAAGGCGAAGGGCGCGCGGTTCATGCTCGCCTCGACCTCCGAGGTGTACGGCGATCCGCAGGAGCATCCGCAGAAGGAGACGTACTGGGGCAACGTCAACCCGGTCGGCCCGCGCGGCGTGTACGACGAAGCCAAGCGGTTCGCCGAAGCCATCACGTTCGCCTATCACCGCTACCACGGCCTCGACACGCGCATCGTCCGGATCTTCAACACGTACGGGCCGCGGATGCGGATCAACGACGGCCGCGCCGTGCCGACGTTCATCGCCCAGGCGCTCCGCAACGAGGACGTCACGATTTTCGGGTCGGGATCGCAGACACGCAGCTTCTGCTACATCAGCGACCTGGTCGCGGGCCTGCTCGCCCTGATGGACTCCTCGACGAACGACCCGGTCAACATCGGCAACCCGCGGGAAATGACGGTCGAAGCCATGGCGCGGCTGATCATCAAGATGACGAACGCCTCGAGCCGCGTGGTGTTCGTGCCGCTGCCGACCGACGACCCGAAGGTGCGCCAGCCGGACATCACCCGCGCGCGCACGCTCCTCGGCTGGGAGCCGAAGGTCTCGCTCGACGAGGGCCTGACCTCGACGATCGCGTACTTCAGGTCGAAGATGGCGGTGTCCGGATGAACCGCAGCATGTATTCGAACGTCGAGACCAGCGTCAGCGCCAGCGACGCGTAGATCCCCACGTCAACCAGCACGATCCGCTCGCGCATGTAGTTCGAATACAGCGCGACGACACCCGTCGCGATATAGGCGACCGTTGTGGCTTTGCCGAGCAGCGAGGGCCGGTAGGTGCGCTTGGCAATCGCGAGATTCACGATCGCGACGGCGAGGATGATCCCGACATCGCGGCTGATGACCACGACCGTCAGCCACAGCGGCAGGCGGACCACACCGGGGCCCGGCAGCGTCATCATCACGAACATCGTCGTCAGCAGCAGCTTGTCCGCGGCCGGATCGAGCCAGGCGCCGAGCGTCGTCGGACCCGTGTGGCGCGCAATCAGGCCGTCGAGCAGGTCGGTGATGCCGGCGGCCACGAACGTGAACAGCGCCCAGCCCGGCATGTCGTAGAGCATGCACAGCGCAAACACCGGGACGAGCAGGACCCGGAGGATGGTGAGCTGATTGGCCGCCGTCAGCACTTCCATCACGTCACCGGGCGATTTGCTGAATGCGCCTGATCGCGCGGACGAAATCCGCGCCAGTGACCGGCCGCGTGGGATTGAAGCGGGCGTCCTCGCCGATCGTCATCGTGCCGGACGCCACCGCCAGCGCCGCCGGCGGGTAGAACAGATGCACTTCCGAGAGGTCGGCGAATCGCGGGCGCACGGCGCGCAACGAGACAAGCTCCTTCGACCGGTCGTTGAGCGCCAGCTCGACCAGGGCGGCGAGGATGGCGGCCATCTCGTCGCGGCGTACCGACTGAGCGGGCTGGAACGTATGGTTGGGCAGAATCTCCATCACGCCCGCGCCGGTCACCGTGAGGATCCAGGGCTCCGCCCAGTGCTGCCGGACGTCCGTGGCCACGGCGAGGACGCGCCGCGGCGCCGCCGCCAGCAGCCGTTCGAGCCGCGTGCCGATGTACGCCGCGGCCTCGGCGCGCGTGACGGTTGCGGCGGCCTCGAGGTCCTTGAACTCGGTCGGCACGAGGCCGGCTTCGGTGCGCTCGCGAACGCGCGTCACGGCGTCGTTCCATCGCGAATCAATGGACGCCGCCCTCGTGTAGGCGGCAAGCGCGTCGCGATACTGGCCACGGGCCTCGAACACCGCGCCGAGCGCGGCGTGCCCCGACGCGTCGTTGACGTCGACTTCGATGGCCCGGCGCGCGTACGCCTCGGCCGGGCCGAAGCTCCGCCGGTCCGTTTCGACCGCGGCGAGCTCCGCCAGAATCGCCGCGCTGGTGGGCGCGCGATTCTGCGCGCGCTCGAGCAGCCCGCGGGCCTCGTCGTATCGCCCGGCCTGTCTGGCCGCGCGCGCGCCATCGATGAACGACTGCATCTCCTTCAGGCGCAATACATCCAGGCGAGTGCGCACGGCTTCCGGATCGGGCGACAGCGGGACGAGGCGCTCGAGCGCGTCGATGGCTTCCGCGGTCCGGCCCAGCCCAAGCTCCGCCTCCACCAGGCCCTGCAGTGCCGGCGCGTACCGCCCGTCGTGGATGAGCGCCGCGCGGAATCGCATCATCGCGGCCTGGTACTGCTTCGCGGCGAGGTTCACGTAGCCCAGGCCCGTTTCAGCCGGATAGAAGGTGGGCAAGTACTTGAGGAGGTCCTGAAAGGTCAGCGCCGCGCCGCGGGAATCGCCGCTCTGCAACTGATTCCAGGCCTTGGCGTGCTGCGCCTGAACGTCCGGCGAAGCGCCGAGCGCCGGCGGGACCACCGGCATGGCCACGTCCGCGAAGACCGGCGCGCCGGCGGGTCTTGTCGGATTCGACGCGCACGCCGGGGCGCAGGTCAGCGTGACGGCCACGGCAGCCGCGCGGGCCCACGACAGGCGCGAGGCCGTCATGCGCGCGCCCCCGCCCGGCGGAACCGTGACAGAAGCCTGCGCGGCACGTCCGCTTCGATCGTGACGCCGCGATCGGTCGCGGTGTGGCTGACGACGCGCGCGTGCCGGTAGAGGTCGGCGACCAACCGTCGGTGGCTGTCGCGACCTTCGTCGAGGTGCAGCCGCAGGCGTTCCGCATCCATGAACAGCCGCGATGCCACCGCCTCAGCCAGATCGGGCAGGCCGATGCCGGCCGTTGCGGAAATGAACAGCGCGTCGGGACGGGCCGCCCGCAGCCGGACGACGTCATCGCCGGTCAGCCGATCGATCTTGTTGAACACCTCGAGTACCGGAACCGTGGCTGCGCCGACTTCGGCCAGCACGGTCTGTACGGCCACCGTGCGCCGATCGCGATCCCCGGCGGACGCGTCGATCACGTGCAGCAGCAGGTCGGCGGCCACGACTTCCTCCAGCGTCGCGCGAAACGCGGCGACGAGCTGGTGCGGCAGCCGGTCGATGAAGCCGACGGTATCGGACACGAGCATCTGGCGCGCGTCGGGCATCCGGATGCGGCGCACGAGCGGATCGAGCGTCTGAAACAGCGACGGCGAGGCCGCCGCGTCCGCGCCGGTCAGCCGGTTGAAGAGCGTCGTCTTGCCGGCGTTGGTGTAGCCGACGAGCGCGACGCTGGGCAGGTCGGCGCGCTTGCGTCGCGAGCGCAGGTAGCCGCGGCGCCGGCCGACTTCCGCGATCTCGGCCTTCAACACGGCGATGCGGGTGCGAATCCTCCGGCGGTCCGTCTCGAGCTTCGTTTCGCCCGGGCCCCTGGTGCCGATGCCGCCGCCGAGCCTGGAGAGCGCGTCGCTCGATCCCGCGAGCCTCGGCAGCCGGTATTGGAGCTGTGCCAGCTCCACCTGCAGCTGGCCTTCGCGCGTCCGGGCGCGCCGCGCAAAGATGTCGAGGATCAGCTCGGTGCGATCGATGACGCGGCGCCCGCAGACCTTCTCGAGGTTGCGCGACTGTCCCGGCGTCAGCTCGTTGTCGACGATGACGAGGTTCGCGCCGGTTTCGTCACACCCGCGGGCCAGCGCCTCCGCCTTGCCGCGGCCGATGAGCGTGGCAGGGTCCGGGGTGGGCCGCTCCTGCGTGGCGCGGAGCACGACCTCGGCGCCGGCCGCGCGCGCGAGGCCCGCGAGCTCGTCGAGCTGCAGATCGGGGTCGGCGCGGCGCGCGCTGGCGCGCGTCAGCAGGCCGACGAGAGCCGCGCGTTCGAACCGCGGCTCCTGAGACGCGCGCACACGCTTCATGGACTCAAAAATGTTAGCACGCGGTTCCATGGCACCGCGCCTTCGCGCACGAGCCGCGGCGGCGACACGCGCGCGTCCACGATCGTCGAGGGCGCGCCGCCCGCCGTGACGCCGGCATCCACGACAAACAGCGACGGATCCAGATCGGCCAGCGCGGCCGCGTCGGCCGCCGGCCGCTGGCCGCTGCGATTCGCGCTCGTCGCGGTCAGCGGCCGCCCGAACGCCTCCGTCAGCGCCCGTGCGACCGGGTGACCCGGCACGCGAATCGCCACCGCGCCTGTGCCAGCATGCACCGCCGGCACGACCGCCGCGGGTGCATCGAGCAGGAGCGCCAGCGGGCCCGGCCAGAAGTGTCGGGCGAGCCGCGCGCCGGCGGCGCCGATCGGTCCGCAGAACTGCTCCACTGCTTCCATAGACACCGCGACCAACGGAAGCGCCTCACCGGCCGCGCGTCCCTTGACCGCAAAGACGCGCTCGACGGCCGCCGGTTGCGTCGGATCCGCCGCGAGGCCATAGAACGTGTCCGTCGGAAACGCGACGACCCCGCCAGAGCGAAGAACGCTCAG
>Ga0137427_10001165_pt1 | contig 12186 bp, 12 predicted proteins | sample EasRivERMZT700_2_FD_102309 | JGI IMG/M metagenome (GOLD analysis project Ga0137427, IMG submission 102309) | Soil microbial communities from meander-bound floodplain in the East River, Colorado, USA - East River MetaG ERMZT700_2 | ecosystem: Environmental > Terrestrial > Soil > Floodplain ...
ACGTTCGCGGGCTCGGTCGCGCTCACCTTCGGCGCGCGCGGGGGCGTGTACATCATGGGCGGCATCATCCCGAAGCTGCTGGGCACGTTCACGCAGTCGAGCTTCCGCGAGCGGTTCGAGTTCCGCGGGCGGTACCGGGCGTATCTTTCCGAGATCCCGACCTTCGTGGTGACGCGGCCGAACCCGGCGTTTCTCGGACTGTCGACGCTGTTCCGCGATTGAGGGGACGAGAATGATGACCAGGGGCGAATTCCTGCGCTTGTCGGCGGCGGCGATGGCGGCGGCGGCAGCGCCGGACGGTGCGGCCGCGCAGGGCGTGGAAGCGTTCTACCGCGGACGCACGATCACGCTCGTCATCCCGACGGCGCCGGGCGGCATCAACAATCTCGCCGGGCGGCTGGTGGCACGGCATCTCGGCCGGTTCATTCCGGGAAATCCTACGATCGTTGCCGAGAACCGCGAGCAGGGCGGCGGGCTCGCGCTTGCCAATGCGTTCGCGAACGGCGCCCCGAAAGACGGCACGGTGATCGCGAACATCCAGCGCGCGGTGCCGCAGCTCGCGGTCCAGGGCGAACGGGCGGCTCGTTTTGATCCGCAAACGCTCACGTGGCTCGGCAGCCTGTCGTCGTTCTCGACCGACGCGTACATCCTGGTGGTCAATGCGCGGCACCCGGCGCGCGTGGTGGGCGATCTCAAACCGCCCGCCGTGCCGGCGCTGATCGGCGGCGACGATATCGGCTCGACCAATCTCACCTTCGCGCTCGTCGCACGGGACGTGCTCAAGCTGAACATCCAGGTGAAGGACGGATTCGCCGGCGCGGCCGGGATGTTCCTCGCGATGGCGAACGGCGATCTTGACGGCCAGGTCATCGGGCTGAACTCGATCGTGGCCAATCAGCAGGCGCTGTGGAATGCGAACGAGGTTCGTGTGCTGCTGCAATTCGGCCGCGCGACGCGGCATCCGCTGCTCATCGACGTGCCGCTGGCGACCGAGCTGACGCGGGACAGGGCCGCGCTCGATGTGATCGCGTTCACCGAGGCGCCGCTGTATATGGCGCTGCCCTTCCTGGCGCCCGCCGGGATCCCGGCGGAGCGCGCGGCGGCGTTGCGCAGCGCGTTCATGGCGATGGTCAAGGACCGCGAGTTCCTCGCCGATGCGGAGCGCGTGAAACTCGACATCACGCCGATCGACGGCGACGCGGTGCGCGCGATCATCGTGAAGATGGCGGCGACGCCGCGAGCCGTGATCGAGCGCTATAACCGGATTACGGGCGTGATGACGTAAGGTTTTGACCGACGCAACGCCTCCTCAGGCAACCAACCATGACGAGGGTGGTTAGGCCGGGCGGCGTGCGTCACGCCGAGATGAATCCGGGTAGTTTCAGGGCGCGGACGTCGAACGTTGCGGTGGCGCGGCAGCCGAGGTTCCGATGGCGTGCGCCAATCAGGCAATCAGCGAATTCCGCAGACGAGTCTTTCCAGAGAAAGAGCGCCTGCTCGACCGAGGGTTCATCCTCAATCGTGAACTCCACCGAGTCGAGAAGTCCCGAGAAGGCACGGAGAATTTCGCCCTTGCCGACCGCGTAGCGACTCCGCAGCACCCACTCGGCCTCCAACAACACGAGCTGGCTCACCAAGACGGTCTCTCCGCGACTCGCTTCGCGCTTGATGAGTCTTTGTGCTTTCTCAAATTGCCGCCGGTCGTCCCGGACCAAGAAGCGCACCAGGACGTTCGTGTCGATGCCAATCATCAGCGTGAAAGCAGGTCCGTGGGGAGCCGCTTCTGGCCTCGTTTGCGCAGACTTCCGGCCAAGGCCATCGCACTCTTGTTCTTGACCCGCATCTGCACCGTCCCGTCGGGCATCATCGCAAACGTGATCCGGTCGCCGGACTTGAGACCCAGCCTGTCACGTATGCCCTTGGGGATGGTGGTCTGGCCCTTGCTAGTCAAGGTCGATTCAGCGCCCATGCGCCCTCCTTTTCCTTACTTGTATCATATGAGTAAGGAAATATCACTTTTAGATTCGTAGGGAGGCGCTAAAATGGCCCCGACGAAGCGCACTGTGATCGAGCGATATAACGGGATTACAGGCGTGACTGACATCACATAGAGCGGGCCAGTGGCATCCATTTGGATCAGCATCGCAATAATTGCATTACTCTACATTGGTGCCCGAATGATGCTTACCCGTTACTCAGATGGCTGGGACCTTGGCAATACTGTAGGCGCAATTTTTACGGGCAGTGCGTGCATCGCGGGAATATTGCTTCTACTTCTTCTAAACGGCGCAATTGCCATATAGCGCCCACACACTTTCGGCAGAAAACGCTTTTGATTCGTTCCTGTTAAGCCGCAGCCTTCGCCAGATCGTGGCGGAAGAGGGAGCCGAGGGCGGGGACCGTGTCGGGGAGGCCGATGGTGCGGAGCGCGCACCATAGCGCCGCCTGGTTGCTGGTGACGACGGGACGCTGGAGCGCCTTTTCCAGATCCTCGATCACGTCGATGCTGTGGATGTTGGCGCAGGAGAGGAAATAGGCTTGCGCGCGATCGTCCTTGAGCGCGAGTGCGAGCTCGTACCAGAAGCGCGGGGGCGTCGTGCAGTAGGCGTCGGTGCCTTCGAGCGCGGCGGCGCGGTCGGCGACGATGTCGTAGCCGGCTTCGCGCATGTAGTTCAGCTTCTCGTCGTGGCCCTTTTGTTTCGTCTCCGAGATGAAGACGAGGCGCTTGGCGTTCAGCGCGCCAAGCGCCGCGTTCACGGCGGATGCCGTGCTGATCGCTGGGCGCTTCGCCGTCTTGGCGATTTCGCGCACGACCATCTTGTCCATGTCCACGCCGCCCGACATCGAGGTGCCGGTGCACTGGAACACGACGATGTCGCATTTGGAGTCCATCAGCAGCTCGACCGCGGAGAGGATGCGCGGCATCAGCTCGGGCAGCGGCCGCTTGTGATGGTTGGTCATGCCGATGCGGATGAAATGCGGCTGCACACCTGGCGGCGCGTAGCGGGCCATCTGCGGCTCGACCATCCGGTTCGAGGAGGGGATGATGAAGCCGATCCGCGCGCGGGGCGTGACAGGCGGGTAGTCCGCGGGGGATGGGTAGGTGTTCTGGGCCGGCATGGTCAACGTCTCTCGGCAATCCGATGGACAATCTAAGCCGCGGTCCAATCGAAGCAAACGGCCCCGTCCGCCGCCTTCGGCGGCACCTCCCCCGCACGCGGGGGAGGAAACAACGGTAAAGCCTGCGATCCTCGGGGCGTGATCGTCTGGACACGGGCCGCGCGTTTCGGGGGGCAAGAGGACATGTTAGGTTTCTGGGCAGGAGGAGCGGATTGAGCCGGTCCCCCGGCCGGATGGGGTGTGTCCATCGGCACCTTGGGAGTGACCTTATGCGCAGATTTTCCTTGATGTGCGTGGCGGCCGGTTTGTTAGGCTCGGCAGCCGTCCTTGTTCCCACCTATGCCGCCGACGGCTCGAACGAGGAGAGGCTGGGACGCCCCAATTTCAACCCGGACGGGCGCACCGGCTGGGGCTCGAGCCGTGGGAAAAGCGACGACTTCCTGCCGCCGAAGAGCGGGCCGGGACCGGTGCTCTCCGATCCGAAGCATCCGTATATCCCGAACCAGTCGGCGCAGAATTCGACGTATCGCGTCTCCGATCTCACCAACCCGATCCTTATGGACTGGGCGAAGGAGTCGATGAAGAAGACCAATGACGCGGTGCTGGCCGGGAAGGTGCCGTTCATCGCCCGCGAGCGGTGCTGGCCTATCGGCGTGCCGGGCTTCGTCATCTGGAACCGCGGACAGCCGCTGCGCTTCATCCAGACCAGGGACCAGGTGTGGATGATCAACGAGCTCTTCGGCATCACGCGCCGGGTCTATCTCAACGTGCCGCACAGCGCCGATCCGAAGCCGTCGTGGTGGGGCGAATCGGTCGGCCACTACGAGGGCGACACGCTGGTGGTCGATACGATCGGGGTGACCGACCGCACCTTCGTCGACAATTACCGCACGCCGCACACCGAGCAGCTCCATGTCGTCGAGCGCTTCAGGATGATCGACGGGGGCAAGACGCTGCACGTGGACGTCAATGTCGAGGATCGCGGCGCCTTCACCGTGCCGTGGAACGCGATCCAGCAGTGGGAGCGCGAAGACGTCGGCCCGCATGTCGAGAATCTGTGCGAGCCGCAGAACGAGGATTTCTTCGGCTACGAAGTCGTGCCGCTGCCGAGGGACGACTCGCCGGATTTCTGACCGCAAAGGAGGCACGGAGGGTCCGTCGCGACGCCTCGTCGCGCGACTTGTATTTCGATACGTCCTTCGTATGGTTCCTCGACACGACATCAGGAGCAGACATGGCCAAGGCCTACTGGATCACGACCTATCGCTCGATCGCCAAGCCGGAGGCGGTCGCCGCCTATGCCCGGATCGCGGGCCCGGCCCTGATGGCCGCCGGCGGCCGGTTCCTCGCGCGCGGCATGGCGGCCAAGGTCATGGAGAACGGGGTCCAGCAGCGCACGGTCATCATCGAGTTCGACAGCGTGGACCGCGCGGTCGCGGCCTATAACAGCCCCGGCTACAAGAAAGCGCTGGCCGCGCTCGGCAAGGGCTCCGCGGACCGAGACATCAGGATCGTCGAAGCGCTGGAGTAGTTCCCCCCTCCGCTCGCGGAGCTTGTCCTCGGGCCGCGCTTCGCGCGGACCCGGGGGCGAGCACCTCCCCCGCAAGCGGGGGAGGAAGGTTATTTGTGCGGGAACCAGTCGGGGAGCTCGTAGCCGATGCCGCTTTCGATCTCGCAGGTCCGCTGGACCGCGGGGCGCTGCAGCATGCGGTCGTGGTGCCGGGCGAGATGGGGCAATGTGCCCGGCGGCAGGCCGAGCGCGCCCGCGAGCCGCCAATAGAGCCGGAACAGGTGAATGTCGACGATGGAGAACCGGTTCAGCACCCACTCCCGTTGTCCCAGACGCCTGTCGGCGATGCCGTAGACCTCGAGTGCGTGGTCGGGCCCGCGCCGGCGTGCGGGGTGAAGCGTGGAGGCGATGAAGGACATCCAGGCGACGGCGTGCGCCTGGGCCTCGATGTCGTCTTCGGGCCACAGGCCGGCGGCGGGGTACGCCCGCGCGAGGTAGAAAAGGATGCCGGCCACCTCGGTGAGTGGGCGGCCGTCGATCAGGAGCGTCGGCACCTTGCCTTCCGGGTTGAGCGCGAGATAGGCGGGCTGACGCTGCTCGCGTTTGGCGAAAGACAGCGGCCGCATCTCGAACGGTGCGCCGACTTCGTGGAGCGCGATGTGGGCCGCCATCGAGCTTGAACCGGGGGCGAAATAGAGCGTGAGCATGGGCCTTCGGGTTTGGGCTGGCGCTCCGATTTTAGCCGCCCGGGGTGGACCTTGTCCCCTACCCCGCGTTTAGTCTCTGCCGGATTGGACGGCCGCGCATGGACCTCGATCCCCTCCTGCTGTCGCGCCTGCAATTTGCCTGGCTGATCGCCTGGCACATCCTGCTGCCCGCGCTCACCGTGGGGCTCGCATCCTATATCGCGTTCCTGGAGGGGCTGTATTTCGTCACGCGGCAGGAGATCTATTTCCGCATCTCGGCGATGTGGACGAAGATCTTCGCCATCTCGTTCGGCATGGGTGTGGTTTCCGGCGTGGTCATGCCGTTCCAGTTCGGCACCAATTGGAGCCGTTTCGCGGATGCGACGGCCAACGTGCTGTCGCCGCTGTTCGCGTACGAAGCGCTGATGGCGTTTTTCCTCGAAGCGAGCTTTCTCGGGATCCTGCTGTTCGGACGGAAGCTGGTTCCGCGCTGGGCGCATTTCGTCGCCGCGCTCATGGTGGCGGTCGGAACGCTGCTCTCCGCCTTCTGGATTCTCGCGGCCAACAGCTGGATGCAGACGCCCGCGGGTGCGGTGATGGAGGACGGCCTGTTCTATCCGGTGAGCTGGATCGAGATCATCTTCAACCCGTCGTTCCCGTATCGCTTCGCGCACACGGTCGTCGCCTTCTACGTGACGACGGGATTCGTGGTAGTCGGCGTCGCCGCCCATTTCCTGTTGCGGCGGCGGTTCGTCGAAGAGGCGCGCGCGATGCTGTCGGCGACGCTGTGGCTGCTGACGATCCTCGTTCCTGTGCAGATCCTCATCGGCGACATGCACGGACTCAACACGCTCGAGCACCAACCGGCGAAACTCGCCGCCATCGAGGCGAATTGGGAGACGCGCACGCGGGCGCCGTTGACGCTCTTCGCCTGGCCCAATGAGGAGGCGGAGATCAATCACCTCGCCATCGAGGTGCCGCTGCTGGGGAGCCTGATCCTTGCCCATGATGTCGATGGCGTCGTACCCGGCCTTAAAGACTTTCCGAGGGATGAGCGCCCGCCCGTCGCGATTCCGTTCTTCGCCTTCCGGATCATGTTCGGGATCGGATTGCTGTTCCTGCTGATGGTCGCGGTTGGACTCTGGCTGCGTGTGCGCAGGCGACTCTACGACAGCAGCTATTTCCTGAAGGCGTGCATCGTGACGGCGCCGCTGGGTTTCGTGGCGGTGCTCGCGGGCTGGACCATGGCCGAAACCGGGCGTCAGCCGTGGACGGTGTACGGTCTCCTGCGCACGGCGGAGTCGGTCACGCCGTCGCTGACGGGGCTCGATGTCCTGCTGTCGCTGATCGGATACATGGCGGCGTATTTGGTCATCTTTCCGGCCGGCATCTTCTTCATGGCGCGCGTGCTACGCCACGGTCCCGTCGGCTCCAACGACACACTTGCAGCGCCAGGCGGACGGCGGAATATGTCCACCGTCCAACCCGAATAGCGGAGACGATCATGCTCGATTTCGTTCCGCTATGGACGATGATCCTGGGACTCGCCGTGTTCTTCTACGTGCTGCTCGACGGGTTCGATCTCGGCGTCGGCATCCTCTATCGGTTCCTCCCCGACAAGGAGTCGCGCCATCTGGCGATGAACTCCATCGCACCCGTTTGGGATGGTAACGAAACCTGGCTGGTTCTGGGCGGGTTGGGATTGCTCGCGGCCTTTCCCCTCGCCTTCGCGATCATCATGCCCGCGGTCTATTTCCCGATCCTCATCATGCTGCTCGCGCTGATCTTTCGCGGCGTCGCGTTCGAGTTTCGCTTGCGCGACGCGGAGCACCTGACGTTCTGGGAACACGGTTTCAGCTACGGGTCGGCCGCGGCGACCTTCGCGCAGGGCGTCGTGCTCGGCACGTTCATCCAGGGGTTCGCGGTCGAAGGCCGGAGCTTCAGCGGCAGCTCGTTCGATGTCCTGACGCCGCTTTCGGTGTTCGCGGGGCTCGCGCTGATGTCCGGTTATGGTCTCCTGGGCGCCGGCTGGCTGATCATGAAGACCAGCGGCGCGCTTCAGGACCGCGCGCGCGTTTGCGGCCGCTGGTGCCTTCTGGGTGTGGCAATCGCGGTCGCCGCCGTGAGCGCGTGGAGCCCGTTCACGCACCCGATGATTTGGGAGCGGTGGTTCTCCTGGCCCAATGTGATCTATCTCGCGCCGATTCCGCTGATGACCGCCCTGCTGATCGTCTGGGTCTGGCGCGCGCTGCGCGGCGGGTCGGAGCTTGTGCCGTTCGTGGGCTCGGCCGGGATCTTCGTCCTGTCCTATGCCGGGATCGCAATCAGCCTGTGGCCGTACATTGTGCCCTACCATTTTACGCTCTGGCAGGCCGCGTCCGCGCCGAGCACCCAGGCCTTCCTGCTGATCGGCACGATGTTCCTGCTGCCCATCATCCTGATCAACATGGGCTGGTCCTATTGGGTGTTTCGCGGCAAGGTCCAGGCCGATATCGGGTATCACTAGGACCAGTCGCCGCTGTCCGGCGGTACTTCCTTCGTAGCCTTTGTGTCCTATATGTCTGAGTGATGACGGCCGAGCCCCGCTCCGACCTTTTCGCCTTCCGCAACTCCTATGCGCGGCTGCCGGACCGTTTCTTCGAGCGGCTGGCGCCGACGCCTGTCGCCGCGCCGCGTCTGATCAAGCTGAACGAAAGACTGGCGCGCGAGCTCGGGCTCGATCCGGCTGCGCTGGCGACGCCCGAAGGCGTCGAGGTGCTGGCGGGAAACCGCGTGGCGGACAAGAGCGAGCCGCTGGCCATGGCCTATGCCGGCCACCAGTTCGGCACGTTCGTGCCGCAGCTCGGCGACGGCCGCGCGATCCTGCTCGGCGAGGTGGTCGGCATGGACGGCGTGCGCCGCGACATCCAGCTCAAGGGCTCGGGCCCGACGCCGTTCTCGCGGCGGGGCGACGGGCGCGCGGCGCTGGGGCCGGTGTTGCGCGAATATATCGTCAGCGAAGCGATGGCGGCGCTCGGCATCCCGACCACGCGTTCGCTTGCCGCCGTGTTGACGGGAGAGACGGTGCGGCGCGAGACGCTGCTGCCCGGCGCGGTGCTGACGCGCGTCGCATCGAGCCATATCCGCGTCGGCACGTTCCAGTTCTTCGCCGCGCGCGGCGACGTGGACGCGGTCCGCAGCCTCGCCGACCACGTGATCGCGCGGCACTATCCGCAAGCGTCCGAGGCCGCGAACCCGTACCGCGCACTCCTCGATCTCGTCATCGCGCGGCAAGCGGAGCTGATCGCAAGATGGATGCTCGTCGGGTTCATCCACGGCGTGATGAACACCGACAACATGTCGATCGCGGGCGAGACCATCGATTACGGCCCGTGCGCCTTCATGGATGCCTATCATCCGGCGACCGTGTACAGCTCGATCGACGAGGGCGGACGCTATGCGTTCGCCAACCAGCCGCGCATCGCACAGTGGAATCTCGCGCGGCTGGCGGAGACGCTGCTGCCGCTGCTGGCGGAGGATAAGGACGACGCGGTGAAGCACGCGCAAGGCGCGATCGACGGCTTCGGCGCCGCGTTCGAGCAGGCTTACGTTTCGGGATTGAGGCGCAAGCTCGGTCTGTTTCAGCCGAAGGCCGATGATGCCGCGCTGATCCAGGATCTGCTCGAGCGGATGGCGGAGAACGGGGCCGATTTCACGCTGACGTTCCGGGGTCTGTGCGATGCAGCCGTCGGGAGTGACGCGGATTCAGCCGTGCGCATGCTGTTCAAGGACGCGGGCGCGTTCGACACGTGGGCGGTGAAATGGCGCGCGCGGCTTGCAGAAGAGGCCGGCGATGCGAATGCGCGACGTGACGCGATGCGGTCGGTCAATCCGCGCCTCATTCCGCGCAACCATCGGGCGGAAGAAGCGATCGCGGCAGCGGTCATGGGAGATTTCTCGCCGTTCGAGGCGCTGGTGGCGGTGCTGTCGGCGCCGTATGACGATCAGCCGGGTTTCGAGCGCTATGCCGGTCCGCCTCGGCCCGAAGAGGTCGTGCATCAGACGTTCTGCGGCACGTGATCGTGTGCGGCGAACGCCATAGGTGGTTTTGTGCGTGACGAGGATCCGATAGAATAACGACAGGCAAAGCCCACAAGGAGACCACCATGCGGGACCGCTTCCTGCGCTCGACGGTAATCCTCGCCCTTTCCGTGGTCAGCCTCAGCCTCGTCATATCGGTGTCCATCGGAGCGACATCGACTGAGGCGCCTTCACCGAAGACGCCCTGGGGTGAACCGGATTTGCAGGGCATTTGGACCGACGAAACGGATACGCCGCTGCAGCGTTCGCCGAGGTTCGGGAACCAGGAGTTTTTCAGCGAGGCCGAGCGCGCGGACTTGGATCGGCAGCGCTCCGCCATGAAGGGTCGCGAGGAGCGCGCAGAGCGCGGGACCGTGGCCGACCTCGCCGGCGCGTACAATGATGCCTTCACGCCCAAGAAACGCACCGGCGTGCGGACGTCGCGGATTGTCGACCCGCCCAACGGCCGGCTGCCGCCGCAGACGCCGGAGGCTCAGAAGAGGGGTGCGGCCGAACGCGAGTTTCGCCTTGTGCTGCTGCAGGCGACTGAAGTCTGCAAGAACACTGAACTCGCGTGCCGAGGCGGCAAATACGATCCAAAGCCGTCACCGCGATACGACGAACCCGCTCCGCGCTACAACACCGCGACGATCAACCGCTACAACAATCCCGAAGATGCCTCATTGGCCGTGCGCTGTCTGATGGGCGGGGTGCCGGAGATCGGTACGCTCGGAGCGATCGCCGATCGCATCAGCTTCCGGCGGATCGTGCAGACGCCTGGCGGCATCACGATGTTCTACGACGTAGGACAGGGCCAGGGATGGCAGCGCAACATCGTCATGAACGGAAGCCCGCATCTGCCGCCGAGCATTCGTCAGTGGTACGGCGACTCGCGCGGTCACTGGGAGGGCGACACCCTCGTGATCGACGTGACGAATTTTTCTCCGAAGACCGATTTTCAGGGGTCTCGCGAGAACCTGCACGTCGTCGAGCGCTGGACGCGGACGAGTCCGACCACGCTCGACTATGAGGTGACCGTCGAAGACCCGACCGTTTGGGAGCGGTCCTGGACCGCCAAGCAGGAATTCATCCTGCAGGACAACAAGGAAAACCGGATCTACGCCGAGCCGCGTTGCCACGAAGGGAATTACGGGCTGCCGGGTTTGCTTCACGGTCACCGAGTGCAGGAGCAAGCATTTGCCAACCGACAGGGGCCCGATCCGAGAACCATAACCACCGTGGGGGGCGGCAACGACGAACCCGACCCGTTGGAATAGGTTGACCGGTCTCAGCTAACGGTTCTGATTTCCGCGGCGGGCCGCGGCGCCATCTCGCGCTGCGTTTCCTGGCTCCCGGTCCGGGGGCTGCGTCCGGTCGATCCGCTGCTTGTTGTTGCCCCCGCCTTGCTGCGGCCCCTCGTTCTGCGGCGCCTGTTGGCGCGCCTGGGGTCTTGGGGGCTCCGCACGCGGCGGGGGGTCCTGCTGGCGCGTGACGGCTTCGTTCTGCCCCAATCCAGTTTGGCCTGGCCCGTTTTGGCCGGGGCCGTTGCCTCGCCTCACGTTCGCGCGTTCGCGCTGGAGGTCCGGACCGTTGTTGTTGCCCAAGCCCGGCCGGTCGCGCGGCACCGGGTTGTTATCTTTTCCATTGTCGCCGCCGCCTTGAGGCCCGATCACCCGATCGATGCGGTCGCGATCCTGGCCGCCGCCGACGGGCGGCGAGATGGCGCGCGCCCGCGACTCGGGCAGAGCGACGATCCGGTCGCGCGCCGACGCGTTGCGGTTGCCGCCGTGCTGCCGGCGTTCGTTCTGCTGCACCCGATTGCCCTGATCGACGGTCGTGATGTTCCGGCGCAGCACGGCGCGCGCATCGACCACCGAGATCGGGCGTCCGGCGGCGCGCTCGACCCGCCTGACGTCGACGCTGCGGTTGATGATGTAATTGTTCACCGTCACGTAGTTCGTGACATTGGTCGTGTTGTTCACGATCGTGATGAAGTTGTTGCGCGGCGGGATGTAGCGGATGTAATCGCGGTCGGCGAAGCGGCGGTCTTCGACGAAAATCCAGAAGTCGAGCAGCGTGTTCAGACCGAAGCTCGGGCCGTACCAATCGGCATAGCCGTAGCCACGGTCCCAATTGTCCCAGCGGTTGAATAAGGGATCGCCGCCGCCATAGAGGAACCCGTCATCCGGCGGCATGGGGAACCAGCCGGTGTAGCCGCCGCCGGAACGCCAGACCACCCAGGACGGCGCCCAGACGTAGCCCGGGAGCCACAGCCATCCGTCGAACGGGTCATAGACCCACCGGCCGTAATGGAACGGGATGTCGCCCCAGATGTGATCGGAAACCCAGAGGAAGCCGTACTCGCGGGTGTTTTCCCAATGGCCGCGATGGTAGGGCCGGAAATCGGCTTCGACCCTCCGCGGCCGCCACACGTCGCCCCAGCGCGGATGGTGGTGCCAGGTGCCATAGGGCGTGAGCTCGTCGTAGAAATAACCGAAATTGACGGCAAAATTCGCCTGTGCCGGCGCTTCCGAAATGGTCGCGACGAACGGGATGGGACTGATCAGGAGTGCCGCGGCAAACGCCTTGGCCACAGAGCTGCGCGCAGCCGATTTCAAAGCGGCTGCAATCCCCTCAAGAGATTTTCCGAGCATCATGATGTGCCCCCTTTTTTGTAGCACTCGGTACCGATCAGAAATCCGGCTTATCGGATCTCGGAATCGGAAACAGGTTCTGCTCGAACGGATCGTAGCCGCCATCCTCGGCGCAGATGCTCTCGATCATCGCGATCTCGTTCTTGCGCCAGGTCTG
>Ga0137427_10001166_pt1 | contig 12185 bp, 10 predicted proteins | sample EasRivERMZT700_2_FD_102309 | JGI IMG/M metagenome (GOLD analysis project Ga0137427, IMG submission 102309) | Soil microbial communities from meander-bound floodplain in the East River, Colorado, USA - East River MetaG ERMZT700_2 | ecosystem: Environmental > Terrestrial > Soil > Floodplain ...
AGAGAATTGCGGATTCTCTGGGAAGGCGCTGAACCCGTTGCTCCAGGTCCTCTATTGTCAAACTGGACAGGTACGTGATTGCGATGTTGCCGACACGCTGGCCGAGTTCCTGCCGGGTCGTTGCTTCCCGCTCTCGATCCCAGAACGAAGCGCCGGAAATCACGAAAACGTGCTGCACGCCGGGTTGCAGCTTGAGGATGAGTTCCAAACCTCCTTTAATACCGTCCTCTAGTTTCGGCTCCAACACTCCGGTCACAGGTGGCCCCTGGCCCCAATTCTCGAATACGTCTCGACCGCCATATAAGATGATCGGAACGTTCGGGAATAGCTCGACAGCGGATTCGCGGACAAAACGGGCTGCGTCGGAGGCAACGGCAACGACGATATCGAACTGGACTCCAGCGTATTTTCGACGAAGATAATCGCGGAGCGCCGGGTAAGCTTCCTGGGAAAAGGACGAAACTTCGATGTATTCGCTTTGGAAGTCCAGGCGCACGTCGAAATGTTCAATGAGAGTCGATCGAATCGTTTGGTCAACCAGTATGTTCGCCGCAAGGTCACTTCTGCCCGTGTAAATTGCTAAAACACTGTTCTGTGTTTGGGCCGCCAGTGCTGTACTTGCGTAAAGCAGAAAGCAAAGTGAAGCAGCACCAATTCTCATCATTGCGTTTCGATTCCTAGAACTCCAGCCTTATCGCGAACTGGAAGGCACGTGGTCCGCCTGAGCCGAAAACCTGCCCTGCGCGAGCGCTCGGCTGCCCGTAATTCACCTGGTTGAGGACGTTGTTGTAGCCCGTCAGGTTTGAGATATTCAGCAGATTAAAAACTTCGCCGATAAGCGAAAGACTGCCGGTTTCGCCGATGGTGAACTTCCGCATCAGACGCAGGTCCTGAGTGACAAAACTATCGCCGTTGGAGAACGCGGCCGGCAGTACGATCGGTTCGATGATCTGGTTGAATGGCGTCCGCGGCCGGATGACAGTAGTGGTGCCGTCCGTATTCTGGACGCGGCGGGTGCGCACTTCGACACCGTCGTTGTATCGCGCCACGAGTTCACGCAACTCCGACTCGCTCAGGCCCGATCCAAAAGTGTTGTGTCTCGACGTGCCCGGCAACAGCGTCCGGCTGATGCCGTCACCATCCAGGTCCAGCCCGGCGAGCATTGTATCGAGCGGAGGCGCGCTGTCGGTCTGCGAAATTAAAGCTGCGGTCCAGTTATTGAGCAGGCCCTGCATCAGGCGCGAGGTACCGCGGTACTGAGGCAGGTCGTAAACGGCGCTTATCGTCAGCCGGTGCTTCCGGTGGTCACGCAGGTTCCCATAGGCTGAAGCAGAATTGTCATACTCATTGGGCTCGATCCAACCGGTATTCCTGGCTAGAGCGTAACTGGCCGTCAACTGGAATCCCGCAGCGAACCGCTTCTCCAGCCTGGCGTGCAGTCCCTGGTATCTAAAGTTGGCATCACTGCTGTACACGTTGATCGGGCCCGTCGAGCATTGATCCTGAGGATTCAGGGCTGCGGCTTGCGACGGGCTGCAAAGCGGAATGACCGGATCGCGAACGAACGAAACCACACCGGTGCTGGGGTTAATGCCGGTAACCCTGGGGCGGTTGAACCGGTTGCGGTCGAGTTGCGAGAGCGCGTGAAACCCTCCGAGATGCACCAATCGACGCATGACGTAGTCCACTGAGAGAACGGTGTCGGCCAGCAGTTTGCGTTGGATCCCGGCGTTGACATGAATGGCATCGGAGACCGTGTGATCTGGATCAAATATTCGGTCGCCCTGCTTACTGACCTCAATCCCCCTCACGGAAAGGTCAGTCCCGTTGCCAAACTTCCCGGCGATATCCGACCGGATGCCTGGAAGCACATTCAGAAGATCCTGACCACGGAAACCCGTCGGAGTACTGAGAAAGCTAAGTCCGGCAACTGCTCCATCAACGACGATCCGTCCGTTGCCCGCGGGTCCAACGCGGGCGCGTTCGAGGAGCGGAACGAAAAAATTCAGTTCATCGTGATAAAGGCCGCTGCCGATGCGCATCACGGTGTTTGCGTCTCTGCCGACGCGCCAGGCCAAACCCAGTTTTGGCTCCAAGCTGTGTGTCCCGCGGTGCGGCGGACGAAGGTCTCCACCCAGCAGCGGAGCCAGATAGATCGGCCGGTCCAGATCCTGGTTGAAAATCTGAGTGCGGTACAAGTAAGCCAGTCCATAGTTAAGGGTGAGGTCCGGCCTCACGCTCCAACCATCCTGAACGTAGAGCCGCAGAAGATCGGGCCGTGACGCCTGTGCGTGATGGTATGGTCCGGGCAGCATCGGGTCACCGATCCCGACCATGAAGCTGCGCAGCGGGAGTTGCAGAATATCCGCCGGCGTCGGCAGTCCGGCGGCCGGGTCTTTCAGAGTCGCAGGCAATGCGTCGAACATGGAAGTGAGGGCCGCCGAACGCTGCAAATCGTTCGGCCCCCAGAGCACAATCTGCGGCTGCTGATAAAAGGTGTGAACACTGTTCAAGTCCAGGTGCTCCCACTCGCCGCCGAAACGCACTCGATGCGAGCCCCGATGCCAGGTCAGATTGTTCACGAGTTGATAGGTACGCGTGAGCATCGTCTTAGGGACGCTTGCTTGTTGGCCGATTCGAAATGCCGGAGCATCGAAGATCTGGATCTCCGGTCCACCGACACCGGCACAAGCGGACGGCGTCTCGCATTCGGCCGCGCTTACCGGATCCAGATAATTGTTGAGATAGCCGTAAGACAAACGCAGATCGCTGACGAATGCCGGTGTTGGCACGGACGTCAGTCCGATCTGAACTTGCGCGGCCCGGCTACGGCTTACCGTCCAATTCGAAGGCATGAACACGCCAACGTTAGGCGGAGCGATGTTGCTGTTTTTGTCCACGCTGACGCGCAAAAACCCGCTGTGCGTATTGTTGATGCTGGCGTCCAGACGCACATTAAAGAAGTTGAAGTTGAGCGAACTGGAGCGAACGAGGTCGAACTTCGAGAAGATCGGATGGTTATTAGCCACCGCGAACACACCGTCCTGGTTGTTGTGCTCAAAGTTGGTAAACCAGAATAAACGGTTCGTCCGGAGCGGTCCGCTAAGGCGGAAGCCGGATTGCCTTCGCGCAAAAGGGGGACTGGGGTTATGCGGATCCCGGCCGAGGGCAGGATAGGCGGCCATATGGTTGTCCCGAAAATGGAAAAACGAACTGCCGTGAAAGTCGTTACCGCCCTGCCTGGTAATAATGTTGACGGCTCCGGTCCCGGTTGTGCCGGTGGACAGATCGAATCCGAAACTGGAGATTTGAAACTCCTGCACGCTTTCCTGCGAGAAGTTCTGTGCTGTACCTCCATTGATCCGGTCATCTACGGTCGAACCGTCAACGGAAACACGGGTTTGCAAATATGGGGCACCGGCTATCGAAACCCGTTGGTAGTTGTTTCCAAACGCGCCGGCGTTGGCGACGGACACCACATTGACGCCCGGTTCGAGCCGTGCCAGTTCTAGAAAGTTCCGCCCATTGAGCGGGAGACTCTCGATTTGAAGTCTGCCGACGCTGCCATCCACCCTGGAGTCGGTGGTATTGATTCCGGTTACTACGCCACGAACCTCCACAGTTTCACTCAACTGGCCCAGCGCTAGATGAAAGTTGACTGTTGGATGATCGCCTACTCTCAACGTCAGACTATGCAGTTCTCTTTTGAACCCTGAACTTCGCACCTCGATCTCGTATTCACCCGGTTCCAGACCATCAAACTGATATCGGCCATCCTGTTGAGTTTCAACTACGCGCGACGCGCCGGTCCCTTTATGGCGAACGGTGAGCGCGGCGCCGGCAACGACTGCTTCCGTCGCATCGGTGATCCGTCCGTTGATGGCGGCCGAGGGAATTTGGGGTAAGGCAATGGCAGGGTAAATCGTTGACACAATCGAGATAAGAATGACCCAAAGAGTGTGCGGTCGATATTGCCGCATGACAGTCCCTCTATTCGCTGGTCACTGTTAGCCGCCGTCTGCGGCAGCGATGCGTGCCAATCCGGTAGCGGCATCGCCTCCTGAAATGAGAGAGGAGCTGCAGACTTGTTCAGAAAATTGTTTTACATTTCGACACTTTTTCTAACAAAGAGGAGTAAGGGGGTCAATCGGTAAAAGTCCCGTAGCCACGCGTCGGGAAGGTCGTTCCGGGCAGATCAACAGCCTGAATTTCTAGAATTCCGGCATTTTCGTCTAAACGGTTTCAGCGGGTTCGGTTACTCAAATCACTACTGCGCGAACGGCTTTTTGAAACTCCTGCCGCTAATAACCCGGTCGCTACCGCTCCCGGTTCTTTTTTTCCGGTCCCAACTTACTTCCAGCTCAACACCACCGGAGCCAGCGAGAAAAACTGCATAACGCGTTGTGGTGTGAGGTAGCATACAACCTGTCATCGTCCGATTCATTCGGGCGATCCATCGTGAAACCCGATCCGCTCGTACGGATGAGAGATGGACCACACAGATGAACTGGGTGGTGACAACCGAGGTTGTGGCCACCGCTCCCGTTCTTGTCATTTAACCGTATGAGGCCCAAAGGCCCATCATCCGCGCGTGTAAAGATCCCGGGGAGGAGATAATGCTTGAATCGTTGCCGCTGTATCTGACGTTCCTAGGCACGGCCTTAGGCTTGCTTGTCTGCGCGCTCGCGCTCTACATCCTGATCACGCCGCACCACGAAGTCCGGCTGATCCGGCAGGGCAATTCCGCCGCCGCCTACAGCCTGGGCGGCACCGCCATAGGCATGGCGATCGTGCTATACAGCACCGCGTCGAGCACCTTTCTGGTGAAAGAGTTGCTGGTGTGGGGCGCGATCGGCCTGGTCGGCCAGTTGTTCGTCTTCGCCATCGTCTCGTTGATGATCCCCGGCTTGAAGCAGGGCCTGACCGACGATCGCACCTGTTACGGCATTCTGCTGGGCGGGCTGTCCATCGCCATGGGCATCCTCAACGCTGGCGCCATTAGTTCATAAAGGAAATAGCCATGCGCAAATCACGTTATGTCTCGGTGTTGCTGGCGGGAGCCTCCCTCGCGCTGAGTTCCTGCGCAGGTACCGGCGACGAGAACACGACCGTATACGGCGACGCCGATACCTGCGCCCAGGATTGGGATGCGCAATCCTGCACCACGGCCTACCGCGCGGCCAAGGAAGAGCACGTCAAAACGGCGCCGAAGTTCACGACCAAGGAAGAGTGCGAAGCGGCCGGCTGGGCCGCTTGCGAAGTTGCACCGCAGACGCCGACCACGGCCCAGGCCGGGGGCGGCGGCATGTTCATGCCTATGATGATGGGCTACATGATGGGCCGCATGATGGGCGGTGGCGGCATGATGGGCCAACCTGTCTACGGCAACCGCAACGGCTATATGTTCGCCGCCGGCGGACGCAATGTCGGCCAGGTGGCGCCGGGCACGACGTCGCTGGCCGGCAACAAGGTCGCCATGCGCGCGCCGTCGCGCGGTGGCTTCGCCGGACGCATGGGCGGCGGCTCCTAAACAGATACACCATGAAGCGAATCCCGCTCGAGCCGCGTGCCGATTGGCGCGCGAGAGCCGAAGCGTTGGGCTTCGATTGGCATTCGGCTCCGACGCCCGAAGACCCCATCGGCACCTACTGGGATGAAAGCGCCTATTGGGAGTTGACGGCCGCCGAGGTCGACCAGCTTGAAGCGGCCACCGAAGAGTTGCACGGGATGTGCATCGCCGCCGCCGGCCATGTGATGGAGCGGGGGCTGCTGCCCTACTTCGGCTTCAGTCCCATGGCTATCGACGTGATCAAGGACAGCTGGGCGCGCCGCGATGATGACCAGCCCAGCGTTTATGGGCGGTTCGACTTCGCGTTCGGCGGCGAGGACACCGGCGATGGCCAGCCCAAGATGCTGGAGTACAACGCCGAGACGCCCACGGGTCTTTATGAGGCCGCCGTGGTGCAATGGACCTGGCTGGAGGAGCGCTTTCCCGGCCGCGACCAGTTCAATTCGTTGCATGAAGGATTGGTGGCGACCTGGTCCAAGGTTGGCGACGCGCTGAAACAATTGAACCTGCCGCAAGCGTTGCACTTCACCTGCATGATGCCGCATGCCGAGGATGAAGGCACGCTGCGCTACATGCTCGACACCGCGCTCGAAGCAGGATTGAGCGGCAAGATCCTGCCCGCCGCCGACATCGGCTGGACGACACCGGTGGACGGCCCCGAAGACACGCTCGACGGCCAGTTCGTCGACGCGGAAGAAACCGCCATCACGGCGATGTTCAAGATCCTGCCGTGGGACTGGATGCTCTCCGATCAATTCGGCGCGCAATTGGCCCGCTCCGTCATGACGCGGCGCGTGAGCGTCATCGAGCCGGCGTGGAAGATGATCCCGGCCAACAAAGCGATCCTGGCCGTGCTGTGGGAGATGTATCCCGACCACCCGAATCTGCTGCCGGCTTTCATGGATCGCCGCGCCTTTGGCGCGGGCGCGACCGTGGTGGCCAAACCTTTGTTAGGGCGCGAGGGCGCCAACATTTCCATCGCCACGTTGAGCGAGGAGGGCAAGCCGGCCGGCGCCCCGCTGGCTAGCCTTGGCGGCGCCTATGGCGCCGAAGGCTATGTCTACCAGGCGCTGACGCCGTTAGCCGAAAGTGCCGGCGTGGATGCGGCCGGCAACGCCGTCACACATCATGCGGTGATTGGCAGCTGGGTGATCGACGGTGTCAGCCGCGGCATCGGCATCCGCGAGGATGTGGGGTTGATTACCCACAACCGCAGCAGGTTCGTGCCGCACTTGTTCTGAGGGGCGCCCGCTGCGTGCCGTGCTGGCCCGGCCGTGATGACCACTGAAGCACGGCATGCATTGCGCCGCACCCCTGCCAAGTGTGAATCCATTGACGTCCCCCGCTCAATCTCCTATAAAAGGCTCGTGACTTTCACGCCGGGAAGCCGTTTGCGACACTTTCAGATTGTCGAGTCCATTGGGGCCGGCGGATTCGGTGAGGTGTACAAGGGTGTCGCTATCAAAGTTTTGCCTGAGCATGTATCCGGACGCGCCGATTTGAAGGAGCGTTTCGAGCGCGAGGCCCGGACGATTTCCAGCCTGAATCATCCGTACATCTGCGTCCTTCACGATATCGGGCACGAGGACGGAGTCGACTTCCTCGTCATGGAGTATCTCGAAGGTCAAACGCTCGCGGAGCGACTAGAAAAAGGTGCGCTGCCGATGGCGGAGGTTCTCACCCATGCAATCCAAATCGCGGACGCGCTCGATAAGGCACATCGTCAGAGGAAGTGCCAACAGTCGTGACTCAACGAGTTCCGGGACCGGGAAGACTTCGTTTCCTTTTTGAGCTCCCCGAGGTCAGGCGCAACCCGCTGGCATACCTTTGTCGATCGGTCGCCGAGTACGGGGACATCTTCAGGATCGGCTTCGGCCCTGTCACCATTTTCGTGGTGAACGATCCGGAAGCCGTCAACCGTGTTCTGGTCGAAAAGAGCACGGAGTACGTGAAGGGCCGCAGCGCCCGCGCCCTCAGCCGCATTCTCGGTCAGGGACTCATCACCAGTGGAGGAGAGTTATGGCGACGGCAGCGCACGATGATCCAGCCTGCATTTCAACGCGACTTTCTCAGCGGTCTGATTGGAACAATGACAACCTCGGTGGACTCGATGCTGTCGGGCTGGCCGGCGAAGCAGGGCGACATCGGCATCGACATGCACGAGGAATTCAGCCGGCTGGCGATCCGCATCGTGGGGAAGACGTTATTCGGTGTGGACATCGGTGACCAAAGCTCACAGCTCACGAGAGCCTTTGCTGAGGCCAATGCCCACGCCGATTACTACGTCAAACGAGTTTTCATGTTACCGGCCTGGGCGCCAACACCGCGAGGTCTGGCCGTGCAACGAACAAAGCGGACGTTGCGGTCGCTCGTTCAACATATTATCGATGAGCACCGGAAAGCCGAGCGGTCCGATCTCCTTTCCTTGATGATCGAGGTGCCCGACGAAACCGGACAGAGAATGAGCGACAGCCAGATCCACGACGAAGTCCTGACGATGGTCGCGGCCGGCCACGAGACCGTCGCGAATACGCTGACCTGGTGCTTTTATCTTTTGGGGGCTCATCCCGAGATCCAGCGGAAGCTGCACACGGAAGTGGCCGCGGTCCTGGCAGATCGTACTCCGACACTCGCCGACCTGCCGAAGCTTGCGTACACGAGTAGCGTCGTCCAGGAAGCCATGCGCCTGTATCCGCCCATCTGGAGCATCGAGCGGGAGGCGACCGTCGATGACGACCTGCTCGGTCATCGCATACCGGCCGGGTCCTCGTTGGCCCTGTTCACATATGGTGTGCACCGGCATGAACGCTATTGGGAACAACCCGAGGAGTTCAGACCTGAACGATTCTCACCGGAGCAATCCGAGAGGCGGCCACGCTCTATCTACCTCCCATTTGGAGCGGGCCCGAGGCGCTGTATCGGCAATAACTTTGCCATGATGGAAGCCGAGATTACTTTGGCGATGGTGGTTCAGCGCTTCTGGCTGTTCCCTGTTCCAAACCATCCTGTCGAACCCGAGCCGTTGATTTCCTTGCGTCCCAGGTACGGCTTGCGGATGACCGTCGAAGCACGACGGGGGGTAACGACGCGAAACACGGGTAGTGCTCAAGTTTGATGCATGGAGTGCTGGAGACCCGGTCGCTACCGCTCCCGGTTCTGACAGGGTCGCCATAATGTCAGAACCGGGAGCGGTAGCGACCGGGTCTCCAGCACCGCATGCATCAAACTTGAGCACTACCGAAACACGCGAACTATTTGAACCGAACGTTTGCAAAAGGTATAGTCCGGGCCTGGTTCCCAACCCATCGTGAATTCCTATGAATGATCTGCGGGGCAAATGTGTGCTGGTCACCGGCGGAACGATGGGTATCGGTCTGGCGACCGGTTTGGCGTTCGCGCGGCAAGGCGCGCGAGTGACGTTAACCAATAAGTGGGGTGCCGCGGACGAGGATGAATTGCGCGCCCGCTTTGCACGCGAAGGTCTCGAGCCACCGCGCATCATTACCGCGGATGCTTCCCGCGAAGAAGATACTGAGGCGTTACTGGCTGAGTTGCGCCGTGATTTCGACGCCGTCGAGGTGTTCGTCTCCAACGTGTCTATGGCATTGGTCGTGCAAAGCCTGGACGACTACAGCAAGCGGTCCTTATTTAAAGGCATCGAATACAGCGCCTGGCCGTTCTTCGACTATACCCAGAAGATCCGCACCGTTTTTGGCCGATACCCTCGTTACGTCGTGGGACTGTCCAGCGGCGGGCCCGACCACTTTTATACCAATTACGACTTCGTCGCGGCATCGAAGGCTGTGCTGGAAGTGCTGTGCCGCTACATGAACTACCGCCTGTTTACAGAGGACATCCGAGTCAACGTCGTCCGGGCGTGGGCAGTCCGGACCGAATCCTTTCGGGCTACATTCGGGACGGAGCTCGAGGGTTTCCTTGAAAGCGCGAATATGGGACGTTACATCATGGAACCAGAGGAAGTGGCCAAGGCGATTCTGGCTTTGTGCAGCGGCCTTATGGATGGGGTTAGCGGTCAGGTGTTGATGGTCGATCGCGGCGTTACGTTCCGAGACAATTTGATGCGCTTATATAACGAGCGCGAATTTCTACAGCTATAAAGTCGGGAAAGTGGGAGTAATTCGGGGTCAGACAGCCGATTTAATTCGGGGTCCGGCACTTGTTTTAACAGTTTTACGTGCCCGACCCCGAATTAATTGGTGTCAGACCCCACTTTCCCGACTGACGGGAGGCTCCAACCGAAATGACACGACATGAAGTACTCACAACAGTGAAAAAGCACATTCTGGACGTTGCCGAGGACCTGAATGAGGACATGATCAATCCAACGATGTCGCTGAAAGAATTGGGCATCAACAGTCTCGACATCGTCGAAGTAGTCTCATGTTCCATGCGTGAATTAAAGATTAAGGTGCCACGCTCCGAGCTTTCCAAGCTGACCAATATCGATGCGCTGGTGGATCTTCTCCATCGAAGTGTCACGGAAAAAGTACGCGCTTCAACAGTCTCCTGAAAACGTGATCAGAGACCTGGCTAACGAAACTGTACTGATCACGGGCGGCACCATGGGTATTGGGCTCGCATGTGCCTTGTCTTTTGCGGCCCAGGGCGCCAAGTGTGTTCTCACGTACAAGTGGGGCACCGCTGACGAAGACGCCGTCCGGGAACAGTTCGCGCGAATCCGTGCACAAGAGCCCGACATCGTGCGCGCCGATGCCGGCAATTCCGACGACACCCGAAATCTGATGCAGCACCTGAAGTCCCGCACGAACGGCGTGGGGGTCTTTGTCAGCAACGTATCCGCGGCGCTCATTGTTGGCGAACTCAAGGACTATTCGCCGAAAGGCCTGTTCCGAAGCATCGAATACAGTGCCTGGCCGATGGTCGAATACACGATGCAGCTCCACGAGACGTTCGGTCAGTATCCACGTTACGTCGTCGGAATATCTTCAGCCGGTGTGGATATGTATTCGCGCGGATACGATTTCATGGCCGCCAGCAAAGCAGTGATGGAAACGTTGTGCAGGTATCTGAGCTACCGGCTCGAAGAGAGCGGCGTTCGGATAAACGTCATTCGCACGTGTAATGTTCGGACACTCGCGCTCGAGGACACTTTCGGAAAAGAATTCGCAGAATTTATGGCCCGCTTTGTCCGCGACGAACATTTCATTGACCCGCAAGAGGTGGCCGGCGTGGTTCTCGCACTGGCGAGCGGCCTGCTCGATGGTATGAACGGACAAGTGATCACAGTCGACCGCGGCACTATGTTTTTCGACAACATTCGACACCTCTACGAGGAACGGGGACGCCTGGGACTAAACCAAGGAAACCGGGGTTAAGTTCATGCGCATCCTGGTTACCGGTGCTAATGGTTTTATTGGTTCTGTGGTCGTGCGCAAGCTCATCGCGGCAGACTGGGTCGTGCGCTGCCTCGTGCGAAAGGCAAGCAAAACGTCGCGGATCGACGACCTGCGATTTGAGAGAGCGGAAGGCGACGTTCGAGACCCGTCTGCGGTTCAAGCGGCTGTGGCGAACTGCGGCGCCGTCATTCACCTGGCCAGTATTGCGAACTGGAGCGACCTGAGTTCCCGGGAAATGGACGACGTGGTGGTTGGCGGCACGAAGAACGTGTTGAAAGCGGCGCACTCCGCGGGTTGTTCCCGGGTCGTGTACGTTTCATCCAGCCTGGCGGTCTGTGGCAGCAACAAACCTCAGTTATTCGACGAAACCAGTCACGATCGCACAAAACTCGACAGACTCCACTACGCTCGAGCGAAGGCGGAAGCTGAAAGCCTCTGCCGAGAGGCTGGGAGTGAAGGGTTAGGAGTCGTGATCGTCAACCCTGGCGAGGTCTATGGTCCGAACGACATCACGCTGGTGACGGCCGGCAATTTGATTGATTTCGGGAAGAACTCTCCTGTCCTGGTTTGCGCCGGCGGCACTGCTGTGGTCCATGTCGATGACGTCGCTGAGGGCATTATCGCGGCGCTGGATCGCGGCCGACCGGGCGAGCGCTACATTCTTGGTGGGGAAAATCTGACCATCCGGCAGATCGCCGAATTGACGCTCGAAATCCTGGGTCAGAAAAAAACGATTGTTCCACTCCCAAAGTGGTTTGTCCGCAGTTTGGCGTGGCTGGGACGCAATCTTAGAATCCCTTTGCCTTTCAACCCGGAAGTCATCCCGTACGCCACAAAGTATTGGTTCATGGACAACACCAAGGCGCGGCACGAGTTGGGTGTTGAATTTCGCAGTGCGCGCGAAACCCTGCGGCCGACGGTCCTATGGCTCCAGGAGCACGGCTACATCAAATGAGGAATGATTCATGAACCCGGAGGCGAATCGGTACAGCCTGGCTGACTTTTACTTTTCGGACACCGACAATCCGCTGACGCCTCCGGCAGACTATCTTGCCTGGAGAAGAGACACGGCATGGGCAACCTCACTCTACGAGCCCCTTCTTTGCGGCGCTGCGGATCCGGTCTGCACACTTGAGTTGGAAGATGGGCCCCACCGGGTAATTAACATGGCCTCATACGCCTATCTTGGCCTTGTGAAACATCCCAGGATTGTGGCGGCCGCCACGGAGGCCCTTGCA
>Ga0137427_10001169_pt1 | contig 12169 bp, 12 predicted proteins | sample EasRivERMZT700_2_FD_102309 | JGI IMG/M metagenome (GOLD analysis project Ga0137427, IMG submission 102309) | Soil microbial communities from meander-bound floodplain in the East River, Colorado, USA - East River MetaG ERMZT700_2 | ecosystem: Environmental > Terrestrial > Soil > Floodplain ...
CGTCGCGGCCGTCGACGTCGTCGTCACGAAGCCGGGGTACGGGATCACGGCGGAGTGCATCACCAGCCGGACGTCCATGCTCTTCACCTCGCGGGGACAGTTTCGCGAGTACGAGGTGCTGGTCCGTGAGATCCCGCGCTACGTGCGATCGCGCTTCATCAGCCAGGCCGATCTCTTCGCGGGCCGCTGGCGCGCATCGCTCGAGGCCCTGATGTCGCAGCCGTTGCCGGCCGAGACCCTGCAGACCAACGGCGCCGACGTCGCCGCAGAGATCATCGCCACGCACCTGCAGCGCGGGAGTTGAGTCGGCGGTCACGTCCGCGTCCAGCGCAGCACCCATGCTGGCGGAATGTTCCGAATCACCAGCCGCTTCGCAGGCGGGCCGCCGAGGCGCGCGGTGATCTCGCGACGAAACGCGACAGCCGGTGGCAGCCCGTACGCATGCACGTACTGGAACGCCGTGAACGTGCCACCCGGCCTGAGCACTTCCTGAATGCCGTCAAGAATCTCCCGCGTCATCTCGCCTGGCAGACTCGCGAACGGTAAGCCCGAGATGATGTGATCGACTGGCTTCAGTCGCCGTTCCGCAGCGAGGGGCGCCAGCATCGCGGCCGAGGCGCAGACGCAGTCGACCGCCGGCCACTTGTGTTTGATCGCGGCGGCAAACTCGGGTTCGAGCTCGATCGCGAGGAACCGCCCGGCCGGACCCAGCCGATCGACGATTTCGCGGGTAAATGCGCCGGTGCCGGGTCCGAGCTCGGCGAGACGTACGGCGGCGCCGAGATCGAGACCGCGGACCATCTCGCGCGCGAGAATCCGGGAGCTGGGAGCCACCGCGCCGACCGTGCGGGGCTGACGCAGGAAGCGACCGAACAGTTGTAGGAACTCGCGCACCGCGGCGGCTCGTGATCAGGCCGGCTTGGGTTCTCGCCCGGTGGACGACGTGACGGACGGCCGGCGTCCGATGGCCGCCAGCAGCCGCTCGGCGGTGGCCGACGACCCGCGCACAGCGGTCACCTGAAGCCCCTGGACGTGATCGCACAGCCAGGACACGACCTCCAGCGTCGCGGCCATCGCCTCCGCCGCTTCGTCGGATGAGCTGCGCAACCGATCGAGCAAGGCACTGGGCACCACGATGCCCACCACTTCGCTCGCCAGGAATTCCGCCTGACGCAGTCCCTCAAGGGCCACGACGCTGGCAATCACCGGAAGGCCCGCCGCACGAAGCCGCGGCAACACCGCGGCGAACGCCTTCACATCCAGGATCGGCGGCGTGACGAGGAACTCGGCCCCGGCTTCGACCTTATGGTCGAGCCGCCGCCACTCCTCGTCGCTGGCTGCGAACGGATTGACACCCACACCGACGTGAAACCGTGTCGGCGCTCCGATCGGCTGTCCGCCGACGTCGAGGCCGCTGTTCAGGCGGACGACGAGATTGGTCAAGCCGATGGCATCGACGTCGAAGACAGACGTGGCATCGGGATAGCTCGCGTCCGGCGCGGGATTCCCGGTGGTGAGCAGAATGTTGCGCAACCCGGCCGCGTGCGCGCCGATCAGGTCGGACTGCATCCCGATCAGCCGCCGATCGCGGCAGGTGTAGTGCACGAGGGTTTCGACGCGGCCCTGCTGCTCGATGAGGGCGGCCAGTGCGAGCGCGCTCGCGCGCGCGCCGGACTTCGGATAGTCGGTGACGTTGACGACCGTCGCGCCGAGGTCTTGAAACCGTCGCGCCTGCGCGATCGCGCCGGATAGGTCGAGCCCTCGAGGCGCCGCCACTTCGGCCACGGTCACGAACTGTCCTTCGGCGAGGGCCTTACCGAGTGCGGACTTTTCGCGGCGTGCGACCGCGGTGGCGGGCTTCGTCGCGCCACCACTCACGACGGCCGCCGGGCGCCCGGCGGCCGGCGTCATCGTCCGGACCGCGACGGCGATCTGACGAATGTGCTCCGGCGTGGTCCCGCAGCATCCTCCAACCAGGCGCACGCCGGCGCTGATGAAGCGGCGCGCGTACATGGCCATGTACTCGGGCGAGCAGAGGTACAGATTCCGGCCGTCGACATCGCGCGGACGGCCGGCGTTCGGTTGCGCAACCAGGGGGCGCATCGTCAGGCGCGCCATCGCTTCGACGGTCTCGAGCATGGCCGCCGGTCCAACGCTGCAGTTGACGCCAATCACATCCGCGCCGGCCCGCTCGAGCTCCGGGGCGAATGTCTCCGGCGGCGTGCCGTCGATCGTGTTGCCGTCATCTTCGGTCGTCATCTGCGCGACGGCCGGAAACGCGCCCACGCTCCGCACGGCCCGGATGGCGGCCTTCAGCTCATTGACGTCACGAAACGTCTCGAGCATGAAGAGATCGACCCCGCCCTCGGCGAGCGCGGCGGCCTGCTCCCGGAACGCCTCCTCGGCTTCGTCGACGCCGGTCTTGCCCCACGGCTCGATGCGCACCCCGAGCGGCCCGATCGAGCCGGCGACCCAGGCGGTCTCGCGCGCCGCGTGTCTCGCGAGGCGGGCGCCCTGCACGTTGATGGCGTGCACCTTCTCGGCCAGCCCGAAATTCGAAAGCTTGAAGCGGTTGGCGCCAAACGTGTTGGTTTCCAGCACATCGGCGCCCGCCCGGACGTACTCGCCGTGCACCTCGGCTACGAGGTCGGGCTGGGTGAGGTTGAGCTCGTCGAAGCAGCGGTTGAGGAAGGTGCCGCGCGCGTACAGCATCGTGCCCATCGCGCCGTCGGACACGAGGACACGTTCGCCAAGTGCGTCAAGAAAGGAACGGGTCAATGTCGAGTTTCACCGCGCCGAGGTCTCGGCCGGCACGAGCAGGTCTTCCTTGTCCCAGATGAAGTCCTTGTTGCTGTAGACGGCCAGCTCGTAGTCCTTGCCCATGAAGATCGCGGACACCGGACACGCTTCCTCGCAGTAGCCGCAGAAGATGCATCGCGTCTTGTGAATCTGGTACACCGACGCGTAGCGCGGCCCGGCCTGCACCGTGCCGTCGTTCTCCGCCGCTTCCAGATAAATCGCGTCTGCCGGACAGGCGACCGCGCACAACCCGCACGCGACGCACTTCTCGAGGCCGTTCTCGTCGCGCATCAAGACCTGCTTGCCGCGATACTTCGGAAACACCGGAACCTTCTGCGCCGGGTAGTTCACCGTGTTCGCCTTCTTGAACATGTGCTTGAACGTCGTGGCGAACCCGATGAGGAACGGCTTGATCATGGGCAAATCATACCATTTGAGATTTCGGGATTTGAGGACTGGGGGATTGCTATAGTTCCAGTTGGGCTCATGACGCCCGAGACTCACGGTCCCTCTGCCGAGCAGGTCGTCCTGCTGACGCTCTTCCTCAACTTGGCCCTCGCGGCCACGTTGGCGACCATGCTCGCGCGGTTCGGCAGGTTTCGACGCATTCTCCTGACGGAAAAGCGCGACTGGCCCGAGCGGCTCGTGTTCGCGGTCGGTCTGGGTGTGCCGCTGGTCGTCGGCGTGATCGCGCGGCTCGCCGTCGGCTACAAGGCGGCGGATCTGACGCTCCCGGGAGCGTTTCTTGCCGGCTTGATTGCCGGACCGTACGCGGGCGCGATGGTCGGCGCGGCGGTCGGCTTACCCCCGCTCTTCACCCAGGAGTACGGCGCGTTGCCGTTCGCCGTCGGCTGCGGGTTTGCCGGTGGCGGCCTGCGCGAGATTTGTCCCAAAGCAGAGATCTGGCGCTTCACCCCATTCTTCGTGACGAAGCTGCATCACAGCGCGTGGCGGCTCCTGCGAAGCGTCACGCTCGACTGGCAGGTGGTGCTCGTCACGGCGCCGGCTCTGCTCGAGTTGCTCCGGCGCAGCATCGCCAACACGTTCCCCACCGCCATCTTCGATGTCGCGCCGGGACCCTCCTCCTGGTGGCTCTCGCTGCTCGGCATTCTCACGACGGTGCTCGGCGTCGCCATCCCGATCAAGATCTGGAACACGGCGCGCATCGAGCATCGGCTGGCCGAACAGGAGAAGCTCTTGATGACGGCGCGCGTCGAGGCGCTCGCGAATCAGATTAACCCGCACTTCCTGTTCAACACCCTGACGTCAATCTCGTCGCTGATCCGGTCCAAGCCCGAGACCGCGCGCATGCTGATTGTGAAGCTGTCCGGACTCCTGCGGCGGCTGCTGCGCAGCCAGGAGCATTTCGTCACGCTGCGCGAGGAGCTGTCGGCGGTCGACGAGTACCTCGATATCGAGCGCGTGCGGTTCGGTCCGAGCCTGATCATCGAAAAGGAAATCGACGAGAACAGCCTCGACGTCCTGGTGCCGAGCATGATCCTCCAGCCACTCGTCGAGAACTCGATCAAGCACGGTCTCTCCCGCAAGGTCGGTGAAGGCCGCATCACGATTCGATCGACTCGTCGCAACGGCCACGCGATCATCGAGATCCAGGACAACGGCGTGGGGATGCCGGCAGAGCGGCTCGAGTCCACCGGGGAGCACGGGATCGGACTGCGCAACGTCAACGAGCGCCTCCGCGTGATCTACGGCGCGAACTACGAGCTCAAGCTGCACAGCGTCGCCGGCGAAGGCACGTCGGCCCGCGTGGAGATTCCCGAGCTGATCGTCTCCGAACAAGCGAGCGCCTGACGGATGACACCCCTTCGCGTCCTCGTGGCCGACGACGAGCAGCTGGCTCGGGACGAGCTGTGCTTCCTGCTGGGGCAGGATGGCGACCTCGAGCTTGTCGGCCAGGCCCGCGACGGCGTCGAAGCGCTCCGGATGGCCGGTCAGCTTCAGCCCGATCTGTTGTTTCTGGATGTGCAGATGCCGGGCCTGACCGGATTCGAAGTGGCGAGGCGCGTACTCACGGCGGAACTGCCCACGCAACTCGTGTTCGTGACGGCGTTCGACCAGTACGCTATCGATGCGTTTACGGTCAACGCCGTCGATTACCTGCTCAAGCCCGTGGACCTGGCCCGGCTCGAGACCACGCTGGAACGGGCCCGGCGGCGGCTGGCCTCGGAGCAGGCCTCCCGGCTCCCCCTCGGGCCGGTGGATCTCGAAAAAGTGATCGAAGCCGTGCAAGCCCGGCAAGAACGGCGCAATCAGCTCGCCATCCGGGTTGGGGAGCGATTTGTTTTGGTCCAGACCGAAGACGTGGTGCACGCCTCCCTGGTGGATGAGGCGATAATAGTAGTAACGAACGCCGTGTCCGGCACGTCTAACTACCGGACTCTCGACGAGTTGCAGGCCCGGCTGGACCCCGCGGTGTTCTGGAGGGTCCATCGGTCACATCTCGTGAACATCACGAAGATCAAGGAGATCGTCCCTTGGTTCAGCCGGAACTACATGCTCAAGATGAAAGACCCGAAGACCACCGAGATCCCAGTCAGCCGGGCCCAGACCCGGCGGCTCCGGGAGTACCTGCAGCTCTAGCGAGCGAGGTGCTGCCCTCCGAGCCGATGGCGGAGCCGTCGGCTGTGGTCGAGCCGTCAGCGACGGACGCCGTGTCGCCGTTCGGGCCTCCGGCGTTCACACCCGTGGCGTTCACGCCGGCCGCTTCGACTGCGGGTGGCGGGTCGCATGCCTACTCGAGCGCCTCCCGTCCGGCCGCCCGGCGAGGTCACGGCATTTCTCTGTCGAGGATTGGCGAAGAGCTTCTGGCCTGGTTCAAGACGCTCGTGTCGGCCGCCGTCTACGCCACGCTGATCGTGACGTTCGGCTTTCAGGTGGCGCGCGTCGAAGGCGAGAGCATGGCGCCGACCCTCGAAAACCAGGACCGGCTGATCGTCAACAAGCTGGCGTATCGCCTCCACAAGCCGCAGGTGGGCGACATCGTGATGCTGTATTGGCCGGTGGATCCCGAGAAATCATTCGTCAAGCGGATCGTCGCCGGCCCGGGCGACACGATTCGCAGCGTCAATGGACATCTGTTCCGGACGGACAATCAGGGGCAGGAGACGCAGCTGCGCGACGACTTCATTCCTGAGGAGTATCGTTCGGCCAACGATACGTGGGCGCCGAAGACGCCCCCCTCCGGCTACTACTACGTGATGGGCGACCACCGGAACAACAGCTCCGACAGCCGCACCTGGGACTACGTCCCGGAACGGTACATCATCGGCAAGGTCGAGTTGCGGTGGTGGCCGGTCGGCACGGCCCGGATCTTCACGAACGACCTGGAGCCGAAACCGGTCGGGACGAAGTCGATCGAGAAGTAGCCTCCGCGTACATCTGCTCGATCACGTCTCGGTACTTGTCTCCCACGACGCGACGTTTCACCTTGAGCGTCGGCGTCAGCTCTCCGCTCGCCTGACTGAACTCCGCCGCCAGCACGACGAACTTCTTGATCTGCTCGAACTGCGCCAGGTTCGCGTTGACGGCGTCGACCGCCTTCGAGATCTGAGCGCGCACATCCGCGCGCTCCACGAACGTTCGGCGCGCCGCAGCATCCGCCGGCGGGGTCACGCCCAGATCGCGGCTGAGCACCACCACGTTCGGCACGATCAGCGCCGAGGCAAAGTGGCGCTGTTCTGCAATCAGCACCGCCTCCTCGATCACCGCCTGCGCCTTCAGCGCGCCCTCGATCGCCTGAGGGGCAATCTTCTTGCCGCCTGACGTCACCAGCAGTTCTTTCTTCCGGTCCGTGATGCGCAGGTACCCCGCCGCGTCGAGGGTCCCGATGTCGCCGGTATGAAACCAGCCGTCCTTGAGGACGGCGACGGTGTCCGCGTCCCGCCGGTAGTAACCGTGCATGATGCTCGGCCCGCGCACCAGGATTTCACCGTCCTCCGCGATCCGGACTTCGACGTTGGGCAGTGGCGGCCCGACGGTGCCAAATCGAATGCGCTCGAGCGGCATCACGGAGATGACCGGTGAGGTTTCCGTGAGACCGTACCCCTCGAGAAGCGGTACACCGGCGCCGTAGAAGAAGCGGCCGATCTCGGGCCGGAGTGGCGCCCCGCCAGAGACGGCGAACCGGAGCCGGCCGCCGAGCCGCGCGCGCACCTTCGCGAACACGAGCCGGTCGGCAAGACCGGCTTGAAGGCGAAGCCACGCCGACGGTGGCTGACCGTCCGACAGCGCGGCGCCGAATCGATCGGCCGTCCCCACGCTCCAGTCAAAAATCGCCCGGCGGAGGCCAGGGTGTTCACGTCCGGTGGCGAAAATCTTGTCGCGCAGCTTTTCGAACACGCGCGGCACGCCGGTCATGATCGTCGGCCGCGCCTGCAGGAGATCGCGCGGCACGGTCTCCAGCGATTCCGCAAACCGAATGGAGACGCCGCTCGCGAGATACACGTACGTCACCGTACGCTCGAACGCATGGCACAGCGGCAGGAATGACAGCGCCGAGTCCTGTTCGTCCAGATGCAGGACCTTGCGGACGCCAATGATGTTCGACACGAGATTGCCGTGCGTCAGCATCACACCCTTCGGTGTGCCCGTCGTCCCGGAGGTGTAGATGAGCGTCGCGGGATCGTCCGGGGTCACCTTCTTGGCTTCGTCGTGAAACGCGCGGCCCACGCCCCAGCCGTCCAGGATCTGCCGGTGACCGCGCTCGGCGACGGAGGCGAGATCGACGACGGTCAGCCGTTCGCTCGTCGCGCAATCCGCCGTCCGGTCGATCACCACCACGGAACGAAGCGACGGCACGCCGTCCGCGGCCCCCAGTACCTTCGCCAGTTGCGCCGCATTGGAGACGACCGCGATGGAGGGCTCGCTGTCGCGCAGAATCACGCCGACCTGATCGGCGGACAGTGTTGGATAGAGGGGCGTGGTCACGGCGCCGGCGGCGACCGTCGCCAGATCGACCAGCATCCATTCCGGCCGGCTCTCGGACAGGAGGATGACGCGATCGCCCCGACGCATGCCCAGCGCGCCAAGACCCAGGCTCAGATCGCGGACACGGTCCACCATCTCCCGGCCGCTGATGAGCGTGATCCCGGCTGCGCCGCACCGGCCGATCAGGTCCGGCTTGGGAAAGCGGCCGCTCGCGAAGAACGGCAACTCGGCGATCGTTCGAGGCGCGTCGGGGATGCCCTCATCCGTCATCTAGTACCCCCGCGTCTTGTCGACAACGTTCAGCAAAGGCTCGCCTCGCTTGAATCGCGCCAGGTTGTCGAGAAACAGATCGACAACCGGCCGCCAGTAGTCTCCCGCGAACGACGCCGTATGTGGCGTGATGAGCGCGTTCTTCGCCCGCCACAGTGGATGGTCGGACGGTAGCGGCTCCTGCTGGAAGGCGTCAAGGCCCGCCCCCGCAATCTGGCCGCGTTCGAGCGCCTCCACGAGCGCCGTCTCATCCACCAGTTTGCCTCGCGCCACGTTGACCAGGAGCCCGGACGGCTTCATCGCGGCGAGCTCCGCCGAGCCAATCAGGGCACGCGTGTCCTCGGTCCGCGGCAGCGCCAGGACAACGACATCGGCTGCTCCCAGCTCGGGAACGAGCCGCTCGAGACCGGCCACCTCTGAGACCCCCATCGGTAATGGTTCAGTGACTCTCCGGCGGATTCCTGTTACGCGCATCCCGAGACCTGCGGCCAACACTGCCACGCGGCTGCCGATCGAACCCAGACCGATGACCAGCAGGCGCGTCTCGGACAACGGTGGCGTCACGGGCCCGTGCAGCTCGACCTGAGCCCACTCGCGCGCCACCTGGCGCTGGATGGCCGTATGCAGCTGTCGGCGAAGTCCGAGCACCAGCGATATGGCGTGCTCCGCAATCGCGTCGCTGTGAACGCCGCGCGAATTCGTGACGAGCACCGGACTCTCGATAACCGGTCCGCGCAGCAACGGGTCCACGCCCACCGCGGAGCTGTGCATCCAGCGCACGCGCTTCGCAATCGCGAACTCATCGACGCTGATCTTCGTCGCGAAAAGCACCTCGGCGTCGGCGAATGCCGCGCGTCGCTCCGCGGGCTCCCGGGCGTCGACGATCTCGTCGGCCGGTAGAAGCTGTGCCAGGCGGCCGACCTCGGACGGCGGGATCGTCCACACCGGCAAATCGTGAATGGCAACGGCGATCCGCACGGCCTAGCGTCCCGGCAAGCCTGCGCGGCGATACGGACCGCTTTTCCCGCCGCGCTTTTCGAGCAGGCAAACGCGGTCGATGACGATGGCGCGATCGACCGCCTTCAGCATGTCGTAGAGCGTCAACGCCGCCGCCGACACCGCGACGAGCGCCTCCATCTCCACGCCGGTACGGCCGACGGTGGCCACGCGCGCCACGAGGCGATAGCCGTAGGCGCGCGGCTGGATCTCGACCCCGACATGCGACAGCGGGAGCGGGTGGCAGAGCGGAATGATGTCCGACGTCTTCTTGGCCGCCATGATGCCGGCCAGGCGGGCGGCCTGCAGCGGATCGCCCTTCTTCACGGCGTGAGTGCGCACGGCGCGGCGGGCGGCCGCGTTCATGTGCACGTCCCCCATCGCGACCGCTTCTCGATAGGTCTCGGCCTTCGCGGAAACATCGACCATGCGGGCGCGGCCGCGCGCATCGAGATGCGACGGCTGTGGCGACGGCCGCCGCGTGCTAGCTGGCATCGCCCTCGGCCTCGCCACGGGCCAGGAAAAACGACAGGCTTTCGAGCGACACGGTGAGGTCGACGTTCTTGAGCTTCACGTCGGGCGGCACCTTCAGGGAACCGGGTGAAAAGTTGAGTATGGCCCTGATGCCAGCCTGAACGGCGACGTTCACCACGCCCTGCGCCGACTCGGCGGGCACCGCCACCACGGCGATGTCGATGCGATCGATCTTGACGGCTTTGCGGAACTCGCTGATGTTCACGATCCGCACGCCCCCCTTCGACCGATGGCCGATCTTCGTCCGCTCGGTGTCGAACAACGTGACAATCGAGAACCCCTCCTGACGAAAGCCGGGATAGTCGGCCAGCGCCAGTCCGAGGTTGCCCGCGCCCAGAATCGCCACGCGCACCGTCCGATCGAGCCCGAGGATGAGCCGCAAGTGGCGCTTGAGCTCCTTGACGAAGTACCCGACGCCGCGCACGCCGAACTCGCCGAAGTACGCGAGGTCCTTCCGAATCTGCGCCGCGTTGAGGTGAAACTGCTCCGCCATCGCTTTCGACGACATCGTCTTCACGCCGGCAGCATCGAGGGTGTTGAGGCAGCGGAGGTAGACGGACAAGCGGCCGGCGGTCAACTCGGACACGTGATCGTTGCCGGGGCGCGATTTCTTGTTTGGGTTTTTCACCAACGTCAGGATTCTAGCGCACGTTCGCGCGGAGCCGTGCATCGATGGCTGTGCGCACTTGGTCAACCAACAGATCCCGATCGTCGAACGTCAGTCCGGTGGTCGGCACGGGTGGCGCGAACTCGACCGTCACCGTGGCCGGCCAGATGAGAGGGCTGCCCTTCCTCATCGCCGAGCGCCCGCCCGAAACGGCTACGGGCACCACCGGAGCCTGCGCCTTGATCGCCATCACGATGCCGCCCTTCTTGAACGGCAGCAGCTCACCGGTGCGGCTTCGCGTGCCCTCCGGGAAAATGAGAAACGAATTCCCGTCGTGAATCGCGTTCACCGCCCGATCCACGGCCGGACGACTCTGGTCCGGGTTGGCGCGCTCGAGTGGGACGAACCCCGCGGCATCGAACGCCCACACAAGGACCGGGAGCTTTCTCAACTCGGCCTTGTAGAGAATGCGAAGCCGCGGGAACAGCCCACGCAGGGCGTAGAAGACCGCCGGAGCGTCGATGTTGCTGTTGTGGTTGCTCGCGTACACCGCGGGGCCGAAAGGCTCAGGCCCGAGGATGCGGAGCCGGATCCCCGCGAGTGCCAGGCCCAGCCGAACGCCGCCCGCTCCGGCGGCGTACAAGGGGCGGGGATCTTTGGTGGCCAGCGCCCACAGGAGGAGCGGCGGACCGGAGATGAAGACGTAGAGGGAAAGAAAAACGGCCGTCGCTAGCGTTCGAATCGCCGCAGCGACGGCCGACAACTGTTCCTCGACCTGACGGGCTTCGGTTCTTAGGACGCCCGGGCCGTGCGCCGCGCGGCCACGACCGGTTCCACCGGCACGGGGGTCGGCTTTGGCGTGGACGGCTTCGGGTCCTTGCCTCGGGCCACATTCCGCGCCTTCAAGGTGAAGCAGCGCTCGAGAGCCTTCTCGACCTTTTCCTCGACCACCGGCGTCTTCTCGGCCATCACCTCGGTAATCTCCGAGACGACCAGGAACTTCGCGCGATCCAGCATCCGCTTCTCGCGGAAGGACAGGCTCTTCGACTTGCTCAGGAACGTCAGGCTCTTCAGGACCTCGACCACGTCGTAGATCGAACCCGTCCGCATGCGGTCCGAGTTGTCCTTGAAGCGGCCCTTCCAGTTCTGATGGCTGTCGATCTTCCCGTCACCCAGGAGGGTGAACAGGCGCTCGACTTCCTCGTCGCTGACCGCCCGGCGAAGCCCGACGCCGTCGACATTGTCGACCGGTACGAACACCGTCGTTTCATTGGCCATGCGGAGCTGATAGAACCCGCACGTGGTACCCATGATGGTCTTGGTTTCGATGCGCTCGACGACACCCAACCCATGGTTGGGGTAGATGACCTTATCTCCGATAACGAATGCCACGTGTCCCCCGGGTAAACGCTGTGGAACGTGCAGGCAGGCCTTCCACGAGCAGGAATGTCTTCACAGTTTAACCGAGGGCTTTCTAAAGATCAATGGAAATGCCCGGAAATCAAGGAGTTCCGACGATTCTGGCACCTCCAAGTCCTACGCTAACTCGTGGCAGGCACACGGGTTATAAATACAAAAACGGGACTGTGTATCTGATGAAAATGCTTGATCTGAGGGTCGGATCTAGCCTGTTTCGTCAGGCCGCCTCACTTCGCGATCTTCAAAAGTTTCGCGAGGGCTGCGGCGGGATCTGTAATGACCAGTCGTTCGCTGGGGCGACCGGCCGTCTTGCCCTTGCGGGCCTTGGGTTTGGGCTTCTTCGCCATTTTGCTACAATCTCATATCGCTTCTCGGTCGATACGCCAAAAGTGGCCCGGCCGGGATTTGAACCCGGAAGGCCAGACGGTAAGTCAGCCGCTCGCGTGCAAGGCGAGTGTGTTTGCGGTTTCACCACCGGGCCGCTTTCGACGCAGCAAGGTGTGACGGCGGGAAGGCCCTTCAGAAGTCTCGCCCGCCGTCACTCGATTCTGGCCGCCCTGCACGGCCGCTTGTCTCTGACACGCTACCGCTCCTTCC
>Ga0137427_10001170_pt1 | contig 12168 bp, 9 predicted proteins | sample EasRivERMZT700_2_FD_102309 | JGI IMG/M metagenome (GOLD analysis project Ga0137427, IMG submission 102309) | Soil microbial communities from meander-bound floodplain in the East River, Colorado, USA - East River MetaG ERMZT700_2 | ecosystem: Environmental > Terrestrial > Soil > Floodplain ...
CTACGGATCGTACTGCCGATGCGACGGCGGCGTGATCTCCGTGAGAACCACGCCGTGACCGGAGTCGCGAGCATCCCGCGGCCTTGGCTGCAGACTCCGCGGGGCAGATCGACAATTCCGCATTGCCAGGTGATCGATGTCGCTGTTTTGCGAACCGCCGGGCATCGGCTGATTGTGGCCAATGGTCCGACAGTTCGATTGGTCCCGATCGACGCGATTCACTGGGTCACAACGTTGAACGGCGTGGTACATCTTCACTTGGCGGACGGCGAGCTGGTCGCCGCTGCCAGCTTCACCGCGCTGACGGAATCGCTCGGCGCCGCCTTCATGCGCATCAATCGCAGAACCATGGTGAACCTCTCGGCGGTTGACGAGATACGCTGGCGCGGACGTCGTGGCGAGGGGAATGTCGTTTTGCTAGGTGGCCGCGATCTTACCGTCACGCGCCGCTATGCCCCAACGCTTCGTCAATGGCTTTCGAACGGCGCACGATCCGGACGTAACGGTTTGTCTGGCGGGCCTGCCGCGTGACAATCGCCCGTCGAACGTCCTCGCCCAAGTGGTTCCCATCACCTGGAGAACGCAATGATCCGCAAGCGAATCGCGGCACTTACCCTGATGTTCTTGTTCTTCGTGCCCGGTGCTCAGCGCGTCTCGGCGCAAGGCGGGTACGATCTGTTTCAGCGGGCGTTGGTCAAAGAGCGTACGGACGGCAAGCTCGACGAGGCCATCCAGATCTATCAGCGCATCACCCGAGACTTCGCCGCCGACCGGCCGCTCGTCGCGAAGGCGCTCCTCGCGATGGGTCAGAGCTATGAGAAACTCGCCAACCCCGAGGCGCGGAAGACCTATGATCGGCTGATCATCGATTACGCCGACCAGCGCACGCAGGTTGCCGACGCGCGTGCCCGGCTGGCCGCGCTGAGCGCTGCTCAGGTCGGGCAGACCACGCGACTTGTCTGGAAGGATCTCGGCCGCGGGCTGGGAGGAACCGACGTTGGGCCTCCATCAGCGGACGGCCGTTATGTCAGCTTTTCACAAGGCAACGCGGCGGGCCTCGCGATCCTCGATCTGAAGACAGGGACCATCGTTGCTCCCACGAAGTTGGGTGAAGCGGGTGCCTATGTGGAGAGCTCGGTCGTGTCGCCAGACGGGCGGCAGGTGGCCTACATCTGGGATGGGGTTACCGCAAGCAACGGGGAGAACACCGAGGAGCTGCGCATAATCCAGATGAAGGGTGGTAAGGCCGCCGAGAGTCGGGGCGTGCATCTCAATCACGGGTACATGGGTGTGCACGGTTGGAGCCCGGACGGCAAAAGCGTCGTGGTCGTGCGTGAGCAGCGTGAGGGCACGACCTACACGTCGCAGATTGCTATCATCTCGATTCCCGGTGGCGCCGTTCGCGTGTTGAAAAAAGGCATCAGGGCGGGCTCCGTTGGGGGCGCGAGCTTCTCGCCCGACGGCCGGTACGTCGCTTATCACGCGCGCGACGGAGACAACACCACCGACATCTTCGTCGTAGCGCACGATGGTTCGGAGACCCGGTTGGTGGAGTCCCCCGGGGATGATCGTAATCCGATGTGGTCACCCGACGGCTCGCACATCGTCTTCCTCAGTACACGCACCGGAAGCATGTCGGTTTGGATGGTTCCCGTCAGCGGGGGACGGGCAACCGGTCCAGCGAAGCTGGTCAAATCGGACGTCGGACGTTTCATCCCGATGGGGATCACGAGAAGCGGCTCGCTCCACTACATCTCGGGCAGTTCAATCGTCAATGTCCATACCGCCGAGTTGAACGCGCGGCTGAATGCGGGCGCGGCGCCCTCGATGGCCACGAACATCAACGTCAACTCGAACATCGGCGGGGTGTGGTCTCCGGATGGCCAGTCTCTGGCGTATCACACCGTGTCGCCGCGGGGCGTGTTCATTCGCATTCGATCGGCGGCGACGGGTCAGGATCGCGAAGTGCCGGCGCAAATCATCGTCAGCGGCCCTGTGCGGTGGTTCCCCAACGGGCAGTCGCTGTTGGTCGCCTCACGTGACGCCCGCGTTGGAGGAGGGCCAGTTGGGTATTACCGCGTCAACGTGACGACCGGCAACGCGGATCTACTTCACCAGACCACCACGTCCGATGTCGTGGCCTCGCGGCCAGACCTTTCGTCCGACGGCAATACGATCTTCTACCTCGAGACGCCGCAGCAACCGGTGCGGTTCGATCTCGACAGCCGCCGTGAAACGCGACTCCCGCCGGTTGGGGGCAGGAGCCTGTCACTCGCCGTGTCTCCAGACGGATCGCAAATCGCCTACTTGAGCGGCGCCTCGCTGGTCACGGCCCCGGCCGTCGGCGGTGAGCCGCGTCAGCTCGTCCGGTTCCCAGGGGGGTCTAAGCTGGTCGAGCGCCAAGAGGGTTTGGGTCTGGCGTGGTCCCCAGATCAGCGCCATGTGTTCTTCGTCAAGCCGAACATTCCGGCCATCTGGCGAGTCCCGGCCGCCGGCGGTGAGGCCGAGAACATCGGCATTTCGATGAACAGGATTCGCGCCTTGCGGATGCATCCCGACGGCCGCCGCATCACCTTCGACTCGGTGATCGATGCGCCCTCCGAGTTGTGGGTGCTGGAGAATTTTCTGCCGAAGCCAGTCGCCCGCCGGTAGCCGCGCTGCGCGAACAACGAAACCAGAAGCACCGCAGAGGGTCGCGGAGAACGCGCCCTCGGCGGTGCAATCAACCCACCGTTACCTCGGCCGCGGGCACGCGAACTACGACGCCGCGCCCGACGGCCAGCATATCATCGCGACGCCGAGAACGAGATTCGTGAATCCACCCTCCTCGATCCCGCCACCATCAACCCCTCCCACGACACCGCTCCGACTCTCGTCCTCACCTGCGCTATCGGCCCCGCTCGGAAACGTGCCCGCTTTCCCGCCGTCCATTCGTTCACGACCGACACGCCCAATTGCAGCGGCGCCCTCACGCGCACACCCACTGTCAGTGGATTGAGAGAGAGCTGCCGTACCGATCGCCCGCCGATCGGCTCGATGTACGTCGCGGTCGCGCCGACCGAGAACGGCCGTTTCACGAACCGCGGCAGCGCGTAGAGTCGCGCCTCCATTCCCTTGTTGGTATTCGCAGCGGCGGCGATGAGCCCGACGTCCGCGCCTCGCGAGAAACGAATGCGCGTGCCCGCGCCGAGGATCGGCGTGCGTGTGTCCGTCTTGACGTTCACGACGAGGCCCGCCACGATCGTCGCGTCGCCGAAGCGCCGTCCGCCGTAGACCGAGGCCGAGCCGCTCGCGAGATAGCGCGCCAACACGAAGTTTTCGCCGCGTAGCCGGTAGCCGGCGCCCCCTCCCGTCACGGGCCGCGATGGTGCCTGCCCAAACGCGCTCGAAGCGAGCAATGCGACGGCGACGCCCGTCGCGCTGATTCCTTTGTAAATCACTCCGTCTCCTGGTGAACCCAGGAAGAGGAGGCGCAACACGTCGCGTTACGGGCTCATTCGACTGTCCGACTACTTAGGCCCCAGCCGCCGTCGATACCGCTCCGCATCCGCCGGGCGGCCCCATGCCTCGTACAGATTCACGAAACCGCGCAGCACACCCTTCGTGTTGTCGTGCGAATCGGGCCACTGCGGTTCCACGATCCCGCGAGCACGAATCAACTGCGACTCCGCCGCGGCGTAGCGACCCTGCACGACGAAGAGACGCGCGCGCATCGCGAGATACGCGGGGACGTGTCCATGGTTCGATCCGGAGGCTTCCTCGCGGAGCGCGATCGCCCGCAGGATCAGACTGTCCGCTTCGGCGTAGCGGCGCATGTCGGTCAACAGGTCGCCCAGCTCCGCCAACGCCCCCGCCATCGTCGGATGGTTCGGGCCGATCGACGCGCTGTACTCGGCGATCTCCTCACGGAAAAGTGCTTCGGACTCCGCATAGCGATGCTGGCGGTGCAGCAGCGCTGCGAGGCCGCCAATGCTCCACGCGATGGCGCCGTTCGGGCTCCCGAGGCTCGAGCGGCGGATGGTGATGATCTCGCGCCAGAGCCGCTCGGATTCATCCCCCTTTCCCTGTGCTTCCTGGAGGTCGGCCAGGCTCCCGAGCACGTGCACGAGCCGGAGATGCCGTTGGCCGTACACCTGCTGCAAGAGCGCCAGCGCCTCACGATACAGCGCCTCAGCCGCGACGTAATCGTTGCGCTGGAAGCCGAGGAAGTCGGCGAGGCGGACCTTTGCCTCCGCCATGCTCGTCGGGTCGTTCGCTTGAAACGTCTGGCGCATCCGAACCACTTCACGAAGATCGACCTCGGCTTCGTTCCATCGTCCCAAGGCTCCCAGCGCCGACGAGTGCTGGATGAGTGTCGCGGAGATGCGGGCGTGGCCCTCCGGCAGCGTTCGTCGTTCCATCGCCAGCGCGAGGCGGTAGTACCGTTCGCACTCCTCCCCCCTCGCCATGTACGGCATGAGGAAGGCGAGCAGCCCGAGCGTGGCCGCGATCTCCTCATGATCCGGACCCAGCAGGCGCTGCTTGATCACGAGCGACTCGCGGAACAGCGACTCGGCGCGGGCGTAGGCCCCGGCGTAGCGGTTGTACGTGCCGAGGTGATCGAGGCTCTGCGCTACTTCGAGGTGTCCCACGCCCAGGAAACGGCGGCGGAGCTCCAGCGCGCCGGTCAACAGCCGCTCCGCTTCATCGTATCGGTTGAGGGTCTGGTAGATCTGGCCGAGCGCGTCGAACATGCGCGCCTGCAATACCGGCGCGCCGGACAGCCGTTCCGCTTCGGTCACACCGCGGCGGAGCAGTTGGCGCGCGGCGGTCGTGTCGCCGATGGCGGTATTCGGATCGCTCGCCTCGAGGAGCTTGAGCAGAAACGCGGTGACGTCCTCCGACTGCTGCATCGCGACCTGAGCGCGGTCGCGCGCCAGTCTCGCCGCGCGCGCTTGCCAAAGCGTGAGTCCCAGTCCTCCCACGAGCAGCAGCACGGCGGCGACGGCTGCGAGCACGCTGGCGCGATGCCGCTGCACGAACTTCGATCCGCGATACCATAGACTATCCGAACGGGCCAAAATCGGGTGGCCGTCGAGAAAGCGGCGCAGGTCGTCGCCCAGCTCGCCCGCCGAGCCATAGCGACGCTCGGGCTCCTTGGCGATCGCCTTGAGCGCGATGAGGTCGAGATCACCTTCCACGCGACGCCGAAGCCCTTCGATCGACGCGCCCACCGGCGCCGTGTCGCGAATGACTTTGCTCGGCGGGTCCGGGATGCGCTCGCAGATGACGCGCGTCATCTCCGCCGGGGAAAGTCCCGAGACGTCGAGCGGCCGCCGACCCGCGAGCAGCTCGTACAACACGACTCCCAACGCGTAGACGTCGGTGAGCGTAGACACGCGTCCGCGGGTGACCTGCTCCGGGCTGGCGTACGCCGGCGTCATCCACGGCGCCGTCTGCGTCGCGTCGGCCTCGCCATCGAACTCGAGCAGTTTGGCGACGCCGAAGTCGAGCAGCTTCGGATTGCCGTCCGCGCCGACGAGAATGTTCGCCGGCTTGAGGTCGCGGTGCACCACGAGCTGGCGATGCGCGTACTGCACGGCGTCGCACACCGCGGCGAAAATCGCCAGCCGCCGGCGCAGCGGCACCGAGTTGTCCGCGCAGTACTGCACGAGGTTCACACCTTCCACGTACTCCATCGCGAAGTACGGCTGTCCGCTCGGCGTGGTGCCGCCGTCCACGAACCGCGCGATTCCCGGATGCTCGAGGCGCGCGAGAATGCTGCGCTCCTGTGCGAGACGCGGAGCGAGGTTCGCGGTGGCGAATCCCGCGCGGAGCAGCTTGAGCGCGACCGTCTGTCTGAACCCTTCGCCCGTCCGTTCGGCGAGATACACGACGCCCATGCCGCCCTCGCCGAGCTGTCGCACCAGGCGATAGGCACCGATCCACTCGAGCGCGGGCGTTCGCGCGGCGTCGTCGGAGAGCGGCGCCAGCGGGCCGTCCGCGTCATGCGCTCGGAGAAGGGAGAGCACCTCTCGCCGCATCTGTTCGTCGTCGCAGGCCGCCGCGAGAAAGCGGTCGCGCTCCGACGCCGGCAGCTCCAGCGATCGGTAGAGCAGGTCCTCGACGATCGCCCACCGTTCGGCGGCGATCATTCGGCGCTGCCTTCGCCCACGAGCTCGCGATTCAACCACGCGCGCGCCGTCGCCCAATCTCGTTTCACGGTCGCGCGGCTGATGCCCAGCACTTCGGCGGTCTGATCGACGTCCATCCCGCCGAAGAATCGACATTCGACGACCTTCGCCTGCCGTTCGTTGAGCGCGGCCAGTCGCGACAGCGCTTCGTCGAGCGCGACGAGATCGTCCGGCCGCTCCGTCGCGGCGACGATCGCGTTCTCGAGCGGGACCATCTCGCGGTCCCGCCCCCCGCGCTTCTCGGCCCCGTGCATTCTCGCGTAGCTGATCAGAATGCGACGCATCACCTGCGCGCACGCGCCGAAGAAATGACTGCGCCCCTGCCAGGAGATCCCCTCGAGCTGCACGAGCTTGAGGTAGGCCTCATGCACCAACGCCGTGGGGCTCAGCGTGTGGTCCCCACGCTCGCGCCGCAGCTCGCGCTCGGCCAGACGATGCAAATGATCGTACACTGCCGGCAGCAGACGATCGAGTGCCGCGCGATCGCCGCGCGACAGATCGATCAGTGCCTGTGTGACGGCAGTTTCGGGCATGCGGGCTAATTAGGGGCTGCCGCTGCTCGTCGTCAAACGGGCAGTCAGTGTGCGTAGTCACCCGGTCGTTATCGTAGCTTGGGATTTGGGCTCGATCCGGCCAGTAACGGTCCTGAGCCCAAAGCTGACAGCTGGAGCTGTCAGTTAGTCAGCCAGTGAGTCAGTTGGGAGTCGGCTCGATTCGGAGGCCACTGACTAACTAAAAAGCTCGAGCTGTCAGCTGTCAGCTCAGGACCGTTACTCGCCCAAAATCCGCAACGGTGGTGTCCATAGCCCCATCGCCTCATCGCCCCAACGTGAGCCCCTTTTCCGCATTGTTGCGCCTTCTCTGACTGAGCCGGCACCAGCCGGTGGACCGCCGTTCGGAGACCTCACATGGCCAAATGGAAACCAGATCAGACCTTCTACGCGTCGCCAAAGGACGCGATGGGCGCCCCGCAGGAGACGCTCGCGTACGTCGCCCTGTTGAATCCCACCGGCAAGGGGGAGCGTGACGGCATCGGCGTCATCGATCTCCACCAGTCCTCCGCGAGCTACGGAGAGCTGATCTACAAGACGGACTTCCCGAACGCCGACAACGAGCTGCACCACTTCGGGTGGAATGCATGCAGCTCGTGCCTCTGTCCCTACGAGCCGCACCCGCACGTCGATCGACGCTACCTCATCGTGCCGGGCACGGGCTCGTCGCGCATTCACATTCTCGACACCAAGCCCGATCCCGCGCGACCCTCGCTGGTGAAGGTGATCGAGGGAGCGGAGGTCCAGGCGAAGACGGGCTACGCGGCGCCGCACACAGTCCACTGCGGGCCCGACGGCGTCCTCGTCAACGCGCTGGGCGCGCCGGATGGCGGCGGACCGGGCGGCATCTTCACCCTCGATCCCGAGACGTTCGAGATCAAGGGACGCTGGGAAAAGGATCGCGGCGATCAGTTCCTCTCGTACGACTTCTGGTGGCATCTGGGGCAGGACACGCTCATCACGAGCGAGTGGGGCACGCCGAACATGGTGAAAGACGGCGTGAATCCCGAGCTCCTCCTCGCCGGCAAATACGGCAACGCGTTGCACGTGTGGGATCTGCGCCGCCGGGTGCACACGCAGAAGCTCGAGCTGGGCAAGCAGTATCAGATGGCGCTCGAGCTGAGGCCCGCGCACAACCCCGCGCGTGCGTACGGCTTCGTCGGCGTGGTGATCTCGCTCGAAGATCTCTCATCGTCCATCTGGATGTGGTACCTCGACAAGAACAACGGGTCGAGCGAATGGAAAGTGCGCAAGGTGATCGACATCCCGGCGCAACCCGCGTCGGCGGACGATCTCCCTCCGCTGCTCAAGGGCTTTGGCGCCGTGCCGCCGCTCGTGACGGACATCAACCTCTCGGTGGACGACCAGTGGTTGTACGTCTCCTGCTGGGGCACGGGCGAACTGCTGCGCTACGATGTGTTCGATCCGTTCAACCCGCGTCTGGTGAGCCGGGTCCCGCTGGGCGGGATCGTGAAGCGCACCGCGCATCCCGCGCGGCCGAACGAGCCGCTCAACGGCGGCCCGCAGATGGTCGAAGTGAGCCGCGACGGACGGCGGGTGTACGTGACGAATTCGCTGTATTCGCCGTGGGACGCGCAGTTCTACCCGGATGGAATCAAGGGGTGGATGGCGAAGGTGGACGTCCGCGACAGCGGCGAACTCGCGCTCGACGACCGCTGCTTCGTGCGCTTCAATGGCCTGCGACCGCACCAGGTGCGGCTCCAGGGCGGCGACGCGTCATCGGATTCGTTCTGCTACTCGTGAGCGACGTATGACGAGTACTCTGATGGTCGCGCTCCTCGGGGCATGGCACGGCCTCAACCCCGGTATGGGTTGGCTCTTCGCCGTAGCGCTTGGCCTCCAGAGCGGGAGCGCGCGCGCCGTCTGGCGCGCGCTCCCACCGCTCGCGCTGGGACACGCCGCGGCGGTGTGCGCTGCGCTGCTGTTCGCCATCGCCGCGGGACGGGCGATGAATCAGCGCGCGCTCGAGTGGATCGTCGCGGTCGTGCTGTTCGGCTTCGGGGTGGCGCGACTGATACGGACGCGCCATCCGCGGTTCGGCGGCATGACGGTGAATGCGCGGGATCTCACCGTCTGGTCGGCGCTCATGGCGTCCGCGCACGGCGCCGGCCTGATGCTCGTGCCGTTTGCGTTGCGGGACAACGCCGCGCACTCACACGCGGTGCACGTCATGTCGATGGTTCCGAATGCGGTGCGCGGCCGCGTCGAGATCGTCGCGCTCCACTCGGCGGCGTACCTGGCGGTGACCGGCTTGGCGGCGGCTGCCGTCTACCACCGGTACGGAGTTAGGATACTGCGCACGCACTGGGTCAATCTCGATATCATTTGGTCAGGAGCGCTGATTGTCACCGCCATCGTCGTGGCGATGTAAACGAATCAAGGGGTCAGACCCTTTGATTCGTCTGACAACGGATACAGAAAACGGGTAGGAAAGCGCGCGACGGAAGACGAAGGACGGCCCGTAGCCCGTCATCAGTCGTTCGTTGCGGGTTCTCCTACCCGTCCTCCGTCGTTCGTCGCGTGCTTTCCTACCCGTTCTCCGCTTCCGTCGCGCGTTCCTTACTTCGGTGCTTCGAGCCTCCTCAGCTGCACCCCCGCCACCTGATTGAACGCATCCGCCTTGATCGCCGCGCGGTAGCTCTCGATCGCCGCCGCCGTATTCCCCGCCGCCGCCTCACCTTCGGCGCGCCGCGTGAGCAATTGTGAATTGCCGGGAAAGAGCTCCAGCCCCGCAACGAGAAACGCGCCGGCCACCGCGCGATCCTGTCGCGCGAAGGCGATCACGAGGTCGTTGACGAACGCGCCGGTCACGTGGTGACCGGACCCCGGCTTCGCGGCTTCGCGCAGCCGATTCGCTGCCGCCGACACGCCATCCTTCGCGATGATCGCGCGCAACTCGTCGACGAGCGGCTGCTCGTCGGGACCGCGCAGCTCGACGTTCACCGCATCGAGCGTCACGGTGCGCACCGTCTCACCGCGCGCGAATCGGACCATGATGTCGAGCAGCGCTGGGGATGCCGCGTAGAGATTGTGCGACGCGTTGTTCACGTCGACTCGCAGGCCGCGCGTGAATCCGCGCCGGATCTCTTCGGCGTCGCTGAGCGACGTGCGTCCGTCCAGCGTGCCGCTGAGAAAGAGCGTGGGTACGTTGGAGCGGATCGGTGTGCGGAAGCCCGGGCCAAGATCCGGCGCGCCCCACGCCGCCTGAAACTCCGGATCGTCGAACGGATAGTTGATCGCGTTGCCGAGCAGCGCGCCGGGCACTTGAGCGCGAATGGCGCGCATGCGTTCGTCCGACACGCCCGATGCAAGGTCCGTCATGTACGTCATCACGGTGCCGAGGGGGCGATTCTTGATCACGTCGCGCACCATGCGGCCCATCGTCGCGAAGTTGCCGGCGTCCATCTGGCCGATCAGCTGCGGCAGCCGTCGCACGAAGGCCGCTTCGCCGCTGGAGATGGCGATCACGGATTGTACGTCCTCCTTCCCCACGAGCACGGGCTGCGAGTCGACCGTGACCGTCGCCGGCTGCTGCGCAAGCCGGTCCAGCACGCGACGCGTCGTTCCGAGAAAGTCCGGCATCACCGCGCGCAGGCTCGGCGTCGCCTTGATCAAGCTGTCGAGACGAGCGAAGAGGACGTCGCCATCCTTCGGAAACCGCCGCCGATGGTCGGGCCCGTTGATCCCGCCAAGGATGGCGCGGTCGACGTGTGCGCCGTGGCGACGGATGTACGTGAGTCCCAGATGCGAACCGTAGCTGTGCCCCCACACGATCAGACGTTCGACGCCCAGCGCCTGGCGAATGTCGTCGATGTCATCGGCGTTTTCGTTCGTGTTGTATGCCGTGAGATCGATCCCGCGCGCGCGCACTTCTTCGGCGGCGGCGCGACTGTTGTCGATCATCGCCTTCTTTGCTTCGGCGGACGTGGATGACACCGCGAGCGGCACGCCGAACGTGCGACGCGTAACGAGACTTGGCAGCGTCACGCCCGTGCCGCGCTGGTCGAACAGGATGACGTCGGATACGCCGCGCAGGGCGAGCACCGTTGGGAAGAGCTCGCCGCGCGCGCCTGAAATGCCCGCTCCACCCGGCCCACCGGCGAGATAGATGATCGGGGCGCCAGGCCGCGTCGCCGTGCTGCGAATCCGCATGACCGCGATCTGAATCGTGCGCCCCGTGGAACGCGCGCGATTCTCCGGCACCGTGATGCGCGCCGAGTCGGCGGTGAGCGTGTCGCCCGCGCCGGAGGTGAAGGTGAAGGGCTTCCAGTCGATCGCGGGAGCGGGAGCGAGAGCGGGCGTGGACATCACCGCAAAGATTGCGGTGACGATCCCGATGGCAAGTCTGTGGTCGAACGACATGGCACGTTGGATTAGAAGTCAGGCGTGGTGAGGTAGCCGTAGAGCATGCGGGCGAGCTCTCGCTTGAGCCGGTCGTTGGTGAGCGCGGTCGAGCCGGCGTGCGGCGCCTCGCCGAACAGGATCTTCTCGCGCGCGATGGCGGCCGTCATGAAGAAGCCGACGCGAGCCGCCTGGAGCGGGTCGGGGTGGGCGATGTCGTCGGCGAAGCGGGCGAGAAGCTTGGCGGGCATGTCCGTGGTGCCGGTGCGCGACGCGCGCATCTCGGCGCTCACCTCGTCCGGCCGCGTGCGGGCGAGCAGCGCGACGGCGCGCAGCAGGTGCCGGCGCTCGAGGTACATGTCGATCATCCCCTCGACGATGAGGACGACCGTTTCGCGGAGCGACAGACGTTCCCAATCGATGGATGACATGCGGGCCTGCATGCGCGGCCGGAGGTCGGCGTCGTATCGCTGGTAGAGGTACGGCAACAGGTCGTCCTTGCCGGTGAAGCGGGCGTAAAACGAACCCACGGAGCAGCGCGCCTGGCGCACGATGTCGGCGACGGAGATGTCGTCGAACGATCGCGTGGCGAGCAGCTCCTCGACGGCGCGCCCGATCTGCTCGAGCGTGCGCCGGCTGCGGTCCTGCAGCGGGGGTTGGACGTGCGGGTGCGCTATGGCGGCCGTCATGAATTAGAACCATGGTTCTAATTCGTCTTACGCGCAAGGGCGGGCCGAGTTTCAGGCTCGGCCCGCGAATTACTGCACGTTCAGCGGCGCCATCGCGGGCACTGACAGAGTCAGAGTTCCCACTCTAAGACTCGGTGCGCGCGTCGGGTTCGGCTTTAGGAAGACGGCAGTCGGGGACATCAGGACATCTGACATCGGTCCAGGCGTTTGGGGGGCGGCGTTGGTGCGACACGTGGCTCGCCCTCGGCAAGACGACTGAGTTCAGACGTCTCCGTTTCAGCTGTACTCCAATGGCAACTAGGAACGAGGCCCGACGTCCGAGGTCCGGCAAGGGCGAGGGGGCCGCCAAGTGACACCGCTCCCCCGAACGATTGGTCGGATGTCTGAAGTCCC
>Ga0137427_10001173_pt1 | contig 12122 bp, 14 predicted proteins | sample EasRivERMZT700_2_FD_102309 | JGI IMG/M metagenome (GOLD analysis project Ga0137427, IMG submission 102309) | Soil microbial communities from meander-bound floodplain in the East River, Colorado, USA - East River MetaG ERMZT700_2 | ecosystem: Environmental > Terrestrial > Soil > Floodplain ...
AGGAGTCAATTTCCGCCGCAAGTTTCTGGCCTGAGATCACCGAGTCCCGATCGACTCCGTTCTGGCAGACAACCTCTAAGATTCTTTCGCGAAGCTCGCTCTCATTCATCACGGTACACCCCTGTTTTCAACCGATGAGGTCGCGCAGTCCGAGGGTCGGCGGTCCTTACAGACCTTTGGCTGAAGGGTATTGTTCTCGCGGCAAGCGGACATTCCATCCTGCGGTTGCGAAAGCGCTACGACAGCCCGTCTCCTAAGATCAGCGACTATAGTAAAGCCCACGCTGAATGATGGTTCCCAACGCCGGGACAAATTTTGCAGCCGCAAAACCATAGGAGAGCGTTGCCCAAAGGGTGGGCAACGCTCGCGGATTTGCCCCCGATCTCGTGCTCAGGCTGCGGTCGTCATGCAGACAAACAGCCCCACGACTCGGAACGATTTGAGTGTTCGACCGTTATGCCCAAGCTCCCGGTTGGGGACGCCACCATTACCGACATCCCGATGATGCGCACGGGCAACGCCGTGGTTACCTGGGCCGCAACCGCGTTTCGCGAACGCCTGGCGCGGAACTGGACCTTTCAGGCGGTCCGCAACCGGGCTACCGCGCCCCTGGTGAGCTTCACCTTCGACGACTTCCCGCGGTCGGCGGCAACGGTCGGAGCGCAGGTCTTGCAAGATTTTGGCGTCAAAGGATCGTACTTCGTTTCCGGAGGACGCGCCGGACGCCACATCGACGGCCTCGATCAGTTCGTCGAGGACGACCTGGTCAGGATTGCCGAAGCGGGGCACGAGATCGGTTGCCATACGTTTGGTCACATCGCCCTTCCCGGCAGCAGCCCGATGGCGATCAGAGACGATCTTTTGCGCAACGCGGAATTCGTCCGTCGTGTGCTCGGCGACTACACGATGAGCAGCTTTGCCTACCCCTACGGGCACGTTAGCCTGTCAAAGAAGACGCTTATCGGGCGCTTCTTCCCGAATTGTCGCGGCATCTGGTTTGGTGTGAACAAACACCGGGTCGATTGCCGTCAGCTGAGGGCGGTGTCGCTCGAGCGATCCTTCGATCCGGAGAAAGTCTCCGCTGCTCTCGATGAGGCTCAGGCAAGCAACGGATGGGTGATCTTCTTCACGCATGACATCTCCGACCATCCCAGCCCCTATGGATGCGAGCCGGTCCGCCTGGCCAAGGTCCTGAACGACGTGCTCGACCGCGGCATCGAGATTCTCACGGTCAAGGACGCTGCGGAACGAATCCGGGAGACGAGGGCCGCAAAGCCCGCAATCAGCGACTGACTTCCAAAGTTTGGGCCGCCTGAAGGGAGGGCTGCAACTCGGACTCGAGCTCGGCTGCTTGCGGCCGTATGCGCCGCAGATCTTCGAGAAATTTTCGCCCTCCCAGCAGGATCACCACCGGGACAAACGACAAGACACCCGCTGCGACAGAGATTGCGAGTTGCACGGCCATGGGAAGCTCGGCGATCTCCATCCGAATGCCGGCGACGGTCAGAACCATCACGCACGCCGCCGTGAGCGGCGCCACCGATGTCAGAACGAACGACGCGACGCTGGCGCCCAGTTCGTGCGCCAGGGACCGCAAGTAGAAGGGAGCCAGCGCGGCTGCGCCCAGGCTTACGCCCAACGCCACCCCTAGAGGACCGAACTGCGCGCCGCTGAGCGCGCCAATGACCATCGCCAAGCTGCAGAAGAGCGTGAGCTTGAATTGCTGGCTCGAATTGCCGGACCCCAACAGAACCGCGCCGAGAAAAGAATAAAGGCAGACAAAGAACCCGGCAGGCGCCAGCGCTGCCAGCATCGGCGCCGTGTCGCTCCAGCCCGCGCCAAGAAGCAGGTCGGTCACGAGATCGGCGGTGAGGCCGAGACCACAAAAAGTGAGAGCGAGAACGGTCAGCAGGATTCTGAAACTGCTGAAGACCATGGCCCGGGCAGCCTGCCGGTTGGGAGCCTGAGCCACCGCAGTAAAGATGGCCAAGTAAATCGGGCCCGAGATCACCATCTCGGGGACCCGCATCAATTGGGAGGCCATCGCGTAATGGCCCAAGGTCGTAACGCCCAGCCACCCTCCGACGATCAGCGGCGGCAAATACTTGCCTGCGAGATCCGCAAAATTCGCGGCCGCGCAGTGGGTGCCGAAGCCAAGGAGGCGATTGGCGAGAAAGGGCTTGCAGCAGAACGCCAGGGAGAAATTGGATTTCGAAAACAGCCATGCCGCCTTGGTGATCCAAAGCACGAGCTGCTGAATGACCAGACTCCAAACGCCGTAACCGAGATAGGCCGCCAGCAATCCCGCAATTGCGCTTACGCCGACGGAGAGAATGTCGCCGATCGCGAAGATCGTGAAGTTCCGGCTTCTCGTAATCCGGGCCGTTGGAACCGTCATGCTTCCGCCGATCATGAGGATCGGGGAAAGAGCTGCGAGGACCGGCGCCAGGTCCGGCCTGGAAAACGCTGCTGCCAGCGGCCACGCGAGAATGCAAAGCAGGACCGCGGAGATGGTCCCGATCGCAGTGGAAATCCAAAAAACCGTGGCTTCGAGCTCCCGCGAAGCGTTCTTCTCGCGCACCAGCGGCGTACCCAATCCGGCATCGGTCAGCACGCTCGCGAACACGATGAAGGGCCAGGCAAGGCCGATAATGCCGAAGGCTTCGGGCCCGAGGACCCGGGCCATGAGGGGAAGCACAAGCAGCTGCAAGCCAAGCTTCGCAACGCTGACCGTGCTCATGGCGATCGTGCCGAAAAAGGCGCGGCGGTCATTCATCTTGGATGGAAACCCATCTCATGACCTGCTGCCCAGGGCATCCGCGATCCAGCGATGCAAGTCATGCCTTTTTCATTTCGATGACGACGTACCAGGAGTACCACCGCAAGCCCAAGCCGAAGAGGACACGATCGATGCCGTGAAGCCCGGAGCGCAAGGCACGCCCAACCCCGGTAGAATGCAGCGGAACCGAGAGGAGGGTCAGGAGGCCGAAATGGTGGATCCTGACCTCCGGGAAGAGGCGACTAACGATATCGAAATCGGATCGTATGAGGGGGTGTTCGTCGTCAGTGCGCTTGCTGGGCGTAAGCCGCCGATAGAGATTGAAAATCGGATTGTGCCCGAGCGGCTCCGCGAACAGCGCAATGCCGCCGGGACGCAGGACACGATGGATCTCCGACATGGAGCGGGCCACGTCCAAATGGTGAAGGATGGCCGAGCCGTAGACGAAATCGAAGGATTCATCGGGGAACGTCATGTCTTCGGCGTTCATCGCGACGAACTTCACGTTGTCGATGCCGCCGGTGATACATTGGTCGTTCGCGCGGCCCACCGCGACATCGGAGAGGTCGATGCCGACGACGGATTTCGCGCCCCCCCCGATCTGACGCGCCAGCACGCCGACGCCACAGCCATATTCAAGAGCGTCGCGGTCTTGGGCGTGCGCGACAACCAGCTGGTTGTACAGAGCGAGTCCCTGCTGAATCGCGAAATAGTACTTGTTCTGCGCGCCGCGGCTTTCGTCCTCATCAAGGAAATGCCGGTTGTGGAATTCGCGCTCACGCGCAAGTCGCATACCGTCCGACACTGACGTCACGTTTCGCGCCTTTCGTTGGCCAAGAGCTGGTGGACAGTGAAGACCACGCTGCACCGAGGCATGAACGTGGCGAAATCCGGATGGTTCCGCACATGAGAGGTTCGGGAAACGTGTTTTACCGATGGGGCATGCCAGTCTCTCCCCGTACGGCCAAGCCCGCGCTTTGGTCCTCTGTTTCTGTTGCAAAATTGCGCCGAAGCGTTGCCTGTGCATTTTTGAACCGACGGCCGGGAACGCCAGGTCAGATTTCCACGTTATGCCACGGGAACCCGTTCGGCTTTCGCCACGCAGAGGGACCGGCATGGGGAACTTTGGCCGGCGAACATCGCCTTATGATTAACGCACCCGCTGTCTCGGTCATCATGGCGAACTACAACGGTGCGCGGTTCCTGCGCACGGCGGTCCAGTCCGTGATGGGGCAGACGCTTCAGTCATGGGAACTGATCTTCATCGACGATGCCTCGACCGATGAGAGCATCGCTGTCGCGGAACAAGCCGCAAATGGCGACCCCCGCGTGAGGATCATCAAACAACCGGTGAATCGCGGTCCCGGTGCGGCGCGCAACCGGGGGTTTGAGGCCGCACAGGGCGAATGGATCGCCGTGTTGGACAGCGACGATCTCATGATGCCGCAGAGGCTGGAACTGCTCCTTGACGGCGCGATGAAGGACAACGCCGCGCTCGTCGCCGACAATCTGACGATATTCTCGGACACCGATCCCAAACACCGGCGCTTTTTGAGAAACCATCTGGCATGGTCTCCCCACTGGATCGGCCTCGCGGAATTCATCGAGTCCACAAGGCTGTACTCTTGGACACCGGATCTCGGTTACCTCAAGCCGATGATAAGGACCGAAATCGTTCGCCGGCTCGGTCTTCGCTATGACGAACGGCTGCGCATCGGCGAGGACTACCATTTCCTGGCCCGGATCCTCAGGGACGGTCATCGGCTGCGCCTTTATCCCCCTGCAATGTATCTGTATCGGAAACACGCGGCGTCCGTGTCGCATCGAATGAGCGCGTCGGACATTCAGGCCCTGATCGATGCAGACGACCGATATTTCACGCGGGTCAGCCTCAAGCGTCGGGAGAAAAGAGCCCTTCGGCAAAGACGGCACATGTTGGAATCGCTTTTGGCCTTCGAGGACGTCGTCAAGGCGGCGAAAGAGGGCAACTCACGCCGCGGCATCGCCATCCTCTTGGCGCATCCTTACGTCTGGCCGCTGCTGTCGCGCCCGATCATACCCCGCATCAAGCGCTTCTGGGGGGCGCTCGTTCACAAGACGGACCCGGGCACCGACACAGCAAGACCGGTTGCAGTCACATCCGAACTCGGAGCAGACCATGGTCAGGCCAGGGGATCATAAGATCGGGGCGTCAGGTCCTCGTGCGGTTCCAGGCGAAGCGGAATCCGTGCCCGTCTCCGCTGCCGGTTCCGGGCCGCGATTTTCCACCAAAGCCTTCCTGCATAAATACAATTCCACGCTCCTTGCGGGGAAAACGCAGAATCATGGACGAAGGATGGAACAATTGTCGCTTTTCGGCATTGAACAGGTCTGAGCCTCAATAGCGCGAGCACTCCCGGTCGTGCTTGGAGTCGTCCCGCAAAGATGAGCCGCCGGAACAATTCAGCCCCCAGCATTTGCCTTATCTCGCGCCAGAGGATCGTTGGAAAAACCAACGGAAGTTCGGTCTACATCCTCAGCATTGTCGAATATCTGAAGTCGAAGGGCTTCCGGGTCCATTACGTCTCGCCTTCGCCCACGACGTTCGGACGCTGGCCGCTGATCCGCCTGCTGCCCGAAATGGATGTCTTCGACAGTGTCTGCATTCGGGGATCGGTGAAATTGGGGCGGTTCCTCGTCCTGCTGGACCCGACCGTGGTCTGGCGCGCCGGCCTTGCGATTTTCGATCGCTTTCTCGCGCGTACCGGGATCAGCAGGCGGCGGTTCGGCAGGCCCGCCCCCTATTCCATCGCGGTACGTTTATCGGCACGCGACTCCGAGTTCCTCGCACGTCACGTACCGGCTTTGGCCGATGTGCTGCTGCTCGATTACGCGTTTCTGACGCCCTGTATTCAGCATGTGAAGCGCGGCGACATACCCAGCATCGTGGTGATGCATGACCTGTTTTCCGCGCGCGCAACCCAGTTCCAAAATTTGAAGAAAGTCGATTCGGCGGCGAAGATTTCGGAGGCGGACGAAATGGCTCTTCTGTCCGCAGCCGACCTTGTTGTCGCCATCCAGGGAGAGGAGGCCGCCATCGTCCGCGATCGACTGCCCGGCCACAGAGTTGTGGTCGCGCCGATGGCCGTGCAGCCGGTCGATCATCCCTACGTCGGCGACTCCGACAGCATTCTGTTCGTCGGCAGCAACACGGCTCCGAACATCGATGCCCTGCAATGGTTGGTCGAGGAAATCTGGCCCGGCATCCAAATGCAGCGGCCGGCTTCGCGCCTTCTCGTCGCCGGCTCCGTGGCGTGGTCCTATTCGCGCCGGGTGCCCGGTGTCGAATATCTCGGCGTCGTTTCGGATCTCGGCGCTCTCTATCGGCGCGCGGGCATCGTGGTTTCACCGCTCCGGGTCGGGTCCGGACTGAAAGTCAAACTCGTGGAGGCCATGGGCTGGGGCAAAGCCGTCGTCGCCACCTCGATAACGGCGCAAGGCGTAAAATCCCTGGTCAAGGATGCGATCGTCATCGCGGATTCGGCAGATGAGTTTGTAAAACAGACCCTAAGGCTGATGGGCGACGAGGCGCGGCGAAAGCGATACGCAAATTTGGCATTGCAGGTTGCAAGTGCCCAATTCGGCGAGGACGCCTGTTACCGCGAGATTTTCTCCTTCATCTCGGAACGGCTGTCTGCGTCGGAACCCTCGAACAGCAGCGTGATCGCTTCGCGGAGGGCCACCCCGGCCGCGCCCGAGAAGTTTACGGCGGTCAATCCGTAGTGCGGGATTAGCCCATCGCCTCCACACCGCGAACGCATGCGGCAGCCGGCACGCTAAAGCTTGCCCGGTGGAAGAGAGAGGATGCGCCGAAATCGCTTCAGACGATCGAATGCCGAACCCTTGCTGCTCGCATGTCCCAATACCCGGCGGCGCCCTGCCCTGTTTTCGGCCCGATGCGCCAAAAGACTGAAGCACTCGCTGGCCGCCCCGGCGACGGCAAGAGGAACGGACAGTTTGGGGTGGGCAAACTGCAACAGACGTCTGCGATGTTGGACCCGCGTCCACCAGCGCGCCGTGAGGTGACGGGGGACAGAGGCTCGGGCAAAGCGCTCGGCCGCAATGAGTTGGGTTTCGAGCGCATTGCGGACAAGAGGTGTACGGCACAGCGACTCGAGGAATTTCCAATCGACGCCTTCTTGTGCCGTCGACAGACGGGCGATGTCCATCAGATGGCGCAAATCGAAACTGCCGCGCCAATAGTCGCCGTCGTGAAACTGATCATGCAGAACCAAGAAGAATATCTGCACGGCTGAAGCCGGGCGCATCGCCCGCAGACCATCCAGGATGACCGGCGTGCAATACGCCGCCAAATTCTCGATCTCCGCCAATCCCGGCGGTCCCGGAGGCCTTTGGTGCAGGTCGATCAGGCCGACATCGGAGGGGCGCGCCAGTTCCGCCACGACATGGACGTCGTTGCCCGGATAGCGTGACGTGAGGCCGAAGCCCGCTGCTTGCAAGGCGGCGATGGCCCGCGCGACTTCAGGCCCGCGCACGAGGAGGTCGATGTCGGCAAGAATGCGGTCGGACTCGTCACCCGGCCGGCCGGTCCAGAGGGCAGCGCCTTTGAGCAGCACGGGCTCGATCCCAGCGCCGTTGAGCGCCGCGAGCGCGTCGCGGAGCTGAACGGCAAGCCGGCGGTTCCGTTCGCGATTGCGCGAGCGCACTTCGAGCAGGAATGTCTGCACGTCTTGCGGAAGCGCGGAGAATTCGCTCGACGTCGCGACGGCGGTACAGAGCTCGGCCGTGACCAGGCTTCGGTTGGCGAGATCGAGGATCGCCATCCAGTCGGCCTGCGCCGGCAAACGGCCTTGCAAGCATGTCGTCAATTGCTGAAGCGCGGCCCGCCTACTCATTGGCCAAACCTTTGACGGCCTTGATCGCGTCGGCGATGTCGGAATAGGCGAAGCGGAAGCTTGCCGCCGCTTCGATGGCTTTGGCGAAGGTTTTCAGCGCCGGCGCGGTGATCGCGCCCTTGGCGGAGAACGCGCTTTCCAAAAGCGTCGAAAATGCCTCCAGCGGCTCGACCGGTTCGAACGCCGGCGCCGCGCCCGGCTGGCGCGAAAGCAGGAGAACGACATCGATGCCGCGCGGCCGCCGGTCCGATGGCGGCATCGGCAAGTAGCGCACGTCCTTTCCGTCGCCACGGCGATACACCGGGAGCTCCGCAATCTCCGGCGCATAAGGCGCAACCAAAGACCAGGCGCCTGACTTCACGCAGGCGGCGAAGGGCGTGCCGGCAGCCCTGCCGCCGCTCTCCAGCCGCACGATGTCGTCGCCCTGGTACTCGAAACCGGACCGGGCGAGCGCGACGCAGAGCGTTGTCTTCCCCGCACCGGGTGCGCCGCTGATGAGGAGTCCCTTCCGGCCGCGGACGAGAAAGGCGGCATGCACGAGAAACGCATCGCTGACGGCTGCGGCATAGTGCTCGGTCAGCACGGCCTTCAACCGCGGAATCCACTCGTGCGCCCCACAGGAGCCGAGCGGCCTGTCCCCCTCGAACAGGAAAATCTGGCCGCGGCACGAAACGATCGAGAGTTTCAAAGTGGCCTGCTTGTCGGCGGCGGCAAATTGCGCGAACACGGCGTCGGCTTGATCGGGAGCGACACCGAAGAAGTTCAACCGGACGGTAAGCTCATCGATGCGAAGAGCGCGCGTTGCATCGGCAGGCTGGCGCAAGCGTGCCAATGTCTCCTGCGGCGCAAGTTGCCCGCCTTGCAGCCATGACAGCGTCGCGTCTTGCACAAATGCGCGAGCGTCGTCGTCAGAGACGCGCAGATCTGTGAGCTCCCGCCTCGCTTCGACGGGCGCCCCTCCCTCGGCCAGAATCCGCCATATGCGGTCGGCGGTTGAATTCAGTCCGTAGATTTGTTGCCGCGCTTCGCAGAACAGGATCGAGCGCTCACCGATTGAGAGATGGTGAATGGTCGTGGGCGCGACGAGACGAGACTCATCCCAGGGAAAGTTCGTGGTCATCTCCCCCGACCGAAGCTACGTCACAGGAAATTTGCGGGCGTGACGACTCCCGCTCAAACCCACCCACTCCACCTTGTTGCACTCCCCCTCAATCCCTCTTGCAGCGCTCCGGCGGGTCTCTACGTAATCAGACCCGCCGGGAATCGCGATGCCTTAGCGACTACGTGTACGGATTGTGCTGGTAGTCGTAGTCGTCGTCGGCGGCGGCGGCGCTGTCGTCGTCGGAGCCGGTATTGCTCCGCCTGACTGCGCAATGGCGGGCGAACTCATCGTGGTCGAGAGCAGCATTGTCATTGCTGGCGGTACGACAACGGCAAACTTGCCTGCTGTGGCTAGGAAAGCGCGACGATCTGGTTCGGCTTCCCGTGACCGGGTTTCCTGCGGTTCCATCTAGTTGTCTCCATTAACAAGCTTGTACTGATGAACACTGCCGCAACCTCGACCGGCAGGAACGTAACTGTCGAACAGCGCCGTGGTTCCGCCACATTCGCGCGCATTTGGCCTTCTATGACGTCAGCTATGCCGTTGCGGATTTTGAGAAATCGCCCCGTCGAATCCATCCTGGACTCGCCGCCCGCCCTGCACAGCGTTCCTTGCAAACGGGCCTCTGCGTGGAAAAAAGAAGGGGGCGAAGCCCCCTTCCACGAAACGCGCTTTTTCCTGGTCAGCGGGTTCTTGCCGCGGGATTGCCGGGGCCGCTGCCGGGCGGATCGTTGATCGGGGGATTGCCGGGGGGCTGCGGATCCACGCCATTGCCGACGCCGTTGTTCCCTTGCTGCCCCGATTGTGCAATCGCCGGGGAATTCATCGTGGTGGAGAGGATCAGGGTCATCGCGGGCGGCACGACTGCCGCAAACTTGCCGGCCGTTTTGAGAAAGGCCCGGCGATCGGCCTCCGCACTGGTGTTACTGTTGCATTCCTTCTCGTTCATGCATTGCCTCCGTCTCGTGGCCCAAAGCCTGAACCAATATAATTCGGCATTCCCGTTCCGGTTCCCTTGCGAACTGAATGGGTTACCGGGTGTCACGGCAAGGCCACACGGATCAACCAGACGTCCATCGCCCTTCTGCGCACAACACCCATCCGCTGAAGCCCGAGCTCGACGGTGCGCGGGCGAACGACCGCGCACCGTCGAGCTCCGAGCCTCGTCTGAAATTATTGTACGCGGGCCGCGGAACAGAAACCGGACTTCCAGGTTGTGGGAGCAAGCGGGCGCACCGACCTGCCCCCAGGTTTGCGCCTGCCGCTGAGAGCCCCGCGATGGTCACGCCACGTGGGGCTTTTCTCGGATGCAGCGGGCCGAAGGTGACGTTCCATGAAGAAATCGCAGGAGTACCGGTCTCAGGCGTCGGCGTGCGTCGCACTCGCCCGCAGGACGGTGGGCGACGAGGAGAAGGATCAACTCATGAAGATGGCTGCGGTCTGGGGAAGGCTGGCCGCGTACTGCGAGACACGACACCCGGGAACGCTGGCGCGCTTCACCCCTCGCTCGTGAGAGTTCGATGCGCCCCAAATTGCGTGACCAGGTGCTCGACGCTCTCAGTGTCGAGCCCGGACTCGGGAAACAAGATCTGCGCCGCAAATTCCCCGACGCGAACGGGCGGGAACTCGCCCAGGCGCTCACGTATCTCGTGGAGCATGGGCTGATCGAGATGCGCTGGCCGGGAAAATATTGCTGCCTGCCGCAAGACTCAGACCAGCCGCTGCCGGCGTTGACGGCCGACGACATCAAAATAGCCTCCTTCATAAAGCCGCCGTCCAAGGAACGGTTGATGGCAGGCCGCTAGGTCATATTTCGGCTGCTCTGTTCCTATTTTTGTCTCACCCTGAAGCTGAGGCGTGGGCGTATCGTCTGCCGATCAGCGCTGGGTTGGCGGCATGAACGACGATGCAGAAGCGGCAAGGCGCTACCGGCAGCGCGCAAAGGAAATCCGGGCGATCCTTCAAAGCACCGAGGATGGAGCGATGCGTGAAGCTCTTGAAGGAATTGCGGCGGATTACGAGCGCTTGGCGCACGCACGCATACGGATTGGCCGGCTGGCAAGGTCCAGACTGTGGCGGCACCCGGCGCGGCTGAAGAAGAAATAGAAGCGAGCCGCATCGCGGCGTGCTCCGGCCATCCGCCATGCACTTGGATTCCAAGGGACGTCAACTATTTAGAGGGTGGGCGGGCGCCGGAGTTCGGGCTTCTCCATTGGCCCTCCCCTCGACCGGGAGTTCCGGCTGCCCGCACCGCAGAACGGAAAACGACCAAGGTCGTGGCCGGCTCCTGGCGGGCAGCGATAAGTCTCAGAGAGTCACCCAAAAACAATAGAGCGACTGCCCAGCCTGAAGCTCGGAAGAACTATGGGTTGGAGGAGCGGGCTGGACGGCTCGAACTGCGTCGCTCGCTGTCGCTCGCCATAGACCGGCGCATACCCGCCGCTGCACGGAATGCTTAGAGTCTAGTTCTAGTTGCAAGGAATGCGCGGCCGCGATCGTTTCCATGTGATGACACCGGACGAGGCGTGTACACAACCGTACAAAAACAATCTTTAACTGCGCGCGCCTATTCTCGCCGACCTGATCTTGATGGCGCTTACGCGCGAGGCTGCGGCGGTTTTCTCATGGCCGCGACAGCGGGCAACAGACCGATGACCAGAGGCGAGTGAATGCGCAATTCCGTATCCGTCCTGGCAGTGATCCTGGGCGTCACCCAACTTGCCGCCGCCGCACCTCAAGGCGAGAGCGTGCAGGCCGCCCGCATCGCAAAAGACCGTTTTTATCACTGCGCGCAAACACTCGTTCCCGACTACGACGATCGTATCAGTCCAGCCAACGTCGTGGCGAAAGCCATTGCCGTGAAGTGCCAGACCGATGCGCGCATCTGGTTCGATGCGATGTCGAAACATGCGACCCGGGCCGAAACCACGGAGCTCTCCAACGAAGTGATGCGCGGCGAGGACGCCAACCTTCTCGGCGTCGTGCTGCGTCACCGCGTGCTGAAATCGACGACCCCGCCGCTGGTTGCGACTCGCGCCGAGCGTACCCCGACGGGACAGCCCGTCCTCAGTGGTCAGCGAAAGCCAGCACCGAAGCGCACCGCGCCCTAGCCCGGCGGCGGCGGCTGCTGTCCGTTTTCGCGAAATCTCTGCGTTTACAATATCTTCCGCAACGCCTGGCGGACAGGGAGGGATTCGAACCCCCGGTACGGTTACCCGTACGCCGCATTTCGAGTGCGGTGCTTTCAACCACTCAGCCACCTGTCCGTCGGGGCCATCACATACTGTTGGCAGGAGGGGCGCGCAAGATTATCCCCAGGCGGGGTTCGGCTAACCCGTTCACCCGC
>Ga0137427_10001178_pt1 | contig 12110 bp, 12 predicted proteins | sample EasRivERMZT700_2_FD_102309 | JGI IMG/M metagenome (GOLD analysis project Ga0137427, IMG submission 102309) | Soil microbial communities from meander-bound floodplain in the East River, Colorado, USA - East River MetaG ERMZT700_2 | ecosystem: Environmental > Terrestrial > Soil > Floodplain ...
ACGCGGGTCTACCGGTTCCTTGCGATCGGCACCCATGCTGTTTACGGTGCCAGTATCTGCTATTGGTCCTACGAACGTTATCTGCGCGATGGTTAACACCATCCGTCCTTGGACCTCCCGCATCCGTCGCTTCTGCGTGATGACTGCGGGACGTGAAGTGCTCACATTCGGGCTCAACGGGTTGTTGCTGTAAACATCGACGCCACTCACTCGACGACCGTAGACGTTCGCACCGAAGCCGTCCTGGCCAATCCAGGCAGCATGCACCACGTCACCCTGAAGGTCACGTGTTACGCTGTTGGCGATTGCCACGCCGGAGCGGATGATGGAGTTGAGGCTCACACGACCTCAAAAATGGAAGTCTTTAGCGCCTCGGCATCAGCATCCGCATTCTCATACCATTCCTTCGGGATCATCACATCGATGAAGTCCGGAATGGTGCGGGACGCAATTACGTCCTTGAATTTGAGCTGAATGGTCGAGACCTTGATCTCGGTGATACCCTGCGCCGCGACTTCATTCTCTTCGTTGGGATTGTTCTCCAGTAGCCACAGACCGAATTGAATGCTGGCATCCCGAATTTCATGCGGGATAGTAGTGCTATCAACTGGCCAGCTATTGTCCCGCGTGAGGCCAAGTCGAGGGAAATCCAGAGCCTGCACTTCATACGTGCGGGTGCCGAGCCAAGTGTAGTAAGAGTCGAGTAGACGCCGAGCCATCTTCAAGGCACGTTCCTGGTCAGCATCAACAGCAGTCGCCCACGCTCCCGCGTTTAGGATGGTGTCAATGTATGCGTCAGCCTCTGCCAAAGTGGCATAAGCATCTGCATTGGCCGCACCGGGTGTCGCGTTGATGGCCATCGGTATCTACTCGTAGAGTGCTACTTGCTGTTTGATTCGCCGGGTGCAGCCGGAGTCGACGGAACATTTCCGCTGCGTCCCGCCTGTGTGGACACCGGCTCGGGCTGCGGTGGCGCACCAATCGACTCGAATGCGTCGGCCCATGCCTTGAGCTGCTTTTCGGTGACGTCGACGGTGTCGCCGCCTTTGTATTCATGGCCATTCGCCACGAGTTTGCGCCCTGCCTTGAGAACGCGCCGAACGGTCTTTTCTGCCATGCTGATTCTCTCTTTCATGTAAGAAGGAACCGGGATATGCACCCGGTTCCCTGCCGGTTGTTCGCCGACTAGCTGATGTGCACGATGCCCGAGCGGCCTTCCGGGTCCGACCGAATGAGCGGGACCATGATGGTCATCGCCTTGAAGTTGATCTGGAATCCGCCGTGAACGTCCCACTGAACGGTCTGAAGCGGTTCGCCTTCCACCATCTGGACCACGTCGGGTGTCATCTGGACCACCACGACTTCGCCGTCGGCGAGCTGATCGGCGACGCGAATGCCTTGCACGTTGTCCAACTGTAGGATGCGCTCGCGAATGGTGGCGTCACCCTCCGCTTTGTAGTCCTCCTGGAGTTTCAGCGATGCGTCGCTGCCGGTGTAGATCATGTAGGGACCATACATCCGGTCCCCTTCCAGAAGCGCGACGGCACCCGACACGTCAGTGACGATCTGCGCACCGGTCTTCGCGGCCTGTCCCCAGTCGCCGCCCGAACCGAATGACATGAGGTTCCGGTTGGGATGCGTGGTGTAACCGTAGATGGGCAGGCTGCCGAACGTCTTGCCTCCGTTGAACAGCATGTTCTCCGTCGTTTCGGCGATCTTCCGGCCGGCGACGCGAACATACGTGGTGTCCAGGGCTTCACCCGACGTCCGCGACGCGAGAAGCGTGCGGAGATTGATGTAGAAGTCCTTGTGAGTGATCGGCAGGGGGATTCCCGCCGAACCGAACTCGATCCGGTCGTTGAACGACCGCGTCACGCCGTCGAGCGAGACGATCGCCGGATCCATGTCGCTGATGGTCTGGTATTCGAGGACCGTCTTCGCGAGCCCGTTCGGGATGCGCTTGACGAGCCCTGCGGCCACCAGATCGGCAACGCCACGGAGCCGAATCTGTCCTTCGGCGACAAGCTCGGTGTCGAACACCTTCCACTCGTCGCGCGTGAGCACCTCCGCCGTGCGAAGCACACTGGGACTGAGCGCCTTGATGCCCATCCCCGCTCGCGTTGCCGCGACGAAGCGCTCCGCAGCCCAACGGCCTGAGCCCGACGAGAAGTTGAAGAATGCCGCCGGCGAATCGACCGTGGCCGGCGAGTGAGGATTGTGCTGCATGTGATTCTCCCTGTTTCCGGGATGTGCTTGCGTTGATGTCGATGGTCAGCGACGTTGCTGGCCTACAGGACTTCCATCGCGACGCCGGTGAGCTCCGTGAGCGCACCCGTGTCCTCGAGGCAGGTGCCGAGCGCAGTGCCCGACGCCAGGACGCGGAGGGTGCCGTTGCCAGCGGACTCCAGCTTGTCGCCGATGTTGATGTTCTGGCCCGACGCCAGCCATACGCGCACGACGCAACCGGTGTGAAACGTTCCGGCCTTGACGTAGTCGCCGATCTGATAGTTCGCGGCATCAGCCGCGACGCCAGCACCGACGCCCTGTCCCATCTCTTCGCGTTCGAGTGCGAACATGGGTGCGGTGTTCCCACCGCCAGTCGCGTGCTTGATCACCTGAGCGCTCGAGTTCCGAGAGATGAGGTGACCGGGGAAGATCTCCTCGGCAGCCGCGTGATCCTCGTTCTGGACCGGCTCGCCGAGCAGCTTGATGAGGCGCTGATTCATGATGTTCTCCTACTGTCCGAGATGTGTTTCAAGCTGCCCAACGACGGGCAGCCAGGAACGTGGTTGCTGCTACTTCCGGGCCGCAGCGGCGCGGATGTTGTCGATCAGGCTCGGCGGCGGATCGATCGTGTCGTTGCTGCCATTGAATCGCGGCATGCCGATGCCAGCGAAATCGACGGGAGCCTGCACTGGCGGTGGAACAGCCGCGAGCTTGGCCAGTCGCTCGAGACCATGCGTCGACATGGCCGCGAGCTCGGCCTCGCTGTAGTCGCAGCGACCCGACGCCTTCAGGCTGGCGATCACACCGTTGCGCTTTTCGGTGGCCATACGGAGGCCTTCCCGGAGCGCATCCTGCATGTCGGCAGGAGCAGCCGAGATATAGGCCTCGGCCGTCGCCGGCGACGCACCAGCGACCACCGGAGCCGTCGGCGCGACGACCGGCGGAGCAGCCGCGGACACCACCGGAGCCGGCGTCGGCGCGGGAGCCGGTGCCTCGGGCTCGGGAGTGGCCTGCACGGATGCTTCGATGGCAGCAATCTGATCGTCGGGCATCGCCTCGAGAACCTTGGCCGTCATCGCGGGACCGAGCTTCTTGGAGGCGACCAGAGCGGCAATGCGTTCGGTCTTGTTCATGATAGGTTCTCCGGCTGTTGCGGGGACAGCGGTCGTTGGTGAAGGATGACCGTCACACCCGCATGACGGTTTGGGAGTTACGGCTGACGCAACCGTAACGGGCTCGATAGATTGAACACGCTGCACTTCCTCGGCGTCATCGCCGAGTGCCACGCTGCCGTCCTCGCCCACAGTGAACGAGCGGCGAAGCAGCATGAATCGATCCGCAGGCATCACGGCATACACCACGAAGCCATCCGCGGAAAACACCTCGTCAACGCCAAGGTAGCCCGGTTCCACCGCACGTAGTGCAGTGTCCAGCAGATTGAAGACCTCGCGGTCGCTCACATCCGCTGCGTCGACAACCTCGTCCTTGAAAGACTTGAGGAACGCGCCCACGCGCTCCAATAGTCGACCAGCCTTGCCGACAGGTTTCGTCATAATCATTGTCCTCTGTAACTCGATACCCTGTGCGGTCACAAAGTGAATAGCGGAGCGCATAGCGCCACACCCCATGTCCACACTGCACGCACCACGATCGCCGGGTGCCAAGATAGCGAGATGGTCTGGCAGAATATCACGCCAGATACCCTTGAACTTCTTGCCAGCGAAGATGCCTTCTGCGTCTTCAGAAACACAGAACACACCTACAGAAACTTCGAGAATCTCTTCACCACTGTGGATGCGCTCGATGGCGCTTTCGCCAATGAAACCACTGGCCACGGCCTTCGAGGGATCAATCCACGCTTCGCTGAACAACCGGTCACCCTTGAGCTTGGTATTGAACAGCACACCGAACGCATTCTGTTCAAGGGTGACAGGATCGTTCGCAGAGATGTGCTCACCATGTCGTGTGGGGTGCCCTCCCACCACAGGGCGTCCATCCCATGCCTTCGGCATGCGACCGAACTCCTCGGCGAGGGCCAGCTCTGGCCTCGGCGAGTTCACTGCGTGCACCACACCTTCGACCATCATCACGACAGGCACCACGAGGTGATCGCGGCCCTGAAACACCTTCATCTCGACGGCACCCGCAGGACGAGCAGCCAAGATGAGACGACGAGTGGTCTGCGTGGCAGGCATTAGAGTAGATGCAGCAATCGTGTAATGAGCCCTGCAAGCAGGATACCGAACGCGACTGCGAGCACTGTGCGCCAGAAATCCCAAGTCATCATGCGATACCCTGACTGCACCGGCAACCCGGATGCGCAGGAGGTCCATCGTAAGCACCGGCGAACAACCCGTTCAACGGCGCCATTTCACCATCAAGACGCGAACAGATAGGACAGGTGCGCTTGTCGCCTGTTGCGATCCACACTCGTTCAGCACTGCGTGGAAGCTGACCGTTTTGGACCGCTTGCTGCCACAATTGACGCTGACCCTCGTTGCTCGCCGCGATGGTTTCGGTGCGAGCAATCAACAAGGCACGTTGTTTCGTCAAGCGCTCAGCATAGGCAGTGAGCGCACGGTCCAATTGTGCACGTCCGATGCCCTTGGCAGGCACCCGGATGGCAATCTTTCCTGCCATCACCCGTTTGCCCGGTGATGACATCAACGTCGCGCGCAGATTGGCCACGGCTTCCTCACCACGTTCGGTGAGCCCGATAGTCCTCACAATCTGCCTTGCAGCCATACGAGGCGGCATCTGTTCGATGAAGGCCCGCGTCACTATGTTGCGCAAAGCGATGCGCGTTTCCTTCGTAATGTCTGTCACGAGCTCAGCGGCATGACGTTCAGCCCATGCCACAGCGCTCTGGTTCGTTCTGTCGAAGCGAATCGTAGGGTTGCGGCGCACAGCTCTACTCACCGTGACAGCACGCTTACCCTTGAAAGTGCTGGCAGTCGCATTCCCACCGGCAACGAGCGTGTTGAACACTGCTTTCGGCAGATTGGCCGTGAGCTCAGCTTCAAAAGCTCGCATACCGGTGACCGTCTCGCGCTCAACACCGGCGCGATCACGTGTTCGAAGTGCTTTTGTCAGCCTGCCGATACCCATTGCCTTCTGTCCTGTGCGTGTTGCTCGACTGATAATCCCTTGAAAACGGCCGAGATATCGATCAGCCGCGTCCGTGACGGTCATGCCACACGTCGCTTGCCCGGTGCCATCAAGGCACGTTGCTTGCGCTTCAGCATGAAGAAAAGCTTCGCCGGCTTGCGCTTCGAGGAGGCAGCGCGAGCTTCCGGCTCGTCATCCTCCACAATGACCTCGTCGTCATTCTCATCTTCGATTTCGCTCGGGTCAAGCGGTTCCATGTTGAGTGCACGGTCGCGAATTTCATTGGCCGTGACCACGGTCTCGCCTGCCTGTGAGTTGATGCTGGCATACTTCACAGCCACATCGACACGCTGTTCGTCAGTCATGTCGTTGACTTCCGGCCACCGCACGTCGTATTCCACCGGCTTCGGCAGAGCACCAAGATTGATGAGCCTGTCCACGAACTGACGCACCACCATCGGCCCTGCGAATTCATCGCGGCGATCCTGCACACGCTCTGTCCAGTTTTCCCTGTCCTGCGTGGACGCAAGCTCACCGCGTTCGCTGCCCATCAGGATCCGCTGCGGGATGCCGGTAGCTGAGGAGATGAGGCTGATGACACTAGCCACGTTCGTAGCGAAATCCGCTACATCGGAACCAAGAGGATTGACGGTTACACCACGAGTGCGGATTACTCGCCGAATGTTGTTGATGTATTCGTCGATTTCCGCGGACATCGCGGCCTTCTCTTCGGGGTTCGGCTTCAAGTCCTTGTCGATGTCAAACTGGAGGCCTTGATGTGCACGAATCCAGAACGCTTCGCTGCCACTGCCCACGAGCTTGTCGAGATCATCAAGCCGATTCCACACACGCTTCAAGCGCGGGGTGCCATACACCAAGTCACTCAGCGTGCCGTCCGCAACATGGACGATACGCGTCCAGTGCACGTTGCGCGTGATGATGGCAGGATCCGGCGAGATTCGCTTTAATCCGTATAGCGTGGGCTGTCCAAATCGCGTCGACGTGGCGTCCTTGTCAAACTCCTTGATTTCAGCATCCTCTTCGCTGAAAGCCTGAAGGTAAAAGATCTGGTCTGGTGTAACGGTAGTAATCTCCTGATCGAGTTCGCCCGGTGCACCAATGAGGACCACGGCATAGCGACCAAGGCCAGCCAGAATGTCCGCTCGCTTGAACACGGACCACACATTGAGGCGACGTGCAAGATCGAACCATGCTTCTTCGAAGCCAGTCACTACATCGGGATTCTCATCCTCGATCAGCTCACCACCTACACCGCGCCACGTTGCCGAAGGATAGGCCTCAATGATGCGTGCGCTGATGTCACCACGCTCATATCGAGCGCGATAGTCCTGCGCCTGAAGCTCCCGCTTGTAGCCGAGAGCCTGATACGTGTTGCGGTCGCCGCCGAATGTGATACCTGCCTGCTCGGCAAGACGAGCACGGCTCACGAGCTCCGATAGCACGGCGAGTGTGGCTTGTGAGTCCATTACCATGCCACCGAGTTGTCGACCTCATCGGCCGGTGCAAACGAAAGCATCACTGCCTCCATCCTGTTCGGAGATGGCAGCTTGCGCTTCTTCATGTCGTCCTTCGACTCGATCTGGATCTTACCGCTGGACGTCCGCTTGTAGCGGATGTTCGCGAGTTCTTTTGCGAGTTGCACATCGCGTTTGTCGATGTCGATGTTGCCCTGCTCGAAGCGCTCGCGTAGACCCCAATAGTAGAAAGCACGTTTGTTGATGTAGTAGTCGCTGAGTGGCTTACCCTCGGTGTCGAAGCCTTCGACTGCCTCGCCGACATTCACAGCCACAAAAGGCTCGCCAAGCTCTTTGCCACGATCCGCCACTCCACGACCAATGCCGATAGAATCGACCTTGACAAGCGTAGCACCGGTCTCTTGACGATGTGTGACAGCGTTGCCACAGGTTTCCATGGTATCAGGATTGTGATCCTCCCATCGTATACGAACGACCGGGCCTCGGCGATGTGCACCACACGAGCTATCGCCTCCGCCTCCAACATCGACGCCCAATTCGTTGTCACCGAGGGGCTGGAGGCTACGAGCCTGTGCCTGCTGAATCCATGCTTCAGGAAATAGGGCATTGACTCCACTCGTTGAAGGAAATTTTCCAAGGACCTTGGACTGCCAATAGGGATCGGTGTCCTGCGGATCCTCGCCTTCAGGGCACACGCACTGCACCCCGTGCTCAAAATCCGAGGGATTGCCGCCGGCGTCTACCCAATACCAGTTCGGCGCCCACTGTGCACGTTTCTCTTCGACGTAAGTGCGACCAATCAATTGATCTAACACGAACTTCGGCATGAACTCGCCAGTGAAGTTCGGTGTGTCAAAGGCACCGATCTCGACCACATTCCATCCACTGCCCGGTTTGCAAACCGTAGCGAAATGGGATAGAGGATCGTCAGGGTTGCCGATGACCAGTGCTTTGGAGTTATCGTTCGCGATGAGAGAATCGGCCGCTTCCCAGAGTGCAGCAGGGATACCGCATGCCTCGTCCAACAGGAAGAGGACATATGGGGCATGGATGCCCTGAAAAGCGGTAGGGTCTGTGTCTGCCGGTTTGCGGCCGAACGCGATGAGCTCGTCCTTACCTGCACCCGGTGTATACCACCATTCGGTTTGATTCAAGCGACCGGGCAGGTTGCCCTTCGCGTGGACGCGGCCAAACTCGCGCCACAAGATCGCTTCAACCTGAGGAGCAGTAGGGGCTGAAGTGACTACAAAAGCCTCGCCCAGAGGCAATGTGTCAATCCACCAGCCGATTGCACGAGCTGCAATGAAGGACTTACCAATTTCGTGGCAGGATTTGACGGCCGTGCGCCGTTTAGTAGCAAGGGAATGAAGAACTCGTTGCTGTCCTGACCAGATGGTTTCTCCGAGTCGTTGCTGCACCCACTGCTCAGGTCGCTGCCGATACCTCCGGCGCGCGAACTCGGCGTTGATACGCGCGAGTTCGGCTACGGGATCTTCAACGGCAGTGGCAATCGAGGTCGGCAATGCGGTGCATTCGTCGGAGCCTCATTCATTCTCGGTTGATATGTGTCGTAGATGGCCCATCGGCTTGCGCCTTATTCAGCAGACGAACTGCACTAGGACCATCTAGACATTTGGCCCGGGAAGTGTTGTGATCGCCACCCTCCCTTTACCGTCGCTTGGCGTTTACAAGGCTTTCGCCAGTCGTAGATTCAGACGGGGTCCAAACTTTTACGCGTTAGTGCACCTGTCCTTCCTCGACGTCCTCGTTGAACGGACCATCGAGGGAAATGGCGTTGTTGGCCTCAATCTGCTCGGCGAGCTGACGAGCCCGTGCAGCAAGCTGTTGAGGTGTGAGCTCCGTGAGGTTGTCGCGTTCATCCTCAACGGTAATCTTGGACTGCGGACCGAACCCTGCACGATCGAGAATGGCCGTAGCCGCAGCAACCTGCACCTTGTCATCCGATGAATACAGATTGCGCTCCAGGCAGCGAAACGCATGCGGTGCCATCTGTCGTGCACGCTTACGAATCTCCGTCACAGTATACGACCGAGTCTTGCCGTTGGGCAGCTCGATATCGTCGAAGACTGTGCGGTGCATGTCAGCCAATCATATTCCCCATGGACATCACGAAGGTGACGTGGTGGCGCATGGCATCACGGTCACGCTCGGCGAACACTCGAAGCTTCGTAGCCTCTGGCATCGCAGCAAGCATCGCGGCCTGTGCTTCCATCATTGCGTTCCACTCATTCAGTCTCATCGAAATGACCACGGTAGAAGGTTCTCCAATTCACACGTGCATCCATCTCGAAGTTGATCGGCAGCCCACAATCTTTGCATCGAATTTCGTCATCTACCTTGGCGATGATACCTGAACGCTCAAGGCACAAGCACGACGTAGACACGACACCAGACGCGAGCCACGGCATTCCAGGCTCGTTGATGAGCACATTCGAGGGAGGCACCGGCGGTTTGAAGTTCGTTACTCCAGGCGACGCAATGCTCGCAGCCTTCGTTATGGCAGGTGCCGTAACGGCTGCGATCAAAGTGCCTAAAAACCCTCGCCGGTTGGAGCTCATAGTGGACCGCAGCCTGTATAGCACAGGCTGGAACGCAATGCAAGCGGTGCATGCGGGTTGCACCGGGCATCGACGAAAACTCATTGGTAACGTTGATGTAACTCGAGAAGTAACCGACAAAAATCCAGTGTTTATGCCTCTGTAACTGTTGTAACCATTGTAACCATCTCTTTATAAGGTAATAAAATAGAGGGTAGTGGTAATACCACTTACTGCTCGAATATGTAATCTACCCTATAAGGGGATGCCCGTTACACCGGTTACGACGGTTACAGCATCTAACTTGTTGACCTGTATAGCCCGACTGTAACCAAGGCTGTAACCGCACCCTGTTACGGCACCGGTTACGGGGTGTAACTGGATCAAAAGACCTCTTCATTTGTCGTAGTCGAGCTCCAAATTGCCTTCCATGATATCGCGCGCCCATCCCTTGACAACCTTATTCTCCGAATCACGCACTGCCATCCGTCGAAACCCAAGTCGCTGCATGATCTTCACGACACGATGCTGCGCCTTCTCGTCTAGTTTATCCTTCGGTATGTGCAGTGCTTCCCACAGTGTTTCGGGAGGCACACGGTGCTTCTCGTTCTTCGGGAACATCAGTATGAACGTTTCTTCCCAGGGATCCTCGATACGACGTCGTTCTTGCTGTAACGCAGCCATCGCGTAGAGTTCTTTTCTGAGGCGGATGCTTTCGCCCTGCGCCTCGAGATGTGCAGCTTCAGCCCACACCTGGTCCCGCATGTCACTGATGTAATCTAAGTCAAACGATTCTGTCTTCACAGGCCAGAACCTGCGATTACCTGTATCGTCTTGCAGATACTGACTACTGTTCGTCGTGCCTACCACGATAAACTGTCGTGGCATCTCGACCGGGAGCCGTGCATAGGCCATCCGCACGGGACCGTCGACTTGCTTCGAGATGAGCTTCTTGATGTGTTCCACTTGACCCTTTCGCACACCAACGAGTTCAGCAGCCTCGATGATCCACTTCCCACTAGTCTGTTCGATGACTTCCTTCGAGTCCACATCCAGCGGGAATTCGTCACTGAACCAATCCTCATTAGGGCAGAGCGCGCGCAGTGCACTAGACTTCCCTCGACCTTGCTCGCCTTCGAGCACGACGATTTCGTCGAGCTTACACCCCGGCTTCCGCACGCGTCGCACGCCACCAACGAGCATAATGCGCGTCACGGCGCGGACATACTCGGTGTCAGCGGCACCGGCTGCTCGAATGAGGAAGTCGTCGACACGTGCAGTGCCGTCCCACTTCAACGAAGAAAGATACTCGCGCACTGGATGGATCTTGTTGTGATGCGCCACGTCCAGCACGATCATATCAAAGAACTCAGCGGACGGCTTGAAGTGGTAGTGCTTGTCGATATCTAGGAACACACGATTACGCATGTAATCCTGGAGCGGGCCATTGAAGCCGTTGTATTGCACCGTGGCACGCTGCGCGAACTCATCGTAGACAATACCGACGCCGAGCTGCTCAATAGCACGCTTGATGTTCTCTTCATTATTCGCAATGATGACACCCTTGTCATTGGTGCGAAAGTCCCGGACGCCGAGCCATTCCTTGATGCGACCGATGAATGCTTTTCCCTTTTCGCCAATAGCCTTCGCCAGTGCCGTCTTGCCTGCCACGGGCTCGCCTTGTTTCAGGCGAGCGCTCGTGCTACGCACGGTCACTTCAACATCGGCGACGGTGTTACCAGTGGCACCCGCTACAGCCTCACCGATAGTGATACACTCGTCTTCGCTCAGACCACACTTCAGTAGGAAGCCAGCCATCGCAAGGCGCACATCGTGAAGCAAGCCACGGTCACCGAGGTGTTGGAAGAACAGGCAGGAAATCGCGTAGACGGTAACGCGGCGCTCGATGTCATCCGCGTGGCCTATGTCACCATCCATCTTCAACACCACGTCCTCGCCGGACGGATGGATAGACGGTGGGATCATGGTCTGGTGGCCAAGGGTGCCGTCCTTGACGACGCCACGGATTTCGACTAGACCTTTCCCCTCGAGGTCGTCGAACTTACGACTGTAGATGGGCGCTGATGTGGTGTAGAACGCATGTGATAACACGCGGGAGGCACGGCCGAAGCCGAACTGCGTAGGTGGCAGGGTGCGCTTGACCAGCACTAGGCCGTCGGTCCAGTCGAGATCGACGTCGACCAAGAACTTCCCGGGCTGTATTTCGTGCCCGAGCATCACGCCAACGTTGTCGCCGTTCTTGTATTCGTCAGGGAGATAGACGCGTTTCTCCCATGCCTTCGCGGCTGCACCCTGAGGACCCTTCGACTTCGAGGGATAGAAGAGGAGACGGAAGCCGCGATCGACGTATTTCTGGAGCCAGTCAGGGAGCTTTGCTGCCGCGTCGCTCATCGTGTTTCCTTAAATTAGTGGATGGTTCATGGCTTTCCAGGTGTATTGTTGAAGAGGACAATGCCACAGTCAGGGGTATATTCCTCGATGAGAGCCATCTTCTCCTGTTGACAGTGTGTATGTTCTACGACTACGCCCGTTCCGTAGCCTGCAAACAGTAGGATCAAGACGAAGATGACGAGTTCAATCCAATCGAGTTCGATTTTCATGACTGATCTCCAGTGAACGAGCACATGCAACCGGCGCTCCACAGTTCGTGTGGAGACACACTGCTCAAGTGATACATCGCGCCACACTGGCCGCACTGAGG